>SKER01002105.1_pt1 | contig 14031 bp, 13 predicted proteins | sample 4826961 | NCBI WGS metagenome assembly SKER01 (sample SAMN11008804, study PRJNA524170) | human gut metagenome | biome: Human fecal sample; material: Feces; isolation source: fecal sample from pouch patient p47 | host: Homo sapiens | place: Israel: Tel-Aviv | collected 2016-11-16 | reverse complement strand
TTATTTATGCTCAAAATATTGCCAAGCAACTGATTGCTAAGGACCCTAAAAACAAGACCTACTACGAAAAGAATCTAAAATCCTATACTGACAAACTTAGTAAACTGGACCAAGAAGCTAAAGAGACCTTTAACAACATTCCCGATGAAAAAAAACTGATTGTCACTAGTGAAGGATGTTTCAAATACTTCTCTAAAGCCTATGGAGTACCATCTGCCTACATCTGGGAAATCAATACTGAAGAAGAAGGAACACCGGACCAGATCAAAACACTTGTGGAAAAACTCCGTCAAACCAAGGTACCAGCTCTCTTTGTCGAATCTAGTGTCGATGACCGCCCTATGAAAACAGTCGCTAAGGATACCAATATTCCTATTTATGCAAAGATCTTTACAGATTCTATTGCCAAAAAAGGGCAAAAGGGCGATAGCTACTACAACATGATGAAATATAATCTGGATAAAATCGCCCAGGGCTTGAATCAGTAAAAATCTTGTCTGAGATATGTTCTGTATTCTTCTGAAAAATCTGTTATACTAAGGTGAGACTATTTTCAAAGGAAAAGACATGACACCTAATAAAGAAGACTACCTCAAATGTATCTATGAGATTGGTACTGAAGAAGGTAAAATCACTAATAAGGAAATCGCGAACCGCATGGAGGTGTCTCCACCTGCTGTGACGGAAATGATTAAAAAATTGATTTCAGAAGACCTCATCATCAAAGATAAAGACAAGGGCTATCTCCTAACGGAAACAGGTACAATCAACGTTGCTGAACTCTATCGGAAACATCGCCTTATCGAAGTCTTTTTGGCGGACCACTTGCAATATTCTTGCGATCAAATTCATCAAGAGGCTGAAATTTTAGAGCATACTGTCTCTGATCACTTCATCAATGCTCTTGACCGTCTACTCAATTATCCTCAAACCTGTCCACATGGCGGGCAAATTCCCAAATCAGGTCAACTCATAGAAGAATTTTATAACCAAACTTTTACACAAGGCCTTGCTCCTGGAGACTATGTCCTTCGTCGAGTTCAAGATCAAATTGATCTAATCCATTATTTGAAGACTGTCGGTCTTAAAATTGGAACACCTTTTACCTTGGAAGGCTTTGACCCTTTCACACAACTCTACCGACTACATATTGATGGAAAGGACATCCAAATCCCAGAAGCCATTGCTAGTAACCTTTATATCGAATCAATCTAAAAAGAGAGGCTGATAAACACCCTTAGAAGTGTCATCAGTCTCTCTTTTTTACATATGTCTTAAGCGTTCCACCCGTTCTGAAATTGGTGGGTGAGTGTAAAAGAGCTTCTGCAAACCAGATTCCTTTTTAGGATCATTGATATAGAGCGCAGCACTGGCATCATCTACGTGATGTTGCATAGGAGCACTATTATCAAGTTTGAGCAGAGCGTTAATCATACCTTGTGGGTTACGTGTCAATTCGACGCTAGAAGCATCAGCTAAAAATTCACGCTGGCGTGAAATGGCCAGTTGAACCAAGGTGGCTGCCAAAGGTGCCAAGATAATAGAGATTAAGGAAACAATGAGAAGAATAATCTCCAAACCACTGCCTCCATCACGATCATCATCACTCCTACGGCGACCGCCACCCCAGAACATCATATTGCGTGCCATTCCAGCTAACATGGTAATGGCAGAAGCCAAGGCCACTGCAATGGTAGAAATACGAATGTCATAGTTGCGAATATGGCTTACTTCATGTCCCATAACTCCTTCAAGCTCCTCACGGTTCATAACCGCAAGGAGACCTGTTGTAGCTGCTACTGCAGCATTCTGAGGGCTAGAGCCAGTCGCAAAAGCATTCATTGAAGGATCGTTGACAATAAAGACACGTGGCATGGGAATCTGTGCCACCATTGCCATATCCTCAACCACATGATAAAGATCTGGGGCTGTTTGTTCATCCACTTCTTGTGCACCATTCATGGCCATAACAAGATTGGTTGACTGAAAAATCATGGTCACAGCATAAATGAAACCAATAACCAAGGCAAGAATCAATCCACCATAACCAGAACCTAGCCAAAGATAACCAACAGCATAACCAACAAGACCCAACAAGAGGAAAAAGACCAGAAGTAAAAGCCAAGTCCTTCTCTTATTTCGAGCAATTTGATCAAATAACATATTAGTTACCTAATCCACTGAAATCAACCTTAGGAACAGCTTTTTCTGCTTCCGGTGTTTCAAGGAATTCAGCAGCCTTAAAGCTAAACATTTTAGCAATAACATTGCTCGGGAATGTTTCCAATTTCACATTGTAGTTACTTGTCACACTGTTATAAAGTTGACGTGAGTAGGCAATTTTATTTTCAGTGTTAGTCAATTCTTCTTGAAGCTGACTAAAGTTAGCACTAGCCTTAAGGTCAGGGTAACTTTCAGCTACCGCAAAGATGCCAGAAACCTGACGTGTCAATTCATCACTGGCACGCATAGCTGCTGCAGGGGATGTTGCTGCTGCAACCTGATTACGAAGTTCTGCTACTTTTTCAAGCGTTGAACCTTCATATTTAGCGTAACCTTTAACGGTTTCAATCAAGTTAGGAAGGAGATCATTACGACGTTTCAATTGAACATCAATCTGACTCCAGGCCTCCTTAGTCTGCATACGGCTTTTAACCAAGCCGTTATAACTTGCAATAACAAAGATCACAAGAACAACAATAATGGCGATAATAATCCAAATCATATTTAGTTTCCTTTCTTATAACTTAAAAAGAGTTCAAATGACTATCCTTTTAAGTGTTTTGATAGATTCAGTATATCAAATTTTCAGATAAAAGTGGTGAAATGTGAAATCATTTTACGAAAAAAACTGGACATCTTGTCCAGCTCTTCATCATTCTTTAGTTGTATGTCGTTTACCTTGGGAGATTGCGTCTGCTTCTGACATAGTGACGACATTTGATTTGTTGGTGTTTTTAGGCATACTGTTGATGTCATACCAATAAACATCTGCTGTTCCTTGACGTGCCACATAAACTGTTCTGCTCTCTTCTTGTGTAGGTTGTGCAGGTTCTGGCTCAGAACTTGGTTGCTCAGTCACCTGCGAACTCTCAGAACTAGGCTCAGATGGTACGTCAGTATATGCAGGAACCGTATTTGTTGCAGTCCCATTCGCATAATTGATTTCTGCATTTGGTGATTGGTTATCCAAAACAATATGTGTAATTCCTTGACTGTCAAGAGTCTCCTTATCTCCACCAAGTTTAATTTCCAAGAGATTTCCAGAACTATCAATGCCAACATACTGAAGTTCCACTTGACGGGGTAACAACTCGTCTCCACTATAGATAGCTGTTACCTTATAGTCTAGCCAATAGTTAGGGTGGAGTGCTAGCCAGTTATCCAAACGATTCTCATAATAAAGCATACCTGACTGATTGCCTTCATCGGTTCCTTTATAATTTCCAGAGTTCAACCAGGCAGTCATAGGTACTAAATTCTTGCCTTCATCATTGACACCCGAAAACTGATAGCCAATCAAATGCCCTCGATTCATTAGCCAAGATTTTGATTTACCGTCACCATAATAAAACTTATAGTTATGCCATCCTACAGGATCATATTTTATTTTACCGGGACGCTTATTCTTCGGCTCGTCCTTATCTTGTAACTGTATATGAGCACTGTGGGCACGTCCTAGCTGGTCCTTCTCCTCCATGACAAACTGCTTTTGACCATTAAAAGCCAAGATACCATTGTTCTCATCCGCTTGAACCACTTGAGAGCTCACAGCCAACGATTGTTTGCTAGTATCTACTGAAAATCCGAATCCTAAAGTAAATACTAAAATAAGAAGAGCAAATAAACAAATCCTACTATTTCTTTTTTCTTTCATCATCTTAACTCCTTAATTTTTCTTATCACTGTAATTATACAGGACCAAATCAAAGTAGATGATTAAAAATAAAGAATAATGATATTAGGTATCTTAGAGCTTGCTTAAAAACAAAAAAACACCCAATTTAATGGATGCTTCCTACTTATTATTTACTGACTTTTTTACCATGCTTAGTAAGGTAAACTGTCGATAAGCTTAATGCTGCACCGATTCCGACAAGGAATAAGACTGTTGCAGTATTCGACTTACCTTGCTCTTTTGAAGTGCTTTCTTGACTACCTGATGCCTTAGCTACCTGTCTAGCTTCAGTTTTTTTATCAATACGTGCGACATTCTCTGGTTTGTCATCCTTCTTGTTTTCCGCCAATTCTGACAAATCGCTGTTAATCTCTTTGATAGCACCTTCAGAGCTTGCAAGTGTTGCCACTTCTGAGGCTAATGTTTCAGATGCCATAACCGCCATGACTTTACTTGCAATCACATCCACTGATTTCGCATTCAAGAGAGAATGATAAGGAATGGCTTCTGAAGTCAACTGACTACTTGTTACAGGAGTTTTTAGGTCGTCATTATAAGCCATCTGACTATTTGGCGAAATGCTGACAACTTCAGATGTACTTGCTGTAGTTGGTGCTTCAGAGACTTTAACAGCAATCTGACTTGTTGAGCCCTTTTCAATAACTTCTGAAGAAACCTCACTTATTGGATCCTTCTGTGTACTTTCTGAAGTTGAAGCTTTTTCTGGACTGTCAGAAGAAATTACTACGTCAACCTGACTCGTAGATGAAGCTCCTGAAGTTTCCTCACTGTTAGATGTTTCTGATGCTGATGTCTCAGAAACCACTTCACTAGTTGAAGACTCGGAAACTGGGGCTGTCGAGCCTGCTTCACTCTTTGGTGTTTCTGATACTGATGTCTCAGAAGCCACTTCACTGGTTGGGGCTTCGGAAACTGGGGCTGTTGAGCTGGCTTCACTCTTTGGTGACTCGGTAACTGAAGTCTCAGAGATTACTTCACTGGTTGGGGCTTCAGAAACGGATGTTTCTGAGATAACCTCACTGTTAGATGCTTCAGAAACTGGAGTGGTTGAACTTTCTTCACTCTTTGGCGTTTCTGATTCTGAGGTCTCGGAAATTACTTCACTAGTTGATGCTTCGGAAACTGGGGCCGATGAACTTACTTCACTCTTTGGCGTTTCGGAAACTGAAGTTTCAGAGACTGGATTATTAACTGGTTTTGGCTCAGGTTTTGTTGGAGAAACTGCTGAGACATTGCCAATAATCGTCGCTTTGTTATCTATCGTATTATTAGACAAACGGATTTCTCCATTGCCACTGTCACCCATCTCAAAATTCTTGGTAATCACAGGATCAGCCAAGGTGTTCAGTAGCTTATTATCGTAAACATCGACATTCTTGATAGTCCCACGAACTTGTTGGAAATCAATGGCACCACGGTGGAGGTTATAGAGGTCATTAGTTGTTCCTGAACGTAGAATAGTATTGTCATGTATCTTAATTCCATTATCATTATGGTCGAAATTATGACCAGCAAAAACCGTATTGACACGGATACCTGATCCAGCAAAGACGTCCTTGATGAGGTTTCCTGAGATTTCATGACCCTTACCACCAAAAATACCGATACCAGCCGCACGCCAGCCTGATTCAATGGTGTTGTTGAGGAATTTATTATTTTCCTCGGCGGCGGCATTTGTTCCATCTGAAATGCTTGACCAAATTGCCAAACCATCATCACCATTCCCACGAATATTAGAGTTTTTGACTGTTGAATTTTTGGTACCTTGAGCAAAGTTAATACCATCAGCCAAGTTATTACGGATACGAGTATTTTCAACGATAAGACCATCCGTATACTTCATATTTCCCGTCTGATCGTAGTCGCCAATCCACATACCAACTTCAAAATGCTGAACCCAGATATCATGAATGTGCGAATTCTTACCAAGCGTTCCTGAAATAGCCTTGTACTGTGCGTCCTCCTTGTAGCGAGACGTCAAGTTGGAATCCATGTAGAGATTGCTCAACTCGATGCCGTTACTATTATGCCCAAAGACAATACCACCACCATAGCGTTTGTCACTTGTAAAGTGTAGTTGTGTATGCCAAACACCGGCACCTGAGATTTTTAGATTATCCGCTTCGATATTAACTTGCTTATCAAAATTGAAACGTCCCTCTGGAATATAGACAGACTTTCCACTGACTTTAGCTTCTTCAACAGCCGCAAGTAGGGCAGCTGTGTCGTCACTATCATCATTAGCAGATGCACCCTTATCCACGATACTGATACTATTTTCACTTTGGGCAACTGGCGCTGGAGCCTGTTCTAGCTCAATAAAGTCAATACCATAAGGGACATTGTCATCCTTCTTCTTAACGAGAGAAATCTTATCACCAGATTTTAATTGGATATCCTTGAGGAGGAGACGTGTCTCATCAAAACGAAAACGGGCACTTGAACCGTCAATGGCTTGATCATACTCATGGTCACCTTTAAGGTACTGCCAGGCTGAGTGGGATGACAAATCAAGATTACCAACGCTTGAACCATTAACTTGCACATCCAACTGACCTGATGCACCATCGGGTATCGTATAGCGGACATTCAAAGCGTTGGCTGGTTCTGTGACATTGAAGGTAACCGCCGCATCCTTTTTAGGAAGCTCGACATAAGCTTGGTTAGTTGCCTCTACAGCCGTAGATTCCATATCTTTTGACTGTTGGATTGTAGCGCCATTTTCAATAGTCGCATTTTCAGCCTCATGGCTTGTATAAGGCATCTTTGCACCGTAATTATCGGTGTTATACTCCTCGCCTTGGCCTTGATCCTCAGTCGCATTGGTTAAGACATTTGCTGAAGTTTCTTGATTTTGAGAGGTGACTGTCTCAACCACTTGATCAATGGTCGGAGTCTGCTCAGCTGCTTGAACAGTCGTTACCTGGGGTTGTGAAGGCATAATATTAACAGGCTGTGACGCTTGTACTGTCTCCGATGTTGGCTCTGAAGTCGCCAACTGAGCTGTTGAAGCCATTTGAGGGGCCTGCGCCTGATTTGAGGCATTCGTCAAGTCACTAATCGATTGTGCCTCGTCAGCCTGAGCTGCTTGCCCATTGGCAAGAGCCATGAACCCAATCAAGGAAGATGCTGCCCCAATGGAATATTTACGGATGCTGTACTTTGGTTTTGTCTTACTGTCATTAAACACTTTTATTCTCCTGATACTTTTTTCATAATCTCTCTATCTGAGAACCAAACCACTGTTGGAAGAGAAAATAGAGATTTCATCATATTCGATTGTCGATAATGCTGTTGTTTATCTTCGTGAAAACAAACCAAAGAAAATTATAAGGGATGAAAAAGTAAAAGAAAAGGCTAGGAAAGCCATTTTAACAAGGCCTTAACAACATTGTCATATTAGAAAGTTCAGTCATTTACCTATAAATGACAGTCTAAAAATGTCGCACAAAATGATGATTTCTACCACATGTAAGAAAGGAAAAATTAGCATGTCCAAAAAAGCCTTATTCGGTAAGAATTGTCAAACTAAATTTTGAAAATACCTGAAATCTATTTTCTCAGATTCCTATCAAACGTTTGACAGTCTTTTTTAATTTTACACTTCAAAGTATTATTTTCCGAATGTTTTAGTATTACAAATGTTAAACACCCAAAAATAAAAAAAGAGACAATAATCTGTCTCTGATTTTTCAAAAAAATAACTAACCTAACTAGATTTTACGATAACATTGCCTCTAGTTCTTCAAGCGACAGACCAGTCACATCTGATACTACTTCTAGAGATTGACCTTTTGACAGCATCTTACGAATCAACTCTAAACGCTCCTCATGACGACCTCGTTCCAACCCTTGTTTAAGTCCACGCTCTAGTCCCTGCTCTAACCCTTTCTCTATGCCTTCTTCACGCGCTTCATCAATTGCTGTTTCCATGGTCATGTCATAATTTTCTTGAATACGTATGCGTTCATCAATCATCGCCTTTTCCTCCTATCGGTTGGCTCTTACGATAACAATCCCTCTAATTCTTCAAGCGACAAACCAGTCACATCTGATACCACTTCTAGAGATAAGCCTTTTGAGAGCATCTTACGAATCAACTCTAGACGCTCCTCATGACGACCTCGTTCCAACCCTTGTTTAAGTCCACGCTCTAGCCCACGCTCTAGTCCCTGCTCTAGTCCCGTCTCCAAACCTTCTTCACGTGCTTCATCAATTGCTGTTTCCATGGTCATGTCATAATTTTCTTGAATACGTATGCGTTCATCAATCATCGCCTTTTCCTCCTGTGTCCAGCTGGATGAATCCAGTAATGAATCGGCATGCGTGACCGCTCGGCTAGGTGCCTTAGAAAATGGGAGATTTCCAAAGAACTCTAGCCACTGCCGCCCTTCATCCCTGATATGCTTATCTTTATTATACTTATCCAACTCTAAAAAGGCAATCTGAAGAAGGTTCTGCTGTTTCCCATCCTTATAGTAAGCATTCAAAGGCCTACCCGTCCGACTATTGGCCATCCAATAAGTATTAATCGGGGACTCCTCATCTGGCAACAAGGTCTTCTCCAAGATAGCTATACCATAGACCGGCTCCATCTGCTCATACATCTTATGCGTCTGCCCTTGTTGGCGTAATTGTTGTACATTTTCCACCAGCTGGTTAGCCAAATAATAATGAAAACGATTGAGAAAATAATGCTGCTTACGCACCTGAATCTCAATGATAACCTCAGTTCCATCATTCAACTTAGCCCGAACATCCACCGAGGTTGAAAAGAGCTCATCCTCGTCAAAGTCCTTTTTATGAAGCTGTGTCCCCTCCAAAATCCGAGCATCCACAACATCCAAATCCAAAATATCTCGAATGAAAGCCACCGTCACCTCGGGCAGGCTAAAAATCTTCTTAGCCATGATATCCAAGGTCGGTGAGACATGCTTGTGTCTTTTTTCCATTTACCTCTCCTTACGAAAAAAATAGAGGGATGGCCCCTCTACTTCTATCTATTCGGAAAAGGTAAATGAAAGATGAAATTACCCTTTAAATGCTTCCACAAAGGCCTTGAGTTCTTCGTCTGCTTCTGGTGTCGTTCCATGAAGCTGACCAAGCATGTCAAGAAGGGAGGCTGTCTGACTTTCGATTGTCGCATTGGTCTCATTAATCTTAGCCACAATCTCAGTCAAGGGCTCCACTTCCTCTTCCTCAAAGGTATCCACATAGCGAGGAATATTAAGGTTGTAGTCATTTTCCACAATCTCTTCAAAGCTAGCCAGATGGGCAAACTTGTCCATATCCTCACGGCTCTTATAGGCATTGAGAATCTTCTCAATATGAGCATCCGTCATGATGTTCTGATTTTTCCCCTTATCAAACTCCTTAGAGGCATCGATAAAGTAAACATCACGATTGGTGCGGTTCTTTTTGAGAATGATAACCGTCGTCGGAATACTGGTGTTAAAGAAAATATTAGCAGGCAGACCGATAACCGTATCAATGGCACCTTCTTCCAACAAAGCCTTACGAATAGTCCCTTCAGCATTACCACGGAAGAGCACCCCATGAGGTAGGACGATGGCCATGACACCATTGTCTTGTTTCAAGTGATAGTAACCGTGCAAGAGGAAGGCAAAATCAGCCTTAGACTTAGGTGCTAGTTTCCCAAATGGTGAGAAACGAGGATCATCCATGAAACCTGAGCTAGCAGACCACTTGGCTGAATAAGGTGGGTTCATGAGAACACCGTCAAAGTTAGTTGGCTCTTGGGTTGGCCAATCCTCATCCAAGGTATCTGCGTTGTGTAAAAACTGATTTTCAATCGGTACACCATGCAGAATCATGTTCATACGTGCCAGGTTATAAGTTGAGGTGTTCAACTCTTGACCAAAGTAAACCACTGTCTGTGGTTGACGTGAATAGCGTTTGGCATTAAGCAAGAGCGATCCTGACCCCATAGTCGCATCATAAAGGGTAAAGCCTTGCTTGTCCTCACGTCCTAAAAATGCAATCTGCGTCATAAGCTTGGCAACAGGTTGCGGTGTATAGAACTCACCAGCTTTCTTACCCGAATCCGTCGCAAACTGACCGATCAAGTACTCGTAAGCATCACCAAGCATATCACCAGCATGACCTGCCACATCTAGGACTGCTAACTCTTTCATCACAGCCGCAACCGTCTGGTTTTGCTTTTGAGGAGTCGCCCCAAGTTTCTTAGAGTAGAGGTCAATGTCTTCGAAAAGGTTTTCATAAAGCTCGTCACTTTGCTCAATATCACGGAAGCCCTGAACCAAATCCTCTAACTGAAAGCTTCCATCGTTCACTCGCTCCACTAAGGCCGTAAAGGTCAAGTCAGGATGAATGGCATAGCTCATCTCATCAGTGATGACTGCCAAGAGGTCCTCGTGAGTCTCCTCATCCTCGTAGTATTTACGATAGACTGCTAGTGCTTCATCCAAACTTTCTGTCTCCTCCTCCATGGTCTCTGCCACGAAAAAGAGCATCTTGTCCGATAAATACTTGTAAAAGACCATGCCCAAGAGATAAGACTTGTAATCGTTGGCATCCATCTTAGAGCGGAGCACATCCGCTGAGTTCCACAGGGCTTGATAAAGCGACTGGGAGGTTTGTGTTGTTTCCATAGTAATTCTTTCTGATTTCTTTTAGACTTTTTCTTGTTCCAGTGGGACGACAGCGAGGGTCTTGCCCAGACTGGCTAAGACTTTCAAAACCGTATCCAATTGAGGACTGGTCTTCCCTGTCTCCATCCGAGCGATGACCGGTTGGCTAACCCCACTGAGTTCTTCTAGTTTCTTTTGACTAATGCCCTTTTCATGCCGAGCCTCAATCAGCTCTGTCATAATCGCGACCCGAAGATCACTTTCAAGGATTTCTTCCTTGGTGAAGAGCTCTGCTCTCACATCTTTCCAATTGCTGCCGATGGCACTATTCTTCATTTCTTAGCCCTCTTTCCTTCAAATCTTGCAACTCTCGCTTGGCTTTCTCGATCTCTCGTCTGGGTGTCTTTTGCGTCTTTTTGACAAAATGATGCAGTAAGACAAAGCTCCCATCCAGCCAAGCCACGAATAAAATCCGATCCCGCAAGGGTCTCAACTCCCAGATCTCCGCATCCAGATGCTTGATGTAGGGTTGGCCAGCACAGGTACCATGTTGGCTCAAAAGTTCGATGTAGTCATTGAGCTTGTTGAGTTTGATCCGACTGTCCTTGCTATCCCGACGAGCTAGCTTTCTCATATAGTCCAAGACAGGCTGATTCCCTTGTTTGTCCTTATAAAAATAAATAGTGTGCACAAAGCAAACTCTTTTCGAATTCATTATAACTCTAAAGTTATTAAAAGTAAATACTTGTAAGTTATTAAATACCAAGAAGCACCCTTTGAAAGGATCAAAGGGGCTCACTTATACTATTCGAAAAAGGCTATGCTTATGGATGCTGATAAGGATCATTTTTGAAAGTTAGATAAACATGTCTTGTAAGAGTTTTATATTTTTAGAATGAAATTCATTTATCTTTTTTCTTTCTTCTGAGCTTTCTTGTACCTGCCTCTTTTTTGTCATTATTTTTCTTGTTTTCTAATAATTCATTAAAGACGGTCTTATCAATAATTGTCTTTATTAAAGTATCAAGTTCAGTATTCTCTGAATAGTCAGCTGGCACAAAATAATCTATACGATTATCACGGGTCATCTTATATACTTTTGTTCTATCATTAGTTTCAGGATTGAATACACCGATAGAATAGCCACCTCTCGTTTTAACTAGCTTCATACACGGAATGTCAGTGTCACTATCTCCTAAATAAATCATATTTCTGAAAGGAACACGTAAATCACTTTCAGAGAAAAAATCATTTACTGCAGCATTATTTACATCCAGAACCCCTTTGGTTATTCTAAAAAGGAATTGTGTTTTATTCGTGTAATTTACTACCTGAGCAGGCCAGACTGCAACCCCATTTTCATCGCAATAAAAAGAAGTTGCATATATTTTCTTAAAGGCACCTTTCTTAGCTATGGAAGTTCCTTCTATCATTTCTTTCAAACCTGACGAAATAATGTAGTGTTCTACAATAACACCTTTTTCTTCTCCATATTTTCTGATTCGTTCAAACCAGTCTTCGACTCCTGGAAATAATTTCACTTCTGAGCCAAACTTAGCTAGCTCCGTTTTTGTAAACAAAACCTTTCCTGCAGATTCTGTTTTCATAGTGAACATATACGCAAGATTCTGATCCATGTCATTTTTGATAGCAAATCCATTTGACTTCTTCCAAAAATCACCAATTTCATACCCTAGCTTTTGTATAAATCCTTGAGCTTGCATATCATCAGGAGACAGCGTTTTATCAAAATCATAGCAAATAGCTACTACAGGTTTTTCTTCTTTCTTTAGACATTCAGATTTTACTTTTGACATTTTACTGCACTCCTTTTATATAAACATATCTTGTAAAAGTTTCTTTTTGAGTGTTTCGAGTTGAAAAATTTTTTCTTGGTGAGAGTTGATAAGGTTATCAAGGTTAGAGAAGTATGTGCCGATAGCTTGTTGTTCGGCTATTGGTGGTAAATAAAATGGAATCTCCGAGAAAGTTGGAAATTGTACACGTTGTTTTTCAATTAGAGTTCCTGTAGCAAACTGTTTATATTGATAAATTGCGTACGTTGTTTTTAATAGAATTTTCAAAAAATCATTATCAAATTTTTCCATATTTCTGTTTTTCATCACAACATAATAACCAGAAACTGAAATAGTTACTTCATTATCGTTTAAATCCAAAGCACCTAATGTAAGATTCATTGGATTATAAACAAACTCCTGTACATTAACCTTTTTAAATTTATCATTCTTTTTTACCAAAAAATCTCTTTTGTAACGATTTGTTTTAGGTGTTAATCCCTTCTCAACTGTTAAACTCCATAACTCGTTTTCTTTAGAAGGTTCAATATAATTTGATACTTGTTCAAAAATATCACCTAGGTAATACTTTCCCCACTCCCCTTCAAATCCATCCAAACGAATTTCAGGAACTGTCTGTCCAGCTTTTGGAAATATCTTGGAGAGCATGGTCATCTTAAGAGATTGGTAGTTGACGAGATTGTCCTTGTAGCTAGCCAAAAGGTCATCGAGGATGCGGAAGAGGGAACCGATGACGGATTGTTCTTCATATGAGGGGTAAAATAACTTAACCGCCTTCAAGTCAGAATTATGTAAATGAACAACTGATTTACCTTGTGCACGTTTAGATAATTCTCTTTGTTGTGAACCATTTGAAAGTGTGATTGCAATAAATAATGAGTTTAGGTATTCACGAGGCCTAACGATATTTAAATCTCCTCCCAAAATGATACCTCTATCAATGACACATGATGCCCTTGATATATCATCTGCACTTTCTCCAGAGGCTGGAATGATTACTTCTCCTCCCTCACTTACAACTGAGTTTTCCTCCAGATTAGCATAAGTTTCAACATTACTAATCACTGACTCATAACTCGTATAAAGTCGACCATATAAAATGATTGGTGTTCCGTGAAATTGCAAATCTTTCTTAGAATAGCCCCTTCCCTTTGAAAATTCTGCAACCTCTGACAACTGATTTTGGAACCAAGGTTCTGAGAAATCTTTAAATCTTACTATAGGTATTTTTTCTTTTTTAATCGACATATACTCTCCTTTTTTGTTCAGAAATGTGATACTTAGAGTTATCAAACATGCTTAGTTGTTATCATCATCTCTAACAACTTTAAATTTCATTTTAGTTTCTCCATATTGTTGTTTTATAATTTTCTCAGCCATTTTCTCAGGTGGAACAAGTCTAAATGCACTGTCCATAACATACTTTGTTATATATGTTTTGAGATTATCACATTTTTCAATTAATTCTGTTTCTTCATAAAAGGCATCAACCATTTCCAAAAATTCAATAGGAGTACTTGCTTTAATAATTTTATAATAATAGTTTGAAAATCTTTCTACTTCCGTTACTACTTCATTTTTTAATTCTGATAATTTCACGTCATCTTGAATTACTAATGTCAGTAACAACTCATCCTTTAAATCAATAAATTCGTAGTATTTTGGAGTTATTACTGTATAACAA
>SKER01002097.1_pt1 | contig 14098 bp, 12 predicted proteins | sample 4826961 | NCBI WGS metagenome assembly SKER01 (sample SAMN11008804, study PRJNA524170) | human gut metagenome | biome: Human fecal sample; material: Feces; isolation source: fecal sample from pouch patient p47 | host: Homo sapiens | place: Israel: Tel-Aviv | collected 2016-11-16 | reverse complement strand
CTTTCGCCCCCCCCCAGATTTGAGAGCATTGAAATAATATATTCTTTAATTCTTACTTTGTATATTATTTCTTTTTCTTATTTTTCTTAAAATTAAAATGCTGTACTTCGTTTACCTTTTTATCACCGTCAAAAATTTCATACCTATATGAACTTTCTAATTTACCAAAAGAAGACAAGTCAATCTTATCTATTGGTAAATTTTTATAAATCTTAGGCATTTTGATATTAGAAGAACATGAATAAAATCTGAAATATCGTGGGTAGAACAATAATCTAGCACCTTTAGCAATTTGCTTGTTACTGCTAGTTGTAACAATCTGAATCTTATTCTCCTGCATAATTTTGGCAACTTCTGAATCTACAAATTGAGTGTTCAAGTTAACAGCATAAGACGTTACATATGCTGCAATGTTCTCAGGATTTTCATCAGCTTCATGCTTATTATTATCAAAGTAATGAATTGATTTTATATCAACAAAACCTTTCGGCCAAAGCTTATATAGAATCTCTTTTTTCATATTCACTAAGCCTTTCAATAGAAAATGAATATGAAAGCAAGGTTTATCATCTACTAGTTTCCCTTGGGGCTCAAAAATTGCAATAAATTTTAAATCAGTATTAGGATATTTTCGATACAATTTCTTAATAAAGTTAGCCCAGTCTTTCTTCAAACGCTTAGTATCAGTCTGAGGCTTCGAATATGTCAAAGAGATAAATAATTCATTTTTATCGCCAAAAAAATTAGATTCAATAATGTAGCGAAGTTGGAGCATTGCACGTTTAACACTACTTAAATTGGTCAATCGAGTACCATGCTTATGGATATGATACTTTTTAACTTCTCCCGTACGTCGATTCAAATAATATCCATTTGGAAGTTTGGCAATAACACCACGAGAGTTATAGTAACTGGTTGTAGTAACAGTAGTATTATTGCCAGCTCTAATTACAGTAGCATTTTTTACATTTTCTAAAGAAACATTATTTGTTTTGTTAATCTTCATAATAAGAATCTCCATTCTTAATGTTGTTAGAAATCCTTATTATTATCTCAATATGATGGTTATCTTTAATTAATTAAATTGTATTATAAGGCCTTGGTCAAGAATAGTCAAACACGATTTTTACTTTTAAAGGATACATTGGTAAAGGTATGTTATGGCAGGGTTTTGTTTTATTGAATTAAAATAATGCTTCCTATTAACCATTCCAAATCTACAAATATATTCTAATTTAAATGGTTATGTTTAGCGCAAAATGCAAAAGACTAATTGACCATACAGACTATCCTACAGTAACAATTAAGTCCAATTTTCAAAATGTATATACACGAAAGTGCTGATATAAAGGCGATTATATGTATATACAAAAAAGTGGCAATAATACGTTAATCTTTTTTGAAATACATGTAATTACACACTACAGCTTCAAATATAGCCACTTTTTTGTATATACACGTAAACCTCTATATATCAATGTTCTTTTGTATATACAAAAGCTATTTCTTAGCTTCTTTTAACCTGATTAGCTGGAAATCCAAAATTAAATCTTCTAGCCGAACTACCAATTCCTTTGGAACTTCATCCACTCTTATCACTTTTTGCAACGCGTGAGTTAAATTACTGAATGCACCATCCATATCATTTTTATTGGCCGGCTTGATATTAATTTGAGCTAGTTTTTGCTTAAACACAATTTCATCGCCATTCTGAATGCATTCTCTTATAAATTCTGATTTTGTTTTACCAGACGCAGCCACTAATTCATCCAATCGATTTTTAAATTGATGGTCACAACGAAACAGTACTACCTCACTTTTATTCATAATTAATGCCTCCATCATTTGTATATACAAATAGTATAGCAGACCAGATTAAAAAGAGCCTACTTCACCTTAACCCCCACAAAGTAACTGCGTAGCATCATCATTACACTTCGCCTATCTGTGGCAAAAATGCAATGATGCAACATCGTAACACTAGTTATTATTGTTAATCAATCCACTAATCATTATTAATGAACTCATCAACAATAACAACTCAGACATATTAAGCTCATCCAGCCCTTGCCCCCATTATCATCAGTGTTTGATTTGTTCGATTGCTGTACTAAATTTTCAACAAAACATCGCGAAAACACGAAAAAATCGCATTGATAAATAGGGTTGTCCGTCGCATTTTCTGGACGTCCAGCCACGTCTCTTGAACCTTGCAATCAGTCCATGGTTTAGCATACCAATTTGTTAACCACAGAATTGTGCATCTCAATTCCACGTGCGATTCGAGAGTGTGACCAGCAGGGTGCAGCCCTTAGCACAAATTAATATCAGTACGCTTCTGATAACAGAAAAAGCAACTAACTAATTGCAGCTAGTTGCTTTTATGGAATTCAACTTAAATTAAAATTGACAAACTTCAATATCTTGAAATTTATGCCTATCTCTCCTACAATAAATAGATAGTAAGAAATAGACAATCCCGATGACTAGTTGCTTTAGTTAATCGGTAGCCTCATTTAGAACTGCAATTCTAGGTGAGGCTTTTTCTTTTGTTTCATTTATTTAGATTTAACATAAGCATGAGAAACTCATTACTTACTTCTTTAAATTACTCTTTATCAAGTCCAAAGTAAATAGCTAAATGAAACAAAATAAAATCACAAAAGATTAGTGATTTGTGATTTATTTTAAGTGATAAAAGATTTATGATTTGTGATTTATAATTTGTGTTGATAAAAAATACTCCTAAGAATAGTATATAGATAAGAGGTTATGTTATATATTTCGATCAAAGGAGGCAATCCATGTCTACATTATTATTTTATAATTTTAAAGGCGGTGTAGGTAAAACAACAATCTCAGTATTGGCAGCAGATCACTTTTCTCGCGCTGGTAAGAAGGTACTTTTAGTAGATCTCGATGCACAGGCTTCAGCTACATTATTTTTTGAAAATAGTTATGGAGCAATTACTCCTACACGTTCCTTGTTTAATTCACTACAAAAAGAATCGCTACGCCCTAGTATATGTCATTTAGACGATAATCTAGATTTAATTCCAGGTGACTGGGATATGTCTCTGTGGAACCAAACTCTTGAAAAATTACCTCAACGTGATCGTAATCTAGTATTAAAGCATTTTCTTGAGCCATTACAAAACGATTATGACTACATCATTTTAGATGTACCTCCTACCCTCAGCACTTTAGTTAATAACGCTGTACTCGCCAGTGATTACATTATTCTTGTTTTACAAACGCAAAGCTCGAGTTACGAAGGCGTTTTAAGAACAGCAAAATACTTATCACAACTTCGAAATGATTATAATGCTAAGTTTAAATTATTAGGAATCGTTCTTTATCTAGTTTCTAAACGCGCTAACTCTGATACTTCAATAGCAAAAGAGGCTAGAAAAACTTTTGGTGATGCTATTTTTGCCAACTCAATTTACCATCGAGAAAGAGTTAAGCGTTGGTCAAATGAAGGCTTGACACATAAAACTAACGATGTTCATGATCAACGAACACATGAAATGTATACACTATTTCTTAAAGAAGTTTTATATAGAATTGGGGAAGATGATAAATAATGGCTAACGATTTTTTAAATGATGTTGCAGCAGATGCTGCTGAAGCGATGAAATCAACTGATTCTAGTCCTTACAGATTAAAAAAAGAGGGATCGAAAACAGCTCAAATCAGAACTAGCACTTACAAGACCGTTAAGCTTATAGCATTTGAGGAAGATCGTAAGATGATTGATGTTTTTGACGATTTAATAAGAATTGGCTTAAACGATGATAAATATAAGAAATATATCAAATAGATCTACAACTATCTATATACAAAAGAAAAAGGTACTACTAAAATGCAAATTTAGTAGTACCTTTTTCTTTTGATTATTGTTTTTGAATTCGTTTTTTCAGTCGGTAAAGCGTTGACCTAGATAGACCTGTTTTTCGCTGAGCAGTTTTATAATTACTGCTCATCAGTAATTTGTAAACTTGATAATCATTCCGAGTAATATCGCGTTTATTCTCTTTATTTCTATGCGAATCAATCTGGTGTTTCAAGTGACACATTCTTTTACGATTGAATTCCTGCTGCTTCATAATGAGTCGATCAGCTCGACAGAGCATCATGGCTATATGATACGGCTCACTATTATCATTCATATCTAACTCTATTTCGTCGCTAAAAATAGTGATTTGAAGATCTTCAATCTCGTTAAGTAAGCAGCATAGTTCACGTGTACTAGATGTCAGGTTAGACACGTCCATGACATCAATCATATCCCCAGGTTTCACAATCATTAACAATTTTTGCAGTTGGAACCGAGCTCGAGACACGCCAGTAAATGTGTCAACATAGTAAGCATCATAGTCCACATTAGTCTGTCTCAGGAAATCGATCTGACACGCTATTGAACCTTGATCATTAATGTCATCATTAGTAGTACCTGCTATATATGCATACATTGACATATGTTTCATATCCTTTCTATTTTTTACAAAAGTCTAAATAAAAAATATGAAACATTAGATGAAACAAAATAGCTCTGTCAATTCATGCGGTATTAGTTGGTATAATAAGAAAAAATAATAATTACTAGAAAAGGTAGATATAATGCAAATAGATACTAAATTAATGGAGCAAGTTAAGGCTGTTCTTCAACAATTCGGTACTAAGTATATGACCGAAGATGGTGCTCTAAAACGTAATACTGTCATCAACGCTCTTAATAAATATAGTAAAGATTTAATGCAAGCATTGTTGTCTAATAAGCTCATTAAAGACGAGTATACTGAGCAAATAGCTGATACAATAGTATTTAAATTAAACCATTTTATTGAAATGTTTGAATATCAAGAATTCTGGGGCAATAGCTTTACTAAATACGCTAATCGCATAGGACTTACTAGCAATAATAAGTTTATTGAGGACTCTTCAGATATTGTCTTAGATTTCCCATATAAAGATACTATTCTTAAAGCAGGAATGTCAGATGAAGACAGTGAAACAGACGAATTATTCCTTAATGAAACATTAGCGAGCTCAGAAATCAGTGAGCTATTGGAGCCTAAAATTTTCATTAATGCAAAAAAATATGATGCAAATGGCGAGCACAATGCTACTACATTCCGTAACAGCGATAACTTAATAATCAAAGGAAATAATCTAATAGCTTTGCATTCAATGGCTAATCAATACAAGGAATCGGCGAAATTAATATACCTAGATCCGCCATACAATACTAAGAGTGCCGCAAATACCTTTTTATATAATAATAGATATAATCACTCTTCTTGGCTCACATTTATGAAGAATAGGCTAGAAATTTCTAAAAAGCTAGTTAGTGAAGATGGCTTTATAGTAGCAGCTATAGATTCTAATGAATTATTTTACCTCGGTGTGCTAATGGATGAGATATTTGGCGTAGAAAATAGACTATCTGTTTTAGCCGTAGTTCATAATCCCGGTGGTAGACAAGATGAAGAATTCTTCCCTACAGCACACGAAAATTTAATCGTTTTTGCTAAAAATAGAGAGTTAGCAAAATTAAATAATCTCCCTATTTCGGACGAAAAGAAAAAGCAATATAAGCTAAAAGATAAATATGGTCGCTATAAATTAAGAGGATTTCGTCGTAGTGGTAATAATTCTCTAAGAACGCAACGGCCAAAACTGTTTTACCCTATTTACGTAAATAATGATACTCACACCTTAAGCCTGCATAACGATGGTAATAGTACAAAATTATTGCCTATTGATAAATCTGGCACTGAAAGGTGCTGGCGGTGGGGTAGTAATACTTTTAATGAAAAGAAAGACAAGTACATTGAGGTTAAGAAAAAAGGAGATACTTATGAGTTATATGTAAAAGAACGAGAATCTGATTACGAGGGTGAAAAGGCTAAATCACTTTGGGCTAAGCCAGAATATACCGGCCAAAATGCCACACAAACATTAAAAAGGCTCTTTGACGAAAAAGTCTTTACGTATCCAAAATCTGAATTTGTAATGCGTGATCTTATTCAAGTTTGCACAAATCCTCATGATTTAGTGATTGATTTCTTCATGGGTTCAGCAACAACACAGGCTGCTGCGATGAAAATGCATCGTCGGTTCGTTGGTATTGAACAAATGAATTACATCAATACCATTTCAGTTCCTAGATTGCAAAAAGTAATTGCTGGTGAACAAGGTGGTATTTCCAAAGATGTTGATTGGCAGGGTGGAGGATCTTTTATTTATGTCGAACTTATGGAAAAGAATCAAGGCTTCCTCCATGATCTTCAGAAAGCAACCAACACTGATGAACTCAATGCTATTTACACTCGAATGAAACAAGGTGCTGACCTCGATTTCCGTGCTGATTTGGATAAGTATGAAAATGATCCTGAACGTACTTCCTTGGCGTTCGAAGATCAGAAAAAGCTGTTAATCAAACTTCTTGATAAGAATCAGCTTTACTACAATGAAGCAAATATTGATGATGCTAACGTCCGTGACTTAATCTCAGATAGTGACTATCAATTCAACAAGAGCTTTTACAATGGGAAGGAGTCAGAATAATGACTCGTAAGAAAAAAACACCTGAAAAAATTGTCCTTCCATTACTGAATGCTCTTAACAGTACAAGTCTTTTTTCGCTTAAATCATCCTTAGACGATAATCCACTTTTCATCTCTAACAATCTAAAACATGAGCTGCGTGATTACCAAATGGATGCTATCCATCACCTTGATGCTGTACTTAACATGAAAGATGCTGACCAACGTAATCAGTTAATGTTTTACATGGCTACTGGATCTGGTAAAACTGATATCATGGCTGCAATCATTCTGTACATGTTTAACATTTGGAATTATCAATGTTTTTTGTTTACAACTAATACAACCGCTGTTGTCGATAAAACCATTGATAACTTAGTGAATAGCGCTTCTACTAAGTATCTTTACAACACTCCACTTGTTATTAATGGAGATCGTATTACAGTAAAAAAAGTTGATCGATATCCTGTGAACCTCGAAAAAAACACAATATATATCAAGTTTGCTGGTGTTCAACAACTGTCAAATGACTATTACGCACCAAGGGAAAATGGTATCACTAAAGACTCATTAGCAAGGCATAAATTAGTTATACTTGCCGATGAAGCGCACCACTTTAATGTTTCCACTCGTAGTAAGAAAGCTAATCAGGAAGGGCTTAGCTGGGAACACCTACTTGATGAAATCCGAGAATTAAATTCTGACAATAAGCAACTTGAATTTACTGCGACTATCGACCTGCACAACCCTGATATTTATCATAAATATCAAGAGAAAATCATTGCTCAATACGATCTTAGTCACTTTATCAACGATGGCTACTCCAAGAAGGTATATCGCCTGCAAGCAAATAATAGCGATGAAAATAAGATGCTCAATGCTGTCCTTTTATCACAGTATCGAAAGCATATTGCACAAAACATGGGTATTCCTAATTTTAAGCCTGTGATCCTGTTCAAATCGAACACAATTGCCGAATCCAAGGCAATCAACGAAACTTTTTTGAACATGATCGACAATTTATCAGCAGAATCGCTGCAACAATTTGTACAGAATCAAAACCGCTCAACGCAAAGTGAAGCGCTCAGTCTTGCTTATAAGTACTGGTTAAATCAAGACTTTGGAGCTGTAGTAACTGAACTTAAACACGATTTTAGTAAGCTTACAACCATTAATGCTAATGACTCTGGTAGCAAAGATATTCTTGACGATGAGTCAATTTCGAGGAAGCTTAATTCTTTGGAAAGTCCCGACAATCCTATTCGTTCTGTATTTGCTGTTGCTAAACTAAGCGAAGGTTGGGACGTTCTGAATCTCTTTGATATTGTTCGTATTGGCGAAAAAAACATTAAGCCTAAAGATACTAATGCCGAGGCTCAATTAATTGGACGTGGAGCTCGATACGATCCATTTGTTTATCAAGGAAAAAAGTCATATACCAGACGATTTGACGACCGTAAACCTGATATTCAGCTCTTAGAACGATTGTATTACCACACTATTAACGATCCTCAATATTTGGAGAACCTTAGAAAGTCGTTAGATGCAATTGACCTACCCGTTAACGAAGATACTCAATACAAGGTATTTACTGCTAGGGTTAAATCCTCTTTTAAAAGGACTAAAGCTTTTAAACATGGAAATATCTACTACAACAAAGTCATTGACGTTCCTGAATCGCATTATGACTCTATTCAAAAGTATGGTTTTGATCCCGAAACAACAGGACCAATCGATATGGTAGATACTGTTTCTGAACACAGGTATGATACTGGTGCAGACAAAAATAATGCTGCTTCAACAACGCTTGAAATTGCCGCTAGATTTAGTAATCCTAAAGATAAGGCACTGATTCGCACAGCTGTATCGTTCAATACCTTCTACCGTTTTGACTCTCTTAAAAAATATTGCCCAACCTTAACAAGTATGCAAGAGTTCTTAACTAGTAGCGATTGGCTAGGAAACGCAATTGTAAGAGTTAAGGTAGCAACCGGTTCTCCTGCTCTAACTAACGAACAACGATTAACAGCAGTTAAAAAGTATTTAGTCCGTGTGCAAACAGCAATATCTAATAATTTCAAGCGCTCTATTGGTACTAACGAATTTATGCCTGTTGCTGTTAGTGAGGTTATTCAAGATTATCAAAAGCGTGTTGGTGATCAATTCGGCAAGAGTGCCTTAATAGGCCCTGATTCGATGCAGGGCAAAGACTGGTATGTCTATGATTATGCGATTGTAGATACCCTTGAAAAGCACTTTATTGACCATATCAATAGTATTATGCCTGAACTAACACATCAGTACGGGCAAGCTTATCTACTACGTATTGATGAACGTACAACTGATTTCAAGTTACATGATTTTGGTGAGAATATTTTCCATTACGAAGGATATATGCCTGACTTTATTCTTTACCTTGAGAATGAGAACTTTATCTATCAGATATTCCTTGAACCTAAAGGGACACCTTATATAGAAAGGGATAAATGGAAGGAAAAACTTCTGGAACGAATTAATCCTGACAATATTAAAGTCCTAGGTGAAGACGAAAAAGTTAAGATCTATGGCCTGAAATTCTATGTTGAAGATGATGGCAAAGAAGATACCCACGGTTTATTCCAAGAGATGCGCGACAAGAATATCTTGCAGTAACCTCATGAGTGGTAAACTATTCGATTCATGATATAATGTTTATAGAGATTAAGTCGTTATGTAGGTTCATAGCGAAACACAAAAGCCCCCAGCAAGGTCTGAAGTTGCTGAGGGCTTTTATTGTGAGCTTTTTGCCGTTCGATTACTCGTTAATGGCGTCGATTGTTAAGCCACCAACCGAACCACACTACAATGAGTGAACTAACGAGCGAGATTAAGTCGTTTAATAGGTTCATAGCCATCACCCCCTCTCCATCACGACAAGGGGACGAACGACAATATTAAGTATAGCAACTTCTAAGCGATCTGAAAGTATTAAGATTCTGACCTGAAAACGTGGAGAGTGTAACATCTGTTAATGTTAGTGCGGTAACTAAAGTAGGCATATTTCTCTGCGTTAATTTCAACTTTGTCTCCTCCATTTTTTTGAAATACACTTTATTAAAACAGTCATATGTGTCGTAAATATGGAGAAGCCAGCATATATAAAAAAGAGTGCCATGTGACACTCTTTTTGAGCTATTTAATATCAACAACACCGACAAATTCAACATCATCAATTGCAGTTAAGTAAAAACTATCAGTTGGTCCAAGTATTGCAAGTTGACCATTTTTGATTGTACATTCTTGATCTGGTGTGGTCAGTTTCACCGTCCCTTTTAAGGGAATGAGAACTATATTTCCAGGTACAGGGTGAAATTCTCCGTTGTTTGTCACTGTATTTTTCTTTAGTATACGATGACCAACCCGTCTTTGACCATTTTCGTAAAGGTGTTCATGGACCTCATCACCGCGACTACCAGTTAATATTTTCATATAATATATACCCCCAAGTTAATTGACTTTTTTACGTGGCTTTTCAGTATTATTGGAATTTTGTTGAGTGTTGTTTCCACAGCCGCCCATACTACCAGAGCCACCGTGCATACCCTTGTGCATAAATAGCATCATGAGTGGGTGTGCTAGAAGAAAAAGGGCTATCAGAATCCATTGTGACATATTTCCACTTCCTTTTGCTTTGTTTCTATAATAAGTTTTTGTCATCACTTAATTACACGTTTTTAATCTTTTCACCAGTCAATCCCATCGCATTAATTGCCACGATAATTGTCGACATCGCCATGACCGCAGCACCAACGGCTGGGTCTAGAATGATTCCAATAAATGACAACACACCGGCAGCGAGTGGAATTGCGACAATATTGTAGCCTGCTCCCCACCAGAGATTTTGAACCATTTTCCGATTTGTGATTTTAGCCAAATCAAGAAAATGTAAAATATCGCTGGGTTCTGATTTAACCAACACAACATCAGCGGAATCAATGGCAACATCGGTTCCGGCGCCAATTGCAATTCCAATATCGGCCGCGGCAAGACTTGGTGCGTCATTTACGCCGTCACCAACCATGATGACGTGATTGCCCTTTGCTTGATAATCAGCAATAATCTTTTGCTTATCATCTGGTAATAGGCCTGCATGGAATTCAGTCAATCCTAGTAAGTTAGCAACGTGTTCCGCGGCTTTTGGATTATCGCCAGTGAGCATTACGGGGGTAATTCCTCGCCTCTGAAGACCACTAATTAATTCCTTAGCACCCGCTTTGATGGTGTCGCCTTCAGCAACCATTCCTTGAACTTGGGTGCCCTGCAATAGGAAGCTGACGGAATTACCCTTAGCAGCCCATTTATCAGCAGCGGCCTCGTCAAACCTGATCCCTTGCTTCGTTAAATAGTTACCATTAACAATCGTATAGTCAGTGCCATCAACATTACCGGAAATACCAACGCCCGGAATATTTTGAGACTTTTCAGCCGCAACGACTTCAATGCCCTTCGCTTGGGCTTCAGTAATGATTGCTTGGGCCAGCGGATGAGTCGAATTATTTTCAAGGGCGGCCAGTCGGCTTAATAACGTTGTTTCGTCAATCCCATCATTTGGAATCAATGCATTCACCGTAAATTTACCTTCTGTTAACGTGCCAGTTTTATCCAAGAGAACGTGGCTAACATGTTGACTTGCTTCAATGGCTTGGCGATTTCGAACTAATAGCCCATTTTGAGCGCCAATCGTAGTAGAACGAGAAACCACTAATGGAATCGCTAATCCTAATGCATGCGGGCAAGCAATCACGAAGACGGTCACCATGATCGTCATTGCAGTCGCCAATCCCTGGGGTAACCAGGCAAAGAAAGCAATAATCCCGACACCCAATGCCGCGTAAAATAGATACTTGGCAACTAAATCAGCTTTATCTTCTGCTTTAGATTTAGCTTGCTGGGCATTTTGAACCATTTTCATTACTTGAGAAAGATAGCCGGAGTCACCAGTACCACTAATTTTAACCGTTAGCGTCCCGTTATTGTTAATTGCACCACCAATGACCTTATCGCCAACGTTCTTGATAACGGCAGCAGATTCACCGGTTACCAGTGCTTCATTCACGGTCGACTCCCCAGCCGTAATAACACCATCGGCTGGAATACTCTCACCTGAACGCACTTGGAAAGTTTGACCAACTTTTAAATCAGATACTGGCACTTCTTTTGTTTCACCATTATCTGTAACTAGATGGGCCGTCTTAGGCAACAGGGCCGCCATCTTTTGTAAGGCATCCCCAGCCCCCATCAATGCATTCATTTCAATCCAGTGTCCTAGAAGCATAATTAAAATCAGGGTTGCAAGTTCGAACGAAAAATCCATTACATGATTTGCCGGGTTCAAGAAGTTGTTGGCAATAAATGCGTACAAACTGAAGAAATACGAAACGGAAATTCCAAGGGTTACTAGCGTCATCATTTCAGGAGATTTATCCTGAATTTCCGCTTTAGCCCCCTTTAAAAATGGTATTCCGCCATAAAAGTAAAGTGCTGTATCAAACAAAACGATGATAATGCCAACAATTAGCGGTGAACTGAAACTAAGGATGGAAACGTTTAAACCCATGATTGGTGCTAACAGTAAAACTGGAATCGCTAAGACAACGGAGACCCAAAATTTAACTTTCAAATTCCCCATATGCATCATTGAGCCACCGTGCATCATCATGTCGGTCCCAGCCATATCCATATCACCGTGATTCATCCCACTCATATTCATAGTTTCGTGATTCATGTTCATTTGGCTGTGATCCATATTCATTTGACCATGATCCATTTCGGCCATATCATGGTCCATGTTCATTTGATTATGATCCGTTTCGGTCATATCGTGATCCATTTTCATGTCATCATGATCCATATGACTCATATTTGATTCATTATTTTCCATATTCTTAGCACTCATGTTTTTCATGTTCATATGGTCCTCTTTATTTGCCATGATTATCGACCCCCTAAAAATAAGTGTACGTAGCAAAGCGGTTAGAAGCCGGAATATAAGTTCCTTGTGTGGAAATCCCCGGGCTCGGGATTTTTCCACCAGGTTCTTATATTTAGGCTTCTGCTTTGCGGAGCACCATGCCACTATATGAATGAGAATTACGACAAAAATTCATAAGTTTCCGCCATCAGAAATCCCAGATTCTGGATTTTTGTGCAGCAATCCTAAAAGTAAACAGAACACCACAGTCTTAACACGTTTGATCACCCGGCAAGCAGTTACACTGAACTTCCTCGGGCGCTGTTTTGGCCTTTTCAGCTAGAATCGCCTGTAAGTTCGCAATATCCGCCCGTGAGAGTTCCCTTGACTGAATAACGCCGGCAATTGTTGAACCAGCCCGCATCGCACACATATGGTCAAACAAATCATCTGCCGCTGCCGCCATTGATTCCTTCTCGCCAACAACCGGCTTATACGTGAATGGTCGACTGCCGCCATGCTGCGCAACCGCCTGTTTTTGAATCAACCTGTGAAGTAGCGTTTTGGTTGTTGAAGCTGACCAGCCTTCTAATTCGTTCATAGCATCGATTAGTTCACGACTAGTCGCATGTCCCATTGTCCAAATTGCTCTCATAACCATCCATTCAGAATCGGTGATGGTTACATTCTTTGGATCCTTCAATTGGCTTCCTCCATTAATTGAATTATAAGTTTACATTTGTAGTCTCTTAACGCTTATTAGTTTACAACTGTAGTCACAATAATGCAACCTTTCTGCCAGAAAATACCATGACACTAAAAAAACGCCTAGATAATATTCCAGGCGTGGTTTGATACGATATATTAAATTAATGATCTGGGAATTTTTGGTTTTCTTGTTAGTATGGTGAAATGCCTCTTAGAACCCGTCTAGTATCTGCTGAATCTGGTAGAATTGTGGAAAACGGACTGAGGAGTTTGTCATGCCAGATTATCCAAGCAATATTTCTCGAGCGCAATTTGCGTTAATACAACCTGATTTAGAAAACTTCCGCAAGCATACAAGACCGTGTCGTTATGATCTTTATGACGTATTCAATGCCATCCTTTACTCGCTTACTACAGGGTGTCAATGGCGTGAATTACCGCACGATTTCCCGGAATGGCACACTGTCTACCGCTATTACGATATGTGGCGAGATAAACCAGACCCGACAACTGATTCGCTATTAGAAAGGCTTTTAAAAAAACTGTTGCTTCCTATCGCTTTGCATAGGGCCGATCGGCCCGAACATGGTTCGCAGCTTTAAACATCATTGAAGGAATTGCGACCCCATTTTTTACAACGCTTTTAATGGCAATGATTCAACAAAGTTATCCAGCAGAAGAGTTAGGGCGGATTCTAGGCGTTTTGAATTCTTTGTTGAATCTAGCTGGACCAATTGGCTTAATTTTTGGGTTATGTCCGTATAATTGGTGTAAATTCTAAATAGGACTTTGTGAAATCTGAAAGGAACTTCATTATGCCAAAGGTTGAATTAAATTTAGAAGATGACGAATTAAAGGAACTATTACTAGGTGATCGGGATAAGGCCAT
>SKER01002095.1_pt1 | contig 14114 bp, 13 predicted proteins | sample 4826961 | NCBI WGS metagenome assembly SKER01 (sample SAMN11008804, study PRJNA524170) | human gut metagenome | biome: Human fecal sample; material: Feces; isolation source: fecal sample from pouch patient p47 | host: Homo sapiens | place: Israel: Tel-Aviv | collected 2016-11-16 | reverse complement strand
ACTGGAACGCAGCTAAAAACATTCTTGATAAGGGAATAGCTAAACTAGCCTAGCTTATCTGTCCCTATGGCAACCTGGGGACATAAAAGGCGTTGGTAATTAGACGACCGCTGTTTGATTACAATTTTAGTTGGTCAAATAAGTTGTCCCTATCTACGCAAATTGTGGTTCGAAATCCGTGATGATATTCGGCTCACAAGCCACTGACTTTAGTCAGTGGTGGTTGACTCTTCGGTGGTTACTCAGATAACGTGCTTCCCAACCACAGGCCTAGTGGCTAAGTCTGGCCACAGAACGCCGCTGTCGCGTTAACCTGTGCCAACGGCCTGTCGAGTAGGTTGGTGAGCACTTCCATTCTTTGTTTCATATGAAACGACCTAGTTCACCTGACTAGTACCGTCGTTGTAATTTAAGGTGACGCCGGGTTGGACGTTAAAGATGTACACGTGGAACTTAACGGCGTCGCTGCCGACCGCTTGGGCCTCCATTTCCACCCCGCGGGCGAGGAGTTCGTTGCCCCGGAAGATCGGGGTAACCCGGTAGCGAACGTAGTGGTCCGGGGATTGCTTTAGGTAAGCGGCCACTTCGTCTTCGTACTTGAGCATGTCGGGGTCGTTTAACTGGCGGGTCCCGGTAATCAGATTTTTGAAGTTATTGTTTTGCCCGGTTAGCTGGTAGCCAATCAGGTGTGAGCGGTTGTAGAGCCACTGACCATTGACGCGTTTGTTATGCCAACCAGTCGGGTCGACGGTCAGGGCTTCCCGTTTGACGGTGGGCATCAGCGATTGGTTGAGCATCGCATTGGCCGCCCCGGGACGGTTGTACTGGTCCAAGTTCCCGTAGCTTTGCCAAGCGCCGTTTGCAAGAGACAAGTCGGCTTCCGAGAAGCTTGGTTGATTATTGTCAACGGTGATGACGTCTTGGCCGGTATAGTCCAGGTTGGCTAAATTAGTGCCAGCTTGGCTGGATTGCTTGCTGGGGGTTGCCGGTTGGACGCCGTAGTCGCTAAGTTCTTCCTTGGTTTCTTTAATCTGCTTTTGCAGGTGGGTGATCTTTTTTTGGAGGGCCTGGTTTTCCTTGCTAAAAGAAGCGGCCCGCCGTTGGTCGGTACGGTCGTAACTGTAACTGCTGGAAGCGGGACTGGCCACGACCGCCGATTCCTTAGTGCCGGAGTGGGTGACTAGGCCTACGGTCATTAAGAACAGTGCGGCAAAGCCGAGGACGGAGATGGTCGCTTTGTGGTGGAAGTTTTTCATCTTGCTTACCGTCCTGACTTCGTGTAACCAGCGTTAATCGCTTCTTGCTCGGTGCTGAAGTAAACGGTGTTGCCGGCCTTGATGTGGTAAGTGGCTTGGGTCGGCAAGTGGTACTTCTTGGAGCGGGCATCGCCGACGATGACATTGGAGCCGTTCCCGGTGGCGACGGTTCCCGCAGTGGTCGTTGACGTAGCGGCGCCGTAACTTGGTTGCGTATCGGCGTCAGTAGCGTTAGCCCTGGCTTGGCTAGCACTGGCTGCCTGAGCGCTAGCCGCTGCCTCTTTAGAACTAGCTTCCTCACTGCTAGACTCGGCGGCGCTCAATTGTTCCTTGAGGCTGGCTAGCTTGGCGCTCAAGGAATCGCGTTTAACCAACAGGCTGTCGTGGGCCTTGCTTTCCTTAACCATGGAGGAGTGGCCGAGTTTTTTAATAATCACCGTCGGCTTTTGCGCGGCGTCAACGTTAGTGGTGGTACCAATGGCGGCGGTAAAGAGGGTCAAAGTGGCAATGATCAGGGTTAGGCGCCACCAAAATGGACGCTTAGCATGGTTGCCTTGCTTGAGGGACCAAAGCAGGGTGCCGATGGTTAATAGACAAAGAGTTACGATAATGATCTTCAATTGATTTTTCTCCCGATAAAAGTGTTAAAGACGACAAAGAGGCTGTGGCAAAATTGCCATAGCCTCTTTGTATATGGATTTAGCGTGGATAATAAACGGCGGCTGACGCCTAGTCCGTCCTATTAGGGTTTCCTCGCTTAATAATTAGTCTTCGCGTGAGTAAGTAGCAACGTCGTGTAAGATCAGGTCCAAGAAGTCTTGCTTGGACATGCTTACTTGATCCTTTTCCCCGTACTTGCGGACGGAAACGGTGCCGTTAGCCACTTCGTCTTCCCCAACTACCAGGGTGTACGGAACCTTTTGGGTCTGGCTTTCGCGAATCTTATAACCCATCTTTTCGCTGCGGTGGTCAACGACGGTCCGCAGTTGGGCTGCCCGGAATTCACGGGCCAGGTCATCAGCGTAATCACCGTGCTTTTCATCGGAAACCGGGATGATGTTGACTTGGTTTGGTACCAACCAGGTTGGGAAGGCTCCCTTGTAGATTTCGGTCAGGTAGGCCACGAAGCGTTCCATGGTGCCGACCACCCCACGGTGGATCATGACTGGGCGGTGTTGCTTACCGTCTTCACCAACGTAGTGGAGGTCAAACTTTTCAGGCAGCATGAAGTCCAGTTGGATGGTGGACATCGTTTCGTCGTTGCCCAGGGCGGTCTTGGTTTGGATGTCCAGCTTTGGTCCGTAGAAGGCCGCTTCCCCTTCGGCTTCGTAGTAGTCCAGTCCCATGGAATCCATGGCGGCCTTTAACATGGATTGACTGCGTTCCCACATTTCATCGTTAGCGAAGTACTTTTCGGTGTTCTTCGGGTCACGGTAGGATAAGCGGAAGGTGTAGTCGTTGATGTTGAAGTCCTTGTAGACGTCCATGATCAGCTTCAAGATCTTGGCGAATTCGTCTTGGATTTGGTCTAGGGCCACGAAGGTGTGACCGTCGTTTAAGGTCATTTCCCGGACCCGTTGCAAACCGGAGAGGGCCCCGGACTTTTCGTAACGGTGCATCATCCCGAGTTCGGCGATCCGCAGTGGCAGTTCACGGTAAGACCGGATGTGGTGCTTGTAGATTTGGATGTGGGATGGGCAGTTCATTGGCCGCAGTTCGAGCAGTTCGCCGTCACCCATGTCCATTGGCGGGAACATGTCTTCGCGGTAGTGGTCCCAGTGACCGGACGTCTTGTAGGCGTCGAGGTTCATCAAGACAGGGGTGTAGACGTGTTCGTAGCCATCGCCAACTTCCTTGTCGATCACGTAACGTTCGATCGTCCGGCGAATCGTGGACCCCTTTGGCATCCAGTACGGCAACCCGGCACCGACCTTTGGATCAACGAAGAACAAGTCGAGTTGGTTCCCGATCACCCGGTGGTCACGTTCGCGGGCTTCTTGGCGGGCCTTCAAGTCGGCTTCCAGGTCTTCCTTCTTGAAGAAGACGGTCCCGTAAATCCGTTGGAGCATTGGGTTAGAGGACATCCCCTTCCAGTAAGCCCCGGCCACGGAGAGGAGCTTAACGTTCTTAACGAGGTTAGCGTACAGCATGATGGGTGCCTGGGCTAAGATCGTTGCGTCGCCCATCTTGTAGAGGGATACTTGACCGTCTTCGGCGTTTTCCTTAAGTAGTTCGCTGGAGAATTGGTCACCTTCAACGGCCTTAACGGCGTCGTCAACGCTGACCTTGACCAGTTCGATCTTGAGGTTTTCCTTGGCTAACTTCTTAACGGCTCTTTCCAAGCCTTCCAATTCGTCAGCGGAGACTTGTTGGTTGTCCTTATCGGAGTCAACGAAGAATTGGTCTTCTTCGGCAACGGCTTCCCCGAGGCGGATTCCCTTGAATTGGTCTTGCAAAACAGCCTTGAGTAAGAGGGCGGCGACTTGGCGCAGGGCGTCTAAACTTTCCTTTGATTCACGGTCGACCTTTTCAACGGTCCCGTTTGGTAACATGATGGCAACTTGTGGCATGTAAACTCCTCCTTTGGAATAAAAAAACGCCCCTAACGCTACCCACTTTGGCAACGTTAGGGACGTTGAAAATAACAACTTCAGCGTGGTTCCACCCATCTTCAGGATTTAAAATCCTCTCTATGGTGTGGTAACGGGCACGACCCGGTCCCCCTTATTTCGGGGGGCAAGAAATGGGGTGGTACCTTAACTACTCCGTGTAAAGGTGCTTCCAGCCATGGCACCCTTCCCTGGTTTACCGCTTGTAGTTAGGCGTATCCCGCATTTGAAACGATTATAGCATGCTCAAGGGGCATGTCAAGGCGTGGCTTAGTTTTATTGGTTTGCCGTGCTACCTTGGGTTCCGTTTTGGGTGGTAGTGTCAGAGCCATTTTTATCAGTGCTGCCACTATTGCCACTATCAGAACCATTGCTATCACCGGTACTGCCATTACTACCAGTTCCCGTTCCGCCATTGTTACCGTACCTGTAGGTATTAGTGTTAGTGGTGTTGGTGTAAGTCGACTGGTTATCGTTACTGCTAGAAGCAGAGGAACTGGAGGGGTACACGGAAGAAGAACTCGATTCCGGTTCAGAGTATGAGTAGGTGTAGGTTTCCTGGTAGTCGGTAGAAGAAGAACTCGAGGACTTCTTGCTGCTACTCTTCTTCTTGTGTGAACTGGACTTAGAGCTTGAAGAAGTCGAGATTTCGTCGGAGCTGGTGTTAACCGGGTTTTGTTGCTTGACCACGAAAACGGCGATCATGACCACCAGGATGGCCAGCAAGATGCCCAACGCTAAGCGGAAGAGTTTCTTTTGCTTGCTAACGGGCTTTTTAGGCCGTCGGTTAGGCCCCTTGCGGTTGGCGGCGGTGGCCATTGGGGCTACCGGGCGCCGGCGCTTTGGCCGTTTCGGCCGCCGTGGGCCCCCAAAGAGACTAGCGAAAAAGCCCGGCTTCTTCGGTCCCCGGCGGCGGGGCTTACGGCGTTTTGAATTCGTGCGATGACTCTTTGGGGTATCGTAGAGTTCGACGCGCGATAAATGCTGTTGTTCATCGTCGTGATTGTTATTCAAAGTCGTCACCTCTCATTATTTAGGGCTAATAATTTAGCACACGTGATGGATCTTTTCGTATTATAACACGAAAGGCGGATTGCAAAAGGAAAGCCCGCGGAAAAGAATTCCCGTGGGCTTTGGGTGTCAGCGAAGCCGAAACGATTGGGAGGAGACAGGCTTCGTTGACGAAGAAGAAAAATCAATTGAGGATGGTTATAATATACCGCCGGGTAATGAAAAAGCTGTGAAGGGCGGGTAAGGAAAGATTAAAAGTAATTAAGAAAGATCAAGGGAGTAGCAAATAACCTACCTAACGGGCTATTTGCTACTCCCTTATTGTTGATTGTTAAGATAACGTCGCCGGCCTAGTGGCTAAGTCCAATGGTTGGATCGCACTTCCCTTATTTTTCCCAGGTGTGCTTTTCGTGTTCGGCCGCTAGGTGCCGGTCACCCCGGATTAATTCGAAACAAGTCCAAGCTAACAGAACCACGATGACCACGATCGAGATCCAAGCTAAGACGTCGGATAGCCCCTTGGACCAAATGCCGAAGCCTTCATAGGTTTGCGGCAGGTTGTAGAGGTTTAAGAAGGTTAAACCGATGACCGAAATCCAGCCGAGGACCCGGACCCACAGCGAGTTCTTGAACTGGCCCATTTCGGTGTCGCTGTTAGTCATGATTAACAGTGGCAGCATCGAGAATGGCAGGGCGAAGGCCAAGAAGACCTGGGAGTTTTCCATCAGCATGTTTAACGAGGCGTGCTGGTCAATGGTTGATTCGTGCGCCGTCATTGCCACGCAGACCAAGACAGGAATCACCGATAAAAGCCGGGTGATCAGGCGCCGGGCCCACAGTGGCATCTTCATGTGGACAAACCCTTCCATGATGACCTGACCAGTCAGGGTCCCGGTAATGGTGGAGTTTTGCCCGGAAGCCAACAGGGCGATGGCAAATGAAGTTGATAAGACCCCGGACTTGGCCACGGCGATCAAGAGGCCGTTGCTTAACATGTCAGTGTTGTTTAAGGCATCGTACAAGCCGAAGAAGGAAGAATCTTGGACGGCACCGTTCTTGAAGACGGCTACCCCCATGATCAACAGGAGGGCGTTGACGAAGAAGGCCAGGGTTAATTGAATGTTGGAGTCCCAAGCGGTGAAGCGAACCGTTTGCTTGATGTCTTCAGCGTTAGTGTGGTCAATCTTACGCGTTTGGGAAATGGCGGAGTGTAGGTACAGGTTGTGGGGCATCACGGTCGCCCCGATAATCCCCAGCGAACCGGTCAGCGGGGAAATTCCGCCCACCACTGGTTCCTTGGCGATCGCTTCTTTAGTCGGGAGCAAGCCCTTGAAGACGCCGGCCCAGTCGGGGTGGGACAGGGCAACTTGGTAGGCGAAGACCGCTAAGATCACGAGGATCAAGCAGGCCACGATCGCTTCGATCTTCCGGAAACCGATCTTGGTCAATAACAAGAGCACCAAGACGTCTAAGACGGTGATGAAGACCGCTAAGACTAACGGAATGTGGAAGAGCAAGTTCAGGGGATCGCCGCCCCGATAACTTCGGCAATGTCAGTCGCCATGATGGCTAACTCGGTCATTAACCACAAAATCACCCCAAGGGCCTTCCCTGTACGGGCGCGGATGGCCTGCGCGAGGTCCATCTGGCTTACGATCCCAAGTTTGGCAGCCATGTACTGTAACAACATCGCAATCAAACTTGAGATCAGGATGGTCGTCATTAAGGTGTATTGAAACGATTGGCCCCCGGTGATCGAAGTTGACCAGTTACCGGGATCCATGTACCCCACGGCAACGAGTGCCCCGGGACCAGAGTAGGCGAACAGGGTCCTAAAAAAGCCCTTGCCATGTGGGACCTCAACCGTCCCGTTAATTTCTTCTAGTGATTTACCGTTTGCGTGTTCAATTAAGCGCAGCTTACGGTGTTGATTCTTTGTGTTATCCACGCCAAATCCTCCCCTCATGATTATGGTTTTAAATGTTCAGCGAGCTTTCTAATTAACTTCCCGGAACACCTTTGTTAGGTTAGCATAAAAAAGTGATTTGCGCAACGTAAGATTGGCGTAATGACGGGATTTAGCGGGTGCTAAAAGGAGCCGCTTTCAAACCTCTTTTCTGGTTGGTGGGGGTAAGGAAATAATTTCACAAAAAAACATATGTCAACCGGTTGACTTTGGCTAAATGGTTGAATATACTAATCACCATAAAGTTATTAAATTCACAAGAGAGAAGGATTTTACGATGAAGGCATTGGTATTACAAGGGATTAAGGATCTGGCAGTCCAAGACTACGAGGTTCCCGAAATCAAACCAGACGAAGTTTTAGTTCACACCGCGTTCGCCGGAATTTGTGGGACCGACAAGGCCCTTTACGCAGGGTTGCCGGGTTCTGCTTCCGCCGTTCCACCCATTGTTTTAGGTCACGAAAACTCCGGGGTCGTTGCCAAGGTTGGCGCAAACGTCACTAACGTTAAGGTTGGCGACCGGGTAACGGTGGACCCGAACATCTACTGTGGGCAGTGCAAGTACTGTCGGACCCAACGCCCAGAATTGTGTGAACACCTAGACGCCGTTGGGGTGACCCGTGATGGGGGCTTTGAAGAATACTTCACGGCGCCGGCCAAGGTGGTTTACCCAGTGCCAGCCAACGTTTCCTTGAAGGCGGCGGCCGTTGTGGAACCAATCTCTTGTGCCATGCACGGGGTTGACCTTTTGACCACCCACCCGTACCAAAAGGCCCTCGTGTTAGGGGACGGGTTTGAAGGACAACTCTTCGCCCAAATTTTAAAGGCTCGGGGGATTCACGAAGTTATCCTGGCCGGCCGCTCCGAAGAAAAATTGGCCAACAACCGCGAACACTTTGGCGTCAAGACGATCAACACGACTAAAGAAGAACTGCCAGAAGCCGCCTTTGACATCGTCGTGGAAGCCGTTGGGACCCCGGCGACCCAAGAACAAGCATTGGCTGCGGCGGCCCGGGGCGCCCAAGTCCTGATGTTTGGGGTCGGGAACCCGGACGACAAGTTCTCCGTTAACACTTACGACGTCTTCCAAAAGCAATTGACCATTCAAGGGGCCTTCATCAACCCGTACACCTTTGAAGACTCAATTGCCCTCTTGGCCAGTGGCAAGGTGGACCCACTGCCGCTGTTCTCCCACGAACTGGAATTCACCCAGGTGGAAGACTTTGTTTCCGGTAAGTTAGGCAAGGTTTCCAAGGCGATCGTTAAGGTTGGTGGCGAAGAAGCCTAACCCCTGGCATTAACGCAAATCTATAGTAGAATTAGGAGAGTTCCGTAACGGGACCCTCTTATTTTTATTAAAAAAGTTGACACGGTGTCACCTCGCAATTAGAATGGCCTTAATCGAGTGACACGGTGTCACTATGAGAAAGAAGTGGACGAAAAGATGCCAAGTTCAACCTTTACTAATCTTCCAGATGAAAAACGGCAACGGATTGAAGCCGCCCTGTTAAACGAGTTCAGCAACCACACCCTGGCAACGGCCCAAGTGGCCCGCATCGTTAAGGATGCCCAGATTGCCCGGGGGGCCTTTTACAAGTACTTTGACAATCTCACGGACGCCTATTCCTACATGTACCACCTGCTGGCTGCCAAGCTGGGGAGCCGGGATGATATGGAGCGCCGTCACCTACAGACGGCTACGGAATACATCCAACGGGTGCGCGACCTCGCTGACACGTCTGGCAGCCTGCGTAACTTCTTTGTTTTGCACTACACGGCCAACGAGGGGTTGCTACCCGATCCCTTACCGGCCAAGGTTAAGGCAATGATGGATGATCAACGGTGGTCAGCCATGATGCTAATTCACGAAAGCATCAAGGAGTGCCTCGTGGATCCGGAAAACGAAGATTTGATTTTGAAACGGTTGGAACGTGTCTTGCGGGTCCTTTTAAAAGAGGGGGAAACCGAAGATGTTTCTAGCAATCAAAGAGATTCTTCACGAGAAGGTGCGCTACGGCCTCATCGTGACGATGGTGGTCTTAACTAGCTACCTGATGTTTTTGTTGATGGGGATGATGTTTGGCTTGGCTAGTGAGAACACGGTCGCCATTGAATCGTGGGGAACCAAGGCGGTCGTTTTGAATAAAAACGCCAACGTTAGCCTTAGCCAGTCCCTGATCGCACCAAGCCAACTGCCTAAGTTAACCAAGCACGAAGCCGAGCTCGGCTTAGTCCCAGTGGTGATGGAAACGGTCGGTCAAAAAGAGAGCCACAAGACCTCCCTGCAGTTCGTGGGGCTCAAAGAAGACCAGTTTATCGCCAAGGATAAGTTAGCAATTACCAGTGGTCACCGGGTACAGAGGTCCAACCAGCTGGTTTTAGACGAATCCTTGAAGGATAAGGGCTACCGGCTCGGGTCCAAGGTGAAATTTGGTAATTCAGCGACCGAGTACACGGTGGTCGGATTTGCTAAGGATGCCAAACTAAACATTTCTTCCATTGCCTATGGGGACCTCAGCGTCTGGCAAAGCCTGCGCGGGGTCGGTAACCAGTTTGTCGCTTCCGGAATCATTAGTGACCAAGCCAAGCCGGCAGTGACGGCGGGTCTAGCATCCTACTCGGTCAACACCTTCATTGAGAAGTTGCCGGGCTATTCCGCTCAAAACACGGTCTTTGAGTTCATGATCGGCTTTTTGATGGTGATTTCCGTGATTATCATCGCCGTCTTCTTATACATCCTGACGATGCAAAAATTGGCCAACTACGCGGTTTTACGGGCACAGGGAATCCCAGCCCAACGCCTGATTAACGCCACCTTAGGGCAGGCCTTGATCCTGATGGTGGTCGGGGTGATCATTGCCTTGTTATTAACGGTGGTGACCGGGGCGGTACTACCAACCGCGGTGCCAATACTTTTTAACTGGCCGCTAACGATTGGAGTAGCGGTGGCCCTGATGGTGATGGGGGTCATTGGGGCCCTCTTGCCCGTCCGGGTGATTAAAAAGATTGACCCGCTAGATGCCCTGAACTAAGGAGGAAGCGTTATGACTGCAATCGAATTACGTAACGTTGAAAAGTACTACGGACAAGGGATTGCCCGGGTTCACGTTTTGTCTGACGTGAACTTTAAGGCTGAACTGGGCAAGCTTAACCTGGTGATTGGCCCGTCCGGCTCGGGGAAGTCCACCTTCTTAACGATCGCCGGTGGCCTCCAGCAGCCATCTGAGGGACAAGTTTTGATTGACGGCCAAGAGATCTCAGCCCTGTCTGGTAAGCAACGCGATCGGTTACGCCTGGATAAGATCGGCTTCGTTCTCCAGTCTTACAACCTGCTCCCTTACTTAACGGTGGGGGATCAGTTCGCCCTGGTTGACCGGATGCGCCACGGTAACCTTTCCAAGGGGGAATTGGGGGACCTGTTAAAAGACCTTGGGATCGAAAAACTGATCCACAAGTACCCGGGCGAACTGTCCGGGGGGCAAAACCAGCGGGTGGCCATCGCCCGGGCCCTTTACACTGACCCGCAAATTATCTTAGCCGATGAGCCAACGGCCGCCCTCGACTCCGACCGGGTTAAGGTGGTGGGCCAACTCTTTTCCGACCTCGCCGTCAAGCACAACAAGGCCGTGGTGGTGGTCACCCATGACCTACGGCTGCGTGAATTCGCCGACCAGGTGTACACGATCGTTGATGGGCAAATGGCAAAAGAAGAACGACCGCTAGGAACACCGGCGTAAAATATGCACTTCCCTCCCTACTTGTAGAATGTAAATATTTTATGAAACCGGTTTAAAGACCGCCAAACCGTCATTTATTTAAAAAATGATTTGTGTATCCCCAGGTGAATGGGTTAATATTAAGGGGATAAATGAATATTCAACGAGTGGAGGGATCGGGTATGAACTACAAGCAGCGCCGCCAATTAATTCAACAACTGGTCGAAGAAAATCACATTGCTACCCAAGAGGAGCTTTTGGAATTGCTGAAGCAACACGGGGTCGTCGCCACTCAGGCAACCGTTTCACGGGATATTCATTCCCTAAACATTGCTAAGGTTAGCAGCAGTGATGGGCAATCCTATTATGCTCAGGTGGCGGCCGCCAAGGAGGATGACGACCGGCTCTACCGGGCAATTGCCAACCGGGTGGTCTCTTACACCACCGTTGAGTTTGTTAACGTCGTTAAAACCACCCCGGACTCGAGTTACGCGACCATCCTCGGCGGGATGTTTGATGAATTGTCGATGCCAGAGGTAGTGGGGACGATTGCTGGTAACGATACCCTCTTAATTATCTCCCCCGACGCACAGGGCGCTCAAAAGATTGGTCAACTTTTGGCCGATAACCAAGGACACTAGGTCACTGGGGTTTAATTAATATTAGCCGGAAATCCCGTGACTTTAGTCATAGGATGGATAGGCCACTATTGAGCCCCTTTATGGGGCTTTTTGTTTGTTTCTGTATATTTTTGGTCATTGATATATTTCTCGACAACTTCTTTGCTCATATTGCCCAATGTACTCATATGGTAACTCGGCGACCCTCCTGGTGTACCTGGCCGGCGCCTACGGGATGAACGACGAAAGCCACCTCGGCCTCTACGACATCCCGTTCTTGAGCCACATCCCGAACTTCGTTTACTTGGCCCCAACCAACAAGGAAGAGCTGGTCGCAATGACTAACTGGGCGATTGATCAACCAGACCACCCGGTTGCCATTCGGGTTCCGGCCGTGGCGTTGGAAACAACCGGCCAAGCTGACACCACCGATTACGGCGACTTGAACAAGAACCAGGTGGTTCACCAAGGTTCCAAAGTCGCCATCTTCGGGGTCGGCAACCTGCTCGGCTTAGCTAAGCAAGCCGCCGCTAAGTTAGCCGAAGAGGGCGTCGACGCCACGGTCATCAACCCCCGTTACCTGACCGGGTTGGACACCGAATTGCTCGACCAACTCCAGGCCGATCACCAAGTGGTGGTGACCCTAGAAGACGGGATCCTAGAGGGCGGTTACGGTCAAACGATCGCCTCCTACCTCGGTGACAGCGCCGTGCGGGTGCAAAACTACGGCCTGCAAAAGGCTTACCCGGACCGCTACGACGTCAACGAACTGTTGGCCCAAAACGGCTTGACGGCTGACAACATTGCCCAACAAGCATTAAAAGCACTTAACTAAACTAAAAAGAGCCTCAGAGAAGCTACTTCTCCGAGACTCTTTTTTTGCTGTTACACAGATCGCGCACTAACCTTCGTCCTAGCTTAGCCATACGGTCTGTCGAGAAGGTCATTTCCCACTTAATGATAACGTGCTCCCCAACCGCAGACCTAGTGGCTAAGTCCAGCCACAGAACACCGCGTGCCGCGCTAACCTGTGGCCTATCCTTAGCCCACGGCCTGCTTTACGGCTGGTCCGCACTCACTGATAACGTGCTCCCCAACCGCAGACCTAGTGGCTAAGTCCAGCCATAGAACACCGCTGACGCGCTAACCTATGTCTAGGCCTTAGCCCACGGCCTGCCAGTTGGTTGGGTCGCACTCACTGCTTACTTCCCCGTCAGCCCATACAAAAGGACGTTAACGATCCCTTCGGCTTGCTTAGGGTCGGGTTCGTGGCCGTTGGCATCGCCATAATAAACTAGCGAGGTTAGGATGGTGATGATCGCTTCATCGCTGGCCGGGGTGGTGATGAAACCATCACGGCGCCCAATCTGAATGAAGGTGGTAAACAGCCCATCCAGCTTGGCCCGGACGTGGGCCCGCAATTTCGGGGTAGTCTCGATGGTCTTAGAAAGCTCTTCGTAGGAAGCCTGACTGGTGATGGCGCCGAGCGAGGAGGTGTTGGGAATCGCCTGCAGACGTTGCAAAAAGGGCTGGCTGGAGTTTTTGATCGTCGCCTGGGCGTCTGCAAAGGACGTGTCGATCAGGCCGGTTAAAACTTCTTGGACCAGGGCCTCCTTGTCGGCAAAGTACTTATACATGGTGACATAAGAGATTCCCGACTCCTGGCTGATCTGGCGGACGCTGGTTTTTTGGATCCCCTGGGCCAAAAAGAGCCGCTTGGCCGCTTCGATGATCTGGGTTCTGTTTTGTTCCTTGAGTTCTTCGCGCTTCACGAGTTCACCCCCACTTGTTGAATCTAGAATCCCATTATACCCTAAAAGCTTAAATTTAAAAGTTAAATATTTAACTAAGATGTTAAACTTTATTGACATACCCCGCAAAACGGGTACAATATGACACATGCTTAAATCTTAACGCCAAATGTTTAAGTTTTACTTTGAGAGAATGGAGTGTTTCAATGGCCTACTTAGAATTAAAAGACATTCGTAAGTCTTACTTCCTCGGCAAGGAAGAGTTCCCGGTCCTAAAGGGGATTAACCTGCAGTTTGAGTTAGGGGAATTCGTCTCGATCCTCGGGGAATCCGGGGGTGGGAAGTCGACCTTGATGAACATCATCGGGGGGCTGGACCGCAAGTTTGACGGTGAAGTGATCATCAATGGTAACAAGCTTGATCACAGCCAAGAACAACGCATGGATCGTTACCGGCGCGACGAGATTGGTTACATTTACCAGTCTTACAACTTGATCAACCACTTAACGGTGACCGAAAACGTCCGCTTGTCCTTAGACATGACCACCCTGAGCGCCAAGGAAGCCACCGACCGGACGATGGACCTCTTGAAGCGGGTTGGCTTAAGTGAACACGCTAAGAAGTACCCGAGCCAATTGTCCGGGGGGCAAAAGCAGCGGGTGGCTATCGCCCGGGCCTTGGCCAGTGACCCGAAGATCATCATCGCCGACGAACCGACCGGGGCCCTGGACGCCGAAAACACCGAAGACGTCTTGAAGATCTTAGATGAGATCGCCGCCGAAGGACGCCTGGTGATCGCCGTTACCCACTCCCAGCACGTGGCCGATTCCGGGACCAGGATCGTCCACCTGGCCGAGGGGCAAATCGACGGTGACGAGCGCCTGCGCCCGGCCTACCCGGTCGACAAAAACAAGGGGCGCCTGACCTCAAAGCCCCTGTCCTTTGAGACCTCGCTTTCGACGGCCTACAAGCACTTCAAGTTCCACTTCGCCCGTAACCTCTTGATCGTGGCCGGCACGGCAATCGGCCTCTTTGCCGTGATCCTCTTCTCCGGGTTAGGTAACGGGGTCCAGGGCTACGTTAACAAGCAGGTTAACGACATGGTTAACCCCCGTTCGGTAATCGTCACCCAGTACGTGAAGGGAAGCGATGCATCCGGGGGTAGCGATTCTGGCGCCAGCCAGC
>SKER01002092.1_pt1 | contig 14121 bp, 18 predicted proteins | sample 4826961 | NCBI WGS metagenome assembly SKER01 (sample SAMN11008804, study PRJNA524170) | human gut metagenome | biome: Human fecal sample; material: Feces; isolation source: fecal sample from pouch patient p47 | host: Homo sapiens | place: Israel: Tel-Aviv | collected 2016-11-16 | reverse complement strand
CCAGTCACGCAACATGTCAGCAATCACCTGACGTTGCAGGTTAGGCTGTGAACCGCACAGGTTGCACGGAATAATCGGGAACGCTTTTGCATCGGCAAAGCGCTGAATATCTTTCTCGCGGCAGTAGGCCAGCGGACGAATCACGATATGTTTGCCATCATCGCTCATCAGTTTCGGAGGCATACCTTTCATCTTGCCACCGTAGAACATATTTAAGAACAGCGTTTGCAGGATATCGTCACGATGGTGACCCAGCGCGATCTTCGTCGCCCCCAGTTCCGTTGCGGTGCGATAAAGGATACCGCGACGAAGACGAGAACACAGTGAGCAAGTGGTTTTGCCCTCCGGAATCTTCTCTTTCACGATACCGTAAGTGTTCTCTTCAACAATCTTGTACTCAACGCCCAGCGTTTCAAGATACTCGGGCAGAACGTGTTCCGGGAAGCCCGGTTGCTTTTGATCGAGGTTAACAGCCACCAGCGAAAAATTGATTGGCGCGCTTTGCTGCAAATTGCGCAGAATCTCCAGCATGGTATAGCTGTCTTTACCCCCGGAGAGGCAAACCATGATGCGATCGCCTTCTTCAATCATATTGAAGTCAGCAATGGCTTCGCCCACGTTACGACGCAGACGTTTTTGTAATTTGTTCAGGTTGTATTGTTCTTTCTTTGTAATTTGTTGATTTTCTTGCATTATTTCAGTTCTCTGGTACTAAATGGGGCAAATTGGGGGCAAACTTTGCAACTACGATAACCGCGCATTCAACATGGCTACCTGTTCGTCGTTCATGTCATCAATCCACATACCGTAAATTTCATACACCATCTGCGCAGTTTCATGCCCCATCTGGCTGGCTATAAACGCCGGGTTCGCTCCTGCCGTCAACAGCCAGCAGGCAAAAGTATGCCGCGTATGGTACGGATTACGGCGGCGAATACCAGCACGTTTTACTGCTGCATTCCATCTCGCACCCAAACTGCTTACCGAGTAATAAGGTTTCTGTTTTCCGTTACACACTCTGGGCATGAAAACAAAATGCAGTTTTTGCTTTTCGGTTCTGCCGTACTCCCGATGATAAAAAGTGATTTCGCTTTTGCGATGATGCCCGGTCAGTTTGTATTGCTCCTTCAGTGCTTCAAGAGCAGGCTGCAGTAGTGTTACTGTCCGGATCCCGGCATTTGTTTTTGGGGGACCGAACATATCAAGTATCGTCAGGTTTCTTCTGACATTCACTATTCCCTTTTCGAGATCCACATCCTCCCACGCCAGAGCTGCCAGTTCCCCGTGACGAAGTCCTGAGTAAACGGCAAATTTCCACAAGTTCTGGCTCTGTCCTTTTTCACTTTCCATTAATGCATTGAATTCTGTTTTAGATAACGGATCAGGCTTTATTCTGTTTCGCTGTAATTTTTTTACTCCTTCAAATGGTTTGGTTGATATAAATCCCGACTGATACGCAAAACGCAACAGCGAACAGAGCAGGGCGATATAGTTATCAACTGTGCGCACGGTTCTTCCTTTTTTGTTGGATCTTGGATTATCCAGGTAAAGCGTTTCTCCATGCAGCAGTTCATTCCGGTAGTTTAAGATATCGCTATAACGAATATGTGATATCGGGGTACTTTCACAAATTATTATTCTGAGTGTTTTTAATTGTGATTTCGTTTTCTTCATTGTGTTTGTTGTTAACTCTGTCTCTTTAATTTTTGTCCAGATATCACAAAGTTCTCCGAACGTTTTTATGACTCTCGTTGTCACCATTTTTGCCCCAGTGCTGGACTGGGGAAAACGTCTTAAATACTCAAATTCACCGGAGTTTATTTCATGAACTATCAGCGATCTTAAATTTCCGGCCTTTTTAATATTACTGTTTGTAATCTCCCAGCCTTTTAATGTTTCCCGACATCGTTTTCCTCGAAACATGAACCAGATGCGAATGTATCTACCTCTAATCTCGACACCTGTTGGTAATTTAGACATATCATGAGTCTTTGATAAACTGATTTATCTTTGGATAGTTGTACCAGATAATCCCTCGCTTACTGTCTGGCTTCCCTAAAGGAGATACTCGTTTGAAGTGGAATCCTTCCACCCAACAGTTCTGGCGGTATGCTTCAATTTGTCTGGCCCCCAGACCAGTGCGAAGCATCAGGCCGTATTCAACCATCCACTCTTCATTAAAGATTACTTGTGCCATCGCATCACCTCTGGCAGGCGCCAATGTTAGACTGAAATTGACGCCCGATGTTGATTATTAATAATCAGCTATGAAGTTTTAATTTGAATACAATGCAATTCACGAGGACTGAAGTCTCTCGCAATTAAAATTTATCAGTTTTACTTTCTGCTCTCTGGAAACGGCTGCTTCTTTTTTACCTGAGAGCATTTTTTCGCATTCTGATTTCGTTAGTTTAGATTTTGAATATCTTGTCCAGTTAGTAGGAGTGCCACCTTCCTTTTCAATAGTGGCGGTAATTTTATACATGAACACCTCCATTATTATTTCCAGTGGTTCGTTTATTCCATCTTTCGAGTGCTTCTTTTTCACTTCCACCATAACCGGTTCGGGATTCGCATCCGTTACACTTCGCTCGGTAATATCCTGAAATGGCTTTCACCGTTACTGATGGACAACCACAAAATGGACATGGTTTAACATTGTCATATCTCATAATTTTTCTCATAAAAAATATTTCAAGTTGGCGGTGCATTACACCGCCAGGCTGAATTATTCCTCTGAATTATCGATTACACTGTATTCCCCGGTTAATACAGAGGAATCTGCAGGATCGATTGTCAGTGGTTCCTTTTCATCCATTGATACTGCACGCTGGATCTCAATTGATACGGGCAGATATTTGAACAGGCGACGAATAGCCGTTTTCTTTGCCATTTCTTCCCAGTGAGTTACCCACGGCCCGTTATTACCAGCTTTACTCTGGCTGCGCACCAGCTCAATCTGTCTGCGCGTCATAACTTCAAACTGAGTACCTCCGTCTTTCAGTCTTGCGACAGCATAGACGTGGGTAACCGGGGCATCTTCGTTTTCTCCTGGGCGGTGTATTAACTTTTCATCAAGGCCAAATTCGAAATTAAATTCGTCACCTTCACGGACAACACGGGCTGACAGGCTGGCGATTTGACCTGAACGGCGAGCCAGATCAATCATGCCGCGATAGCCAATGATTAGCTGAACGTTTTTTTTACCGCTCTTTTCGTTTTTATTACCAAAAGGCAGTAAATATGCATGACCGAGGGCGCTACCTGGCTCAAGTCCGAGCTGTGAACACTGTACGATTGCACTGACAAAACTCATAGTGTCACAGTTTCCTAACGCCGGAACTTTACGAATTTCTGTGGTGGCGATACGGATCATACGTTCAGCCGTCATATGGCGTGGAAGAGCTGCTGCCAGTTGCTCTTTCATTGATGGCTGGTTAATAAAACTAATCACGTCGTTATTTTTAATTGCTGCTGGTGCACGGTTTCCCTGAGTTTTTTGCAGATCGGCTTTTGCGATTGGTGGTTGCTTAGTCATTTGCATATTCCTTAGCCCAGCGGGGCAGTGATAACGTCTTAATAGCTGGCCATTCATCGGTATTGAGGCAGTCAGCCAGGGTTCGCAGATTGCGGTGATATTCCAGCTGACCTGCCAGTTTTGCTTCTTCGCCCATCATGAAAATTTCAACCGGATAACGTCCGCATTCAATAGTTGTGCTGGCAACCAGAAAAACGAAAGTTGGCTGCACTCCAAACTGTGCTTCATAACCGTCACTGTAGAATGCATCCTGAACGTGATAGCGGTAGTCGTAATAAGCGGTTTTGAATCGTTGAATATCCGCCGTAGTTTTCACGTCCATGATCCAGTGAAATTCAGGGATAATTTTGTCCGGACGGCACCGACACAAAATTCCTGTTTCAGGATCTTCCCAGTAAATTGATGATTCAGCGTGTCCGGCGCTTTCAACAAGCCATTGCCCCAGCGGCAAAGCCATAACGCTTTGATACATGAGTTCAATTTTCCGGCCTTCTTCCGCAGTGATAACCGTTTTTCCTGTGCTTGCGCATTCCATCAGAAACGCTTTCTCTTCTTCTTTTCCGGCGTTTGTACGGCGGTTAAATTCAGGTGCTACGATAAAGCGGTTACTGAATTCTTCCGGTTCAAGTACCCGGCAGTGGAAAGCAGTTCCTAAATCGAGCGTTTTTGTCTTTGTGGTGTCCACGGGGGCATTTTTACGCCACAAATACAGTGCCGGAGTATCAGCAATGTCATCGAGCTGAGACTTACTGACACCGGGACCTGCGTGGTAATTCTCATTCGAAATTCCGTAATAAATACCTGGCTCTATGTCTTCTACGATTACGGGATCTGCGACTTCGCCAGTTTCATCACTGCAATCGCGATGCGGATCGCTGCCAGCATTCTCATTGTGCGGATGTTCAGCGCCTTCCATTTCCTCCGGATCATTTTCCTTAGCTTCAACCTGATTCTCTTCATCGAATGTTTCCTGGTTTGTTGCGTCGCCCATCACCGCACCACAGTCAGGGCAGTTATCCCCGCCAGTCTGACCGCAGGCATTGCAGGCTATTTCCGGTTCCTGTTGCACTACTGGCTCAGGTTGTTTCGCATCCGGGCTGATTATTTCCGTTTCTGGCTGGTTCTGGTACACAGAATCGCGAGTCTGGATCCCCTTAACCCATTTCGGATCGTTCGGGTCGCTAATTCCGTCAACAAATTCACCACGTGATGCAGCAAGCAATTTATCGGCATCGACAGGATTTTTTGATGGAATGTTTTTCCGGGCTTCATGGAGTTCTGCCCGCAGTTCCTGATATTTCGCATCAACAGAATTTACCTGTGACTGAGCATCCAGCGGCTGCGTGTCCTGATGATGTTTAGTTGCGTCCGGTTCCATTGTTTCAGCCTCTCCCTGTTCATCTGCCGTTGTTCCAGATGGTTGCAGTTTTTCTTCATCATCCTGTTTTCCTTCTTCTGTTACTCGCTGCGGCATCGGGGCAGAGGAGCGACCGCAGGCAATATCCACGATTTCCGGATCAGGGTTGGCATGATCGGTTTCAGTCAGTACTTTGTTCAGATATTCAGTGACGTGCGCGGGGATGACCTCGATCCCAATTGGTGCTTCTTTTACGGACGCAACCACGATGGCGCGGGAATAATCCAGCCCGCCAGGCATGGTGATGAATTTGTCGCGGAAAACAGAAAAGGGCGGTTTATTTTCAGCGATAATTTCCTCAATGCGTTTAGCGTGTGCCGGATGAAGGTTATAGATGTCCAGATCCATTGAACGGGCCAGTACGCCAGTGGCTACGTCGCGCGCCAGTGACGTCAGATCGTGTACGAAACCTTCGCCGCGATCGGTGAGGTTTCCGCCGCCAGCATTAGCACCGGAAGCCGTGCGAGTGATGTGTGAAACACGATTACCCTTCATCCACTCTTTTGTCAGCAGTCCTCGATCGGTGTAGTCAGCGTTCAGGTATGCTTCGAAAAAAGCAGTTATCAGTCCCAGGTTTGAATTACCAGGATTAGGGAAAACTTTGTCAGTGTCACGAACCAGTTTGTGGAGTTCGCGAATTTCCAGCGGGTCGAGCAGGCTGGTTTTGTGGGAAACAGCCAGGGCAGTAACAGCCGGTAGTTCTTCAGCCCGAGCAATGTGTAATGCCTGGAGTCCGTCGCGTGAAACGTGCGTTACCGGTTTTTCGCTGCCGTGTTGAGCAAGCCAACGAATGGGCAGTTCCTGGCCAGAAATTGGGAGTAGCATATTCTCCTCAATCTCAGTCATGTCTTCGCCGTTGACGTTGGTATTGCCTTGATAGTGAGCGTTGTCTGGTGCTGCTCCCGGTTTTAGTTCCCATGTCATGGAGTCTTTGCTGAGTTGATAGCGTTCACTCCAGGTAAAATCGATCTCACCTTCAGCGGGCAGGTCATTAACGACAGGAAAATTCGTGGCAACAGCTTTAAAATAGCTGCTCAGTTTTTTACCTGACTTAACGATCAGGTAGTCCAGAGTGGCACAGGTCGATTCAAAATCGTTGCTTGCCCACAGGACGACGTCAGGTTCACCGGATGATTTTTTCGCTTTCCGTAACAGGAAGAGTGGTTTTGTGCTCATTGTTTTTTAACCTCAACTCAGATTAAAATTCGTTTTGTTCAGTGAATGATCTTGCCGGATACACACTGTTCATAGCCTGCGCCATACGCAGGCTATTTCTTTCAGATTTCACCTTTTAATTTCATTGCAATTAGAGTTGCCAGAAATTCGGCTTTTTTTTCTGCGGGCAGATTCTTTCCGATATGCACCAGGCACATTTTTTTGACACCTTCATCAAGTGTTTTTACGTTGCCTGATGGACCATCGATATCAACCACAGTGAATGGGGTTTCTTTATTTTCTGTTTTAATTACGTAGCCAATGCGCTTTCCTTCCAGATTCACCTCGTGAACAATGTCATCGGTAGTTACAACAGTGGCTTCATAATTGGTAATCATGTTTTTCTCCTTAATTAAGGTTGAGCGAATACCTGCCATTTCTGGCATAAATTCAGTTTCGAATAGTCAATTAATTAAAGTTCATGTGCCATCTGGTCTTTTTCGGCACAAGCTTCACTGCAATATTTTCTCGGTTCGTCTTTTGATAAAATCCCGTGCATGAAGTGAAGCATTCTTTCAATAGCTTTGCTTTCTTCAACGTCTTTTTTGCAAAGGTGGTAAGCACATTTTATTTTCTTAGTCATCACCATGACTCCGCCTTTACAGGTAAACCATCACGACCGAGGAAGACTTTAATCATGCGGTCAGTAATGCATGTTTTTGTGGTCAGGTTACGAATATATAGTTTTCGCTTTTTAATATTGTTTGCCGAGGCAATATATGTCCGGCCTTCATGAAGAACATAATCGCCAGGAGTCACACACTGACGTGGTATTTCATCAGTTCCGAAGTGATGTGCAATCATAATTATCTCCATTTTTACAAATGAACTTTGTTGATGCGGTGCCTGGTGCCTCCAGGTGACTGCAACCAGTTAACAATTACAGTCGGCTTTCCCACCCAAACCAATAAGGACTAACATGACTTTTAACTGTGCCACGTGCGCTTAGCCGCATTCACCGCATCACAAAATTCACTTTAAAAAGGGCGGACATCAGCCGAACTTCAAGAAAAAAACTGATGCCGCCAGGACTACACACAGTAATGTCGTTATTTACAACCGGAGGCGCACTCCCACCATTTAAATTTAACAGACAAGACCGACTCTTTATGGATATCGGAAATGCGCCTTCGTGTTGTGCCCGGTTTTATTTCACCACCTCCGGGCTTCGGTGGTCTCGGCTATACCCCTACAGCGAGAGCTTGTGTTAACATTTCAATACCCTTACAGTTGAGAGTTATTGATATGTTGGATGTATTTACTCCATTGTTGAAACTTTTTGCTAACGAGCCACTCGAAAGACTTATGTATACGATTATCATTTTTGGTCTCACTCTCTGGCTGATACCGAAAGAGTTTACTGTCGCATTCAATGCTTATACTGAAATACCTTGGCTCTTTCAGATTATCGTTTTTGCCTTTTCTTTCGTGGTCGCCATTTCCTTCTCAAGATTGCGAGCACATATTCAAAAGCATTATTCATTACTACCAGAGCAACGAGTATTGCTTCGTTTATCTGAGAAAGAAATCGCTGTATTTAAAGATTTCCTTAAAACAGGAAATCTTATTATCACTTCTCCTTGCCGTAACCCGGTTATGAAAAAATTAGAACGGAAGGGCATCATTCAACATCAGAGTGATAGCGCAAACTGTTCTTATTATCTCGTCACCGAAAAATACTCCCATTTTATGAAGTTATTCTGGAACAGCAGGAGTAGACGTTTTAATCGTTAGCTTACTGTGTGCTTCTCCAACCATCGGCGCGCACCAGTTTCGGTTTTAAATGTTTTGCTTTTGGTATACGTCATGGCAGTGAACGTTCCATCCTGGTTGGGGAACACGCCGCACACCAGGGATTCGTTGTTGCCGAGGTCGATTTTTTGCATTTTGCGAATCTCACATCTTGTTGCTACGTATAGCGACTTCTGCCTGCCAGAGATCCCAGTCGTTGCTGCGTAAAGCCTGCACAGCCTGGTTGTAAGTGATACCGCAACAATCCATCAAATACTGAACTACTTCGTAATGCACCATCTTATCTCTCCCCTTAACGCCGGGTGGCGGAACTAACTGCTGCACTGCAAAATTTGAATCCCGCCGTCATGTTCTTACGCCTCGGGCTGGCTACTTAACCCCTGACCACTGCCTGGTAACTCGAAGTATTGCCCTGCATTCTGTGGGGCGGGGTGGGTTGGTAGGTATATAATGTACTTTGTGTTCATTGTTGTAAAGTACTTTTAGTACATTCTGTGTGTAAAAAAATGAGATGGGATAAAGTGAAGCACAAACCCGGAGGGGGACGCTACCGGATTTATGCTGGTTTAAGAGGCTTTTTGTTTTTTCTTTCGTGCTAACTCTTCGTAAATTGCATTGTACTTCTGTTTTTTCTCCTCAAGAGTTTTTAAAAGTTCATCTGTCTCACTGTCAGGGAGCTCGTCCAGAAGGTCAATGATGATTTTTTGTCTTGGATTTAACTCCTGATAGAAACGTACCTGTCCACTTTCTTCTGTATCCTCTCCCAAAAGATAGGTTGGTGTTGTTCCAATGAGTGTTGCTAATTCCCTTAATTTCTCCCGGCGAGGAATTGTTTCGCCATTAAACCATTTGCTAACCGCTTTTGGTGTTAATTTCATTCGACGGGCAATTTCTGCCTGCCTTCCATGTTGTTCATAACCAGCGTTTTCACAGGCTAGCGCAAGCCTACTGGCGAACTCTTTACGCGCTTTATCTTCATGAACCATAAGTTCAATGATATTCGCTCTTGAATGTACTGTCAGTTCTGTTATAGCATGTACTCAAAGTTCACATTGTGAGGGTGATATGAACCAGAAAACACTTGAAGATGTAATCAAAACTGTTCGCGTTTCTGTTGTGGCCGACGTTTGTGGTGTCAGCCAAAGAGCAATCTACAAATGGATGGATAACGGAAAATTGCCTCGCACAGAATATACCGGCGAAACAAATTACGCTGAAAAAATCGCTCATGCATCAAACGGATTATTTTCTGCCGATGCAATTTTAACTATTGGCAAAAATAAAACTACTACGAAAAAGCTGATGGGAGTTGATTCATGAAAATCAAGCATGAGCACATCGAATCAGTGTTGTTAGCCCTGGCTGCTGAAAAAGGGCAGGCATGGGTAGCCAATGCCATTACTGAAGAATATCTGCGCCAGGGGGGCGGCGAATTGCCCCTGGTACCAGGCAAGGACTGGAACAATCAGCAGAATATCTATCACCGTTGGTTGAAAGGTGAAACGAAAGCGCAAAGGGAAAAAATTCAGAAACTGATCCCTGCGGTTCTGGCAATCCTTCCGCGCGAGCTGCGTCACCGACTCTGCATCTTCGATACCCTGGAACGCCGTGCATTACTGGCGGCGCAGGAAGCGTTAAGTACGGCAATTGATGCGCATGATGATGCAGTCCAGGCCGTTTACCGGAAAGCGCATTTCAGCGGCGGCGGGTCTTCCGACGATTCTGTCATTGTTCATTAAGCAAAAGTTTCCATGCTGTTTGTGCTTATTCTAAGCAACCGGGCAGCATCATACGGGGCAATTATGGCCGCATTACCATACATGCAACTGTACATAGCTGATTACCTGGCTGACACCATGCATTTGTCAGCAGAGGAGCATGGTGCGTATTTGTTGCTGATGTTCAATTACTGGCAAACAGGAAAGCCAATACCTAAAAACAGGCTGGCAAAAATTGCCCGTCTGACTAACGAGCGATGGGCTGATGTTGAACCATCCTTGCAGGAGTTTTTTTGCGATAACGGCGAGGAATGGGTGCATCTTCGGATTGAGGAAGATCTGGCATCAGTCAGGGAAAAATTAACCAAAAAATCAGCCGCAGGAAAAGCATCTGTTCAGGCCAGAAGAAGCAGAAAGGAAGCAGATGTTCAAACAAAACAAGAGAGAAATTTAACAGGTGTTCAAACAGATGTTGAAGTGGTGTTTGAACATGATGTCAACACAAAGGCAACTAATAAAGATACAGATAAAGATCTAAAAAAAGATCCCCCCCTAAATCCCCCCCGGGGGAATCGAGGTGTCAAAAAGTTTGACCCTCTGGATATTGCTTTGCCGAACTGGATTTCTGTCTCGCTTTGGCGTGAGTGGGTTGAATTTCGCCAGGCATTGCGAAAACCGATTCGAACGGAGCAGGGCGCTAACGGGGCGATACGGGAGCTGGAAAAATTCCGCCAGCAGGGTTTTTCACCTGAGCAGGTGATTCGACACAGCATCGCCAATGAATACCAGGGCTTGTTCGCGCCAAAAGGTGTTCGACCTGAGACGTTACTCCGACAGGTTAACACCGTCTCGTTACCGGATAGTGCGATCCCGCCAGGCTTCAGGGGGTAACTGACCATGAAAAATATTGCGGCAGGCGGCATTCTTGAACGTATCCGTAGACTGGCCCCGCCACATGTAACCGCCCCATTCAAAACGGTAGCGGAGTGGCGCGAGTGGCAACTTTCCGAAGGCCAGAAACGTTGTGAGGAGATCAACCGTCAGAATCGTCAGTTGCGGGTGGAAAAAATTCTGAATCGCTCTGGCATCCAGCCATTGCACCGCAAATGCTCGTTTTCGAATTACCAGGTGCAGAACGAAGGGCAGCGATACGCGTTGAGTCAGGCGAAATCCATCGCTGATGAACTGATGACCGGGTGTACAAATTTTGCGTTCAGCGGAAAACCTGGTACCGGGAAGAACCACTTAGCGGCAGCTATCGGGAATCACCTGCTGAAAGACGGTCAGACAGTGATTGTGGTTACCGTGGCTGATGTTATGAGTGCCCTGCACGCCAGCTATGACGATGGGCAGTCAGGCGAAAAATTTTTGCGGGAACTGTGCGAAGTGGATCTGCTGGTTCTTGATGAAATTGGCATTCAGCGCGAGACGAAAAACGAGCAGGTGGTACTGCACCAGATTGTTGATCGCCGGACAGCGTCGATGCGCAGCGTGGGGATGCTGACAAACCTGAACTATGAGGCCATGAAAACATTGCTCGGCGAGCGGATTATGGATCGCATGACCATGAACGGCGGGCGATGGGTGAATTTTAACTGGGAGAGCTGGCGTCCGAATGTCGTCCAGCCAGGAATTGCGAAGTAATTTTTACCGGGAGAAAAATTTAATGGAGACTGTTTTTGACGCACTGAAAGCAATGGGAAAAGCCACATCCATAGAACTTGCTGCGCGACTTGATATCAGTCGTGAAGAAGTGCTGAACGAACTATGGGAACTGAAAAAGGCTGGTTTTGTTGATAAAAGCGCGTACACCTGGCGTGTGGCTGATAACAACGTTCAGCAGGAACAGCCAGCGCAGGCAGAACTGCCGGAAGAAACCACCACAGCAACAGTAGCGAAAATCTCAGAGTGCGATTTAACCGCGACGATTGAACAACGCGGACCACAAACGGCTGATGAGTTGGCTACATTGTTCGGTACCACATCACGCAAAGTGGCTTCAACGCTGGCAATGGCTATCAGCAAAGGTCGTCTGATTCGCATTAATCAGAACGGTAAATTTCGTTACTGCATACCGGGTGATAATTTACCAGCAGAGCCGAAAGTTGAATCGGTAGCGGAAACCGATGGTAAAGCCTTTCCTCAGCCAGCAGGTGTTGCGTTACCAGTACAGGAAGCTGCAACACAGGAAGATATTAAAACAGAAACTGTGGCTGATATTGTGCAGTCGTTGCCATCGTTTACTGAAACGCGAGCGGATGACCTGGTTTTACCATCGCTGCATATGGCAAACCGCGAATTGCGTCGGGCGAAAAGTCATGTCCAGAAGTGGGAGCGAGTCTGCGCCGCGCTGCGGGAGCTGAACAAGCACCGGGATATTGTTCGACAGATTACGGATTCTTCCCGCCGTATTGTATCGGAAAAGTGATTGCCGGAGGCGCTTATGGCAAAAGTATTTACACAAGAAGGGCGGGAAAAAATTAAAGGGCAGGTTGTTGAACTCGTGCGCCATAGTGGGCGCGAGACGTTACGACAACTGGAAGCTAAGACAGGTGCGACAAGATATCTGATGAACCTTCTTGCCAGAGAATTGGTTGCGAGCGGTGATGTATACAACTCTGGTTACGGGTTATTTCCCTCAGAACAGGTTCGTAAAGACTGGCAAAACGCCCGCAAAAAACTATCAAGGGCAAAGGTGAAGAAACCGGTTGTGGTTGATCCTGACCTTATCTGGTCATTACCTGACGGAGAAATCCGTCGCCTTAGTCTTTGATAATAGGTTTATAATGTTGAAAAAGAGTCTAATAGTTGACATTGTATGAAATATGATTGTTATATAAAATGATTTTTTTGGATACTGTTTAAGGTAAACAAATGAAACCAGAATACTTAAGAAAAATAGAATCATTGCAACGTGAGGTTGATGATTTCCATCCAGTGCTAAGAGCGCTTCTACCACGTTTGCCGACTGTTACACATGTTGAATATAAGCAAGGACCATCAGAAAAAGGTGCTGATTTTGTCATAATTAAACGAGATGAGGCATTAGACGAGGAAATATATATTGGTGTTATTTGTAAAGTTGGAAAGATAATTCAGTCAAATAGTGAGGTTGAACGACAAATAGAAGAGTGTCAATTATATCCACGCTTTATTTCTTCTGGCTCTAAGAACATACATTTGAATGAAATTTGGGTTATTACTAATTCATCGATCTCAAATAATGCTCAAGAAAAAATTTACTTGAAATTCAAATCTACAAATATAAAATTTATAGAGGGTGAAAAAATATGTTCTTTAATCAGTAAATATTACCCAGAGTTTTGGGATTTCGAATCCATTAATTATGAACAATACTTAACAGATACATTGCAAACCATAAGTGATACACCTGAAAGCTCTTTTTTTGGTAGTGTTGGCATAAATAACCTTATTGATAGATATGTAAGCAAGGAAGATCATAAAAAACGCAGACACAGGCCGTTAAAACTGTATAGTGTTGTGAGAGCCGAGAGATTTATTTTTTTAGAGGGAACCGTTGGCTCTGGGAAAAGTACTTTGCTGAAACAGTTAATTAGAAAAATAAAAGAAGAATATTCTTACGAAAAAGACTACATCCTTCCAGTATTTTGTCAATACAAGGATGTTCTAGAAAAAAAACTTAATGTTGAAAATATAATACAAAGTGTGTTAAGTAAGTACAAAATACAACATGATGGGAATATTTTATTAATTGTTGATTCGGTGGATGAAGTAAAGGAATCACTTGAGGAAAGGCAAAACAACTTCAGGGACATTGTAGAGAAAGTATCCAGGAATGATAAAATTCGATTACTAGTTGCTTCAAGAATTATGGATTCTCTTCAGGACTATGAAGTTATCGATCAGATGTTTGCAAGATACTCGATAATACCACTTAGCACAGGTCAAATAATCGACTTTGTAGATAAAATCTGCAATGACATTAAAATAACAAATAAACTTAAAAATGGTATAGAAAAAACACCACTATTTAAGTTCATTCCCAGGACTCCAGTGAGCGCTATTCTTCTGGCAAGAATACTCTCTGATGAGATTAAAGAATTACCATCTACAATGACAGAACTATACTCAAAATACAGTGAGATAGTATTGGGACGATGGGATACATCTAAGGGATTATTATCGCAAACAGAATATGATGTAATAAGTAATATATTAGTAGAAATTGCGATATTTATGATGGATAACTCTCTAAACTGCATATCAATTTCAGAAGTGCAGGACATGTTTTTAAATTATTTGGCCAAAAGAAACTTGAATGTTGATGAGGACAAACTTTTCAAAAGACTAATTTATCGCAGTGAAGTAACAACAGTTAATGTTAGAAGTAATACGTTCTCATTTCTACACAGATCATTCATGGAGTATTTTTACGCTGAAGGACTTAGGAAGCGTGGCCTAATAGACATAAATGATAATATTTATGATATTTATTGGGC
>SKER01002089.1_pt1 | contig 14141 bp, 19 predicted proteins | sample 4826961 | NCBI WGS metagenome assembly SKER01 (sample SAMN11008804, study PRJNA524170) | human gut metagenome | biome: Human fecal sample; material: Feces; isolation source: fecal sample from pouch patient p47 | host: Homo sapiens | place: Israel: Tel-Aviv | collected 2016-11-16 | reverse complement strand
GCCTTCTACCAAGAGATATCACAGCTCCATCAACCAATAATCAATTGGTCAGTATTATTTATTTGAGTCCAGTGGCTAACTTATTCTTGAAATTTAGGTATATTATTTATTATAAATAACTTTTCAGGTTTTATTACTAGTTGTATGATTAATAACAGTTAAATAAAGAAATTGAGGAATTATAATGAAAGCATTTCGTGAAGCAATGAGTTGGATTATTCCCATTCTAATCGGGTTAATAATCGCATTAGTAATTAAGCAGTTTTTCTTCCAAATTGTTCGGGTTGATGGACCATCCATGCAACCAAACTTACAAAATAATGAACGAGTATTTTGTTTGAAAACTGCCAAAATCCATCATGGAAGTGTCGTTGTATTTGATGCTAATGGCATTGATCCGCAAGTATCAGTTAAAACCGATTATGTTAAGCGAGTAATTGGACTCCCTGGTGATACTGTTAGCTCTAAGAATGGAAACATTTATGTTAACGGCAAAAAGATTAATCAAGACTACATTAGCAAGAGTCAACGAACAACCGGAACTGGAAACTGGACACTGCGTAGTATCTCAGTTCAGAACAGTTGGTTAAAGAATAATGGTGCCACAAAAGTTCCGAAAGGTGAATACTTTGTTCTTGGGGATCACCGGAGCGTTTCAAACGATGGTCGTTACTGGGGATTTGTACCTAAGAGTAAGATTGATGGGGTTGTAAAAGTTCCATCATGGACTGGGACAAAGACGACTCGCGAAAACGTTAATAAAGAATGGCAGCACTTCTATGATAAGTAATAATTAGTGGGTAAAAATACTGTAAGGAAGCTTTGATATGGATTACCAAATTAGGTTAGCAACAATAAATGATCTACCAGCGATTGTCGATATATTTAATCAAGCAATTCCGCTGCAAGTCAACGATGAGAGTGCACCGATCGAAGTTGCTGATCGACGTGAATGATTTATGCAGTTTGACAATACTCATCCAATCTGGGTTGCAACAATGGATGACCAAGTAATCGCCTGGTGTGCTCTTGAGTATTTTTATCCGCATCTCGCCTATGATCATTCGGCACAGATAGCTATTTATATTTATGAAGATTATCGACAGCAACATCTTGGCCGTGATTTATTAATATATGCGCAAAAACAAATTGAAGATCATCTAGATATAAGAACCGTAATTGCATATATTTATATTGAAAATCAAGCAAGCTATCATCTTTTTACCTCCTGTGGGTACAAAGAATGAGGTAAATTACCACAGATTTCTGAAATAAATGGTCAAATGCGATCCCTTTATATGATGAGCAGGCATTTTAATGAGTAACAAACTTTACGAGGTTGAGCAATTTTAAGCTCTAACCTCTTTTTTATCCCGAAATGTCAATTTAAGTTAGAAAAAAAGTAGTTGCTCATCAGTGACATACTTCATGAATACCTCGTAAGGTGTTTGATAGCCCAATGACTTGCGAGGAATGTTGTTCCGGTAACTCATTATTTGAGCAACCTCTTCATCAGCTAGGTGGCGGAGATCGCGGCCTTTGTGGAGCCCATCGCGCCGCAGAAGGCCGTTGTTGTTCTCGTTTAACCCCCGTTGGTTAGGTGCCCCCACCTCGGCAAAGTAGGTCTGGAGGTCAAATTGGTTGGCAATTGCTCGCCAGTCAGCGAACTCCTTCCCATTGTCGAAGGTAATCGACTTGAAGAAGTGGGGTGGAAACTTTGCCAACCATTCCTGTAAGTGCTGGATCACACTGGTGGCCGTCTTACTATGGACGTTAAGAATCACTTCGACTTTGGAAGTCCGTTCTACCAAAGTCATAACGGCGCCCTGATGTCCTTTGCCCTGGACGGTGTCGGCTTCAAGGTGGCCGAATTCACGGTTAAAGTTGGGAAAGTCGATAGCCCGTTGGTGAATGCTTTGGCCAAGTTGACCGGCCTTCCCCCCGCCATTCTACGTAACCATTGGGGCGACGCTTGCCTTTTATCGGCAAGGTCCGCACATCAAAATTGCCCCGCTCGAAAAGGCGGTAAAGTGTCCACATACTACAGCTGAGTGGCCGTTCAGCGCGTCCCATAATTGTGTCTGGCGTCTAGCCTTGAGCCACTTTGGCTTTGATATAAGTTACCTCATCAGTGGGCAATTGAATAGCCTTCCGACCGCAATGAGCCTTGTTTTCACGATAGTGTTGGTAATATTCTTGGAGCGTGTGGCCGGCGGCCAGAAAGCGATAAACTCGGTAGACGGTTTCTAAGCTCCGGTGCAAAAGTTTGGCGGCCCGGTAGGCTTTTACTCCTTGGTCACGAAAATTAGCGATCATCGTTAGTTCGTCTATGGTAAGATGATGGTAGGTCATTTGTGGTGTCCTTTCTTTTGATGTATGGGTATTCAAAAGTCTACCACAAATGGCTTTTTATTTTTCTAACTTAATTTTACAAACCGCGTGATTAAAGAAATTGAGAAAACTAATAAGCAAAGTATTGGCTATGGGAAAATGACTCGTCTTATTAAGCGCGCAGGTCTTGGATATTTGGTCAACAAAAAACGAGTTATTAGAATTATGAAGGAACATGGGATTAAAGCTGACTATCGTCAAGCTAAAAGAAAACGCGACAAGGAACGTCAAACCTATCAAGCTGAAAATATACTTAATCGTCAATTTAAACAGGAAGCAGCTAATCAGGTTTGGGTAACTGATACAACAGAACTCGCCTACAATATTCATAATTATAAAGTTCGTTTACATGTGGTTCTTGATTTATATGGTCAATTTCCAATTAGCTGGCTAATTACCCCAACAGAAACTAGCGAGGGAGCAATTCAAGTATTCAAGAAAGCTCAGAAACAAGAAGGTGTATTAGCCCCACTTATTCATACTGATCGCGGAGCTGCTTATACTTCTAAGGCGTTCAATCAATATTTAACTAGCAATAATAGTCAACATAGCTATTCAGCTCCTGGCACACCAGCAGATAACGCAGTTATCGAGCACTGGTGGGCCGACTTTAAAGCAATTTGGCTAGCGCATTCATCTAAGTCACAAACACTTGATGAACTTCAAACACTAGTGGCTGAAGGAATTGAATACTTTACAAATACATTTATTTCAGCTAAAAGAAATGACCTTACTGCAACGGAATTTCGTTACGGCAAAGCCAATTAATTTTTATTATTTAGTATGTAAACTTGACAGGGTACAGTACCGATTGAAGGGTGGGGGGTTGATGAGACAAAATTAGCAGAACATCGGAGTCCTAACCGTGATGATTTAGATGCTGTTTCAACAACGCAACCAATCTTTATTTATCGTTCTGACTGTCACTCTTCTGTCGGCAATTCTAAAGCCTTAGAGCTTTCAGGAATTGATGAAAATACGCCTGATCCGGTTGGTGGGAAAATTGAACGATTTGCTGATGGACGACCAACTGGTTTTATGCGCGAAATAGCTGCCTCACAACTTCTTATTCGGGCTAAATCGGCACAGAGCTATGAGAACGACGTAGCTAATATGGTTAATAGTTCCGAACACTATCTTAAAGAGGGAATTGTGGCAATTGGTGAAATGATGGGCCGGATGAAGCCATATACTTCTTTAAAACTATACCAAGATGCAGTTAAGCAAGGGTTTGGTCCGAAAGCCTCGATCTACTATGTCTTTGATGAAATTGATCCGCAGGTTGGACTGCAACCAAGCGGGGATGAAAAACTCCGCGTTGCTGGAATTAAAGTATTTATGGATGGGAGTATTTCTGGCGAAACGGCCTATAATACTGATCCTTATCCATCGGGAAAAATGGGAGTTAGTTTGACTTTAGTGGAAAAACTTCAGCGAGCAGTAAAGATGGCGCGTGATAATAAGCTTCAACTAGCTGTGCATGCGATGGGCGATAAAGCAATTCAAACAGTGATTGATGTAACAAAAGAGATAGCGCCATGGCTAACCACAATGCCATCGGTTCGTATTGAACATGCATCCTTAATGACTGATCAAATGTTTGCAGAGATTGCCAATAGTAAAATGAACTATGCGTTAGTCACGCAACCAATCTTTTTCTTTGCGGAAGATGAATCCTATCGTCATTATCTTTCACCAGCCCAGTTTAAATTAGCTTACCGCGTTAAAACAATGTTGAATTCTCAAGCAATGTTAGGCTTGAGTTCGGATGCCCCATGTACGCCATGGGCAGAACCTGATAGCCCGTTTTATAGTATTTATGCGGCTGTAACAAGAAAGGCCGCTAATTGTGATGTTGTTAACGCAGAAGAAGCAATTACGGTTCCACAAGCTATTCTTGGTTATACTCGGGATGGTGCAAAAATTGGTGGCTTTGATGAAAATGGTACGCTTGAAGTAGGAAAGGCCGCGGACTTTGTTATCTTAAATGATGATATCTTTACAGTTGCTCATAGTGAACTTAAAAATATCCACGTGAATGAAACTTGGATGGCAGGGAAGAGAGTTATGTAGTGAAATGGGATGATTTACGAGGCGGTTAGAAAATAAGCTAAACAAAAAAGTAAAGGTGATGCTAGGAAAAATTCTTAACATCACTTTTTAAATTAAATTAGCTTTCTGTAAAAACTCGCGTAATCTTTTTAGGCCTGTTTCTAACTCATCAAGTGACTTATTTGCGGACAATGAAACACGGAGAAAATGGTCATTTGAAGAAGCGTTAATTTGAAAACGATCAGAGCCAAAACAACGGATATTTATATTAGCAAGGGCTTGTTCGATCTTGGCTGTATTTTGAATACTTTTAAGCGGTAATCGACGAAAAAAGGCATAGTCGGTTAATTGGTTTGTAGGAGCAGTCGGGAAATATTGTTCAAAAAGGATATTAGCTTGTTTGGCAAGGTTGACTTTATTTTGAATTATTTGTTGGACGATATGCTCTTTTATTGCCGTGGATGCAATTGCTGTATTGAGAGTTGACGTTTTGACTGTTGTGTTGAAGAAACCATTTTTAATTTGCTGGGCTAGCTGTGCCGGGAAAACTAGATAACCAACACGGAGTCCTGATGCAAGAACTTTTGACATACTGCAAACATAACAAGTCTGGTCTGGTAGTAATTCCATTATTTTGGGCGGCCGTTCTGGATTGAGTTTACTAAGAAAACTTAGGTAGTCATCTTCAATTATTTTCAGTCCGTATTCTTGCGCAATGGTTGCGATTTCTTTCCGGCGAGCCATCGAGAGAACAGCGCCAGTCGGGTTACTATATTCCGGCATGAGATACAGGCCAGCTAGATTGTTGTTTTGACAAGCGTGTTTTAATGCTTCAATATTCATCCCGCCTTGATCATTTTTTATCGCAACTAAATGGAGATTATTTAGTTGCGCGGTTGCAATCAGGTTGGCATAGGTAAATTCGTCGACAGCAATCTTATCGCCACCTGAAAATAAGGTCATTAACAGTAATGTAAGTGAGTTTTCTCCTCCCGCTGTAATAAGGATATGCTGAGTAGGAGTTAATCTCACGCCAAGCCAGTCAAGATAATGCTGGAAAGCCTCCTTATCAATCGGACGCCCGGTTGGTGAGTCATAGGTTAGAAGTTGCGAGGCGCCTTGCTTGACGGTGTTGCTAAGAATATTGTCAAGGAGGTGGTTTGTCTGTTCAAAGGAAGCAACAAAGCCAAGATCAATGGTACGGGTCAAAGGAGAATTGGCAGTTAACGGATCGATACCATTTGAGTTAACAAAGGTTCCTTTACCATGAATTCCATAAGTTAAACCAAGTTGCGCACTTAATTTGTAAGTACGAGTAACGGTGGTGAAATTAATGTCGAGATAATCGGCGAGTTCGCGTTGCGGGGGCAGTTTCGTTCCGGGTGTAAGAATTCCACGCTCAATTGCTGTTTTTAGTTGATTGAGCAAACTTTTATAAATTGGTCGCGTCAGCTTATTTTTGTCAGGATACCAGGTAAGCTGATGGTGGGAAAAATCATTAATAGGCATACTTTATCACTCCAATATTGTAATCCATACAATTAATTCCTTGTATGGATAAAATACTCCTGTTTAAAATAAGTTCAAGTTATTTTAAGGAGGGAGAATTCGTCCATGAGAAAGGAAGTACGTTACGCTTTTCAAAAAACTAGTCCGGTAATGCTTGGCTTTCTATTTTTAGGCGCCGGCTATGGGATATATATGCATAAACTGGGCTTTAATTTTTTATATCCGTTATTAATGGCCGCGACCATTTTTGCTGGATCAGTCGAATTTGTAATTGGTAATCTTTTAGTCCAGAGTTTTCAGCCATTGACTGTTCTCATTTTAACTGCCCTTGTTAATTCACGACATATTTTTTATGGCATTACGATGTTAAAAAAATATTCCAATACAGGAAAGTTAAAGCCGATTCTTATTTTTGGAATGTGTGATGAGTCTTTTTCCTTAAATGCAACGTTAAAAGTACCAGATAGCCTTGATCGCTCATATGTTTATTTTTACATAACCGCATTCAACTATTTTAGTTGGGTAGCTGGGGCAGGTTTAGGTGGACTCCTTGGGGGGATGATTAACTTAAACTTAGCAGGCTTAGATTTTGTAATGACGGCACTTTTTATTGTGTTGTTTACAGAACAGTTGAAAAATGCCCGAACTCAGCGTGATGCTCTGATTGGTTTAGCATTTGCAATTATTTGTTTACTATTTTGCAACAAGAATGTTTTTCTATTAGTGACATTAGTAACACTTGTCGCACTGTTTTCATTAAATTACTTAATCACGAGGAGAAAAAATGACATTAACTGAACAAATTATTTCAATTTTAATCGCAGCAGTCGTCACGATGGCGACCCGCTTTATCCCATTCCTGATTTTTGATCAGTCAAAAGAATTATCACCTTACCTGGAAGAACTGGGGAAATTCCTTCCGGCAGCAATCATGGGAGTATTAGTAATCTATTGTTATCGGAATATTTCTTTTGCTGAGCCTAGTAAGGCATTATTAGAAATCGTTGCCGGCTTAGTAACATTATTTATTCACCTTTGGAAAAGAAATATGCCACTATCGATCTTGGTCGGAACTGGCTTTTATATGGTGATGCTGAATTTGTTTTAATGAAGCTATAAAGCTAAATTATGATTCGTGTAAATTAAGAGTCATAGTTTAGCTTTTTTAGTTATGATATTCTTGGATAAAAAGGGGCGAGCTAAAATGACAGCATTAACTGAAAGTATGTTTGTAATCTTTGACCAGCCAGAATTTTCCTTTAAGAAGATTAAGGAAAATCATTCACCAGAAGAAGTTGCAGACCTAAAAGAGAAGTTTAAAGCCGTTTGGCAAGTGTGGAAGAAGGTAAATCAAACTGTCGCTAGTCAACTACCAACGGGCGAATTCGCGAAGGTTCACGTTGAGAGTTGGACGAACGGCTGGAACCTGCGTGATCATTACTGGGCCTCTTATCGTTTAGCATCGTTAGCAGACTATAATTCCTGTATTGGGGTGATGCTTGATAAAAAGCAGTTACAGGTCTACCTAATGTTTCAACATTATAAGAGTGAGCAACGACAAGGGACGCCGGATGAATACAATCAATTACTGGATAAAATACCGGAATGGGCTAATGATATTGATGCCACACGCTGGTACCTTTGGGATAAGGATGAGATGGAATTTTCTGATCATATGTCACTGACTAAATACATCAATAGTCGGGATGCTCAGCAGCAATTTAATTCTGATGCACGAAAGACCAGTTTTTTGCTTGGCAAATTTGCATTTCGTGGAAAAGACCAAGTTAATAATATGGAGGAATACATCAGTTCAGTTATTAGGCAACTTACCCCACTATATGAAGAATTGAAGTGAAAATATAACAGGGATGTTAAGTAGAAAAAATATTGAGGTGTTTTAGATGAAAGAGAATTCCCAACAATTACAACAAAATATTAAACATGATCGTTAAATGATTGAAGCATCATTTGATAGCAATAAGTTGTTTACGCCTAAAGAGATGAAAGAACGCTTTGGTAAGTATGGCTGGGAAAACATGAAGGTTAAGTATAAACTGAATGAAATAATTGATTTGTAGCATAAAAGGCATCAGAAGTCGTTAAGTCACAACTTCTGATGCTTTTTTAGTTAATATTTAAGCGTTAAATTCGCTAAAATTTGTTTTTGAATAATGTCAAGATCATCGTTATTTACTGGCAGGCCTAATAACTTATTCTGCAAGACATAAGTGAGAATAGGGCCAATAAAAATACGAGCGAGTTGAGGTGGATTTAATTTTGGATTAATTTCAGGAAATTTTGCCTGTAATTTTTTGAGTTTGACAAGAACGCCATCATTGCCACTAAAGAAATCTTGATACGATTTATCTGTTAATTGACCTGTTAGAATTTCTTGAAAGATTAATCGAATAAAATCAAAATTTACCTCAATAAAATGAATTCGGTCAGTAACAATAAAACTTATTAATGAAGATAAGTCTATTTTATCATCAAGATTGCTAAAAAAGTTGTTCTTAATTTCCATCAAAATAGGTTGCAATAACTTGGCTAGTAAATCATCCTTTGAAGAAAAATATTTATAAATTGTTCCTTCACTAACACCAGCTTGTTTAGCGATTTTGGCCGTAGTGGTAGCATGGAAGCCATTATTTGCAAAAAGCTTTAATGCAGTAGTAAGGACTTTCTTTTTCCCCGCGGGCATTTTAGCATTGGCGAGTTGTTCTTCATAATTTGCTAGAACTTGAGACATCTGCTTCACCTCTTAATAAAATTATACTTTGCGATACCGTTTAAGACCAATAATATTTAGCCATAGTAGAACGACGAGGAAGATAAGCAAGGCTAAAATATCGCCGCCAAGACTCGTTAAGCCCTTTCCGTACATGACAATTTGGGTAAGAGCGTCTCCAGTATAGGTTAAGGGGAGAATCTTTCCAATATATTGAACCCAGTGGGCCATAGAGTCGAGCGGAATGATACCGGAGAAGAAAACTTGGGGCACAACAACTAACGGAATAAACTGCATCATCTGAAATTCAGAATTAGCAAGGGTTGACATTAAAATTCCGAAAGCAAGGGCGACGAGGGCTAGGAGCACACTAATGATAATGACGTTAAAGACATTTCCGACAACTTCTACTTTTAGAAGCCAAACAGTTGCTAGGACAATTACAGTCGATTGAATAATTGAAATGATCCCATAACCTAACATGTAGCCAAACACGATTTCGCTTCTTTTTACCGGCGTTGCAAGCAAGCGGTCAAGAGTACCAGAAGTCCGCTCTTTTAATAAGGCCATTCCAGAGATTAAAAAGACGAAAAAGAAAACAAAGAATCCCATCAAAATAGGGACAATTTTAGCGAAGAAGCCAGTGTCGGCATCGCCATATTGGTAATGATTACTGATTGTTGGTGAATTGCCAGAATTAGCTGTTGCAATCGGTATATTAGGATTTGTCGTTTTAACAATTGTTTGTAATTGCTGAACACCATTTGCTAATGAGCTAATGGTAGTTTTTGTAATCGCAGCATTCAATGCCTGTTTTGTTAATACCGTTTTTCCTGAGTCAGTATTCGCATAGGTCACATTATATTTGTTTTTTGCTTGATCATATTCGATGATGGCATCTGTAGAATTATCTTTTAGCTTTTTTCTTGCGTGTTCAATCGAGCTAGGCGTAACAGATACGCCATCCACTTTTTTAAGGTTACGTTCAATAGACTGGCTGACATTTACTGTTGAAATATTAACGTTAGTGTTGGAACTAGCAGAAAACATTACGTTCATTAACCACATAATTAAGATTGGGGCTAAAAACATCAATGCTAAGGTTCGTTTGTCACGAAATAGTTCTTTTAAGACGCGTTTAGTGATTGCTAGGGTTCTCATGCTTCTTCCTCCTCAGCTTTTAGAAAGACATCTTCAATCGTTGGTACACCATATCGCTTTTCTAGTTCTGTTGGAGAAGCAAATGCAATTACATCCCCATGCAAAAGTAGCGCAACTCGGTCGGTAAGTTCCGTTTCATCCATGACGTGAGTAGTGATAAGAATACTCTGTCCTTGATTACGCAGTTTAAGGAGTTCTTGCCAAATTTGGCGGCGAAGAGCAGGATCAATTCCCACAGTCGGTTCATCGAGAATTAATAGTTCTGGCTGTCCGAGCAACGCAATTGCCAGTGAAAGTCGTCGCTTCATCCCTCCAGAATAACCACTAACGCGTTGATTGAGATAATTTTGAAGATTAACAACTTTACTGACATGGATAATTTCTTCGGAGAGTTTTCTGCCAGTTACCCCCTTCATCTTGCCAAAGAATTCAAGGTTCTCTTTAGCCGAAAGACTTTCGTATAAGGCATCCGATTGCGCCATGTAGCCGATTTTACTAAGTACTTTTCGATTTGGCATCGTTTTGCCAAGAACAAGTGCAGTTCCTTGAGTAGCTTTTTCCATTCCTAACATTGTCTTGATTGCAGTCGTCTTTCCCGAACCCGAGGGTCCAATTAACCCAACAATTTCACCGGGAGTGACGGTTAAATTAATATCATGAAGAATGGTACGGTCACCGAATTTCTTACTCAAGTGACTAAGTTGAATAAGGTCTACCATATTTAGTTCCCTCATTTCTGTTTGGTGAGTAAATGCTTACTTTTTTATTTCATTATAGTGAGTATTTACTCACCGGTCAAGGCAAAAAATAAAGCACTACTAATAGAGGATCACCTATTAATAGTGTTTTTAATTGTTTTTTACCGGAATTCGTAATACTGTTTTTAGATTTTCGATCTTGGTACGGCGAGGATCTGACAAATAAATTTCATGGTGATGCCGATCATCGTTAATATCTACTTGTAAACCTTGTTCCGCAATAAATTTATGTATTTTGTCGATTGTTGCCGGTTCATCATCGTATGACCCGATATGAAGTACTTGCACACAGAGGCCTTCTTGCATTGACAGGAATTCTACGTTATGTAAATCGAGCTGCTTCTTTTCGCTAGCCTTCTGAATTGCCCATTCAAAAACATCTTGAGTAACAAAGTCGGGAAGGCGAATCATTGCAATGAAATAGAACTTTGTAGTCAATTCCAGTGATACCATCTTGCCACCATAGTCCTTCTAGTGGGGGAACAACAAAATTAAAATAATCTGGAATTTGGTAGGTGCCTTTTTTGCTCATTTTAATGGTATAAGCAACAGCATAGAGCTTTTCAATTGCTTTTTTATACTCACTATTTTCTTGATTAGGATCCCCATGTCCCCGCACAGCAAGATACTTCATCATTGGTACATTGATTAGGCTGGGATTCTTTCCGGGGACATACAATTCTTTCTACTCTTTTCTAAAATTATAAGCCATCTTGTCACTTCCTATGTTTTTATTCTAACTCAACTTTTTTAATGTTGCCCAGCTCAGTAAGGTCAGTAAAGATGTTTTCTGATTTGAAGCCAGATCTTAATTCACCATAAAGTTGACAGGAGATTTTTCCGTCTCCATAATCATAGATCGAGTATTTAAGCGGAACTTCAAAATATTTTTTGTTTAGCTGATTAATAAGTGCATGCAAATCATCAGTATTTCCTTCTAATTGAATAAAGCAGGAGAATCCTTTACCTTGTCTAAGTGCAAACTGATCTAGATATTTTCCAATAACTTCTGCTAAAAGAACGCAACAGGTACCGATAATCCCAATACTGTATAAACCACTACCATAGGCAAGACCGATTGCGCCGGTAACCCAAATTCCAGCCGCCGTAGTTAAGCCATCAATTATTTCATCGTGGCGATTAATGATTGTTCCAGCACCTAAAAAACCAATCCCGCTAACAACTTGAGCGGCAATCCGTGATGGGTCAACGTTCCAATTGCTATGGGTAACTTTCAGTAAATCAAAAAAGCCATACTTAGAAATAATCATGACCATTGCCGCCCCCCACCGCAATTAGGGCATGGGTCCGAATTCCAGCCATTTTAGCCTTACTTTTTCACTCAAACCCAATGATTCCACCACATAAGGCAGCCATGAGCATTCGTAAACACCAGTCAAGCCTAAGCAATGATTACCCCTCCTTTACCAAAAATCAATTATTATCAATTTTATTAGCCTAACTGTACTATATCGCGTTTAGATGTTTAAAGCCAAAAAGAAAGCTGAAAGAAATAACATTTTCTCTCAGCCTTTAACTATTATTCATATACGGAACGCTTTAACACACCGACAAATGGCAGGTTTCGGTAAAGGCCATTAAAGTCTAGGCCATATCCGACAATAAATTCGTTTGGAACTTTAAAACCAACGTAATCAGCTTCAACATTAACTTCACGACGGTCCGGTTTATCAAGTAAGGAACAAATCTCAATACTCTTCGCGCCACGATCAGCGAAAAGACCAGCAAGATACTTTAATGTATGACCAGTATCAATAATGTCTTCCATAATAATAACTGGTCGACCCTTAATATTGTGGGAAAGATCTTGAATTAATTTAACTTTTCCAGTGGATTTTGAACTTTCTTCGTAACTAGAGACGTCAACATAATCAACGTTTAACTTGAAATTAAGGCGCTTCATCATTTCGCTAGTGAAAATCATTGCCCCTGTCATTACGGAAACTAAAACTGGAAATTCATCTTGATATTTTTCAGTAAGTGTATTGGCAAGTTCATCTAAGCGTTGATTGACTTGATCTTGAGTATATAAAACTTTTTCGACGTCGTTATTCATTCTAGCTCTCCCTTGATAATGTTCGTTATTTACGAACTATTTTTTGCGTTTTTTATTTATTGACGTTAGAATTTTAACATAAATCGAATGAATTTAAAGTGTTTTAGTAATAAAAATCAGATTTTATTCTACTTTGTAAGATGGGGGATAAAATTTGTATAATACAGATAGATATTTTTTCGAAAACGGATGCCTGGAAGGAATACTTATAATTATGAAAAAAGTTAACTTGTATATTTTTTTGACGCTTTGTTCCTTTGCTATCTTCTTATTGACCACGCCATCAAAGGTAAAGGCAGAAATAGTTGACAAACAAACGCAACACCAACTTCAAGATTATATGAAGGACCATCATATTAATGGGGTGATGCTAGTTAATGGCAAAGATTGGAAAACGATTGCTATTGAAAATAATGAAACCACGAATAAGGATCAGATCGTAAAGGCGGACCGACTATTTCCCACGGCATCGCTTCAAAAGATTGTAACGGGAACCGCTGTTTATCAATTAAAGCAAAAAAAGCAATTAGATTGGGACACTTCGCTAAGTAAGTATTACCCGCAGATTGATGGCAGTAAAGATATTACGATTCGGGAATTAATGAACCATACTAGTGGCTTGATTAATAATGATCGTCCATTTGAACCACTTAGAGGCCAAAAAGCCCAAATTGCTTATATGCTTAAACATCTCAAGTATGATTATACGCATACATGGGATTATCAAGATGTTGATTATGAAATCTTGGCAGCCATTATTAGTAAGCAAACGCATCAAAGCTATAATACCTATATTCGAAAAAACTTTGCTAAACCGCTCCATCTTCACCAAATTAAAGATTTTTCTGAGGTTTCCAAAAAAGAAATTCCGCAACCAATGGATCCAACAGTTGATTGGCACCGGGTAACTGTAACGACCTCCTCAGACTTTGGGGCAGGGAACCTTTTTATATCGCCAAATGATTACTGGAAGTTTGTATATAATGAGGTGCTGAAAGATCCCAAAATGATCAATGAATACTACCAACAGGCGCAGCATCAAGAAGTTGCCTATTTTGGTGGGGTTTACTTTGATGGGGACGTTATTCGCGCAAATGGGAGTATTCCTGGATATAACAGTTGCTTTGTCGCTGATTACAAGACGAAACGAATGATTATGCTATTCTCTAATAATATCGATTATCTAAAATTAAAGGCAGCTTCGGATGATATTCTCCATAATTATATGGAATGAGAGATCTTTAAATAAAAATTCTCTAAGTCTTCATTAACTAAAGGACTTAGAGAATTTTTTTGATACGCCGTTTGTAAAATTAAGTTAGAAAAATAGAAAAGCCATTTGTGGTAGACTTTTGAATACCCCTAAACAAAAGAAAGGAAACCACAAATGACTTACACCCATCTTACCACAAACGAGCTGACAATCATCGCCCATTCTTTCGTGCAAAAGCTTAAAGCGTAC
>SKER01002088.1_pt1 | contig 14143 bp, 14 predicted proteins | sample 4826961 | NCBI WGS metagenome assembly SKER01 (sample SAMN11008804, study PRJNA524170) | human gut metagenome | biome: Human fecal sample; material: Feces; isolation source: fecal sample from pouch patient p47 | host: Homo sapiens | place: Israel: Tel-Aviv | collected 2016-11-16 | reverse complement strand
GCCACAGGTCTCAATACTTTTGAACGCTTGCTTATTGGTTCATCTTCTGAATACATTCTCCGTCACGCAAAAGTTGACTTGCTCATTGTTCGTGACTCTGAAAAAACACTTTAGTCACCTCTCACAAGCACCTCTGGTGCTTTTCTCATATGAAAAAGAACCGAGATCCTAAATCTCAGTTCTTTTTTTGTTCTATTTTTCAGACTTTGCTGATTCAGACATTACTTCTGACTCTGAAGTTGACTGGCTTTCTTCGGCCAAGTCTTCACTAGCAGATTGACTTGAGGCACCTGCTTGCTCCAAAGCAAGGCTAGTTGAAAGGCTCTCACGCTCTGCTTCCTGACTAAGGCTAGCTTCAACAATCATGAGTTCCTTTTGACGTTCTGTTTCACGAAGATATTCACGTTCTTCAAGTTCTTCCTGGCGACGTCTTTCCTGCTCAAGTCTTTGAGCTTTTTGACGCTCACGCTTAGCATGACGTTTTTGCGTCTCATCAATCAAGACCTTAGTGTTGTCTTTAATATGCATCCACTTAATAAGACGAACCAAGAGTCTCCATAGGAAAACAATAATCGATTCTGCGAAAAGAAGAATCTCAACCAGAATAACACCTAGCAAGCTCCAAGCCATGAAGAGTGTAATCAATAATTGCGTGAAAATCTTCTTCAAGTCACCCAAATGATTGTTGTGAATATTAAGAGTCTCAAGGAAAAGATCTAAAATTCCTTGCAAGAGGTGTGATTTAACAGATTTGTCTCCCTCTAAGCTCAAGTCCGTTTGAACTTCTGCTGGAGTAACAACGGTCAAGTCCCCATCTTGGTAGACATCAATACGGTCTCCTAATTTTATATCAAAATCAAAAAGCTTGCGATCTATTTTCTTAAGTCGCCCGTCAGGATGACTGAGATAAACAAAGTCATCATCAAATTTTAAAATACGAAACATAATTTACCTGCTCTTTATTGCTCCTTAAATAATAGCAAAGTTAAAAAGCCCTTGTCAAGAGCTTCTTTTTCAATCCAAGGTTTTAACACCGATACGATTTTTATACTCTTGATACGTTTCAGTGTGCATGAGAGCTTTGGCATTTTTGACCCGATCTGCCGTCGGTGGTTTGACCCCTTCCAAAGGATATGGAATACCGAGCTCACGCCATTTGAACTCACCCATTGTATGGTAGGGAAGGATTTCAAATTTATCAACATTTTTCAAGGTCTTTACAAACTCGCCGAGCTTAATCAAGTGTTCGTCAAAGTCTGTCAAACCAGGTACCAAGACATGGCGAATCCAGACTGGAACTTGTTTATCAGACAGATATTGAGCAAATTCCAAAATATTCTTATTAGGTTGACGGGTCACAAACTTGTGTTGTTCAGGATCAATCTCTTTGATGTCAAGTAGGACCAAGTCAGTAACAGCCAAAAGTTTGTCAACAACTTCATGATACTCAGGAGTATTGCGGTAAGCAAACCCACAAGTATCAAGCGTACAATGAATCCCTAGCTTCTTAGCCTCTGTAAAGAGGGCAGTGACAAAATCAATCTGAAGCATGGCCTCACCACCTGATACAGTGATACCACCATGCTCACCCCAGAAATGACGGAAACGAAGAGCCTCATCTAAGACATCTTCAACTGTACGTTCAACAGCCTTATTTGACTCCATAGCCCAAGTATCTGGGTTATGACAATATTGGCAACGCATCTTACAGCCTTGCATGAAAACAATAAAACGGATACCAGGACCATCTACGGATCCAAAACTTTCGGTTGAATGAACAAGTCCAGTCACCTGACTGTAATCAATTTCTGCCATGGCAGCCTCCTTGAAAACGCTTTTTACATGTTTTTATTATACCTCTTTTATCAGAAACATGCTCCATATCTGCCTGAATTCAGGCAAAGGTTATACTATAATACATCTGAAATTAAGGGAAATCTATACTATACCAGAAGAAAAACAAAAAAACTGGAAAAATCCAGTCTTTTATCATCTATATTATTAGGCACGTTTCTTAAGCCCCAAAAAGGCTGCAGCAGCAAGGAAGAATGTTCCTGCCATTGTCAAGATTACTGTTGATGCTTCACCAGTCTTAGGAAGTGTAACTTCCTTACCTTTAGCATCTTTACCAGTCAATGTACCGTCAGCGTTCACTTTGAATCCTACTGTTTCAGGAGCAACAACACTTGTTGTACCATCAGTGTTAGCGATGACAATTTGGCTATTTTGTGTAGACACAATTGTTTGGCCAGCTGCAGTGATAACTGGAGCTGTTGGTGTTACAGTAACAACAGGTTGTCCATTAACATTCACTGCTGGAGTTTCAGGGTTTTGAGGTGCTTCGCTTGTCCCTTTATCAGTTGCTGAAGCTGGGTCTTCCGGCTTATCGGCTGGTTTCTCAGTTGGTTTATCAGCTGGTTTTGTAGATGAATCAGCTGTTGGAGCCGGTGTCGCAGGTGTTTCTGGAGTTGCTGGTGTTGTTGGTTCAGCTGGTACTTCAGGAACTGTAGGTGTTGGTGTTGTTGGCGCACCTGTGTTTGAATCATTGCTACGAGCCAAGTCTCCATCACTTGGGGCTGTTGAAGGACCAGTTACTGCACGATCTGTCGTTGGTTGTGTAAGAACAGCATCATTTGTCGCAATACCATCGTCCGCAAAAGAAGTTACTGGTACAAAAGCTCCTAGGGTAAGGGTGAGTAAAAGCAAGCTACTATATATAGATTTTTTAGAAGCCATCAAGATTCTCCTTTTTTCATTTATCAGTTAATTTATATTCTACCATAAAAAAGTAATAAAAGACTGTTTTAATTAAAATCTTATTTATTTTTATTCTAAATCTATCAATACGCTGAAAAATGTTAGATTATCTTCAAAATTATGGTTGTTTTCCTGACAAAGTCCGGCAGTTTTGATAGGTAAAAAAGGCTTTATGACGTGTTTTATAGACGTTTTCTAATCTTATTATTTTGATAAGCTGATATTCCAAGATAGATAAGAAAAAGCACTTTCACTCATAATGAGAGAAAGTGCCTAATTAGTAAATAGTCGCTTTTAAGTTCCAATATTTTCTAATAAAAACATGTAGAAAACTATTCTTCTGCCTCTTCTGGAGCTGCCGTGATGATTACCTTAAGTTTGGTTACACGACCATCCTTAACCTTATCATTGATAAATTCGAGGTGTTTGTCCTTGTTGATAACTGCATAGTGTTCCTTGACTTCTTGAGTTGGAATGGCTCCCACACCAGTCAAATAATAACCTGCGATAGTATCAACGTCATCACTCTCAAGTTCTGTATCAAAATGTTCATTGAAGTCGTTAAGAGTCATAGCTCCCTCGACAATATAGGTATTCTCACCAATTTCACGAACTTCCACACTAGATTTATCTGTTTCGTCGTCAATCTCACCAACGATTTCTTCCAAAAGGTCCTCGAAGGTAACAAGACCAGCAACGCCACCGTATTCATCAAGCAAGATAGCCATCTGATTATTGGTGTTACGAAAGGCTGCCAAGAGATCATCTACGAAGATAGTCTCAGGAACAAAGAGTGGTTCATTCATGATTCGACGAAGTTTGATATTTTCAAAACCAAGTTCAAAACCTGCTTTTAGAAGGTTTTTAGTATGAATGACACCGATAATCTTATCCTTGTCATCTTCGTAAACAGGAATACGAGAGAAACTTTCCTTGAGAATAGCTTGGATATTTTCTTGAGTGTTGTCTTCAATATCAATCATGAAGGCATCTGTACGAGGAACCATAACCTCACGCGCCATCAATTCATCAAGAGAGAATACCCCTTGGAGCATTTCAATTTCTTCAGCCTCAAGTGTATCCTCACTCTTTGTCAACATGTACTCAATCTCATCACGTGTCATCTGTTCATCTGCATCATCAAAGGTCGCAGGTGTCAAACGAGACAAAAGATTGGTTGACGCCGAAAGAATCCAAACAAAGGGACTAACAATCTTACCTGTAACAATAATGACAGGTGCCGAGTAGATGGCTAGATTTTCCTTGAGATTCATAGCGATACGTTTTGGATAAAGTTCCCCAAAAACGATAGAGATATAGGTCAAGACAACCAAAGAAATCATGCTACCCGCTGTCTTAGCCCAAGCCACATGACCAAACCAAGTCGCTATCACTGCACCTAGTGACGCAGAGAGACTGGCCCCCTGTAAGAGGCTAATAAAGGTAATACCAACTTGGATAGTTGATAGGAAGTTGTTTGGATTTTCAAGAACCTTGAGTAGGCGAATAAATTTCTTATCACCTTCTTCTGCCTTTTGCTCTACACGTGAGCGGTTAAGTGATACGAGAGCCATCTCAGATGCTGAGAAAAAGGCTGTAAGCAAGGTTAAAATTAGTAGTAAAATAGATTGAAATAATAAGGACTGACCACTCGAGTCTTCCATTTTTTCTTCTCCTCTAAAAAAAAATTCTGACTTTCATTATACCATAATTTCCCAATAAAGGTGTCTATTTTATGCTATAATTAGAGTAATTTATCATCAAAGGAGAGACTTATGTCACTTATACGATTAGAAAATGTCAGTTTGGCCCGCCAAGGAAAAACACTTTTGTCTGGCCTTAACTGGACAGTTGAAAAAGGTCAAACTTGGGCTATTCTGGGACTTAACGGTGCTGGAAAATCAACCCTCCTACGTTTGTTGACAGCTGAATTCTTTCCTTCTGAGGGAAAGGCTGAGATACTAGGCTACACCTTTGGGAATGGAGACATCACAGGTCTTCGTCAACATATCGGTATCGTCAGCTCCTTCATCACTGAGCGTCTTCCTCAACATATGACAGCTGAAAAAATCGTCCTTACAGGTAAATACAAGAGCTCAATCCTCTACAAAGCCTATGGAGACAAAGAGCTACAAGAAGCCAAGGATATGCTGACTTCACTTGGTGCTGGTGATTTGATTGGTCGTAAATACCGTGGTCTCTCTCAGGGAGAAAAGCAAATCTGTTTAATTGCTCGTAGTCTGATGGAAGATCCCGACATCATCATCCTTGACGAAGCAACTGTTGGCTTGGATCTGTTTGCCCGCGAAAAGCTCTTACGTCAGATTGACCGTATCACCTCGCTTCCTCACGCACCACTGGTCCTTTACGTCACCCACCATGCTGAAGAAATCACTGAAAAAATGGACCACATCCTCCTACTCCGTCAAGGAAAAATCGTGGCACAAGGACCAAAAAATGATATCATCACACCGGAAGTTTTAGCTGACTTCTACCAAAATCCTGTTCAAATTATTCCAATTGATGACCATCGTTTTTACATTAACCCTCTTCTATAAAAATCACTCAAAGAAACAAGTCCCCCAGATAATGTCTAGGGGACTTGTTCTTTTATCACTACTCCTCTTTTATTTTCGATACGCCATACAAAATTAAGGCTGGAACGACAAGCTGTTCTATAAAAATATATGAACAAGAAGCCAAAATTTTTCTTGGCTTCTTTTTGTGATAACATTCATTGCTTAAGCTCGACCTCGAGCCAGATTAATCATATCATAGGTTAACGTGTTGCTAGTTTCTTTGAGAGAGTAATCCTCCAAAGTATTGACTTCCTTACGAAGCTGCTTGGCATAACGGCTAGAAATAAGTTCAGCCTGCTCGTACTCGTTGATAACCTTACGTTCCAAATAGTAGCCACGCAACATTTCATCAATATTGTCTGGATGAAGATGGGTGATAACCCGCTCAACAAAGGCACCTGATTGAATAATCTCAGCCTCTTGAAGGCGACTGCGTTTCAGATAAGACAAGAGATCTGAATGATAAACACCTTCCAGATTACTCAGGGCTTCCAAAATCTGCTCAGTATTTGTCAAATAGAGCTCAGTCATATGGTCGCGGTTTTCTTCCGTCAACCTAGGACCTCTTCTCGTTTCATCCTGATCAATATGAAACTTGAAAGTAAGAGCTAAGTGTAACAATCTACGAAGGCCACGCACAAAGACAGCTAGGGCGTAAGAAAGGCTAGAGACAAAACCACGGTTGATACGACGTTCCAAGCCCTTGATATAACGTTGGTAGAGATTGTATTCGAGTTCTGAAATCTTACCCTTCTTGTAGGCATATTCCAGACCCTCACTCTCAATTTCCATAATCATTACTCGGATATTGGCCAACTCTTCTTTGACATCATTTGATTCCTGCTCCAAGATTAAATCTTCCAAGCGTTGATTGTAGTTGTCAATAGTAGCATAGACAGCCCCTTGATTGGTAGACTGTTTTAGATCTTTTTCCAACTCATCGACCACATCATTGAGAATGGCAATCTGCATATAATGGTTGGTCGTGTGCGCTGGTCCAGTCGCTAGCTTAGGTAGGACTAAAATCCCTGTTAAGAAGCTCAGCAAGGTCACACCCGCTACCGTAAAAAGCAAAAGACTATGTTCCAGAGCAGTCATATTGGCAACTGGAAGCAAAAGGATGGTTGCAATGGAAACCGTTCCTTTAACACCTGAAAAGGTTAACAGAGTAGCACCCTTCCAGATTTTTTTTAGTGATCGTTTGGCCCTCCAAGCTCTTTGAGCAAATACTGCACTAATCATAACAAAACGAATACCAAACATGGTCGCTGTTAGAAGGATGATAGCAAGAAGCATCCAGAGATTATCGTAAGTACTGCTACGCAGTACTGGGGCTGCTAGGGTTGGAAGTTCTGTTCCCAAGAGGAAAAAGACCATGCCATTAAGCATGAAGGTAATGGTTCCCCAAATCGTATGAGAAACACTATCCAACTTAGCATCAAAAACGGTGATTTTTTTGAAACGACTGGCAAGCGAAATCCCTGCTACGACAACAGCAATAATTCCAGAAGCATGAATTTCCTCGGCTACAAAGTAAGAGGAAATCGGTAGTACCAACTCTAGTAAGAGAGCACCTGTGACATCAGCAGCATCCATATTGTCCAAAATGGTTAAAAAGAGACGATTAAATAAGGCTGTAATCAAGCCAACTAAAAAACCACCAAGCACAGAAATAACCAAATTCCAGCTCGCCCCAAGGAGAGAGAAGGTACCTGTGGTCAATGCAGTCACCGCCACCTGAAAGGCGACCAAGCCAGAGGCGTCGTTCAGAAGACCTTCCCCCTGCAAAATGTAGCTAATCCACTTTGGAAAACTGAAACGTTTAGAAATAGCTGAATAGGCCACTAAATCCGTTGGCCCAAGAGCCGCCCCAATGGCTAGGCAGGCAGACAAAGGCACAGCAGCAGGCAAGACGGCCTTAGCAAGATAACCGATTCCCAAGGTAGACACAAAGATAACTGGAAAAATCAAAAATAGAATAAGTTTCCAGTTACGTAGAATACTGGTGATATCACTTTCTTCACCCTCCCGAAACAGCAAGGGAGCAATAATGAAAGCTAGGAAAAGTTCTGTTTCAAGCTCGAAAGCGCGTCCCTTCAAAAGAAAACCAATACCCACTCCAAAAATAATTTGAATCAAAGGTAGGGGAAGACGTGGAAAGACACGATTGATAACATTCGATAAAATCAAGCTAAAAAGAAGAACAAGCAAAGCTAATGATAAATGCATAGCTCCTCCTACCCTTCCTTATGACAACAGTTTGAGAATAGTTCTTTTTGCTTACTAATTTTTTTATCAATGGCAGTGACATCTTCTTTGGCCAAAAGTTTATGGCAACGTTCAACCTCAAGACTAGCTAACTTTTTCTTAATTTTAGCCGTTTTACGATTATCAACCTTTTTTAAAGTATCCTCGGCACTTTGCTTATCTATATATTTGGCCTGCATATCTGCAAGCTTCTCTTTAATATCTGTAATCATTGTAATTTCTCCAACATCACCAAAAATGGTGGGGTATTAATTTGATTAAGGGGTTGGTAAAGCATGGCTGTAAAATCACGCTGGTCCAAACCGATAACGTACTCAAGCACAGCATCCTTCTCCATATCGCCGCCATCATGACCATAGTAAATCATAATAGCTAAACGACCACCCACCTCTAAGCGGTCAAGAATTTTCTCAATGGCCTCAAGAGTCGTGTGGGGTTTGGTGATAACACTCTTATCTGCAGATGGCAGATAGCCCAGATTGAAAATAGCTGCACGAATCGGTTCCGTGACATAACGGTCCAGATTTTCATGACCATCTAAAATGAGTTCCGCATTTTCAATTTCCAAGTCCGACAAGCGTTGACGAGTCTTTTCGAGCGCCTGCTCCTGCACGTCAAAGGCATAAACCTTCTTGGCAAGACCAGCCAGAAAGGCTGTGTCATTACCGTTTCCCATGGTTGCATCGACAGCAACACTCTCATCATCCAGCACTTCTGCTAGAAAGTCATGAGACAGATGAATTGGTCGTTTAATCATGCTTTTTCCTCCTTCTCGTTAGCTACTTTGCACCCTTGCCATGAGTCACGACGTTCCATCTCTTTGTCAATGGCATTAAGGACTTCCCATTTGTTGAGACTCCACATAGGACCAATCAACATATCTCGCGGCGCATCACCAGTAATCCGATGAATGACGATATCCTTAGGGATGATTTCCAACTGGTCACAGATGATTGACACATACTCTTCCTGACTCAGCAATTTAAGACGCCCCTCGTGGTAATCTCTTTGCATACGCGTATTGGTCATCAGGTGGAGGAGGTGGAGTTTGATTCCCTGAATGTCATTGTCCGTCACACAACGTCGAACATTTTCCACCATCATCTCGTGAGTTTCCCCTGGCAATCCATTAATCAGGTGCGATACAATTTCAGCCTTTGGTGCACGCTCATGCAGGCGCTTCACGGTCTCCACGTAGAGTTCATAGCTGTGTGCTCGGTTAATGAGTTCTGACGTTTCTTCATAAGTCGTCTGCAAACCAAGTTCAACAGTCACATGCATACGTTCTGTGAGTTCTGCCAGATAATCAATCACATCATCTGGCAAGCAGTCTGGGCGAGTACCGATATTGATGCCAACAACACCAGGCTCATTGATAGCCTGTTCGTAGCGTTCCTTGATAACCTCAAGCGGAGCGTGGGTATTGGTAAAATTTTGAAAATAAACCAGATATTTCTGAACTTCTGGCCACTTGCGGTGCATAAAGTCAATCTCATGGTAAAACTGCTCACGAATCGGCGCCTCAGGAGCTACAATGGCGTCCCCAGACCCCGATACCGTACAAAAGGTACAGCCACCGTGGGCCACTGTGCCATCACGGTTGGGACAATCAAAGCCCGCATCTATAGGAAGTTTGAAAATCTTTTCGCCAAAAATTTCACGATAGTAATCATTGACTGTTCTATAACGTTTTTTCATAAAGACTATTATAACACTTTGACCTTAAAAAGAGAGTAAGACTAGGACAAAAATCATGGATTTCTGCCTGTCCTACTCTCTCTTCTTACTTAGTCTTTTTCAAATAATCAATGGCTTCTTGAGCTGTTTTAACAGGAACGATTTTCATCTTGGTCCCCAGTTTCTTGGCAGCTTCCTTAGCCTCTTGATAATTAGTCTTAGCATCCGGATCAGCCTTTTTCATTTCCTTAGTTACTGGATTATTTGGCACGAAGAAAATATCTGCGCCACTATCAGCCGCTGATTTCACCTTGAGGTAGGCCCCACCGATATCACCGACAGCCCCGTCCTTTTCAATAGTGCCTGTTCCAGCAATTTTACGGCCAGCCTTGAGGTCTTGACCAGACACCTGATCGTAAATAGCCAAAGTAAACATAAGCCCCGCACTTGGTCCACCAACACCATCAAGTTTAAACTTCACGTTTTCAGGACTCTTGACCTCAGTATGATCCGTCAAACCAATACCGATACCATTTTTACCATTAGCAATCTTAATGATCTTACCAGTGGCAGTCTTTTCTTTGTCCTCTGTCGTATAAGTGACCTTGACTTTTGAACCCAACTTAAGTCCTTGGACGTATTTAATCAAGTCAGTAGAATTATCAAAGGTCTTGCCATTGACAGCCGTCACCGTATCCGCAATATTAAGGACACCCTTGAAACTAGAATCATCAGCCACCTGAAGCACATAAACACCCATATACTCCAAGCTAGCCTCCTTACCAGCCAGAGTCAAGCCCTGATAAATCGCCTGGTTTTGGGAAGTCTCCATGTAGAATTGATTGATACGCATGAAATCTTCATCAGAGTAATTTCCAGTCGCCTCTTCAGCCGTTTGAAGCTTTGCAAAATCATTAAGCTGAGCATAGAGCATGAGGGCCAAAGTTGCCTTGGTTTGAGCCACCGCCACAAAATTGTAGGATCCTTTTGAATCATCAGCTTTCTTATCTACAGTCAAGACTTCCTTAGTATCAAAAGCCCCACCTGGAAGCTCAACATAATAATTATTTAGCGGGAAAAAGAGGGAAAAGAGGAGGAAAAGTACCGTAAAAATACTTAGCAACCACCACTTAATCCGCCAAATTTTCCCTAATAGTGATTTAGATACGTTCTTGTTTGCCACGCTTGGCCTCCACTTCCTTAACAACTACTTGAGGAACATAAGAACTAATGTCCCCCTCAAAATAAATCAACTCACGCACACGACTCGAGGACACTGGTGTCACCTCATGACTGGCAATCAAATAAACTGTTTCTAACTCAGGTGCCAACCCCTTATTGAAATAATCCATATTGGCTTCATAGTCGAAATCTGTCGCATTACGAAGGCCTCGAACCAAATAAGTCACCCCAAGATCTCTAGCGACATCTACAGCCAGACTATCGTGGGCCGTTATAATCTTGACATTGGGAAGATCTGCCACAACCTCTTCCAGGATACGCTTGCGAGTCTCCACATCCCAGAAGCCCTGCTTATTTTTATTATAAAAGAGACCGATATAAAGCTCATCAAAGAGCTTGCTGGCTCTGGCAATAATATCCATATGCCCATTAGTAATCGGATCAAAAGACCCCGTAAACATAGCAATCTTTGTCATAGCATTCCTTTCTACAACTTCCCTATAAAAGGCTAACGCACGTAAACGGTCACCTTACTGATACCATAGGTTTTCTGTTTCCAAATCCCAAAGTTTGAAATTTCTTCAGGCAGGTCCACAGCCTTATCAGTTTCACAAACCAACATAACTTCCTCAGCCAAGAGTCCTTGCTCCTCTAACTGAGTAATATTGGCCACAATCTGCTCTTTGGCATAAGGTGGATCTAAAAGCACCAAGTCAAACTTTCCTGTCAATTGTGTCAGCGCACGTACTGCATCCATCTTCAAAAGCTGGAACTGTTTCTCACTCTTTGTCATCTTAATATTTTCCTGGATAACAGCCTGTGCCCGACGATCCTTTTCCACGAGGACAGCAAAAGACATGCCACGACTAATTGCCTCAATGGCCAGACTACCGCTCCCCGAGAACAAATCCAAAACACGTCCTCCATCAAAGAAAGGACCAATCATATTGAAAATGGCACCCTTGACCTTGTCCGTTGTTGGACGAGTCGTTTTGCCTTCTAACGTTTTAAGCGGACGCCCGCCAAATTCACCTGCTACAACACGCAAGTCGGTCACCTCGTTTTTACTGATTTTTAGTAAGACTTTTCTATTATACCAAAAAACCACACATAGATGTTGCTCCAAAGGAGACTAGACTGGCTAAAGACCATCACACAAAGACAAAAAACTCGAGATTTTCCCGAGTTTCCATTCATTTTACTTATCACCAAGTGCAGTCACGTAGTTATAAGCTTCGATACCGGCTGTGGCACCATCCCCTACGGCTGTTGTAATTTGGCGAAGGTCTTTCTGGCGCACATCACCAATGGCAAAGATACCTGGAATACTTGTCGTCATCTTGTCATCTGTGATTACCCAACCGTCTTGGTCAGTAATATCAAGACCTGTCAAGTAATCTGAAACAGGATCAAGTCCAACATAAACAAAGACACCGCCAAATTCGTGGTTAGTCACCTCACCAGTTTTGACATTCTTGATATCAACACTGCGAACCTTGATGTCATCACCCTTGATTTCTTCAACGACGGAATTCCAGATAAACTTGACCTTCTCATTGGCGAAGGCACGGTCTTGAAGGACCTTTTGGGCACGCAATTCGTCACGACGGTGAACAATGGTCACGCTATTGGCAAAGCGTGTCAAATAAATTCCTTCTTCAACAGCAGAGTCTCCACCACCAACAACCAAGAGGTCTTGATTGCGGAAGAAAGCCCCATCACACACCGCACAATAAGAAACACCACGGCTGTTGTACTCTTCTTCACCAGCAACACCAATGTGGCGATGTTTGGCACCAGTCGCAATGATAACTGTCTTTGTTTGGTACTCCTCGTCACCAGTTTTGACAACTTTATAATCGCCCTTGTCTTCGATACCAGACACAATACCGTAAAGATTTTCAACGCCCAATTTCTCCAAGGGTTCGAACATCTTCATAGATAATTCTGGACCAGAGATATTTTCAAAGCCAGGGTAATTTTCAATCTCAGACGTGTTATTCATCTGTCCACCAGGAGCACCTTGCTCCAAAGTTGCCACTTTAAGGTTGGCACGGGCTGCATATAGTGCTGCTGTCATCCCTGAAGGACCAGCTCCAATAATAATCGTATCGTACATGAGTAACTCCTTATATGATTTTCTTGTAGAGATATCTTACACCTAATGTGCCAACAAAGCTAGAATTATGCATTCAGTACGATAAGAATCGCCATAAAAGCAAATGCCAATACTGGGATCGAAACCATCGACATCATAATAGCATCATAGAGGGCACCCTGACGCTCCTTAACGGTTTTGTCTAAATGACGTAGGGCACGCCATCCAAGCCAAAAGACACCAATCACCAAACAAACAAAGAAAGCAATCACAAGGCCTAAGAGATAAAATTTAAAAATATTTAATAACATAAATCATCCTAAAGTGAAAAATAGAAAAGGCTGAGACAATATTCTCCAACCTCTGAATCCGATTAATAATAACTACGCGGTGTAGTATCCGAGTAGACTCCTTAGTCGCCTTTGAAGTATTCAAAAGTTCCTAGTCATCCTTGTGGGACTTTGACTATGAACTAGAAATGTAGTCCTATCCCATCACCTTTTCTATTGTAACAAAAATCCCATCTTAAAGATATTGTTTTGAATAAGAAGCGAAGAATTCTTTTGTTCGCTCTTCTTTTGGATGGTTAAAGATTTCATCAGGTGTTCCTTGTTCAAGGATATGACCTTTTTCAAGGAAAAGCACCTTGTCAGCCACTTGATAAACAAAGTTCATGTCGTGACTGACCAAAATCATGGTTTGACCTGATTTAGCCGCATCTACGATTGATTTTTCAACCTCACCAACCAACTCAGGGTCAAGGGCAGATGTTGGTTCGTCAAGCAAGAGCACATCAGGCCTCATTGCAAGGGCACGAGCCAAAGCCACACGTTGCTTTTGACCACCCGACAAGTGACGTGGGTAGTAATTTTCACGATTAGAAAGCCCAACCTTAGCGAGCTCTTCTTTCGCAATCTTGGTAGCTTCTTCGTCAGAAAGTTTCTTAACAATCTTAAGACCTTCCTTAACATTATCCAAGGCTGTACGACGTTCAAAGAGGTTAAACTGTTGGAAAACCATAGCCAACTTACGGCGAAGGGTAAGGATTTGCTCCTTGGTAATTGTTCCAAAATCCACCTTGAAATCATCAATGGCAATAGTACCAGAATCAGGTTGTTCCAAATAGTTCAAGCAACGAAGGATAGTCGACTTCCCTGCACCAGAGGCACCAACAAGAGCCACAACTTCACCTTTTTCAATGTCAATATCGATGCCATCTAGAACCTTTTGTCCTGAAAATTCCTTGGTCACATTTTTGATACTAATCATTAGCGGTCACCTCCAATGCCAGAAATGTCAGCCGCTTCAGGCGCCTTAATGGCCATGTGATTTTCAACTGAACGACCAATGTACTCAATCAAGATTGAGATTGCCCAGTATACAAGAGCTACTGAGATATAACGTTCAAAGTAACGGTAGTCAGCACCACCTAAGATTTGAGCTTGCGCATACATTTCAACGATACCTGCACTGAAGGCAAGTGATGTTCCCTTAGTCAAACCAATCAAACTGTTAATCAAACTTGGTGTCGCAATAACTGCCGCATTTGGAATGATGACACGACGGTAAACTTGTGCTGATG
>SKER01002087.1_pt1 | contig 14144 bp, 9 predicted proteins | sample 4826961 | NCBI WGS metagenome assembly SKER01 (sample SAMN11008804, study PRJNA524170) | human gut metagenome | biome: Human fecal sample; material: Feces; isolation source: fecal sample from pouch patient p47 | host: Homo sapiens | place: Israel: Tel-Aviv | collected 2016-11-16 | reverse complement strand
TGGATATCGAACTGCTGGCAACCCGCAAGTCGGTAAGCAGTTGCTGCGCAGCCAGCACCACCGGTGATTGCCATTAATGGCTTCACTTATTCAGGTGCGCGATTTGCTGGCGTTACGGGGCCGTATGGAAGCGGCCCAGATAAGCCAGACATTGAACACTCCACAGCCAATGATTAACGCCATGCTGCAACAACTGGAAAGTATGGGCAAAGCCGTGCGGATTCAGGAAGAACCTGACGGCTGCCTCTCTGGCAGTTGTAAAAGCTGCCCGGAAGGAAAAGCCTGTCTGCGCGAGTGGTGGGCGCTGCGTTAACCTTACTCCATCGCCTGTTTTGGAAAGCCCGGTATGCGTCTGCATCCGGGCTTTTTTGCGTGCGGCTTTCCATAAAAATGCAACTCTTGCAGCACGGCGTAAGTTCCTTTGAAAGCATCTCGCAGGGATGAAAACTCGCTAATGCACAGATGTGGAGTGGCGCGTAGAGTCGCGGCATTCAAACAACAGGTGAAGGAACGCCATGAGTAAAAAGCAGAGTTCCACCCCACACGATGCGCTGTTCAAACTCTTTTTACGCCAACCGGACACGGCTCGCGATTTTCTTGCGTTCCATTTACCGGCCCCCATTCACGCGCTCTGTGATATGAAAACCCTCAAGCTGGAGTCGAGCAGCTTTATTGATGACGATCTGCGTGAAAGCTATTCCGACGTGCTGTGGTCGGTGAAAACGGAACAAGGACCAGGATACATCTATTGTCTGATTGAACATCAAAGCACCTCAAACAAACTGATCGCATTTCGCATGATGCGCTACGCCATTGCCGCAATGCAAAATCACCTGGATGCCGGATACAAAACCTTGCCGATGGTGGTGCCATTGTTGTTTTACCACGGTATTGAAAGCCCCTATCCCTATTCGCTGTGTTGGCTTGATTGTTTCGCCGATCCCAACCTGGCAAGGCAGCTTTATGCCTCTGCATTTCCGCTGATTGATGTCACCGTCATGCCTGATGATGAAATCATGCAGCACCGACGTATGGCACTGCTGGAGTTAATTCAAAAACATATTCGTCAACGCGACCTGATGGGGCTGGTAGAGCAAATGGCCTGCTTATTAAGTAGTGGATACGCTAATGACAGACAAATCAAAGGGCTGTTTAATTACATCTTGCAAACCGGCGATGCGGTACGTTTTAACGATTTTATCGACGGCGTTGCCGAACATTCACCGAAACACAAGGAGAACTTAATGACTATTGCGGAAAGATTGCGGCAGGAAGGGTTTCAGAAAGGTATACGTACCAACGCCCTAAATATTGCCAAAACCATGCTGGACGCCGGAGTTTCTCTTGAGGACGTTCTGCGATTTACCAGCCTGACGGTTGAAGACCTTGCTGAAATAAATCATCAATAACGTAAAGGATGGTTTTAATGACAGATGCAGAAAGAGAATATCTTATTATTTACCTGATTGGTTATTTATTGGGTCGACGCCTGGAAGCCCTGGATATCGCCAAAAGAATGCTGTAATCCGGAGTCCCTCTTGCGGACATCATGCGTTTTACCGGGGTGTCAGAAGAAGAGTTGGCTGCGGCGAGTCAGTAAAGTTCTGTCTCGCCATTTCAAAAGCTGTCTACACCCTCTGCTTCAACGCCACCAGCAGGTGATGAAACTCGACCGGATGCGAAATAAACGGCGCATGGGCCGCTTTGGCGAAAATGTACGACTCGCTGTGCGGCCAGAGTTTATCCAGCATCGGCACTACTTTGCGCGGCACCAGACCATCAAGATAGCCATACAATCGCAAAAACGGCATGGACACGTTTTGCAGCGGCAGACGGAGATCGACCGTTTTGAGGATTTCCAGCCCACCATTGAGCACGTCCACCTCCGGCATCGGTAACGCCAGTACGGTTTTCTTCAACGCCCGCGCATCCTGGCGCGCCGTTTCAGTACCCATGGTTTGTAACGCCAGGAACCGCTCCACTGTACGCTGAAAATCATCACTCAGCTGCTGCTGAAATCCCGCCAGCACGTCCGGTTTTATCCCCGGCCACTCGTCACGAGCACTAAAACAAGGCGACGACGCCACGGTGACCAGCGCCTGAACACGCTCGGGATGGGTTAACGCAATCTGGCTTGCCACCAGCCCGCCCAGACTCCAGCCTAACCAAATGGCTTTATCTGGTGCCTGTCGCAGCACGACTTCGGCCATATCAGCAAGTGATAGCGCACCAAATCCCCGGCTACGCCCGAAGCCGGGCAGGTCAACAAGGTGCAGCGTAAAATGCGAGCTAAGTTCCTCGTCAATGCAACGCCACACTTCGGCATTCAGTCCCCATCCGTGCAGCAGCACAAGATGAACATTCCCCTGACCTTTGGTCTGCCACCAGATGTTATTCATCCGCTATTGTTCTCTTTTTACTTACAAGGATGAACATATGCTAACAGTACCGGGATTATGCTGGCTATGCCGAATGCCACTGGCGTTAGGTCATTGGGGGATTTGTTCGGTCTGCTCTCGCGCCGCCCGTACAGATAAAACGTTATGCCCACAATGTGGATTACCCGCCACACACTCTCATCTTCCCTGCGGTCGCTGCCTGCAAAAACCGCTGCCCTGGCAAAGACTGGTCACGGTCGCCGACTATGCGCCGCCATTAAGTCCGCTCATTCACCAGCTTAAGTTTTCCCGGCGCAGTGAAATCGCCAGCGCCCTGTCACGTCTGTTACTATTGGAAGTCTTACACGCTCGTCGCACCACCGGCTTGCAACTGCCTGATCGCATCATCAGCGTTCCGTTATGGCAGCGCCGTCACTGGCGTCGGGGATTTAATCAGAGCGATTTGCTGTGTCAGCCGTTATCACGCTGGCTACACTGCCAATGGGATAGCGAAGCCGTCACACGAACACGGGCCACCGCGACCCAGCATTTTCTTAACGCCCGGCTACGCAAACACAACCTGAAAAATGCCTTTCGCCTTGAATTGCCTGTGCAAGGTCGCCATATGGTGATTGTGGATGATGTCGTTACCACCGGAAGTACCGTCGCAGAGATTGCGCAGTTGCTTTTACGCAATGGTGCGGCGACTGTCCAGGTCTGGTGCCTTTGTCGAACCTTGTAGAGCCTCGATGATGGGCGTATTATAACCAACTAAAATAGTCAACTATTAGGCCATTACTATGATCCGTATTTCCGATGCTGCACAAGCGCACTTTGCCAAACTGCTGGCAAACCAGGAAGAAGGGACACAAATCCGCGTATTTGTGATTAACCCTGGCACGCCTAACGCTGAATGTGGCGTTTCTTATTGTCCGCCGGACGCTGTGGAAGCCACCGACACTGCCCTGAAATTTGACCTGCTGACCGCGTATGTTGATGAGTTAAGCGCTCCTTACCTGGAAGATGCAGAGATCGATTTTGTTACCGACCAGTTGGGTTCGCAGCTGACGCTGAAAGCGCCTAACGCCAAAATGCGTAAAGTGGCTGACGATGCGCCGCTGATGGAGCGCGTGGAGTATATGCTGCAATCACAGATCAACCCACAGCTTGCTGGTCACGGTGGTCGCGTTTCGCTGATGGAAATCACCGAAGACGGTTACGCCATTTTGCAATTTGGCGGTGGCTGTAACGGTTGTTCCATGGTCGACGTCACCCTGAAAGAAGGGATCGAAAAGCAGTTGCTGAACGAATTCCCGGAGCTGAAAGGTGTACGCGATCTCACCGAACACCAACGCGGCGAGCACTCTTACTACTAAGTTCTCTCCTCTTTTGTCGATTGCCCGATGTGACGCTAAAGCGTCTTATCGGGCCTGTACGTTGCACGAGAGTCTGACATTAGCGCAGAATTACCTCAGCAAATCCAATCTCTTCGTTTCCCCACGATAATATGACCAACCTCTCATAATTTAAATTTACCCCGCTCTGGTGATTCTCAAGCACGTAATGTTACCCGTATCATTCCCATGGGCACCAAACACACTCATAACATCTGACTACACTAACTCGTTTTAGGGGTCATCAGCCGTGGTGCCGTAACATCTCTGTTCCCAGTTGGGACAACCAGGATTTTCCGTCAGAAACCTGACGTTACCCATAACAAATTAAAGGCCAGGTAAATCATGCCATTAGTCATTGTTGCTATCGGTGTAATCTTGTTATTACTCCTGATGATCCGCTTCAAAATGAACGGCTTCATCGCTCTCGTCCTCGTGGCGCTTGCTGTTGGATTAATGCAAGGGATGCCGCTGGATAAAGTTATTGGCTCCATCAAAGCCGGTGTCGGCGGAACGCTCGGTAGCCTTGCCCTGATCATGGGTTTTGGTGCGATGCTGGGCAAAATGCTGGCAGACTGCGGTGGTGCACAACGTATCGCTACCACGCTGATTGCCAAATTTGGTAAAAAACACATCCAGTGGGCGGTGGTACTGACCGGTTTTACCGTTGGTTTTGCCCTGTTCTATGAAGTGGGTTTCGTGCTGATGCTGCCGCTGGTGTTTACCATCGCGGCTTCCGCGAATATTCCACTGCTGTATGTTGGTGTACCAATGGCGGCTGCACTGTCTGTGACCCACGGCTTCCTGCCACCGCATCCGGGTCCGACTGCGATTGCCACCATTTTCAATGCCGATATGGGTAAAACTCTGCTGTACGGTACTATTCTGGCAATCCCGACCGTGATTCTCGCCGGTCCGGTTTACGCTCGCGTGTTGAAAGGTATCGATAAGCCGATCCCGGAAGGTCTGTACAGCGCGAAAACCTTCAGCGAAGAAGAGATGCCGAGCTTTGGCGTCAGCGTCTGGACCTCTCTGGTGCCGGTGGTTCTGATGGCGATGCGTGCGATTGCCGAAATGATCCTGCCGAAAGGTCACGCTTTCCTGCCGGTAGCGGAGTTCCTCGGTGACCCGGTAATGGCTACGCTGATTGCCGTGCTGATCGCGATGTTCACCTTTGGTCTGAACCGTGGTCGTTCAATGGATCAGATTAACGACACGCTGGTTTCTTCCATCAAAATCATTGCGATGATGCTGTTGATTATCGGTGGTGGCGGTGCGTTCAAGCAGGTGCTGGTAGACAGCGGCGTGGACAAATACATTGCTTCCATGATGCACGAAACCAACATTTCTCCGCTGCTGATGGCCTGGTCGATTGCTGCCGTACTGCGTATCGCGCTGGGTTCCGCAACCGTCGCGGCAATCACTGCGGGTGGTATCGCGGCACCGCTGATTGCAACGACGGGTGTTAGCCCGGAGCTGATGGTTATTGCGGTTGGTTCCGGTAGTGTGATTTTCTCTCACGTGAACGATCCGGGCTTCTGGCTGTTCAAAGAGTACTTTAACCTGACTATCGGCGAGACCATCAAATCCTGGTCGATGCTGGAAACCATTATCTCGGTGTGCGGTCTGGTAGGCTGTCTGCTGCTGAATATGGTGATTTGATAATACTGATGGCCGGATGCGGCGTGAACGCCTTATCCGGCCTACGATTCGGCATTAATTAGTAGGCCGGATAAGACGCGTCAAGCGTCGCATCCGGCATCAACCGCACTCTACTTCTTCTTCGCTGCCGCTCTGCGCCGTCTGTCCAAATCCTTCAGCAATTTGTTCACACCATCATCGGCAAACATCGACTCAAGCGTTGCGGAAAGTTTACGTCGCCAGTTTTTATACTGGTAACTGGTGCCGGGAATATTTACCGGATCTGCCATATCCAGCCAGTCTTCCGGCTGGAGCCCTAACAGGGCGCTGTTGCTATCGGCGATGTAGCGCTGTAAGCCACGATTCAGCGTCGGTGTCATCGACATCAACGATGCCTTATGCCCGGCACGTTTTGGCAGGCAACCATATTTATGCAGAGCATCCAGCAGCCCTTGCTTCGCCAGTTCGCGATCCTGATACAGACCGCGCAGTACCACTTCATCCGGATACAGCCCCAGCGTTTTGCCCAGCGTTAAATCCCCACTCTCCCAGTAGCCGCGTAGCGTAGGCAGGTCGTGTGTCGCCGCAACCGCCATCGACTGCTCTGGGTACGCTTTCGGTGCGCGGAATGTCTTCTCGTGGTCGTTTTCGAAATAGAGCACTTTGTAGGAGTACACACCGCTGCTGCGCAGCTTACCGACAATCTCTACCGGTACGGTACCGAGATCTTCACCAATCACCATACAGCGATGACGTTTACTTTCGAGTGCCAGAATCGAGAGCAGATCATCCACCGGATAGTGAACATACGCGCCCTGATCTGCCGTCTCGCCATACGGTATCCACCACAAACGCAGCATCGACATCACGTGATCAATTCGTAATGCGCCGCAGTTTTGCATATTGGCACGCAACAGCTCGATAAACGGTTCATAGGCACGCGCGGTGATGATATGCGGGTCCATTGGCGGCAATCCCCAGTTCTGCCCCAACGGGCCGAGGATATCCGGCGGCGCGCCAACCGACGCTTTCAGGCAATACAGTTCACGGTCGCACCAGGTTTCTGCCCCACCTTCTGCTACACCAACGGCCAGATCACGATACAAGCCAATCGGCATTTCATAGCCCTGGCTTATCTCCCAGCAGGCGGCAAACTGGCTGTAAGCCAGCCACTGCAACCAGAGATAAAAATCGACGTCATCACGATGTTCTTCGCAGAACTGGCGCACTTCTGGTGAATCCACGTTCTGATACATCTCTGGCCATGCTGGCCAGCCCCAGCGCATTTCGTCCTCTTTCACTTGCTGGGCATGTAGCGCATCAAAGGCTGCCTGCCAGAACAGGCTGTCGCCCTGCTCTGCAACAAACTGGCGAAACGCGGTCATCTGCTCATCATCACGTTGCGCGAAACCTTTCCACGCCATTCGTAATGCTGTCATTTTTAGGGTGGTAACCGTGGAGTAATCAACCCAGTCGGCATCCCGCGCCTGTTGCAGCGTCTGTTGCGTGGTCGGCAACTGCCACCAGGCCTGAGCCTCTTCGCTAAGATGGAAATCTTCAACTGCGTTAACGTCGATATAAATCACATTCAGCCAACGGCGAGAAGACGGGCTGTACGGGCTGGCACTTTCCGGATTTGCCAGATAGAGCGCATGAATCGGGTTCAGACCAATAAACGACCCGCCACGTTTTGCCACATCCACCAGCATCGCTTTGAGATCGCCAAAATCCCCAATACCCCAGTTTTTTTCCGATCGCAGCGTATAAAGCTGAACGCAGGCACCCCACAGCTTTTGTTTATTCAGCAACGCCTGCGGTTCGTAACAGCGTTTCGGGGCGACAATCACCCGGCAATGCGCGCGCTGGTCGTCCTGGGTAAGCGTCAGCGTGTGATAACCTTCCGGCAGCTTCGTCGGTAGATTGAACGCTTTGCCCCCCGTCACATGGCCTTTGTACTGCTTTCCTTCTTCGGTGGTCAGCAGCCAGCTATATTCGCCGCTGCCCTCCACCACCATCGGCATTTTTTTGCCGCTGGTATAAACCATGACATTCGGGACTGGCGTTACCGCCACTTTCGTGGCGGTACGTTGATGCATCGCGTCAAGCAAACGCCGTTTGGTTTCGGCGCTAATCGACTGCGGTTTACCGTGGGCATTGATGTAATTGGGGCTAATCCCCGCCGCCAGCGCGGCATTATCCAGACGTTTGCTTTCCATCGAGCTTCCTTAGCGTTTTGCCTGCCAGATACGAGCCTGATAATCGCGAATAGAGCGATCCGAGCTAAACATACCGCAGCGGGCGGTATTGAGGATCGCCGCGCGAGTCCAGGCCTCCTGGTCGCGGTACAGCACATCCACCTGCTTTTGTGCCTCTACATAAGCGGCGAAATCTGCCATCACCAGATACGGATCGCCGCCCTGTTTGCCGATACTGTGCAGCATCTGGTCGAAGGCATGCTTATCGCCGTCGCTGTATTTACCGCTTTCCAGCTCTTTCAATACTGCGTCCAGCACCTTATCTTTCTTCCGCCATTTCACCGGGTCGTAGCCTTTGGCCAGAATAGCCTTCACTTGTTCCACGGTATGACCAAAAATAAAGATATTTTCTTCACCGACTTTCTCGGCGATTTCAACGTTCGCACCATCCAGCGTACCGACAGTAAGCGCACCATTGAGCGCCAGTTTCATATTGCCGGTACCGGAAGCTTCTTTACCTGCAGTCGAAATTTGTTCGGAGATATCCGCCGCCGGGATCAGTTTTTCCGCCGCCGAAACACAATAATCCGGCAAGAACACCACCTTCAACTTGTCGCCAACCAGCGGATCGTTGTTGATCACGTCAGCCACTTTGTTGATCGCAAAGATAATATTCTTCGCCAGGTAGTAGCCCGGTGCTGCTTTCGCGCCGAAGAGGAAGACGCGCGGTACGCGGTCAGACTGCGGGTTTTCACGAATTTCTTTGTACAACGCCAGAATATGCAGCAGATTCAGATGCTGGCGTTTGTACTCATGCAGACGTTTGATCTGAATATCGAAAATCGCCTGTGGATTGATCTCAATACCGGTACGAACTTTCACAAACTCTGCCAGACGGACTTTATTCGCCTGCTTGATCTCGCGATATTGCTGACGGAATTTCGCATCATCAGCGAATTTTTCCAGATTGATCAGTTGATCGAGATCGTTAGCCCACTCTTTTTTCAGTGATTTATCCAACAGAGCCGCCAGTGCCGGGTTGCACTGTTTGATCCAGCGACGTGGGGTAATACCGTTAGTGACATTATGGAATTTGTTCGGCCATAGCTGGTGATATTCCGGGAACAGATCTTTCACCACCAGATCCGAGTGCAGCGCCGCAACACCGTTCACAGCGAAACCGCCAACCACACACAGGTTCGCCATATGCACTTGTTTGTCGTGCACCACCGCCAGTTTGGCCCACACTTTTTCATCGCCCGGCCAGGTTTTTTCCACCAGCGTTTTAAAGCGTGTATTAATTTCGTTAATAATCTGCATGTGGCGCGGCAGTAAGCCTTTCACCAGTTTCACATCCCAGCGTTCCAGCGCTTCTGGCATCAGGGTATGGTTGGTGTAAGCAAAAGTTTTACTGGTGATGGCCCAGGCGTCATCCCAGCTCATCTGGTGCTCATCGATCAGCACGCGCAGCAGTTCTGGAATCGCGATAGTTGGGTGGGTATCGTTCAGCTGAATAACTTCATAATCCGCCAGTTCGTGCAGTTTACGCCCCGCCAGATGATGGCGACGCAAAATATCCGCTACCGAACAGGCACACTGGAAGTATTGCTGCATCAGGCGCAGCTTTTTACCGGCAGTATGGTTGTCGTTTGGATAGAGAACTTTGGTCAGTTTTTCCGCGTTGATGCCCTGCTGTTCGGCACGCAGGAAATCACCATCGTTAAATTTAGTCAGATCAAACGGATGCGCATGCGTCGCCTGCCACAGACGCAGCGGCTGCGCCACGCCATTACGATAGCCGACAACGGGGAGATCCCACGCTTGACCGGTAATGGTAAACTCCGGCTCCCAGCGTCCGTCTTTCGTCACTTTACCGCCAATCCCTACCTGCACATCCAGTGCTTCGTTGTGGCGGAACCACGGGTAATTACCGCGATGCCAGTCATCCGGCGCTTCAACCTGTTTGCCATCGACAAAAGACTGGCGGAACAAACCATATTGATAGTTCAGACCGTAACCCGTCGCAGACTGACCGACAGTTGCCATTGAGTCGAGGAAGCACGCCGCCAGACGTCCCAGACCACCGTTCCCCAGCGCCGGGTCGATCTCTTCTTCCAACAGGTCAGTCAGGTTGATGTCATAAGCCTTCAACGAATCCTGTACATCCTGATACCAGCCGAGATTCAACAGGTTGTTGCCCGTCAGGCGACCAATTAAAAACTCCATTGAGATGTAGTTAACATGTCGCTGATTCGCCACTGGCTTGGCGAATGGCTGAGCACGCAGCATTTCGGCCAGTGCTTCGCTCACTGCCAGCCACCACTGGCGAGGAGTCATTTCAGCCGCAGAATTTAAGCCATAACGCTGCCACTGACGTGAAAGCGCTTCCTGAAATTGCTTATCGTTAAAAATAGGTTGTGACATAGGAGTTCCACTTTTCTTAGATTTTCAACACAACGTTATCGCTAGTTTGCCAGGCTCGATGTTGACCTTCCTCATCCTGCGGGGGATTAGGCAGGGAGGAGTTGCGGGGATGAGCAAGGAAATGTGATCTCGACCACTTAAAGCTAGTGCAATCCACAGGATTAGCAGCAAATCAATGCCATACCGCGCAGAAAATCTGTATCTAAGTGCAAAAAATGGCCGTTGCGTATTTTCAAAAAGCGGAAGGTAACTCTATAAATTAAGTAAAGGAGTGAAACAGTTTCACAAGTAAAATATCAAATGTGCTCCATCTCATTCTTAATAGATTTATTAAGATCATCTTTTTAGATGGCACTTTCATCAGAAATGAAGAAGAAACCCTTGCTTAAATGAAACTGATGAACATAAGGGAAATACCGTACAACCCAGCATTCACGCTGTATCAGCGTCGTTTTAGGTGAGTCATTAATAAAGATTTGGAATTGTGACAGAGTGCAAATTCAGACACATAAAAAAACGTCATCGCTTGCATTAGAAAGGTTTCTGGCCGACCTTATAACCATTAATTACGAAGCGCAAAAAAAATAATATTTCCTCATTTTCCACAGTGAAGTGATTAACTATGCTGATTCCGTCAAAATTAAGTCGTCCGGTTCGACTCGACCATACCGTGGTTCGTGAGCGCCTGCTGGCTAAACTTTCCGGCGCGAACAACTTCCGGCTGGCGCTGATCACAAGTCCTGCGGGCTACGGAAAGACCACGCTCATTTCCCAGTGGGCGGCAGGCAAAAACGATATCGGCTGGTACTCGCTGGATGAAGGTGATAACCAGCAAGAGCGTTTCGCCAGCTATCTCATTGCCGCCGTGCAACAGGCAACCAACGGTCACTGCGCGATATGTGAGACGATGGCGCAAAAACGGCAATATGCCAGCCTGACGTCACTCTTCGCCCAGCTTTTCATTGAGCTGGCGGAATGGCATAGCCCACTTTATCTGGTCATCGATGACTATCATCTGATCACTAATCCAGTGATCCACGAGTCAATGCGCTTCTTTATTCGCCATCAACCAGAAAATCTCACCCTTGTGGTGTTGTCACGCAACCTTCCGCAACTGGGCATTGCCAATCTGCGTGTTCGTGACCAGCTGCTGGAAATTGGCAGTCAGCAACTGGCATTTACCCATCAGGAAGCGAAGCAGTTTTTTGATTGCCGTCTGTCATCGCCGATTGAAGCTGCAGAAAGCAGTCGGATTTGTGATGATGTTTCCGGTTGGGCGACGGCACTGCAGCTAATCGCCCTCTCCGCCCGGCAGAATACTCACTCAGCCCATAAGTCGGCACGCCGCCTGGCGGGAATCAATGCCAGCCATCTTTCGGATTATCTGGTCGATGAGGTTTTGGATAACGTCGATCTCGCAACGCGCCATTTTCTGTTGAAAAGCGCCATTTTGCGCTCAATGAACGATGCACTCATCACCCGTGTGACCGGCGAAGAAAACGGGCAAATGCGCCTCGAAGAGATTGAGCGTCAGGGGCTGTTTTTACAGCGGATGGATGATACCGGCGAGTGGTTTTGCTATCACCCACTGTTTGGTAACTTCCTGCGCCAGCGCTGCCAGTGGGAACTGGCGGCGGAGCTGCCGGAAATCCACCGTGCCGCCGCAGAAAGCTGGATGGCCCAGGGATTTCCCAGCGAAGCGATTCATCATGCGCTGGCGGCAGGCGATGCGCTGATGCTGCGCGATATTCTGCTTAATCACGCCTGGAGTTTGTTCAACCATAGCGAACTGTCGCTGCTGGAAGAGTCACTTAAGGCCCTGCCGTGGGACAGTTTGCTGGAAAATCCGCAGTTGGTGTTATTGCAGGCGTGGCTGATGCAAAGCCAGCATCGCTACGGCGAAGTTAACACCCTGCTGGCCCGCGCTGAACATGAAATCAAGGACATCAGAGAAGGCACCATGCACGCAGAATTTAACGCTCTGCGCGCCCAGGTGGCGATTAACGATGGTAATCCGGATGAAGCGGAACGGCTGGCAAAACTGGCACTGGAAGAGCTGCCGCCGGGCTGGTTCTATAGCCGCATTGTGGCAACCTCGGTGCTGGGTGAAGTGTTGCACTGCAAAGGCGAATTGACCCGCTCACTGGCGTTAATGCAGCAAACCGAACAGATGGCACGCCAGCACGATGTCTGGCACTACGCTTTGTGGAGTTTAATCCAGCAAAGTGAAATTCTGTTTGCCCAAGGGTTCCTGCAAACCGCGTGGGAAACGCAGGAAAAAGCGTTCCAGCTGATCAACGAGCAGCATCTGGAACAGCTGCCAATGCATGAGTTTCTGGTGCGCATCCGTGCGCAGCTGTTATGGGCCTGGGCACGGCTGGATGAAGCCGAAGCGTCGGCGCGCAGCGGGATTGAAGTCTTGTCGTCTTATCAGCCACAGCAACAGCTTCAGTGCCTGGCAATGTTGATTCAATGCTCGCTGGCCCGTGGTGATTTAGATAACGCCCGTAGCCAGCTGAACCGTCTGGAAAACCTGCTGGGGAATGGCAAATATCACAGCGACTGGATCTCTAACGCCAACAAAGTCCGGGTGATTTACTGGCAAATGACCGGCGATAAAGCCGCCGCTGCCAACTGGTTGCGTCATACGGCTAAACCGGAGTTTGCGAACAACCACTTCCTGCAAGGTCAATGGCGCAACATTGCCCGTGCACAAATCTTGCTGGGCGAGTTTGAATCTGCGGAAATTGTCCTCGAAGAACTCAATGAAAATGCCCGCAGTCTGCGGTTGATGAGCGATCTCAACCGTAACCTGTTGCTGCTTAATCAACTGTACTGGCAGGCCGGACGTAAAAGTGACGCCCAGCGTGTGTTGCTGGACGCATTAAAACTGGCGAATCGTACCGGATTTATCAGTCATTTTGTCATCGAAGGCGAAGCGATGGCGCAACAACTGCGCCAGCTTATTCAACTCAATACGCTGCCGGAGCTGGAACAGCATCGCGCACAGCGTATTCTGCGAGAAATCAATCAACATCATCGGCATAAATTCGCCCATTTCGATGAGAATTTCGTTGAACGTCTGCTAAATCATCCGGAAGTGCCAGAGCTGATCCGCACCAGCCCGTTGACCCAACGTGAATGGCAGGTCCTGGGGCTGATTTACTCCGGTTACAGCAATGAGCAAATTGCAGGCGAGCTGGAAGTGGCGGCAACCACCATCAAGACGCATATCCGCAATCTGTACCAAAAACTCGGCGTCGCCCACCGTCAGGCCGCGGTACAACACGCGCAGAAACTGCTGAAGATGATGGGATATGGGGTATGAGTTTAGCCGGATAATGCGCCAGATCCGGCTTACATCTTTACATCATTCAATGCTCACCCGCGTTACGCCATCTGTTTCTATCAAACCAAACCGCACCGGCAAGAAACGCTCCACCACGGCGATATTGGTCAGCAGATGGCATGAGGGATGGGCGACCGTAAATTCCCCCGTACCCGCCAGCGCCATCGGTAGCACCAGTTGGTCGGCGAGATATTCCCCCACCGCCGCCGGGCTTGCCAGGTAGCGTTTCACCTCTTTCACCAACTGTGCCGCGACCACCTCGGCACTGACGCACTTTTCACCGACGACAAAAAAGCGTTCGGTGATATTTTCACTTTCGACTTCAAGCGAGACGGTATTACCCGGCCCCTGGTCGCGCGGTAGGCTATGAACAGCCTGTTCATGAAGTGAAAAACTTGCCGCCAGTGTAGCGATTTCACGCTCAGCGACATGGCGCGGCACGCCAGCTAATAGCACCTCTCCACGCATCTGCACAATGTTCCCGCGCTCGCCAAGTTGCAAGCTATTAAACGATGCCACCGGTGAGACTTCCGTTGCCACCACGCCGCCTCCGGCAGGATAAAAACCGTGACGTAACAGCGTGGTTTGCTGATGAACTCCTATTTTCGCCAGCAGCGGCTCCAGCACCCGGCGGATAAAATCCGCAGGCGGGGCCGACGGGTTATCGGTGCCGCCGCTCACTTCAACACGCGAAGGTCCATCGGCAAACCACAGCGCGGGCAGCACCGTTTGCAGCACCAGCGTACAACTTCCGGCGCTACCG
>SKER01002082.1_pt1 | contig 14165 bp, 5 predicted proteins | sample 4826961 | NCBI WGS metagenome assembly SKER01 (sample SAMN11008804, study PRJNA524170) | human gut metagenome | biome: Human fecal sample; material: Feces; isolation source: fecal sample from pouch patient p47 | host: Homo sapiens | place: Israel: Tel-Aviv | collected 2016-11-16 | reverse complement strand
ATACAAAAGGACCTGAAATCCGTACTGAATTGTTCGAAGGTGATGCTAAAGAGTATGCATACAAAACTGGTGAACAAATTCGTGTTGCTACTAAACAAGGTATCAAATCAACTCGCGACGTTATCGCTTTGAACGTTGCCGGTGGACTTGACATTTTCGATGATGTTGAAGTTGGTAAACAAGTTCTTGTTGACGATGGTAAACTTGGTCTTCGTGTTGTAGAAAAAGATGCTGAAAAACGTGAATTCGTCGTTGATGTTGAAAACGATGGAATCATCGCTAAACAAAAAGGTGTTAACATTCCTAACACTAAAATCCCATTCCCAGCACTTGCTGAAAGAGATAATGACGATATCCGTTTCGGTCTTGAACAAGGTCTTAACTTCATCGCTATCTCATTCGTACGTACTGCAAAAGACGTACAAGAAGTTCGTGCTATCTGTGAAGAAACTGGTAATGGACATGTTAAATTGTTGGCTAAAATCGAAAACCAACAAGGTATTGAAAACATTGATTCAATCATCGAAGCTGCTGATGGTATCATGATTGCACGTGGTGACATGGGTATCGAAGTTCCATTTGAAATGGTTCCAGTTTACCAAAAAATGATTATCACAAAAGTCAATGCTGCAGGTAAGATTGCTGTTACAGCAACTAACATGCTTGAAACAATGACTGACAAACCTCGTGCAACTCGTTCAGAAGTATCTGACGTATTTAACGCAGTTATTGATGGTACTGATGCTACAATGCTTTCAGGTGAATCTGCTAATGGTAAATATCCTGTAGAATCAGTTCGTACAATGGCTACAATTGATAAAAATGCACAAACTCTTCTTAAAGAGTATGGTCGTCTTGATTCATCAACATTTGGTCGTTCAAGCAAGACTGAAGTTGTAGCATCTGCAGTTAAAGATGCTACAAACTCAATTGATATCAAACTTGTCGTTGCACTTACTGAATCTGGTAACACAGCTCGTTTGATTTCTAAATACCGTCCAGAAGCTGACATCTTGGCAGTAACATTCGATGAAATTACTCAAAAATCATTGATGCTTAACTGGGGTGTTATTCCAGTAGTTACTGAAAAACCTGCTTCAACTGATGACATGTTTGATGTTGCTGAAAAAGTAGCATTGCATTCAGGTCTTGTAGAATCTGGTGATAACATTGTTATCGTTGCTGGTGTTCCAGTAGGTACAGGTGGAACAAACACTATGCGTATCCGCACAGTCAAATAATTTTAGTTTCTACTTAAATAGAAAGAAGGTCCTAGGGATCTTCTTTTTTTGTTCAAAAACGAAGAACTTTGTATATTGCATTTTGATATTAGGCTCCCAGTATCAGTGAAGAATCACAGTCTTCAACATCATAATGATAGAAAGAAAGTCTATCTTGACAAAATACCTCTATATGATTATAATTATGTTTATAATCATATAGATACTAAACTTCAGATACAAGTTACAAAAATAAGGAGGTATGGTTATGGCCACAAAAAATATTTATGTTGCAGAAGCAGATCTACACTTATTTGATGATGCTGCCAAGTACGCCGGAAGTGTTTCTGCCGCTGTGATACAGGCACTTCAGGACTTTCTAAGTGTTCAACGCAACAAAAGCGAAGGATATGACAAGATTGAGTTAAATCTCTATGAAAAAGGGGTAAGAAGAAAGGTAATGTTCTATGGTATGGAGATTACTCGTGTAGAACGTCCGGTAGACGGTGGAATAAGGATTGACACGATTTATAAAACTGCAAAAGGGCAGCTTGCAGTGGCAACCAAGGTTCGCAAGGAGCTTCCGAATTGGGCGAAAGGAAATCCACATGTATGGGAAAACCCGCAGTCTTGGTCACATGATTTTTGGAATCTGGGGGACAGAGTGTTAAACGTATATCCGAACATAGAGAGCCTAAAGGAGAAGGATGCGTATCTTGCTGAGTGCTGCGAATCTTCTCTTTCGGAAAAGCCTTATGAGTTTTTGGATATTTAGATTAGGTATAAATACTAGATTTATAGAACTATAACAAGCAAATAATGAGATAGCTTTGTGTTTATATATCATATGGATTTCAGAGATGAAAAGAAGGAAGCTTTAATTAACATTGCTATGGTATATTTATCTGGTGTTCGGGATTATCGTCTTTCTCCTCGCGGTTAATGTAAATCATGTTCAAAAATTGATATTAAAAAAAGCGGAGCGACTCTTAGACGAGTCTGTTCGTACCGGAATTGTAGAATATTATTTTTCCGTTGACGGGATTGAGATCATTTCTCAGCTTGTGATCAGCAAAAATTATTGAACCCGCATATAAGGGCTACGCTACTAAGGGGCAATATATATACGCGGTAACCATACTAAGGGCGGTATTAATTTACATAATGGGCAGTGAGGGGGTATGAGATGGCGCTGATTAATAAAATCAAAACCTATCGCGAACAGGCCGGAATAAAACAATTTTTAATATTTTTTCTATTTTGGGGGCAAAATCCCGACATCTACATCTAGTTACGCTATCCAGCATCACGTTCACAACTTGACGATATAGAGCTTTCTTAATATTATTTAGTTAAATATATTTTAAGTGGGGTGAAAGGATGATTAACTTTTCTTGCAAATAATCTTACAAAAGCAGCATTACCAGTATGTATGGTATTGTTGCGCCCATTGCGAGAAAGTTAAATTCTATTTATCCAGAATATCTTAGTAGTATCACTCTCATGGAGTGGTTCCATTTTGCTATGATGAGCTGCAAGAATTAACTTTCTTGCGGCTCTGTTTTTGTTTTTTGTGGCTCTATATCTCTAGAGTCATTAAACTTCTTTAAAGATTTAGGGCTATTTTGGACAAATAGTGATTAGCTATTTGTTAAGTAAGTGAGGTCTTTATTTCAGAAGTGTGGTAGTTTAATCTTATTTAGTGTTGTTAACGATTTAGCTTTATTCGGAATGGATACCTTATGAAAAATAAGGAATTTTTTGAATTTTAATAATATCCATAAAACTCTCATTTTGAAAACGTAATATCGAAAATAATGAAATCTCGATTTTCTTTTTACAGATAATTCTAAAAAATGATAGTTATACATAGGTATGGTAATATAACCCGGAAAAACATTATATTTATGCTGTATTAGCAATATTTGTTGGTTTTGATTTAAGATTAATTTAAAATATTTGAAAATATGAGCAAATATTCCCACAAATATTAGGAAATTTGTTAGAATGTATAACGATTAGTATTTTTGAATACTTTTAATCTCATTGAGGGGTGAGATACTTAAATGCATAAATGTGGAGGATTACCAAAGTGGGTAAAGATTTATTTAATGATCGAATTAGTCGATTTTCGATTCGTAAATTAAATGTAGGAGTTTGTTCGGTTCTGTTGGGAACTCTTGTTATGGTTGGTGTTGCAAATCAAGTTTCAGCTGATGAAACTAGCAACCAAACTCAAGTAGAAGATGTGACCAATACGACTGCAGTAGCAAGTGAAGGGACACAGTCTCAAAATACTGTTGCAACTCAAGCTTCGATGGAAGTCGCAAATATTTTATCTAGTTCTGAGGCAAATAGTCAGTCTCAAGCTGTTTCAACAGCTAGCCAAATAGTCTCTGAAGCATCAACGACACCAGCTTCTAGTGAAGCAATATCTCAGGCAGCTGTTTCTACTTCTGAAACATCAGCTAGTTCTGTACAATCTTCAAATAGTGTTGCTGGTACTGTGAATGTAGCTAGTAGCACGACTGGCGCTTCAACGACAGCATCTAGTTTAGCAGCCACTTCTGAATCACAAGCCTCAGCCTCAGCATCTGAAGCGAAAAATTTGAATGTTGAAGTAGAGGCTTCTAGTGGTAACTCCCTTTCTGGAGGGGTTGAATCTCCAGTAGTAGAACAACCTGTAGTGACAGCTGAAACTTCTGGTAAACGTCGTAGCCGTCGTTCTATTGGTGATCCAAACGATCCAAACCTCATCGCAGATGATGTCCAAGATGCCACTTCAACTCCGAAAGAAGCAAAACCAGGTTTCACTACTAATATCAAAGCTACTGACTTGGCTAGCCAAATCTCTTGGTTGGATTTTGGAGATGTGGCTAACTGGACAGGAACAACGACGACATCGAGTGGGAATCTTGCCCTTCAAGTAGGGTCTGCCTATACTAAGGAAATTATGCCGGGTTATGTGGTCACCATCAAAGTCAAATCTTTGAAACCCTTCCAAGCAACAGAAATCTACAAAAAGCGTTTAGAAGACCGAGGAGCGACGGCTGCTGAAAAAGCGACCTATGATCCAAATGCTAGAAATGGTTATGTGAATGGGGCTACTACAAATAATACGAAAGCAGCTTTTAGTGCTGGTGAAGAAGCCAAAGTTGTTGCCGAAGCTCAAACCAGATGGTCAGAAATAAAGGGTGAAGGCATCAATACTGGGGCTAAAAAAACAACCATCAGTTCCGAGTTTGATGGTGGCAATATCGGTGTTCAGTTTGAAATTTCTGCGACCTTCCGTGGAAAAGTAGTCAAACCTGCCATTGTCATGGCGGATGGTGAGTCCGCTAACCCAGGTGAATTGCTTATGTTCACTACAAACGGAGAAGGATGGCAACAAATTGGTGAGTGGTATAAATACGGAAATAAAGCTACTAAAACTTTTATTCCACAAGATACAGACAATTTATTTGGCTCAAATCCTTCCACTAATATAAATGGCATGAGTCTCTATAGGACGAACCTTGACCAACTTCGACGTTCAAATCAAGTTGGACCGGATAAAAAAGCGGTTGCTTGGAAATACTTTGGTAGTTCCGATTTAACAACTGGAGGTCTCGGAACAGGAGTGTTTGGACCAAATATTTCTGCAAGTTCTGTTGCTGTTCCTCTTGTTATGACTAAGGGGGCTTCTGAGATTGGTCTTTATATCGTCTCTGGTGGGAAACAGTCAGCTATGTTTGGATTTTTCCCGCTTGATGAAGGGGATGCACCGGAGTCTTATGGTAAGGCTATCCACTCTATCGCAACCGTTGATGGGATAACAGGTAACAAAGTCACTCAACCTTATCTTGGTCACTTGAGCCCAGATATGGATGAAAACAACGCACATGATTGGTTTGGTGATGATAATGCAACGACAGCTGATGAAGGAGTTGATCAATTGCTCCCAGCTGACCTCAAAGGGACAACCAATGAGATGATCAAGATGGATCGTACGCATCCAGGGAACTACACCATCACTCTTGAAGCTCATACAGATGGGGCGCCTCAAGCCAATATTTATGGTTGGATTGACTTTAACCAAAACGGCACCTTTGATGAAGATGAACGCTCTGACTTGGCTACTATTACCAAGGATGGTTCTGTTACTCTAAGATTCACCAAGAGCAAAACCTATATCGATCCTAGTGTCAATGAACTAGGTGTACGTGTCCGGATTGCTAAGGATGCTGATCAAATCGAAAAACCTACAGGAATGGCTTTCTCAGGGGAAGTCGAAGACTTCAGAACTCAGGTTACTCACCCACCAAAAGGTGAAGTCAAAGCAACGTCTGGCCTTCAAGGCGAAAAACAAACGGCAACGGTTGCCTTTACGGCTCGTGGTCTCTACAAGTATAGCCGTACAGCTGTAGCTCAGATTGACGAAACTGTTGCTCCTCAGATAGTGGACAACCGTACTGGTCAAGTCGTAACACCTGGAGCAGATGGCTATTATGCTGTGGCTGGTCAAGGGAAATATAAGATCACTCCAAACGGGACTTCAGTGGATGTTGAGTTCATTCCTGAAGATCACTTCCTAGGAACAGCGGATGGTATTTCGATCCGCCGTACAGATACCAATGGCTATGATACAGGTTGGTCTACTAAATTCCCTGACATGGAAGCTAATGTCGATACGGCCATCAATACCATGGACGGTCTTTACATCCCAACGGTTACTCCGAAAGATATTGAAGGCGAAAGCAAGACGTCTACCGATGTGCAAGGAGCAACCCAAACTGGTACACCAACCTTTAACGTAGTAGGAACTAACCTAGATGGTAATAAGGTTGCTATCACTCCAAGTGCGCTATATCCTGCTAAATTGGTAGACCCAGCAACTGGTCAACCGACAAATGCGCTTTCTGTTACGGTAGCAGGAGAAGGAACTTACACTATCGATGATACGACTGGTAAAGTGACCTTCGTTCCAGAACCTGGTTTTACAGGCAGTGCGAATGGCGTAACGGTGACCTTGTCTGCTCCTGTTGGACGAGATAAAGATGGTACGATTCGTGATGAGTACGTTAAGACAGCGACTGCTAAGTACACTCCAACAGTAACACCAATTACGGCTACTCCTACAAATAAAGTTTCTGCAGATGTTCAGAACGTTCCTCAAACACAAACACCAACCTTTGATTTAAGTAATGACAAGACAGCTCAAATCACAAGCAAGAAATTGGTGGATCCAACAACTGGTCAACCGACTGATGATGCAACTGTAACTGTAGCGGGAGAAGGTAGCTATACTATCGATCCAACGACTGGAGCAGTTACATTTACTCCAGAAAAAGATTTTGTCGGAACTGCTAAGGGCGTGACCGTTCAAGCAACTGCAACCATTACTAATGAAAACGGTAAGACTGCAACAATCACATCGGATGCGACTTACACACCAACAGTTGTAGCAGCTGTTCCAACAGCTCAATCTGCTAAATCTAAGGATATTCAAGGTGCTACGCAAACTGGTACGCCAACCTTTGCTGGCACAACTGTTCAAGTCAACGGTCAAGATAAGGCTATTACCATCAAAGACAATAGCTACAAACTCTTGGATAAAGATGGGAACGAAGTAACCGGTACAACCCCAGCATATGCAGCAGACGGTACAACTGAAATCGGTAACTTCTCAATTGATCCAGCAACTGGAACAGTAACCTTCACACCGACTGATAAATCATATACAGGTGCTGTTACACCGGCTAAGGTTCAAGCTGAAAGCTCGAATGGTATTAAAGTTGATACAACTTACACACCAGAAATCGTTCCAGTGACACCTACAGCAACGCCAGCTGAAACCACTGACATTCAAGGTGCGACTCAAAAAGGCAAACCTGAATTCCAAGGTGGAACAGTAAACGTTGATGGCGTTGATAAGACAGTAGCAATCAATGAAGCTGTACCAGCGACATTTGACGATGGTACAAAAACTAAGACAATTCCAAACGTAGGTACTTACACAGTAGCAGCAGACGGAACAGTAACTTTCGTTCCAGAAAAATCATTTGTCGGAACTGCACCAGCGGTGACTGTTGTACGTGAAGATATGAACGGAACCAAAGCGCAAGCGACATACACACCTACAGTTACACCAGTTAAGCCTACTGCGGATCCAGCAACTTCAACTGGTAAGCAAGGTCAAACCCAAACAGGTAAGCCTGAATTTACTGAAGGTGACAGCCGTGTGCCAATGAACGACGATGTTCCAGCAACCTTTGATGATGGTACAACAACTAAAACAGTTCCAAACGTTGGTACCTACACAGTCGCTTCAGACGGAACTGTAACCTTCGTTCCAGAAAAATCATTCACAGGCGAAGCCCCAGCAGTGACTGTTGTGCGTGAAGATAAGAACGGAACCAAGGCTTCTGCAACCTACACACCAACCGTAACACCAGTAACTCCAACAGCGACTCCAGCTGAATCTACTGGTCCTCAAGGTTTGGTTCAAACGGGTACAGTAACCTTCACAGAAGGTGATCCAGTTGCGCCAATCAACAAGGATTCTATTACCCTTCTTGATGAAAATGGTCAACCAGCTGCTTCAGTAGATGCCAAATCACCAGCAGGTGATGTTATTGGTACCTACACCGTTGATAAAGAAACAGGTGTGGTGACCTTCACACCAACGGATAAATCTTATTCAGGTGACGTAGTTCCTGCGAAAGTGCGAGCAGCTGATACAAATGGAACAACAGTAGAGACAACTTACACACCTAAGATTACGCCGGTGGTACCTACTGCTGAACCTACAACATCTACAGATATCCAAGGAGCTACTCAAACTGGTAAGCCAGTCTTTACTGAAGGCGATAGCCGTGTGCCGATGGACGATACCGTTCCTGCAACTTTTGACGATGGTTCAACTACCAAGACGGTCGATGGTGTTGGTACTTACACTGTAGCATTAGACGGAACAGTTACCTTCAAGCCACTTCCTACTTATGTTGGAACACCTGAAGGCGTAACCGTGAAACGTGTTGATAAGAATGGTACGCCAGCAACTGCAACTTACACGCCAACTGTTACTCCAGTAACTCCAACAGCGACACCAGCTGAAACGTCAGGTGTTCAAGGGGCAACTCAATCTGGCAAGCCAGTCTTTACTGAAGGCAACAGCCGCGTGCCAATGAACGATGCCGTTCCAGCAACCTTTGATGACGGGTCTACTTCTAAGACAGTTGATGGCATTGGTACATACACAGTAGCATCAGACGGAACTGTAACTTTTGTTCCAGACCCAAGCTTCACTGGTACAGCACCAGCTGTAACCGTTGTTCGTGAAGATAAGAACGGAACCAAAGCCTCTGCAACTTATACACCAACTGTAAATCCGGTCACTCTTACTCCAACAAACAAAGTTTCTGAAGACATTCAAAATGTCCCTCAAACAGAGACTCCTACATTTGCTTTGAGTGATGATGAGACTGCTCAAATTACAAGCAAGAAATTGATTGACCCTGCAACAGGTCAACCAACAGATGAAACAAGTGTGACAGTGGCAGGTGAAGGAACTTATACAATCGATCCTACTACAGGAGCGGTTACCTTTACTCCTGAAAAAGACTTTGTTGGGACAGCTAAAGGTGTAACTGTTCAGGCAACTGCGACAGTTACAAATGAAGCTGGTAAGACTTCAACTATTACTTCAGATGCAAGTTACACACCAACAGTTGTAGCAGCTGTTCCAACAGCTCAACCAGCTACATCTAAAGACATCCAAGGTGCAACTCAAACAGGAACTCCAACCTTTGCAGGTACAACAGTTCAAGTTAATGGTCAAGACAAAACAATCACCATCAAAGACAACAGTTACACATTGTTAGACAAAGATGGTAACGAAGTTTCAACGACACCAGCTTATGCGGCAGACGGTACAACTGAAATCGGTACTTACTCAATTGATCCAGCAACTGGCCAAGTAACCTTCACACCAACTGACAAATCTTATACAGGTCAAGTAACGCCTGTTAAGGTTCAAGCCGAAAGCTCAAACGGTATCAAGGTAGATACAACTTATACACCTGAAATCGTTCCAGTAACCCCAACAGCGACACCAGCTGAAACCACTGATATTCAAGGTGCTACACAAACAGGTAAACCTGAATTCAAGGGTGGCACTGTAACCGTTGATGGCGTTGAGAAAACAGTAGAAATTAATGAAGATGTTCCAGCAACCTTTGACGATGGCTCAACTACCAAGACAGTAGATGGCGTTGGTACCTACACAGTAGCAGCAGACGGAACCGTAACCTTCGTACCTGAGAAATCATTCGTCGGAACTGCTCCAGCAGTGATGGTTGTTCGTGAAGATAAGAACGGAACCAAAGCTTCTGCAACTTATACACCAACTGTGACTCCAGTAACACCGACAGCGACACCAGTTGAAACTACAGATATTCAAGGTGCTACACAAACTGGTAAACCTGTATTTACTGAAGGCGACAGCCGTGTGCCAATGAACGATGATGTTCCAGCAACATTTGATGATGGCTCAACTACCAAGACAGTAGACGGCGTTGGTACCTACACAGTAGCAGCAGATGGAACCGTAACCTTCGTACCTGAGAAAACATTTACTGGAACTGCACCAGCAGTGACGGTTGTTCGCGAAGATAAGAACGGAACCAAAGCTTCAGCAACTTACACGCCAACTGTTACTCCAGTAACTCCAACAGCGACACCAGTTGAAACAACAGGTAAGCAAGGTCAAACTCAAACAGGTAAGCCTGAATTTACTGAAGGCGACAGCCGTGTACCAATGAACGATGATGTTCCAGCAACATTTGACGATGGCTTAACTACCAAGACAGTAGATGGCGTTGGTACTTACACAGTAGCAGCAGACGGAACTGTAACTTTTGTTCCTGAGAAATCATTCATAGGTAAAGCGCCAGCCGTAACGGTTGTTCGTGAAGATAAGAACGGAACTAAAGCCTCTGCAACTTACACACCAACCGTAACTCCAGTGACACCGACAGCGACACCAGCTGAATCTACTGGACCTCAAGGTCTTGTTCAAACTGGAACTGTAACCTTCACAGAAGGTGATGAAGTAGCTCCAATTAACAAGGATTCGATTACTCTTCTTGATGAAAATGGTCAACCAGCAGCATCAGTAGAAGCGAAATCACCAGCAGGTGACGTGATCGGTACATACACCGTTGATAAAGATACAGGTGTAGTGACTTTCACACCGACAGATAAATCTTATTCAGGTGATGTTGTCCCAGTTAAGGTTCAAGCAGCTGATGCCAATGGAACTACAGTTGAAACAACTTATACACCGAAGATTACTCCGGTTGTTCCAACTTCTGAAGATGCTACATCGACAGATATCCAAGGTCAAACACAATCTGGTAAACCAACCTTCACGGAAGGAAATCCAAATGTTCCAATTGATGAAGATACTCCAGCGACCTTCGAAGATGGCTCAATTACGAAGACCATTCCTGGTGAAGGAACCTACACTGTTTCTCCAGATGGAACTGTAACCTTCGTCCCAGAAAAATCATTCACCGGAACTGGAACAGGCGTAACAGTGAAACGTGTGGATAAGAACGGTACTGAAATCACAGCGAAGTACACACCAACTGTGACTCCAGTAACCCCAACAGCTGAGCCAGCAACATCTACAGATATTCAAGGTGCGACTCAAACTGGTAAGCCTGAATTCACTGAAGGCGATAGCCGTGTACCAATGAACGATGATGTTCCAGCAACCTTTGAAGATGGTTCAACTACGAGAACTGTCGACGGTGTTGGTACTTACACAGTAGCAGCAGACGGTACAGTAACCTTCGTCCCAGAAAAATCATTCGTCGGAACTGCACCAGCTGTAACAGTGGTTCGTGAAGATAAGAACGGAACAAAAGCTTCTGCGACCTACACACCATCTGTAACACCAGTTACCCCAACTGCAGAAGGTACAACATCTACTGACAAACAAGGTCAAACGCAATCAGGTACACCAACCTTCACACCAGGTAATCCAAATGTTCCAATGGATGATGATACACCTGCAACATTTGAAGATGGCTCAATTACGAAGACCATTCCAGGTGAAGGAACATACTCAGTTGCTCCAGACGGAACCGTAACCTTTGTTCCAGAAAAATCATTCACTGGAGAAGGTACAGGAGTAACGGTTAAACGTGTCGATAAGAACGGTACTCCAGTTACTGCTAAGTACACACCAACTGTGACTCCAGTAACTCCAACAGCAACTCCAGCTACATCAGAGGCACCTCAAGGTGTGGTTCAAACTGGAACTGTGACATTCACCGAAGGTGACCCAGTTGCACCAATTGATAAGGATACCATTACTCTTCTTGATGAAAATGGTCAGCCAGCAGCTTCGGTAGATGCAAAATCACCAGCCGGTGACGTGATCGGTACCTTCACAGTTGATAAAGAAACTGGTGTTGTAACCTTCACACCAACGAATAAATCATACTCAGGTGATGTCGTTCCAGTTAAGGTTCAAGCAGCTGATGCAAACGGAACTGTCGCTGAGACAACTTACACACCGAAGATCACTCCAGTTGTCCCAACTGCTGATCCTGCAACATCTACAGACATTCAAGGCCAAACACAAACAGGTAAACCAAGCTTCACGCCTGGTAACCCAAGTGTACCAATGGATGATGATGTACCAGCAACCTTTGAAGATGGCTCAACAACTAAAGTTATTCCAGGTGAAGGAACTTACACTGTTGCTCCAGATGGAACTGTAACCTTCGTACCAGAAAAATCATTTACAGGAACAGGTACAGGAGTAACGGTTAAACGTGTCGATAAGAACGGTAGCTCAGTTACAGCAACTTACACGCCAACCGTAACACCAGTAACACCGACTGCTAAAGATACCACTTCAACTGGTAAACAAGGTCAAACTCAAACAGGTAAGCCTGAATTTACTGAAGGTGACAGCCGTGTGCCAATGAACGATGACGTTCCAGCAACCTTTGAAGATGGCTCAACTACGAAGACCGTTCCAGGTGAAGGAACATACACAGTTGCTCCAGACGGAACCGTAACCTTTGTTCCAGAAAAATCATTCACAGGAACAGGTACAGGTGTAACAGTGAAACGTGTGGATAAGAACGGTACCCCAGTTACTGCAACCTACACCCCAACTGTGACTCCTGTGACACCAACAGCGACACCAGCAGAATCAACTGGTCCTCAAGGTGTTGTTCAAACGGGAACTGTAACCTTCACCGAAGGTGATCCTGCTGCCCCAATCGACAAGGATACCATTACTCTCCTTGATGAAAACGGCCAACCAGCTGCTTCAGTCATTGCTAAGTCACCAGAAGGTAAAGAAATCGGTACTTACACAGTTGATAAGACTACAGGCGTTGTAACCTTCACACCGACTGATAAATCTTACTCAGGAGAAGTGGTTCCAGTTAAGGTACAAGCTAAAGATACAAATGGCACACCAACTGAAACAACTTATACACCTAAGATTACGCCAGTTGTACCAACTGCTGATCCTGCAACATCTACAGATATCCAAGGTCAAACACAAAGTGGTACACCAAGCTTCACACCTGGTAACCCTGCAATCCCAATGGATGATGATGTTCCAGCAACCTTTGAAGATGGTTCAACTACGAAGACCATTCCAGGTGAAGGAACATACACAGTTGCTCCAGATGGAACCGTGACCTTCGTTCCAGAAAAATCATTCACAGGAACAGGTACAGGCGTAACAGTCAAACGGGTAGATAAGAACGGTACCCCAGTTACTGCAACTTACACCCCAACTGTGACACCAGTAACTCCAACAGCAGAATCTACAACTTCAATTGGAAACAAGGGCCAAACCCAAACAGGTAAACCAGTCTTTACCGAAGGCGATAGCCGTGTTCCAATGAATGACAAGGTTCCAGCAACCTTTGACGATGGCTCAACAACCAAGACTATCCCAGGTGTTGGTACCTACACAGTAGCAGCAGACGGTACTGTAACCTTCACACCAGAAGCTGAATTCACAGGAACTGCACCAGCAGTAACAGTGGTTCGTGAAGATGTGAATGGAACTAAAGCTTCTGCAACCTACACACCAACTGTACGTCCAATCACTAAGTTTGTGGACAAAGAAGGCAAGGAAATCCCAGGATATCCGGCTCTTGATGGTGAACAACCAAAAGCTGAGATTTCTGGTTACCGCTTCGTCGAAACCAAGAAATTGCCAAATGGTGATTTCGAACACGTCTACGAAAAAGTGACAACTTCTTATGTGGACGAAAAAGGCACTCCAATTTCAGGTTACCCAACAGAAGAAGGCCAACAACCTAAGAAAGACATTCCAGGTTATGAATTTGTGAAGACAGTTGTAGATGAAAATGGTAATACCCAACACATCTACAAGAAGACCGTGACTCCAACACCAGCGCCGGATTCAACACCGACACCAGAGCCACAGCCAACTCCACAAGCAAAACCAGAAGAATCTGTTCTTCCAGAAACAAAAGAAGAAGCAAGCTTCATCAATCCAACTGATGAAAATGCTCAACTTCCAAAAACTGGTAGTGAAGATTCAAACCTTGCAATCTTTGGTTTAGCAAGTCTTCTTGCAGGATTTGGACTTTACGGCACTAAACGTCGTAAACGCTAAAATAAGCTTTGTTCGTAAAGATATCAAGGTTTTTCGAAGTCAAAGCAAAAATAGCTCTCCTGTCAAATGACAGGAGGGCTATTTGTATGCTCTTGTAAGCTTTTATTTCAAGTCGTCAAAGTTGACTTTGCCCTCCTAGAAGCGTAAGCTAGAAGTTAAATAAAGGAGGTCTATCTATGATTGAAGTCACTTATCTAAATACAGCTAAGCAAGAAAAACATGTTTCTTATGAAAATTACAATGAGTTTGTACGAGCGCAGCAGGCCTGTTGGATTGAACTT
>SKER01002064.1_pt1 | contig 14264 bp, 14 predicted proteins | sample 4826961 | NCBI WGS metagenome assembly SKER01 (sample SAMN11008804, study PRJNA524170) | human gut metagenome | biome: Human fecal sample; material: Feces; isolation source: fecal sample from pouch patient p47 | host: Homo sapiens | place: Israel: Tel-Aviv | collected 2016-11-16 | reverse complement strand
GTCGTTTGATTTGTGTTATAGTGAATGTACATGAGGTAGCCTTTCTATTATTTTTTTTGTCAACGATATTTTATCAAGACTACCTATGTAAAGCAAAAAGCAACGGCATCAAAACCGTTGCTTTTTCGTTGGCTTAGGGATAGTTTTGTCCCAACCTCTTCTTGCGTCCGCACTTTTTAAGAAATAAACGAAAATGAAAGTTTTGAGTTTCGCTGAATATTAGCCAATGTTTTTTCACTATACTATTATTTTTACAAAAAAAGAGCCCCATTAGGACTCCTTAAATGATTATAACTAGTGTTACGGACAGTCTTAGAGAAATTGAATGCCACCATCAATCTGAACAGCTTGACCAGTCATATAGTCAGACTTAGGTGATGCTAAATAAGAGACATAGTTGGCAACATCAGCCGGGGTTTGCACACGCCCCATAGTAATCATCTTGGAGTATTGTTCCAAGTACTGACCCTTTTGCCCTCCTTTGAGCTCAACCATCTTTTCATCAATCAAATCCCACATATCGGTCCCAACAATTCCTGGACAATAAGCATTAACCGTGATACGTTCTTGTCCCAATTCCTTTGCAGCCGCTTGCGTCAGACCACGAACAGCAAATTTAGTTGATGAATATGCTCCTAGAAGATCGAAAGCAACATGACCGGCGATACTTGAAGCGTTAATGATCTTACGAATTTTATCCCCATCATTTTGTTTACGAAATTGTTCTGTTGCAGCCTGAATTCCAAAAAGGGTGCCAAAAACATTGATTTTAAAAATTTTATCAAAGTCTTCTGCTGTTTCTTCCTGAAGAGTCTTAATTTGCGCAATTCCAGCATTGTTGATATAGACATCTAACCGACCAAACTCTGACACTGCTTTTTCAATAAATTTAGAGTGATCTTCTTTTTTGGAAACATCTCCTACAACAAAACTCACCTTGTGACCCTTAGAGGCCAATTCATCAGCTGTAGCCTTGGCAGTAGACTCATTCAAATCTGCAACAATAACTGCAAATCCATCTTCGCAAAGCTGACTAACGATGCCCTTACCAATCCCTTGGCCTCCGCCTGTAACAACTGCAACACGCTTTTCGTCTGCCATAGTGGTACTCCTTTCACTTTTTAAAACTGAACTCAAGCCAAAGAATCTCTCAGCTCCTGTTTAACAACTATTACAGCACTATTTTATACATTGTAGAAAGCGCTGTCAACAGCTAGAGGAGCTCTTTGCGCCATTTAAATATTCGGAAAAATTACGTTTTTATAGCGTAAATAGAGAAAAGCAAATCGAAAGGCGTTATCTGCAAGGGTGGCCAACCAAACCCCAGCTAGGCCATAGCCCAAAATAACCACCAGCAAATAACCCAGACCAATCCTAATGATCCACATACCAAGACTGGTAGTATAAAAGGGTAACTTAGCTTGTCCCAGACCCTGCCAGACTGCCGTGTAAATGAGCGTCCCTGCTGTAATGAGACTGCCAATAAAGGCATAGAAAATAACGATACCGCTATAGGCAATAACACTGGTGTCAGCCGTGAACAGACCCGATAAGAAATCGCCAAAGAGAAAGACCAGTCCACCAACCAGCAACATCAGCAGGCCAGCTATCCAATAGCTCTCACGGACAATCCGCCTCAAGGACTGGTAGTCCTTTTGTCCTAAACTATGGGCAACCAAAATAACCGTTGCCGTCGCCACGCCCATTCCTGGCATATAATCAAATTGAGTCAAAGTCTCACCGATGGCATTCCCGGCAACCGCCTTGGTTCCTAGACCAACAATCAAACTGACAATGATGACATCACCAGCTCGCATCATCAGCCTTTCACCCGACGCAGGTAGGGCCAAATTGATGAGTTCCTTATTGGTCAACTTACTCTTAAGCAAATCCCTTAGCTTAAGTTTTGAGGAATGCCAAAGGATAATGGTCCCCAGCAGGCGAGCGAGGACTGTCCCCCAGGCAACACCCAGGACTCCCCAGTGGCAAACAAAGACGGCTAGGGCCGATAAAACAGCGTTTAAAAAATTGGAAAAAAGGCTGACATACATGGAAATTTTGGGCCGTCCCTGAGCGCGAAGAATATTGCCCAAAACCGTCATCAAGCCCAGAAAAACTACCCCGCCACCAACAATAGCTAGGTAGTTGCCTCCGGTCTGGGCAACAGCATCTTGGGTTCCCAAGAGAGACAGGGTTGTCCTACCAGCAAAAATAGAATAGGCTCCCAAGACCAGGGTTAAGACAAGAGTCAACAAAAGCGAATCCCAACTGGTTTGTAAGACGGCCTCTTTATCCTTTTGCCCCAGCTTTTTAGCAATAAGACTGGCTACGGCACTCCCGAGGGCAATCATGAGAGCCTGATAAATAGCCATAATATTATTGGCGACCGAGACGCCCGAAACCGCAACAATCCCAACTTGAGCCACCAAATAAGAGTCCACAAAGCCCATTAACATCTGCAGAAAGTTTTCTACCATGGCTGGTAGGGCTAGTGCCATAATCTTTTTTTGAAATGTTATCATCTTATAAACAAAAAAGCCCAAGCCTCGTTACTTTTCACCATCGAACACCTTGACGTAGTGGTTGATTGGAAGTCCTTATCCCTTGCTAGGCAAGTGATAGCGGCCATCCTAATCAACTGTGCGGAGGCGGGACGACAAAATCGATTTCTCCGAAATCACGATTTTTGTCCCGCTCTCCTACACTCCTAGATAATCCTCAACGGCCTTCTGCATAGCGTTTGTGGCCACGACGGTCTTATGGCGAACCTCTGCTGTCTCTAAACCAGCCACTGCTCGCGGAATAGCAACTCCAGACAGGTCATGGAGCTCTTCTACGGCCTTGAAGTCATCCCCAGCATCTTGACCACTGACGGCAGATACGGCTACACGTGGAAATTTGTAGGGACTGGCTGTCGAAGCGATGACAACGGGGGTCTCATCTCCAGACTCTTTCTTGTAGGCCTGATAGACTGCGGAGGCCACCGCCGTATGAGGGTCCTCAATATAATGAGTCTCCTGGTAGATCCGTTTGATTTCAGCAGAAGTCTCTTCCTCTGTCGCAAAACCAGCCGTAAAGTTTGCCAGAATTTCTGGATGGAGGGCTTCCAGATGGTATTGGCCCTTTTCAGCCAGTTCTTCCATCAAATGCTTGGTGTTAGCAGCATCATTTCCTAGGAGGTGGAAAATCAGGCGTTCCAAGTTTGAAGAAACTAGTATATCCATTGAGGGACTAGAGGTTACCTTAAAGTCCCGTTTTTTATCATAGGTCTTGCTTGCAAAAAAGTCGGTCAAAACCTTGTTTTCATTGGAAGCACAAATCAGCTTGGCAATGGGAACCCCAATTTCCTTGGCATAATAAGCCGCTAAAATATTCCCAAAATTCCCTGTCGGAACCGTCACATTGATTTTTTGCCCATTTTGAATATCCCCAGACTTGAGCAACTGGGCATAGGCATAGACATAATAAACAATCTGAGGCACAAAACGACCGATATTCATGGAGTTAGCAGAGGACAACTGCATCTTATGAGCCAGCAACTTTTGCCCCAATTCCTTATCATTAAACATCCGCTTAACATCGGTCTGGGCATCATCAAAATTCCCCTCAATAGCAACAACGTGGGTGTTCTTGCCCTTTTGGGTAGTCATCTGCAACTCTTGAATCTTGCTGACCCCACCCTTAGGATAAAAGACAATAATTTCAGTTCCAGGCACGTCAGCAAAGCCAGCCATGGCTGCCTTTCCAGTATCTCCAGAGGTCGCTGTCAGGATGACAATCTTATTATCAACCCCCTGCTTCTTAGCCGCAGTGGTTAAGAGATGGGGCAAGATAGATAAGGCCATATCCTTAAAGGCGATTGTAGACCCATGAAAGAGCTCCAGATTGTATTGGTCTCCCAGTTTTACCAGAGGCGCAATAGCCTTGGTGTCAAACTTATCATCATAGGCCTTGGCGATACAATTATCCAATTCGGCTGGGGTAAAATCGTCCAGGAAAGCCGACAAAACTAACTTGGCTACCTCTTGGTAGGAAGCCTTCTTCAATTGGTCAAAATCAAGGTCAAGCTCTGGCATTCTTAGAGGAGTAAAGAGCCCCCCATCACTAGCCAATCCCTCTAGAATGGCCTGGCTGGCGGTCACTTGATTTTGAGCATCCCTAGTTGATTGATAAATTAAGGTCATGGTCTTATCCTCTCCTTGCTAGTCTTTGAAACATTATATCACAATTGTCAGAAAATTTGGTAGCCTTTGGGAAATCAAGCTCCAAAAAAAGAATCTCAAGGAAAATCCTGAGATTCTCTTTATCTTATTCGGTTGTCAGGTTGATGGTATGCTCGTTGTTATCCTTCAGAGTCAAGCCATTTGAGGTCTTCTTATAGGAGATCTTTTGACCTTTTTCAAAATTAACTAACTTACTGTCGGAATTGACCTTAGTAATTTCAATCTTGCCACTGACACGATTAACCTTCCCTTCAAACAAGGTTCCCGATGCCTGATTCTTATCAGAATCGTAGCTCAAACCGTCATCCTCAACTTCGCTAGATAGGGTCTTGGTGAAACCTTTTTCATCAAGGTCCGATCTTTTAATCAGTGTATCCAACAAATAATTCCACTCATCATTGGAGAAGCTACTCTTATAGGTCGAATAAGTCGAAGAAAGGTTTGACTTCACTTCGTCATAAAAATCATCATAACTAACATCATAAGTTACGCTGGCTTTGACAACATCACCCTTGATAACCGTCTCAACCTTGACATTATCAGTAAAGCTTGAATAAGCAATGGTTCTCTTATCAAAGGTCTTGTCCTTCAAATCCTTTTTCAAGCTACTTTGCAGGGTCGTTGCTTGATAGGTCCCATCAACATTGCCAGAAAAATGACGGTAGAGTAGGACACTTCCGATAATGAGGAAGACAGCTGCTACCCCACCAACAATACTCCAAATAATCTTCTTGACCATTCCAGATTTTGCCTGGGAAGGTTGCATATAAGGAGCTTGGGCAAAGCCATTTGCAGCCATTTTGGGATTGGTCATATTAGGGGTCTGGTAGTTTTGAGCAGGCATCCCATTCACCGCTCCTTGGTTTCCTTGATTGACCAATCCAGCTTGGTTAGTTGGTTGCCCATTGTAAAAGGCTTGGTTGGGAGCCACCTGACCAGGAGTAGTAGTTTGGAAACCAGCCTCTCCTGAATTAGCAAGGCCAGCAGGCTGGGGCTGATTCGGTAAGACCTGCCCAGCTTGAGGGACTGCTTGAGATGAATTTTGTAGGATTTGAGGATTAGCTGGGCCTTCTTGAGAAACCGGCACTTGCCCGGTTGAGTCTGAGCTTTGAGCCCAACCAGCTTCCGGATTCTGGACCTGACTAGCTAGCCCTGGGGCTGCATTGACCTCTGATTGAAGTTCCACCTGACTCTTAAGAGACTCGGATTGAGCGCTCTGCGAATTTGTATTGAATTCTTCTGATGACATAAGGACTCCTATTTAGATTAGTTTAAGTTTATCCTACCACGCTTTACCATAACTGTCAATCACCTTTTCACAAAAATCAGCCCCAAAAGTCAAAACCTTCTATGAAAATAGACGGCCCTGTACAGAAGGTCTGAAATCCTACCCCTGGGTGGCTAAGCTGCTATCGTTTCTCTTAGGCCTGAGCTACAATAAAAAGCCAGTTCAATCGAACCGACTTTCTAATAACCTTATTTCTTTTCAAGTTCAACGGTTTTTTTACCATCTAAGGTTACACCGCTTGACGTTTTCTTGTAGTCATAGCCCTTACCTTTTTTGAAGATATCCTTCTTGCTAGACTTATCTGTTGAAACTAAATCATCACCATCGAATTCTTTGGTAATCGTAAGAGTGCGAGACCAAGGGTTAACCTTGCCCTCAAAGGCAGTTAGGGTCGCCGTCCCGGTACCTGAATCATATTTACCACCGTCTTTTTTGGCAGACTCTTCCATGGATTCATCAAATTCTTTCTTAAATTTCGACTTACTTTCAACTTCCATGCCATAACTGTCGGCTTCTTCCTTGGCAGCTTGGTACATGCCATCACGGTCAACGGTAATACTTTCTTTGGCGACAGCCTTACCATTTTCAATCGTAACGTCAACCTTAAAGGTGATGTATTCGCTGTATGGATTGTCCTCTTTTTCCAGCTCTTTGGTGAATTCCTTCTCAATGGAAGTTGCCCGATAATGGCCGTCAATGTTTCCCGACAGGTACCACCAGGCCGAGCCACCTCCAGCGATTAAAGCAATCGCCACGACGGCTGAAACAATGATTGTAACAATCAATTTGACATTGGTCTTCTTCTGCGGTTGTCCTGGCACTTGCCCAGGTGCTACTCCTGGCATAGGGGCTTGATTCTGATTGGTTTCTCTTGACATAAGCGTCTCCTTTTAATTTCGTTTAAGGTGATTTTAACACTCTAACCACTAGCTGTCAAACCAAAATCAAAATTTTTCATCTAGGCTGAGGCCAAACTTCAATAGTTAAAGACTTTTTATCGCTCCCCCCCAAAAATGGCCTTCTCCCCTCAAAAATGGCCTTCTCCCCTCAAAAATAAAAAGAGCTTGAGAGCCCCTCTCAATCAGGAAGGTCTCCCAAAACTCAATGTCTTATTTGGACAAGCGCAAATCCTACTAAAAGAATTTTGTTTTTTATGATTAGATTTTCGAGCTAGTCTTAATTCTTTTGCAAGTGGATGGTCTTATCCGCCTTCAAGTCGAGGCCTGAGTCCGTCTTGTTAAAGGAGAGAGAATTTCCTTTTTTGAAGACATCCAAGGGATTTGAGGCCGCTTTACTGTCACCGATAGTCAGACTACCCTTGCCATAAACCTTGCTAACGTCGATGGCGTGTGTCCAACGATTAACCTTTCCTTCAAAGACTGTTGCCTTTGCTATTCCAGCATCCTCATCATAAGTGAGACCTGCTCGCTTGGCTGATTCCTTAATATCTGCGTTGAACTTTTGTAAGAACTCTTCCTCAGTCGTAGGTGTCCCATATTGGTGAAGATCATCAAGGGTCACCCCTGGCTTATCCTTGATCTGTGACTCCAGCATATTTCGATATTGTTGATAGGCTTTCTTGCGATCAAAGGTAATGGTTTCTATAGCCTGAGCCTTGTCATCTTTAATCGTGACATCCACCTTAAAGCTGATATACTGGCTGACATCAATCTGACTCTCGTCTGAGCTGGTAGTACTTGGGTTCTTTAGTTCTTTCTTGGATTCTTCTTCCAAAGTCGTTGCTCGGTAGCTTCCGTCGATGTCACCTGACCAATAGCGATAGGCTGCCCCTGCTCCACCTAGAACTAAAATAAGCAATAAGAGAGTCCAAAAGATTTTTTTTCCTCTTGACTTCTTCTTTTTAGGTTTAGCAGATGATTGCGAGCGTGAAACTGCTCTGCGACTGTAGGTTTGCTCTGCTTCAAATTCTTGATTATATTCTTCTGACATCTTTACTCCTCATTATTCGTGCTAAAAGCCAGCTTATCATCTAAGCTGGCCCCTGTCAACGATATTCCTTCATGTTTTTTAAATGTAATATTCCTGTTACTGACCCTTGGCAGACTTCTTAGATGCCTGAGAAATAGCATCCTGGATAGTCTGGACATAGAGGTCGGCTCCATTGGTTGATTGGGAATAATGAACCCCATCAGTCCCTCCCCAAATATCAGGATTATCTTTGGCGGTCTGATACCAGTCAGCCACCGTAACATAGTCATTATCCTTGGCCAACTGCAGCTCATAATCCCGAACAGCAGACATCTTAGTATCTTCTTGCGCATCATAAGGCGTTACCAAGACCAATCGATGGCCATCTGGCAGAGCATCCAAGAATTGCTGGATATCACTTTGGTAGTTGTCTGGTGAATTAACCCCAACCGCCAAGACAACCGTCTCTGGCAGGGTATTGGCATCAACATTGGTCTTAAAGGTCTCATAGGCCGCATCGAAACTTCGGCTAACAGAAGCATCAATCAAGGCATTAGGCATCTTACTGCTAAAGGTGTCCTGTGAACGCAGGGCTACCGAGTCCCCGATAATCAGGACATTATTCTGGGCATTGGCATCGCCCGCTGTTCGCTGATTGGTTAAGTTCATCCCTGTGTCAGCCTGGGTGAGGGAATCCACCAAGACACCAGACTCAAATTCTCCTAGTTTAGGAGCTGCAAAGCTGATGATCAGGCTAATAACAGCTAGAATACCAGCCGAGCCAATGATCCATTTTTTATAGGGAGTCACATTAAGCTTAATTCCCAGCATCTTAGGCTCCTTGCCAGCAATCATGGGCTCGATAACATAGAAAGACAGGGCCGCAAAAGCTGTTGAAAGGACAAAGGTCAGCAGACTGGCCAACCAATTAGACATCAGTTGTGAAAAGACAATGTAAAAGGGCCAGTGGAAGAGGTAAATGCCATAGCTTATATCCGAGAAAAAGGTGACGACTACTGGTTCATCAACAGCAGGAAGCTTGTCATGCAGAGCCCTAGCTGCATAAATCATTAGGCAGGCAAATAGACTAGCGAGGGCGAAACCAAAAAGATAGGTCAACTGCCCATCATAGCTTAAAACAAAGCCTAGCAAGAGAAGCAGAGCAAAGCTACCAACAAATTGGAATAAAATCCGTCGGAGCGACCAACGTTGGACATTTTTTTTGAAGCGCTTGGTGGTATCAGCCACCCCCGAAATGGTCGCATAAATAGCCCCCAGATAAAAGGGGAAACTGTGGCTAAAGGTCGAAAAATAGTTGAAAGAAACATTCTTAACCAAAAAGCTACTAATAAACATGACTAGGTAGCCAGAAAAAAAGAGGGCCGTTGAGGCTAAAAAGATAGCCCCCCGGAAATTTACACTGGTCAGCTTACGCCTAGACAGCCACCAAACAAGAATTCCCCAAAAGATATAGAAATGCACTTCGACGGCCAAACTCCAGGTATGGAGGAAGAGGTGGGGATTAAATTGATTTTCATAGTTACTGCCGATGAAGATTTCATACCAATTGGTCATAAAACCAAAAGCTGCTACAATCTGCCTACCGATACTAGCGATAAAATCATTTCTAACCAAGAGCGTAAAGGGCATGGTAACCAAGACCATAATGACAATTGGTGGAACAATGCGATAGAAACGCCGTTTAAAAAAGCTCAGCAAGTCGATACTCTGCTTGCGATGATATTCATCAATCAAGAGAGCTGTAATCAGAAAACCAGAGAAGGCAAAAAAGACATCAACCCCAATAAATCCGCCGGGCAATGCTTTTCTAAAAAAGTGGTAAACCAGAACCAGCAAGAGCCCTGTTACCCTGACAAAAGAAAACCACTTAATTCTCATTTTTGATAAATTCCTTGCTTAAACCTTCCACTATACTTCTTTCCATCAGCCGTCGTCAGGGTTCCTTTGCCATTCGCTTGACCCTTGCTAAACTCACCCTTATAACTCCAGCCAGTCTTAGACCTAAAAGTCCCCTGACCTTCAAACTGGCCATTGACAAATTGGCCCTGGTATTGATCTCCGTTTTTATAGGTTAACTTGCCTTGACCATTCATTTTATTATTCTTAACACGACCAACATAGACAATTTTGTCCTTATCAAATTTCAAGGTTTTGTGACTACCAAAAGGCATCTTCAAAACCGAGAGGGCACATAAGAGAAGAATGATGACAGCAGCCCACTCCAAACGTTCTCTGGTCAATTGACCAAGATAGGTCTTGAGCAAATCCTTATTATTTTTATGTCTCTTTAGCTTAGTCTTTCTAGCCAAGACCTGCACCCCTCTCTAACTAATTGATAGGTCTCTTCAAAATCGCCTGTATACCAAGGATCTGGCACCCCACCCTCAATAAAGAGTTGAATTCGTGAGGTCGAAGCTTGTGGAAAAAGCGCCCGCAAATCTGCAACATTTTGTTGGTCCATCCCGATGATGACATCAAAGTTTTCTAGATCTTCTTGAGAAATTTGTTGAGAAGTCTTGGTTCTACTATAGGGCACACCATAGCGCTTCAAGATAGCCTGGGTCCCTTGATGAATAGGATTCCCGTGTTCCCATGAAGAGGTGGCCCGGCTTTCAACATAGACTTCTGCAGGGTCAACCATGGACTTCATCACAAATTCTGCCATCGGGCTACGACAGATATTTCCAAGACAAACAAAACAAATTTTTTTCATAGCGCTATTATATCATAGAGATGACAAATCTAGAGGGGGCCAAACCTAATCAATCTTAGGCTCAAGCCCCAAATGTTCATAGGCCTTGGCAGTTGCCACCCGACCCGAACGCGTCCGCATCATAAAGCCCTTTTGAATCAGGTAGGGCTCATACATATCCTCAACCGTCTCACGTTCTTCTGCAATATTGATGGACAGAGTCCCAAGACCGACTGGACCGCCACCATACATCTCAATCATGGTTCTGAGAATCTTCTGGTCAATGTAGTCCAAACCTTCTTGATCAACATCCAAGAGGGTCAGAGCCTTGTCGGCAATTTTATTATCAATCAAACCATCCCCAATGATTTGAGCATAATCTCGAACCCGCTTGAGTAAGCGGTTGGCAATCCGAGGCGTTCCTCGACTGCGCTTGGCCAATTGGATGGCCGCCTCATGAGTAATCTCTGCCTCAAAAATTTCAGCCGTCCGCTCAACAATTTCGGTCAGGTCAACTTCTTCATAGTACTCCATATGACCATTGATACCAAACCGAGCCCGCAAGGGATTGGACAGCATCCCGGCACGAGTTGTCGCTCCAATCAAGGTGAAAGGAGGCAAATCTAGGTGGACACTACGACTAGCTTCTCCGGCTCCGATCATGATGTCAATGTAGAAATCTTCCATGGCACTGTAGAGCACTTCTTCAACCGCCATAGGCATCCGATGGATTTCATCGATGAAGAGGACATCACCAGGTTCTAAATCATTGAGGATGGCAACCAAATCCCCAGCCTTCTCGATGGCGGGGCCAGACGTTTGCTTGAGATTGACCCCTAACTCATTGGCGATAACAAAAGCCATGGTGGTCTTCCCCAAGCCTGGAGGGCCAAAGAGTAAAACATGGTCCAAAGCTTCATCCCGCAATTTGGCTGCCTCAATAAAAATCGCCAACTGATCCTTGACCTTATCCTGACCTATATATTCCTTGAAAGTTTGAGGCCGAAGCGTTCGCTCGACCTGTTCTTCACTTTCCATTAGTTCATCATCCAAAACTCTAGTCATGTAGTCATTATATCACAAAATCCAGTGCTTAAAATGACGAATGACTAAAGATTTTTATTGAATTTTGCTCACCAAGGCTGTCAAAAGAAGGACCAGCTAAAAGCCAGAAGCAATCTCAACATTTCCCAACTCCCATAATAGTTCTCCCTTTATCTGGCTATCAAAATTCCAAACAGTTATTGCCAGTAGACTACCAAAAAACAAAAAAACACCCCACAGCCAAGGCCATGAGATGCTTGAAACGTTGATATAATCACAATGATTAACGTTTTGAGAATTGTGAAGCTTTACGAGCTTTCTTAAGACCTGGTTTCTTACGTTCAACCATACGAGCATCACGAGTAAGAAGACCAGCACGCTTAAGTGAGTCACGGAAATCTGGATCAACTTGAAGCAATGCACGGGCGATACCATGACGGATTGCCCCTGATTGTCCACCGTAGCCACCACCGTTAACGTTTACGAAAACGTCGTAAGAACCAACAGTTGAAGTCACTGCGAATGGTTGGTTAATGACGAGACGAAGGTCTGCGTGTGGGATGTATTCTTCTACATCTTTGTTGTTTACAGTAATTTTACCAGTACCTGGAACCAAACGTACGCGTGCTACAGCATTCTTACGACGGCCAGTACCTGCATATTGTGCTTGTGCCATTATTTATGCTCCTTTCCTCTTAGATAAGACCTGAAATGTCAAGAACTTCTGGTTGTTGTGCAGCATGAGTGTGTTCGCTACCTACGAAAACTTTCAACTTCATACCTTGTGCACGTCCAAGAGTATTGTGGGGAAGCATACCCTTAACTGATTTTTCAATCAAGCGAACGGCATTCTTAGAACGCAATTCTCCAGCAGAGATTTGCTTCAAACCACCTGGATACATTGAGTGAGTGTAATAAATCTTATCACTCGCCTTTTTACCAGTCAATTTAACCTTTTCAGCATTGATAACAATGACAAAATCACCTGTATCAGTGTGGGGGGTAAAGGTTGGTTTGTTTTTACCACGAAGTACGCTTGCTACTACTGCAGAAAGACGTCCAAGTGGGACATCGGTTGCATCAACAACGTACCATTTGCGTTCAACTTGGCCTGGCTTAGCCATGTATGTTGTTTTATTCATGATTTCTCCTATAAGTCGTTTTTGTTTACAGTGTGGATGTTCCGGTCCACGAGTTATTTCTAAAGCTTTCCGGGGCTTCTGAAATGGGGTAAACAATACCAGCTATTATCATACCAATTACAAAAGGCTAAGTCAAGTAGTTTTCCTTTACTTTCTGGGAAAAATGAGCCTGTTAATTCCCAAAGTGAACTTCAATTAGAAAAGTACCTAGATAATTTGAAAGGTTAGCTTCAGTGGTCATCGTCGAAGTCCTCGAACTCGACTTTAATATCCTTAATAAAGGCCCGCTTCCCTTTAAAGGCACCTCCTTTCATCAACAATAAAATTTTGGCATAATCTTCAGGCGCTAACTTTTCCTTCAACTCCTTCAGCTTCTCTTTTAAAGCGCAATAGTCGGCAGTATCCATCTGCTGGCTAGGAATCATATGACCAAGCTCAGAAATCTCTTCATAAATCATCCTATCAAAGGCTCGCTTTTGACTCTCCTGCTTACGGATATTATCCATCACATAGCTTCTAAACTTAGTTTTAAAATAAGCCCGCAATTTTTCTTCGTCGCCAGCCAAGTCTGGAAAACGTTCTAGGAGTTGATAGAGGATAATCTGAGCTTCCTGTCTCCAATCATCATAAGCCCATAGCTTGATGTAATAATCTCTGGCCAATTTGGTAACCGTCTTTTCGACCCGACTAAACGCGCTCATAAATGTAAAATCATCCATGCTCAATACCTCCTTTAAACAGAATAACAAACCTGCAGTGACAACCTCCTTGGCCATACCATCATCAAACTCTTCTTCCTCTTCGGGAGGTAGGGCCGAATGCTTATTGAAAATCTCTTTTAGTCTTTCTTCGTCCATTCAATGTCTCCTTTTCTTTTGTTTCCTAAATTATAATAGGACTCCGAAATAATTTGTAGTGACATAAATGTCACTATGAGTGAGGCTGGAGACGCAAACAAATTAGCCTCTTACAAATTTAAGGCAACCTCCCACAATCACCTTATACCTACTTATTCGAAAAAGAACTGAAAAAAGAACAAAATTTTAAAAAATTTCTGGAAAACTTAACCTGCTATTGATAGTCCATTCCAAAACTCATACTTAATAAGATCCAAAATATGAAATCTTCTAGTCTTGTAAGAGCCCGGGAACTAGTCAATCTCAATAGCGAATGGACTTAGCAAGGTCCACAACTTTAGTCGCTTATCCCATGCTCTCCGGTAATTATGAACCGAAGTCATAATCTTGCGTTCTAATTGGATTAAGGTTGTCACATAGAAAACCACGACGGCAACAATCCCAAGTAAAACTCATTTTTCAGGTGAGAATCTCCAAAAAATAAGAAATAATGCAATTATCTTCCATAAATTTCAGTCGCTGACTTAACTCCTAATAAAACTTCATTGTTCCAACCAATACAAAGCAAAAAGAGAGCGAACTGTTCTCACTCTCTTATTTATAAATAGTGCACTAGGACTGATTCAAGCCAAGATTGACTTAAATTATAAGACAAAAAAAGAGAACCAACTCGACTCTCCTGATTTAAATTGCTATAAATATACCGGCGGCCGGGGTCGAACCGGCACGTCCGTGAGGACACTGGATTTTGAGTCCAGCGCGTCTGCCAATTCCGCCACGCCGGCTAGTATATTAAAACTGGGGTAGCTGGATTCGAACCAACGCATGAGGGAGTCAAAGTCCCTTGCCTTACCGCTTGGCTATACCCCAAAATAGGCGAATGATGGGGATCGAACCCACGCATGCCAGAGCCACAATCTGGTGTGTTAACCACTTCACCACATTCGCCATTAACACGGGCAGTAGGAATTGAACCCACACTGAAGGTTTTGGAGACCTTAGTTCTACCTTTAAACTATGCCCGTAACTATGGAAGGGGAGGGATTCGAACCCCCGAACCCGAAGGCG
>SKER01002052.1_pt1 | contig 14373 bp, 7 predicted proteins | sample 4826961 | NCBI WGS metagenome assembly SKER01 (sample SAMN11008804, study PRJNA524170) | human gut metagenome | biome: Human fecal sample; material: Feces; isolation source: fecal sample from pouch patient p47 | host: Homo sapiens | place: Israel: Tel-Aviv | collected 2016-11-16 | reverse complement strand
CCGCGCAACTATTACGTGACGTTGCCGTCAATTGTGGAATTATTATGAATAAACACGCATCACAGCCGCGCGCTATTTACTATGTCGTTGCGCTGCAAATCTGGGAATATTTTAGCTTTTACGGCATGCGTGCCCTGCTGATTCTCTATCTCACCAATCAACTAAAATACAACGATACTCACGCCTACGAGTTATTTAGCGCCTACTGTTCGCTGGTATATGTCACGCCAATCCTCGGTGGCTTTTTGGCGGATAAAGTTCTCGGCAATCGCATGGCGGTGATGCTGGGGGCGTTGTTGATGGCGATCGGTCATGTGGTGCTGGGTGCCAGTGAGATCCATCCGTCATTCCTCTATCTGTCCCTGGCGATTATCGTCTGCGGCTATGGTCTGTTTAAATCCAACGTCAGTTGCCTGCTCGGCGAGCTGTATGAGCCAACCGATCCACGTCGTGATGGCGGTTTCTCGCTGATGTATGCGGCGGGTAACGTGGGGTCTATTATCGCACCTATCGCCTGTGGTTTCGCCCAGGAAGAGTACAGTTGGGCGATGGGCTTTGGCCTGGCGGCGGTGGGTATGATCGCGGGTCTGGTCATTTTCTTATGTGGCAATCGTCATTTCACACATACCCGCGGCGTTAACAAAAAGGTACTGCGTGCGACAAACTTTCTCCTGCCCAACTGGGGATGGCTACTGGTTCTGCTGGTGGCAACGCCTGCGCTGATTACCGTGTTGTTCTGGAAAGAGTGGTCGGTATACGCCTTGATTGTCGCGACGATCATTGGCCTTGGGGTTCTGGCAAAAATTTATCGCAAAGCAGAAAACCAAAAACAGCGTAAGGAGCTGGGGCTGATTGTTACCCTCACCTTCTTCAGCATGTTGTTCTGGGCATTCGCACAACAGGGGGGTAGCTCGATTAGCCTTTATATCGACCGCTTCGTTAACCGCGATATGTTTGGTTATACCGTTCCGACTGCTATGTTCCAGTCGATTAATGCCTTCGCAGTTATGCTGTGCGGTGTGTTCCTGGCGTGGGTGGTTAAAGAAAGCGTCGCAGGTAATCGTACCGTGCGCATCTGGGGAAAATTTGCTCTTGGCCTTGGCCTGATGAGCGCCGGATTCTGCATTCTGACCTTAAGCGCCCGCTGGTCCGCAATGTATGGTCACTCTTCTCTGCCACTGATGGTGTTAGGCCTGGCGGTGATGGGCTTTGCGGAACTGTTTATCGATCCGGTTGCTATGTCGCAGATTACGCGCATTGAAATCCCCGGCGTGACCGGCGTATTAACCGGCATTTATATGCTGCTTTCCGGCGCGATTGCGAACTATCTGGCGGGCGTGATTGCCGATCAGACATCGCAGGCTTCGTTTGATACTTCCGGGGCGATCAACTACTCCATCAATGCATATATTGAAGTATTTGATCAAATTACCTGGGGCGCACTGGCGTGTGTAGGACTGGTACTGATGATTTGGCTGTATCAGGCGCTTAAGTTCAGAAACCGCGCGCTGGCGCTGGAGTCTTAATAAGCCAGCACCATGCCTGATAAAACGCTCGCTGCGTTTTATCAGGCTCCTTTCCTCGCTTCTTCGTACGCTGCCAGCGTTCGCAGCCTTGCCTCTTTGTGATCGACTATCGGTTGCGGATAATCCAACGTCACACCTGTTTTCTCTGCCCACTTCCACGGCTCATGCACCGCTTTCCCCGGTACATCGCGCAGCTCCGGTAGCCACTGGCGGATAAATTCGCCTTCGCGGTCAAATTTCTCGCCCTGAGTTGTCGGGTTGAAAATACGAAAATACGGCGCTGCATCAGTACCCGTAGAAGCAGCCCACTGCCAGCCACCGTTATTAGCTGCCAAATCACCATCAATCAACTGCGACATGAAATATCGCTCGCCTTCGCGCCAGTCGATCAACAAATCTTTCACCAGAAAACTGGCTGTAATCATCCGTAGCCGGTTATGCATCCAGCCAGTGCTGTTAAGCTGACGCATGGCAGCATCGACAATCGGGTATCCCGTTTTGCCCTCCTGCCAGGCCTTTAAATGGGCGGGATTGCTTTGCCACTGTACACGATCCGTCCAGGCAATAAACGGACGATGTTTACACAGCGAAGGATAATACGTCATCAAATGGCGGTAGAACTCGCGCCATATCAGCTCATTAAGCCAGACGCTCCCCGGTCCGCCTTCCAGCACCTGCGGTTGTTCCGCCAACAGGCGATGTAAACACTGGCGAGGCGATAACCTGCCCATTGCCAGGCTGGCGGACAAACGACTGGTGCCTTCCACTGCCGGAAAATCTCGTTGTTGCTCATACTCTCCGGCACCGTTCTGGCAAAACTGGCGTAATTGCGCAATCGCCGCTTTTTCTTCCACCGGGAAATGCGCAGTATCGAAAGACTGACGAGGATAATTCAGCGTAATGGATGGCGCGGGCTCTATCGATCCGCTACTACGAACTTTTGGTGCAGCGACGCACTCCGGCATCCCTTCCCGCAGCCGTTTCAACCATGCGTTTTTAAAAGGCGTAAAGACTTTGTACATCTCATGATTGCCAGTCATCACCGCCCCCGGCGGCAGGATCACGCTGTCATCAAATCCTTCACACACCACGTTACGCAGCGTCCTCTCAGCCTGCACATCCCGCGCCCGCTCATTCACCTCATACTGATAGTTATAAAACAGATGGGTAATGCGATTTTCCGCGCACACCTGTTTAACTGTTTCGACACTGGCAGCAAAGTCATCCACTTCGCGGAACAATAAAGGAATGCCTTTTTCCGCCAGCGCGTTTTGCAGCGCATTAAGTTGTGTATTGATAAGTTCAGCCTGACGCGGCGACACATTATGCGCCGCCCACTGGCGTGGTGTAGCGATATACAACGCCAGCACGCGCGCAGACGAATTGCGGCAGGCGGCAGCCAGCGCGAGATTATCGTGCTGACGTAAATCCTGGCGAAACCAGACCAGATGGGTAGTCATAAAACTCCTGCATGGCGCAAGTTAATCACACGCGGCCAAAGTTCGAAATAACGCTGCCCTGAAAGCCAGGCGTCAGGATAAAGCGCCATATAGTGTTTGATACGCATCAGCGGCGCAAGAAGCGGTTGCTCGCCACGGCGATAACTGTCGATAAGCGCCGCCAGCTGCTGGCGTTCTGTGGAATCAATATGTGGGCGAAAATATCCCTGAGCGTGCATCAAAACGTTAGTATGATCACGCCGGTTGGCAGGGTGAGAAAGCAAAACAATTACGCGTTGGCGGTACTGGTTGTAATAGTCATCCAGACTTTGCCACCGGTGAATATCAGCCACAAACGGGCCAAGTTTGCGGTACTCCGGCTGAGAATGTGCCAGAAAGACGAGTTTATAGCGGCTGTGATAATCGAGAAGCGCCCCGCGCGTTAGTCCTCGATCTTTGAGATTGTGTAACTCATGCAAAGCAAAAATGCGGATAATGGTGCTGTCATCAAAAAGTTGTTGATTCATTACTGCTCCTGAACGGTTTACAGGAGTAAGTGTAGACGCCGAAAAAAGAAAACCGCCAGCGTTTCCACCGGCGGTTTTCTTTAAACGTCATGTTTGGCAATCAGTAAAAATCACCGGTTGCCTTTTCGGCCTGATCCATCCACACCGGTTTATCGCTGGTTTTCGACCAGACGCGGTGCAGGTAGCTATAAAAGCGGGCGCGGTCTTTCCAGAAAAGCATGAAAGGCAGCGCCAGAACGCCCGCTGCAACCGCACAAGTACGGCGTAAAAAGATAAGCCATGCAGGATATTCTTTGTAGAGTTCCATACTTTTCTCCCCCTTTTGTATCTACCCGGTGAATAGCACCGGAAAAATGAATTTGTTTATCTGATGAAAATAGTACCGCTGTTTGTGTAATTTTACTACTCATCCGACCACTTATTTTTGCTTATTGATGGTTTATTTACATTCACCGTGTAATTAAGTTACATAAAAGTTAAATTAATACTAAACATTAGTTAAATCATGGCTTTTGCCATTTTTATACTTTTTTTACACCACGCCCGCAGATTTTTGCGAAATCTTTGCAGCCAGAACTCTACCCTTCCGGTATCACTTTTAGGCCACTGGAGGTGTACTGTGAGTGCAGGCGTGATAACCGGCGTGTTGCTGGTGTTTTTATTACTGGGTTATCTGGTTTATGCCCTGATCAATGCGGAGGCGTTCTGATGGCTGCGCAAGGGTTCTTACTGATTGCCACGTTTTTACTGGTATTAATGGTGCTGGCGCGTCCCTTAGGTAGCGGGCTGGCGCGGCTGATTAATGATATACCTCTTCCTGGTACGACGGGCGTTGAACGCGTACTCTTTAGCGCGCTTGGCGTCTCTGACCGCGAGATGAACTGGAAGCAGTATCTCTCAGCCATTCTTGGCCTGAATATACTGGGGCTGGCGGTGCTGTTTTTTATGTTGCTCGGTCAGCACTATCTGCCGCTTAATCCACAGCAGTTGCCGGGGCTGTCGTGGGATCTGGCGCTCAATACCGCCGTCAGCTTTGTCACGAATACCAACTGGCAATCTTATAGCGGTGAAACCACGTTGAGCTATTTCAGCCAGATGGCGGGCTTAACGGTGCAAAACTTTCTTTCTGCCGCCAGCGGGATTGCGGTGATTTTTGCGCTTATTCGCGCGTTTACCCGCCAGAGCATGAGCACGCTCGGTAATGCCTGGGTCGATCTGCTACGCATCACGTTATGGGTGTTAGCCCCTGTGGCATTGTTGATCGCACTGTTTTTTATACAACAAGGTGCGCTGCAAAACTTTTTGCCTTATCAGGCTGTGACGACCATTGAAGGATCGCAACAGCTGTTACCAATGGGGCCAGTAGCTTCTCAGGAAGCGATCAAAATGCTCGGAACTAACGGCGGTGGCTTTTTTAATGCCAACTCGTCGCATCCGTTTGAAAACCCAACCGCACTGACCAACTTCGTGCAAATGCTGGCGATTTTCTTGATCCCAACAGCGCTGTGCTTTGCCTTTGGTGAAGTGGCGGGCGATCGTCGCCAGGGGCGCATGTTGCTGTGGGCGATGTCGGTGATTTTTGTCATCTGCGTAGGCGTAGTGATGTGGGCAGAAGTTCAGGGTAATCCGCATCTGCTGGCGCTCGGCGCGGACAGCAGCATCAATATGGAAGGTAAAGAGAGCCGTTTCGGCGTGCTGGTCAGTAGCCTGTTTGCGGTCGTGACTACGGCGGCTTCCTGCGGCGCGGTGATTGCGATGCATGATTCGTTTACCGCTCTTGGTGGCATGGTGCCGATGTGGTTGATGCAAATTGGTGAAGTGGTATTCGGCGGCGTCGGTTCCGGCCTTTACGGCATGATGCTGTTTGTCCTGCTGGCGGTGTTTATTGCCGGGCTGATGATTGGTCGTACACCGGAATATCTGGGTAAAAAAATCGACGTACGCGAGATGAAACTGACTGCACTGGCGATTCTGGTTACCCCGACGCTGGTGCTGATGGGCGCGGCGCTGGCAATGATGACCGACGCCGGACGTAGCGCCATGCTCAACCCTGGCCCGCATGGTTTTAGCGAAGTGCTGTACGCCGTGTCATCCGCCGCTAACAACAACGGCAGCGCCTTTGCCGGATTAAGCGCCAACTCTCCATTCTGGAACTGTTTACTGGCGTTGTGCATGTTTGTCGGGCGCTTCGGGGTGATTATCCCGGTGATGGCAATTGCCGGTTCGCTGGTGAGTAAAAAGAGCCAACCCGCCAGCTCCGGCACATTGCCAACGCACGGCCCGCTGTTTGTTGGCCTGTTAATCGGCACCGTGTTGCTGGTTGGCGCACTGACCTTTATCCCTGCCCTGGCGCTTGGTCCGGTGGCGGAATATCTCTCCTGATGATATTGAGTGAGCACTGAATATGAGTCGTAAACAACTGGCGCTATTCGAACCAACACTTGTCGTTCAGGCGCTGAAAGAAGCGGTGAAAAAATTAAACCCGCAGGCGCAATGGCGCAATCCGGTGATGTTTATCGTCTGGATCGGCAGTCTGCTGACCACCTGTATTAGCATCGCGATGGCAAGCGGTGTGATGCCTGGCAATGCGCTGTTTAGCGCGGCAATTAGCGGCTGGCTGTGGGTCACCGTACTGTTCGCTAATTTCGCCGAGGCGTTGGCAGAAGGCCGCAGTAAAGCGCAGGCCAACAGTCTGAAAGGGGTGAAAAAAACCGCTTTTGCTCGCAAGCTGCGCGAACCGAAATATGGCGCTGCGGCGGACAAAGTTCCTGCCGATCAACTGCGTAAAGGTGACATCGTGCTGGTAGAAGCTGGCGATATTATCCCCTGCGATGGTGAAGTCATTGAAGGCGGCGCATCGGTCGATGAAAGCGCCATCACCGGGGAATCGGCTCCGGTGATCCGTGAATCCGGCGGTGATTTTGCCTCCGTCACTGGCGGCACGCGTATTCTTTCTGACTGGCTGGTGATTGAGTGCAGCGTTAACCCCGGCGAGACATTTCTGGATCGGATGATCGCGATGGTGGAAGGTGCGCAGCGACGTAAAACGCCGAACGAGATTGCCCTGACCATTCTCCTGATTGCCCTGACTATCGTCTTTTTACTGGCAACCGCCACGCTGTGGCCGTTTTCCGCGTGGGGCGGTAATGCAGTCAGCGTAACGGTACTGGTGGCACTGCTGGTCTGTCTGATCCCAACCACTATTGGCGGCCTGTTGTCAGCGATTGGCGTCGCCGGGATGAGTCGGATGCTGGGCGCGAATGTTATTGCCACCAGCGGGCGAGCAGTTGAAGCAGCGGGTGATGTTGACGTTCTGCTGCTGGATAAAACCGGCACCATCACCCTCGGTAACCGTCAGGCGTCAGAGTTTATCCCCGCACAAGGCGTGGAGGAAAAAGCGCTGGCCGACGCCGCACAACTGGCTTCGCTGGCTGATGAAACGCCGGAAGGCCGCAGTATTGTGATCCTCGCCAAGCAGCGTTTTAACCTGCGCGAGCGCGATGTGCAGTCGCTCCATGCCACCTTTGTACCGTTTACTGCGCAAAGCCGGATGAGCGGGATCAACATCGACAACCGCATGATCCGTAAAGGTTCTGTCGATGCCATTCGCCGCCATGTTGAGGCTAACGGCGGTCACTTCCCTGCCGATGTTGATCAAAAAGTCGATCAGGTTGCGCGTCAGGGAGCCACGCCGCTGGTGGTGGTGGAAGGTTCTCGTGTGCTGGGCGTTATTGCGCTGAAAGATATCGTCAAAGGCGGTATTAAAGAGCGCTTCGCCCAGCTGCGTAAAATGGGCATTAAAACGGTGATGATTACCGGCGATAACCGCCTGACTGCCGCCGCGATAGCTGCGGAAGCGGGTGTCGATGATTTTCTCGCCGAAGCAACACCGGAGGCCAAGCTGGCACTGATTCGTCAGTATCAGGCGGAAGGCCGTTTAGTGGCGATGACCGGCGATGGCACCAACGATGCTCCGGCGCTGGCACAGGCCGATGTTGCGGTGGCGATGAACTCCGGCACCCAGGCGGCGAAAGAAGCGGGCAATATGGTGGATCTCGACTCCAACCCGACCAAGTTGATCGAGGTAGTGCACATTGGCAAACAGATGCTGATGACCCGTGGCTCGTTGACCACCTTCAGCATTGCCAACGATGTGGCGAAATACTTCGCCATTATTCCAGCGGCGTTCGCGGCAACGTATCCGCAGTTAAATGCGCTGAACATCATGCGCCTGCATTCGCCCGACTCCGCCATTCTCAGTGCGGTCATTTTCAACGCCTTGATTATCGTCTTTTTGATTCCCCTGGCGTTAAAAGGCGTGAGTTATAAACCGCTTACCGCTTCTGCCATGTTGCGCCGTAACTTATGGATTTACGGTCTGGGTGGGCTGCTGGTGCCGTTTATTGGTATCAAAGTCATTGATTTACTGCTAACCGTTTGCGGTCTGGTGTGAGGTTTACCATGCGTGGATTACGTCCGGCATTATCGACATTTATCTTTCTGTTATTGATTACTGGCGGCGTTTACCCGCTGCTGACCACCGCACTGGGGCAATGGTGGTTTCCCTGGCAGGCCAACGGTTCATTGATTCGTGAAGGTGATACGGTGCGCGGTTCGGCATTAATCGGGCAAAATTTTACCGGCAACGGCTATTTTCATGGTCGCCCGTCGGCAACAGCAGAAATGCCCTATAATCCACAGGCTTCTGGCGGGAGCAACCTGGCGGTCAGTAACCCGGAGCTGGATAAACAGATAGCCGCACGCGTTGCCGCATTACGGGCTGCTAACCCGGATGCCAGCACGAACGTTCCGGTTGAACTGGTGACGGCGTCAGCAAGCGGGCTGGACAATAACATCACCCCGCAAGCGGCGGCCTGGCAGATCCCACGCGTGGCGAAAGCGCGTAATCTCAGCGTTGAACAGCTCACGCAACTGATCGCAAAATACAGCCAACAACCGCTGGTGAAATATATCGGCCAGCCGGTCGTCAACATTGTCGAACTCAATCTGGCACTGGATAAGCTTGATGAATAACGAACCCTTACGTCCCGACCCCGATCGTCTGCTGGAACAAGCTGCCGCGCCGCATCGGGGGAAGCTGAAAGTTTTCTTCGGTGCCTGCGCAGGCGTCGGGAAGACCTGGGCGATGCTGGCGGAAGCCCAGCGACTGCGGGCGCAAGGGCTGGATATTGTGGTTGGCGTGGTAGAAACCCACGGTCGGAAAGATACCGCCGCAATGCTGAAAGGTCTGGCTGTTCTGCCGTTAAAACGCCAGGCGTACCGTGGGCGGCACATCAGCGAGTTTGATCTCGATGCCGCCCTCGCCCGCCGTCCGGCACTGATCTTAATGGACGAACTGGCGCACAGTAATGCGCCAGGTTCACGTCATCCTAAACGCTGGCAGGACATCGAAGAGCTGCTGGAAGCTGGCATTGATGTTTTCACTACCGTCAACGTTCAGCATCTGGAAAGTCTGAATGATGTGGTCAGCGGCGTCACCGGAATTCAGGTACGGGAAACCGTGCCCGATCCTTTTTTCGATGCCGCCGACGACGTGGTGCTGGTGGACTTGCCCCCGGACGATCTGCGCCAGCGACTGAAAGAAGGCAAAGTCTATATTGCCGGGCAGGCGGAGCGCGCCATTGAACATTTTTTCCGCAAAGGCAATCTGATCGCCCTGCGCGAACTGGCACTGCGCCGTACTGCCGATCGCGTAGATGAGCAAATGCGCGCCTGGCGGGGGCATCCTGGCGAAGAGAAAGTCTGGCACACGCGCGACGCGATCCTATTATGCATCGGGCATAACACCGGCAGTGAGAAACTGGTCCGCGCGGCGGCGCGGTTGGCCTCGCGCCTGGGCAGTGTCTGGCACGCGGTGTATGTTGAAACCCCTGCCCTGCATCGCTTACCGGAGAAAAAACGTCGGGCAATTCTCAGCGCCTTACGTCTGGCGCAGGAGCTGGGCGCGGAGACGGCAACACTTTCTGATCCAGCGGAAGAAAAAGCGGTAGTGCGTTATGCCCGTGAACATAATCTCGGCAAGATTATTCTCGGTCGCCCGGCTTCGCGCCGCTGGTGGCGTCGGGAAACATTTGCTGACCGGCTGGCACGCATCGCCCCCGATCTCGATCAGGTGCTGGTTGCGCTTGATGAACCACCCGCCCGCACGATTAACAACGCGCCGGATAGCCGCTCTTTTAAAGACAAGTGGCGGGTACAGATTCAGGGATGCGTGGTTGCCGCCGCGTTATGCGCCGTTATCACCTTAATTGCCATGCAGCGGCTGATGGCGTTTGATGCCGCCAACCTGGTGATGCTGTATCTGCTTGGCGTGGTGGTGGTGGCGCTATTTTATGGACGCTGGCCTTCGGTGGTTGCCACCGTCATTAATGTGGTGAGTTTCGATCTCTTTTTTATCGCCCCACGCGGCACGCTCGCCGTCTCTGATGTGCAATATCTGCTGACCTTCGCGGTGATGTTAACCGTCGGGCTGGTGATCGGGAACCTTACTGCTGGCGTGCGTTATCAGGCGCGGGTAGCCCGTTACCGCGAACAACGCACACGGCACTTATATGAAATGTCCAAAGCTCTGGCTGTAGGCCGTAGTTCGCAGGATATCGCCGCCACCAGCGAACAGTTTATTGCCTCCACGTTTCATGCCCGTAGCCAGGTGTTGCTGCCTGATGACAACGGTAAATTGCAGCCGTTAACACATCCGCAAGGAATGACGCCGTGGGACGATGCCATCGCGCAGTGGAGTTTTGATAAAGGCCTGCCTGCGGGCGCGGGCACCGACACGTTACCCGGTGTACCGTACCAGATTTTGCCGCTAAAAAGCGGCGAGAAAACCTACGGACTGGTGGTGGTGGAACCGGGGAATCTGCGCCAGTTGATGATCCCGGAACAGCAGCGCCTGCTGGAGACGTTTACGCTGTTAGTCGCCAATGCCCTTGAGCGACTGACACTGACCGCCAGCGAAGAACAGGCGCGGATGGCAAGCGAACGTGAACAGATCCGCAACGCCCTGCTGGCGGCGCTTTCGCATGATTTACGCACGCCGCTTACGGTGCTGTTCGGTCAGGCAGAAATCTTAACGCTCGATCTGGCAAGCGAAGGATCGCCCCACGCCCGCCAGGCCAGCGAGATTCGTCAGCATGTGCTGAACACCACCCGACTGGTGAATAATCTACTGGATATGGCGCGAATTCAGTCCGGCGGCTTTAATTTGAAGAAAGAGTGGTTAACGCTGGAAGAAGTGGTCGGCAGCGCGCTGCAAATGCTGGAACCGGGTTTATCGTCGCCCATCAATCTTTCTCTGCCAGAGCCGCTGACCTTAATCCACGTTGACGGGCCACTCTTTGAACGGGTGCTGATTAACCTGCTGGAGAACGCGGTGAAATATGCGGGGGCGCAGGCCGAAATTGGTATCAATGCCCACGTTGAGGGCGAAAATCTACAACTGGATGTCTGGGATAACGGCCCCGGTCTTCCACCAGGCCAGGAGCAGACGATATTTGATAAGTTTGCTCGCGGGAATAAAGAGTCGGCGGTACCGGGTGTAGGGCTTGGGCTGGCAATTTGTCGGGCGATAGTGGATGTACACGGCGGCACCATTACCGCATTCAACCGACCGGAAGGTGGTGCCTGTTTTCGTGTTACACTTCCCCAGCAAACAGCCCCTGAACTTGAAGAATTTCATGAGGATATGTGACAAACGTTCTGATTGTTGAAGATGAACAGGCTATTCGTCGCTTTCTGCGCACGGCGCTGGAGGGCGACGGGATGCGCGTCTATGAGGCCGAAACGCTGCAACGCGGCTTGCTGGAAGCGGCTACCCGTAAGCCAGATTTGATTATTCTCGATCTCGGCCTGCCCGATGGTGATGGGATTGAGTTTATCCGCGACCTGCGCCAGTGGAGTGCGGTGCCGGTGATTGTGCTTTCCGCACGCAGCGAAGAGAGCGACAAAATCGCCGCGCTGGATGCCGGAGCGGATGATTATCTGAGTAAGCCGTTTGGCATTGGCGAATTGCAGGCCCGTCTGCGCGTCGCATTACGCCGCCACTCTGCCACCACCGCACCCGATCCGCTGGTGAAATTTTCTGATGTTACCGTCGATTTAGCCGCCCGCGTGATTCACCGGGGTGAGGAAGAGGTGCATCTCACACCGATTGAGTTCCGCCTGCTGGCGGTGCTGCTCAACAATGCCGGAAAAGTGCTCACCCAGCGCCAGCTACTTAACCAGGTGTGGGGGCCAAACGCGGTCGAACACAGCCACTATTTGCGTATTTATATGGGGCATCTGCGACAAAAACTGGAGCAAGATCCCGCCCGCCCCCGCCATTTTATTACTGAAACCGGTATTGGGTATCGGTTTATGCCTTGAATTGTTATTCAATAAATTCGCTTAAATAATTATTAATTTATTATTAAACCTGCCCCGAAAATTATTATTTGGCAGGTTTAATTTCTTAATGAAAATACAACCCACAAAATTGCAACATATAAACAACAAAACAGCATCTAATATGGCGCTATTCATCATTAATGATTTATTATTTGGGATATGATCGTTTTTTGTTGATCTTCTTCACAGATTATAGCCATTTCATGGATAGAATAACCCTACCTTCAACTGACACAGAAAAAGGTAAAGGTAAATGGAAAATAATAACCGCTTAATGCCTCATATAAGGCGGACAACCCATATCATGAAGTTTGCCCATCGTAATAGTTTTGACTTTCATTTCTTTAATGCCCGCTAGTCTTCTGACTAAAGGGCACCCCAGCGTACAGGTCTCCCTGACTTTAAGCATTACAGGTTAATACCTGTATCCCTCGGTGCTCATATACTGCTAACCCTTTTAAACTCTAAATAATTCGAGTCGCAGCATAGGCAACTTGAAGTATGACGAGTATATACTCTAAATAATTCGAGTTGCAGGAAGGCGACAAGCGAGTGAATCCCCAGGAGCTTACATGAGTAAGTGACTGGGGTGAGCGAACGCAGACGCAGCACATGCAACTTGAAGTATGACGAGTATAGCCAGTTACCGGGCTGGTCTGGGTTATTGCATCTGCAAAAAGCAAACTACTGATTTATTTATCAGCGGTGGGGTTTTGCTTTTTTCCGGCGTGATCAATTTCTCCTTTGAGAAATTGAGGACCTGCTATTACCTGAAATAAAGAGATGAACAAAATGTCAGAATTAAAAATTGCCGTTAGCCGTTCTTGCCCGGATTGTTTTTCCACTCATCGTGAATGCGTGAATATTGACAAAAGTAATTATATTGACGTTGCCGCCATTATTTTATCAGTCAATGATGTTGAACATGGAAAACTCGATGAAATAGACGCTACTGGCTATGGCATTCCTGTTTTTATTGCAACGGAAAATGAAGAACGTGTACCAGCAGAATATCTGCCACGTATTTCTGGTGTCTTCGAGCATTGCGAATCACGGAAAGAGTTTTATGGACGTCAGTTAGAAACCGCTGCCAGCCATTATGAAACGCAACTGCGCCCGCCCTTCTTCCGCGCACTGGTCGATTATGTCAATCAGGGCAATAGCGCTTTTGACTGCCCGGGTCATCAGGGAGGTGAGTTTTTCCGTCGCCATCCGGCAGGCAATCAGTTCGTGGAATATTTTGGCGAAATGCTCTTCCGCTCCGACTTGTGTAATGCCGACGTTGCAATGGGCGATCTACTGATTCATGAAGGTGCGCCATGCATTGCACAGCAACATGCGGCTAAAGTGTTTAATGCCGATAAAACGTACTTTGTTTTAAACGGCACCTCCTCTTCCAACAAAGTGGTTTTAAACGCCCTGCTGACACCGGGTGATCTGGTGCTGTTTGACCGCAATAACCATAAGTCTAACCACCACGGGGCCTTGCTACAGGCTGGTGCAACACCGGTGTATCTGGAAACAGCACGTAACCCGTATGGTTTTATCGGTGGCATTGATGCGCACTGCTTCGAAGAAAGTTATCTGCGTGAACTGATTACAGAAGTTGCACCGCAACGGGCAAAAGAGGCGCGTCCGTTCCGCCTCGCTGTGATTCAGTTAGGCACCTACGACGGTACTATTTATAACGCCCGCCAGGTGGTGGATAAAATCGGTCATCTGTGTGACTACATCCTGTTTGACTCAGCATGGGTCGGCTATGAACAGTTTATTCCGATGATGGCGGACTGTTCGCCGCTGCTACTGGAGCTTAATGAGAACGATCCGGGTATTCTGGTTACGCAATCTGTGCATAAACAACAGGCTGGTTTTTCTCAGACTTCACAAATTCATAAAAAAGACAGCCATATCAAAGGGCAACAGCGTTATGTACCGCACAAACGCATGAACAACGCCTTTATGATGCACGCCTCCACCAGCCCGTTCTATCCGCTGTTTGCCGCACTGGATATCAACGCCAAAATGCATGAAGGTGTCAGCGGTCGTAATATGTGGATGGATTGTGTGGTAAATGGCATTAATGCCCGCAAACTGATCCTCGATAACTGTCAGCATATTCGTCCGTTCGTACCTGAACTGGTGGATGGTAAACCCTGGCAGTCGTATGAAACAGCGCAAATTGCGGTTGATCTGCGCTTCTTCCAGTTTGTACCAGGGGAACACTGGCATTCTTTTGAAGGCTATGCAGAGAATCAATACTTTGTCGATCCTTGCAAACTGTTGCTGACAACCCCAGGTATTGATGCACGTAACGGCGAATATGAAGCGTTCGGTGTACCCGCGACGATTCTTGCTAACTTCCTACGCGAAAATGGCGTAGTGCCGGAAAAATGCGATCTTAACTCCATCCTCTTCCTGCTGACCCCGGCAGAAGATATGGCCAAACTTCAGCAACTTGTTGCCCTGCTGGTACGC
>SKER01002047.1_pt1 | contig 14437 bp, 10 predicted proteins | sample 4826961 | NCBI WGS metagenome assembly SKER01 (sample SAMN11008804, study PRJNA524170) | human gut metagenome | biome: Human fecal sample; material: Feces; isolation source: fecal sample from pouch patient p47 | host: Homo sapiens | place: Israel: Tel-Aviv | collected 2016-11-16 | reverse complement strand
GAAATTCTCTGAAGAGTGATAGTCGGTTCTGATTGACTATCACTTTTTATTATTTTCGACATAAGTTGGCCGGCATGGCCGGCCTTTCAGGTATTCTGGTTGATTGGAGTAACTGGAGTGTTGAAATTCTCTGAAGAGTGATAGTCGGTTCTGATTGACTATCACTTTTTATTATTTTCGACATAAGTTGGCCGGCATGGCCGGCCTTTCAGGTATTCTGGTTGATTGAGAGTAACTTTATTTGTGCTACTTTCTGTTCATTTAATTATTTGGGTCACTTAATTAGCGATAATTTTGCTGGTTAAGTGGCCTTTTTGCATTTCAAAGAAAGGAGAAAGAAACTTGATTATTAAAGAGAAACCCTTTAATGATTGGCAACTGCCAGACACAGATCCTAATAAAGTCGTTGTTGCTTTTGATTCTGAATATCAATCTGGAACTCGGAATCATATTTCAATTGGCGGTGAACTAATTGATGTTAATCAACGGCAACTTGAGGACATTATCTCAATCCAACTTGGATTTAATTACCAAAATAAAAGTTCAACTTTATATTTTATAAAACGTGATCCAACTGATCCGGTCTTTCGTTTTAGTAATGTTATGAAATTGCTCAAAACATATTTGCGAAAGATTGGTGTTTATAAAGAGGTCCGTAAACTCAAGAAATTTACTCTCGAGCTTTGGACATTTTGGGGTGGTGTTGATCTTAGTGTATTTAAGGATTACGAAAAAATACTAACTGAAAATTCTAAAAGCAAGAAGGATACTAGTAAGATTGTCGCTATTCATAGTAATACAGTCTTTACTAGTCAATCTGTAAAACTTGACGTTTCAGATGAAAATCGAAATGCTGTTAGGATTTCTAAGAATGATAAGTTAGTAATTCGTGACATGACTAAGTTGGCACCTGGTAAAGAGAATTTAGCAGGCCTAGGTAAACTGATTGGTGTTCCCAAGATTGATACTGAAAAATGGGACCAGGAAGATGGTTTACCTAAGGGCTACTATAAATCGCATATGACGGATTTGTGGAAAAACCGTCAAACTGATTTCATTGATTATTCTCTAGAAGACGTTGTTGTAACCGCAAAATATGGCACTTTTATCTTAGAGTTTCAAAAGCAATTAGTTCAAGATGGATTCGGCGATTTTAAGCCGTTACAACTTAAACCAAGTTTAGGTAGTATCGTTGCTGCCATTATCGGTTGTGAGAATACTAAATGGACTTCTTGGATTGTCGATGAAGTAATTAAATTGCTCAATCAACTTGATCGTCAGAAAGATTACACTAAAAACTTTGAGAGCTTTTTAAGAGCTATTTGTAAACCTGAAGTTAAAACCGTAAAAGGCAAAGTAATTCGCGACTATCATTTTGATGAGTTGCCTGATAATCCAACATCACAAGAGTTACGTGATTGGTTGGGCGAACATCTCGATTTCGATAAGATTCGTAAAGGTTATTGTTTTCCTAGAACAGATATTAGTGACGACAAGAGTCATAAACATTTAGTTCATGATATGACTAACAAAATTGATGTCCCACTAAACCAGATGTTTTTGGACGCTGTTAATGCATATAACGGCGGATATAACCTTGTACAGGATACGGGTATTATTCCCAAAGGTGGCGAAAAGCGTGATTGGGATATTAGTTCGGCTTACTCAGAAGCTGGTCATTTAATACCAGATATTGCGCCGGGGCTTGGTTCCGCAAAATTTAAGGAGTTTCACAATCTCCCTATTAGTCGATTTGGCGATATTGTAAAAGCTACCGAAAAAATGAACGGACCATATACAGTCGGTGTGGGTATCTTTGATATTGAATATCCCAAAGACTATAAGGGCTTTGTGATTACACCAAAGAATGTTGCTGGTGGCCCCCGTTATTTCCGGAAAATTCACCAAGTAACCCTTCCCTATACTGACGCTTATACGGCTTGGATTTGCGGTGCTAAAGTTTTTACCCATCGTTTGAGTTTCGTTAAGCAAGCTAAGATTCGGCCCGGAACCCTTGATGGTGTCAGTCAAGAAGGACATATTCAGGATATCTTTCAAAAGCGCCGCGAAAAGTGTGTTCACGGAAGCCCCGAAGATAAAATGAATAAAAACGTTGTTAATCAATGCTACGGGGTAACAGCTGAGGGACTAAAGAAGAAAACTAGTCCTGATTATAACAATGGTCGGCCTTATTACGTGCCGTTTAGTAGGATTACTAATCCGTTGAAAGCTATCCAATTCACGGCAATTACTCGTTTGCACATTATTACATTGCAACGGGCAATTTGGAAGGTTGATCCTAGCACCATCTTCCTTAACAACGTTACCGATGGCTGCTTGACTTGGACGAAAGAACCACTAAATATTAATGAGATTATTCAATCTATGGACCAGATCACTTCCAAAGAGAACCCTTTATATCACGATATGGTGCATAACTACTTTGATGGTAAGTACATCAAAAGGAAGGATGGTACTAGTCAAGAGACGGCCAACTTACGAACACGATTGACCTTTAGTCGTGATAATCAATTGAGTGCGATGGTAGGATTATCGAAAATCACACCGGAACAAGTCTTTTCTGATTACCTTGACCAAAATCGTTCAACTATTAATGTTGTAAATCATCAAATAACTGGAATTACTGCGATGCGGCACGAGGCAAAGTTCCAACATTTGCAAACCTCATGGAATCAACCAACAGATTTATATTTCTCATTTGATATGGCTCAGGTGCCGACTAAATACCATAAAACTGGAAAATTTGTTTACTGGGAAACTAGACCATACAACTCAGAAGATGAATTCGCACGGTTATGGCAACCAGGTCGTGATGTCCTGAAGTATGGCGTGTGGTACTCTACCGATTATGCACTGTACTTTCAACATTTCTTTACAGAGCTTCAAGATGGTTATAAGCCAATGAAGTTCTGGAAGATTGATAAAAAAGATAAGGACGGTGATAGTTACTTACACAAAGGAACAGAAGTTTATCGTAATTGGGCTTTCTATGTTGCTCGTAATGACTTAGACACTAAAGCGGCATATAACTTAATTACTCAAAAGTTTAATGAGAACGGGTGGACTTATATACGCGGTTCTGAAGAACATGACTTACCGCAGTTACAGTCATTTAGGGCAACCGTACGGCGTATTCAGAAGAAGCACGTAAAAGTATTACCTAATTATGTTTTGTTACACCAAGAATCACTGATTTAATTATGGAGGAACTAATTATGAATAAAAATTTATTAGATTTGAATCTTTGTATCGTAAAGGTTTTGAAGCATAGCTATGTATATTTGAATGTCTTACGTAATCCAGAACCGAATGTTGCCCTTCAAGCATATCGGCTTTGTTTTAAGGCCGATAATCTGTACGGAGTAAATGGTGAACTATGGGATGGAAAACCGAATGAATATATCACAGAAGAAACAATTGAAGCAGCCCGTTCAGATTACAAAATTAGTAAGGATGAATATGACTATTTCTATAGCTTGTCACCTGAAGAACGAATTGATGCTATTGGAGAAATGCTTGGCAAACTTATTGATTTTGGTGACGTGTATTAAAAGGAGATGAACCTAACAATGGACTTTGGCTTAGCTAATTTGAATAAACGATATGTGTTTCATGCAACTATTCAAGAATATAGTCTGGATAGTGAATGGTCAAAAACTAAACAAGATAATGTTTGGAAGCCTATAATTAAGCTTTCCAATATTTATTGCCGGGCCCCAACTACGGGGCTTTTTGAATTTGCAGGAAATGATGCCAAAATCAGCTATACCAAATCAATTGCTGGTCTAGGCCAATTGATTAGCGGTGAGGTAATTGAATTTAAAGCCCGATATGTTGGTGGGGCAATAAGTTACTCATCGCTTGGGCAATTAATGAATCCTAGCAAGTTCAGAATTGTTAAGCCGCTTATCAAGCAACGCTATCCAGTACCTTATAGTGAATATTTAAGGGTTGGATATGTTATGGAAGTGAACCGCGATAAGTTGCTTAATTTGAATATGTATGACCAAGAAATTGTTGATCAATATGACGATTGGTGCGATACCAACGTATACAAAAAGAACTCTGCAGCCGACCAAAGCAATGCAAAGTCCTGAATAATCAATTCATTTGAAAACTGATTTACCAATATTATGTCATGTCTAACGAATAAAAGAAAGAAGGCAAACTTTTATGTACGGTACTAAATTGATTAACGCACGTCAACTCGCTGATGCTTTAGGAGTGTGCAACACAACACTGTTTAAAATGTTAAAACAAAGAAATCAAAGGGGTGATCCATGCCCTTTTCATCAATTAGGACCAAATAGTCGCAAATATTATGTCCTTGATGAAGTACAACAATGGCTAGTTCAATAGTTAAATACATGATAGAATGAAGGGGTCGAAAGGTCCCTTCTTTTTTTAAGAAGGTAGTATAAATGGCAATTTCTAAAATCAAAAGCGGTAAGTTTGCTGGGTTATATAGAGTTAGAATTCAACCGAAAGATAAACTTACTGGTAAAGTAATTAGCGTAAAAAGTCAGGTGACGAAGACAAAAAATTATCAAGATGCCCAAAAGTTGGAATTAGATATGTGGGCCGATTTTCATGGTCAACAGTTAGTTGCGGAAACCAAACTGGATCAACCCTTGGCTGATGAATTCCAACATTATGTTGATGAGTGCCAAGAACTTGGTAAATGGGCTGATTCAACAGCCTATGACTGGCAATATACTGCTAAACTTGTAAAACATTATTTTGGACGTCAAAAAATAAGAGATATTCGTGAGACCGATATTAATAAATTCGCACATAATTATGTGCGGGACCATAAAACAAAAGTCGCCAAGCATTCAACAGTAGATCGTCAGCTTCAGAACTTACGGTGTTACTTTGGAAAAATGGAGCGGTATGGGCTGAAAATTAATCCGGTACCCAAAGGAGCTTTGTCAGAATTCTTTCGCCGCAGCGATATGACTCGACCGGACGAAAAGTACATCTTTAGTGACGATGAAATTTACCAGATTAGGCATCAAATCTATCACGACTTGAATAATAAGCCTTTTAATACTTGGGGGAGTCGTCTTGGTATTTTGATTGCACTCGATACTGGTATGCGGCCACAAGAAATTCAGGCTTTAAGGTGGAATGAATTCCTTGATGAGGAAGGATTTAAAGTCTTTGAAATACATGACTCCTGGAACGAGCGGACCCACGAATTAAATTTGACCTTGAAAGACCGGATGCAGGGAGATACTCGAAAGACACTTCCGCTATCTGACAGAACTTATCATTTTCTGCATGAATATCATCATAAACAATCTGAGTACTTAAAAAGAAAGGGAATTCGTAATAAGAATAATTTCGTTCTTTTAACACTTGGTGACATTGTACGTTGTACTGCGGGCTATCCTATTGCGCAACGTTCATTGAATGACATGCTGAAATCTATAACGAAGAAGCTGAAGATTGATGACCATGGATTGGGGATTACTATGTACACTTGCCGACATACTGTTGCTTCAAAATTGGGTAACAATCCTCAAATGAGCTATCCATGGGCAGCAGCAAGACTTGGACATACACTGGAAATGTTCATGAGGACCTATGTCCACCCTGATGAGGATAAGAATAAGTCAATGCTGAAATTGGTTGTGTCTAGCAAGACACACTAGTTAGCATCGCAAAAAATAAGACCTGTCATGACACTAACTGAAGAGGTTTTCCTCTGAATGTCTAGTCAGCACTAGATAAGGTCTAATAGCCTGTTATAACGGCATTTTCAGTCGTTATAACAGGCTATTTTACGTTAAAAAACGTTATCGACTTCTCACTTTTTTCTCACGTGAACGTTTCCCGTGTTGTTTTGATCCACGGAAGATCGCTGTGGTTCAACGTTACCGCGATTTTCCGCATTACCAACATGAATTTGGTCATTTAGAAGCTGATACAGTTCAAGGGAAAGCTCACCATGGCGCTGTGATGACCCTAGTAGAACGAATCTCAAAAGTTGAGATTGTCTTGAATGTTCATCACAAAACGGTCGAAAGTGTGAACTATTATTTGGATCAGTGGCTATCAAAACAGCCTCGTCATCTTTTTAAGTCCATCACCTTTGACAACGGTAAGGAATTTGCGGGCTGGCGTGAGATTGCCAATAAGCATGATATCCATACATACTTTGCGGAAGTCGGTGCGCCTAATCAGCGAGGGTTAAACGAAAACACCAACGGTATTCTTCGTCGTGATGGTCTGAGTAAAAAGAAAGACTTCCGTAATTGCTAGGGCTTCTTTTAGTAATGACCAATTACCAACAAGGTTACATTCTGCTTTATAGGCATTAAATGTGTATGAAGAAGAACCGTTACCAGTAATACTATCTTCATTAATAGCATTATTTAGGTTCTATGGTATTTGGTAAGGATAAGATGATTTCTTATCTTTACAAAGACAGTGTTTCTAACCACCCATCATTAAAAAGAACTATAATGGTTGTAAATATAAGAAACGGAGGTCTTAGATAATGAGTAAAGACGAAGTAATCGATCACTATTTTTATGATGAGGCAGCTTATGATTATCATGATGGTGGTTATGTACCATTGGAAGAACCACAGGTACCGCAACAGCCATTAAACATTCCTAAAATATTGCAGCCGGATAAGGAAACGGCAACGGACATGTATTACACAATTGTTGCTCAAACAGGCGCGGTCCAGTTGATGCCCGGTGAAAAAACGAAGACCTGGGGATACAATGCGCCGCTGTTAGGTAAGACAGTAGTGTTTAAAAATGGGAAGACCATTCATTTGCACCTGGTTAACCATCTACCTGAATTAACGACTTTTCACTGGCATGGGTTAGCGATTCCCGGTCCGATTGAGGATGGTGGTTGTCATGCCCCTGTCTATCCAGGTGGCAGTCGTGACGTTACCTTTAAGATCAATCAACCAGCCGCTTTTGTTTGGTTACATGCCCACCCGTGTCCAGCAACCGCCGAGCAGGTATGGCAGGGCTTAGCTGCTGGGGCAATTGTCCAAGATGAACATGAGCAGAGCCTTCCGTTACCACGAACTTACGGGGTTGACGATATTCCAGTTATTTTACAAGACCGTCGTTTTCATGAAAATAACCAGTGGAACTACCGGAAGGACTATGATCCCGATGGTGTCGCCGGACCAACACCGATGATTAACGGTACGATTAATCCGTACTTTGATGTTACGACCCAGAAAGTTCGTTTGCGGTTCTTGGATGGTGCTAACCGCCGCGAATTCCGGTTACACTTTAGTGATGATCTTGAATTTACTCAGATTGCTGGTGACCTAAGCCTGTTACCACATCCGGTTAGAATGACGAAGCTCTTGATTACCTGTGCAGAGCGGCAAGAAATTATTGTCGACTTTGGCAAGTACAAGCCGGGGGATGTTGTGACGCTTTACTCTGATGATGTTCCTCTTCTCCGGTTCCGAATTCATGAATTTAAGCCTGATAATACCACGATTCCAGCCACCCTATTTGAAGTGCCAGATCCAGCTGTTGATCCAGACCTTCCAGTTCACCATGTTACCCTTGACGGAATGGATGAAGCGGTTGCGATGAACGGTAAGAAATTCCAGATGGATCGGATTGACTATCAGATGCCGATGGGGAAGGTTCAACTGTGGGATATCTGTAATACAAACCCGGCTCCCGGAATGATTCACCCATACCATATGCATGGAACCGCATTTAAAGTTGTTTCGCGGAATGGCCATGCACCATACCCTAATGAACTAGGGCTGAAGGATACGGTTGCAGTTAATCCTGGTGCACATGTTGTGATTAAGGTGTGGTTCCATGTTTCGGGCGTCTTTATGTATCATTGTCATATCCTTGAGCATGAGGATGGCGGCATGATGGCCCAACTTCAAGTGATCGATCCAGCAAATCCCAACAAGAAGTATCATTTAATGAATCACATGACGATCATGAAGGCTTTTGCTGAAGAACGTCATGTGCCGATGGATCAACTGTGGCTTGGCGGAATGGAATCCTACAAGAAAATGGGAATGGAAATGTAGCCGAAGTTTTGTAAAGAGTTGTAAAATTATATTGGTAGCTATGAATGCCACTCGTCGGAATGCGGGTGGTATTTTTGTTTTTCTACGAATAGTCAAGTATATTAAGGTGTTTCTTTGAGTTTAATTTAAGAAAAGAATTATTTTGGCAGTTAAAGTAACTTATAATAAAGAATTTAGAGTATAACAAAATAAGCTCATGAACTAGACTTATTTTTCATGGGTTGTAGAATGATAGTAAGAATCAATCCTAAATTATGCTTTAGCTATTTGATAATTATAAGATTGATTGTATTTCACAAGATGATAAATCGTTCTGAGAAGGCGATGTATCGCTGCAATGGCAATTTTCTTAGTTCCATGCTGAGAAGATTGCCTTTTCCTTTTTAAAGTAAACAATTAACTGCTTAAACCAATGATCAATCGTTGACAGATGAAAAAACGGTGAGTATTATTTGAGTATAAATTAAAATTTGATTAGATGAAGAGGGTGGCAATAATGATTACCAAAATTAATAATATGAATAATCATGTGATGGCAAGATATCAAATGTAGAATAGGATGAATAAAAGGATGGTGCGTTAGATTGTTTAAGAAGATTTTAATTGCTAACCGTGGTGAAATTGCCACCAGGATTACCCGCGCTTGTCATGAACTGGGAATTAAAGCGGTGGCAGTTTATGCTAAAGAAGATGAGTATAGTGCTCATCGTTTTGCTGCTGATGAAGCTTATCTGATTGGGAAAAATGAACAACCTATCGACGCCTACCTTGATATTGATGAAATTATTCGAGTAGCAAAGGCTGCTGGTGCTGAAGCCGTTCATCCCGGATATGGTTTCTTAGCTGAAAATGCTGATTTGGCTCAGGCGTGCGTTGATAATGGCCTTAAATTTATTGGTCCTAAGCCAGAGCATCTCCGTATGTTTGGTGATAAGCTCGTTGCTAGGCAAGTAGCGATGAAGGCGGGCTTACAGCCGATTCCTGGTTTGACGGGTAATGTCACTAGTCTTGCACAAGTTAAAACCTTTGCTCATCAGTACGGTTATCCAATTATGATTAAAGCTGCTAACGGTGGTGGTGGCCGGGGCATGCGGATTGTTGAAAACGACCAACAGCTAGCTGCCGAATTTGACCAAGCAAAAGACGAGGCTTTAAAGTCATTTGGGTCGGATGAAATGTATGTTGAAAAAGATATTCAACACCCCAAGCATATTGAAGTGCAGGTTTTGGCAGATGAACATGGTAACGTGATGCACTTATTTGAACGGGACTGTTCCGTTCAGCGTCGTCACCAAAAGGTTGTTGAATTTGCGCCTAGTGTAGTGTTAACACCAGAACGACGGACAGAGGTTTGTAATTTAGCCCTTAAATTAATGAAGAGCGTCCACTACCAAAACGCTGCGACAATTGAATTTTTAGCGACGCCTGAGCAGTTTTACTTTATTGAAGTTAATCCACGGGTTCAGGTTGAACATACGGTAACTGAATTAATTACTGGGGTTGACATTGTTAAAGCCCAGATTCGGATTGCTGCAGGGGAGGATCTTCATCAAGATATTGGATTGCCTCACCAAGCAGACTTGCATTTTCATGGTGCAGCTATTCAGTGTCGAGTAACGACCGAAGATCCTGAAAATAATTTTATGCCAGATACTGGTCGGGTATTGACCTACCATGCTCCCGGTGGTACTGGAGTGCGGCTTGATGGCAATGTTTACTCCGGGTATGTTGTAACTCCATACTTCGATTCCCTATTAGTTAAATGTTGTACTAAGGGGGATGACTTTGCAGAAGCACGGGTTAAGATGCTTCGAGCTCTACATGAGTTTCGGCTACGTGGTGTCAAAACGAATATTCCCTTTATGGTTAACGTGTTACGTCATCCCACTTTTGTTGCCGGAAATTGTTCAACAACCTTTATCGATGAACATCCGGAATTATTCTGCTTTGATCATCAACCAGATACGCCAATACAATTATTAAGGTATATTAGCAATGTCACCGTGAATGGCTTTGCTGGGGTAACTAAGCAGAAGCACTTAAACTCGGCAGAATTGGCGCAGCCACGATACAGCCAATTACAACCCACTTCGGCGACGGCTGGCAAGACGGTTAAGGATATCTTAGATGAGCAGGGAGCCACGGCCGCAATGGACTACGTAAAAAAGCAGTCCCAGGTATTATTAACTGATACTACAATGCGGGATGCCCACCAAAGTTTGTTTGCTACTCGAATGCGAACACACGATATGCTGCCAGCAATGAAGATTTATGATCAGGCAATGCCAAACCTCTTTTCAGTGGAGAGTTGGGGTGGGGCCACTTTTGATGTTTGTTATCGATTCCTAGGCGAAGATCCTTGGGTCCGGCTACGGTTACTTAAAAAGTATATGCCACATACTCTCCAACAGATGTTGCTGCGAGCATCTAATGCAGTGGGTTACCAGAATTATCCTGATAATGTTTTGAAACGTTTTATTGACCATAGTGCTAAGGTGGGAGTCGATGTTTTCCGAATTTTTGATTCCCTCAATTGGATTGAACAGATGCAGCGAAGTATTGAATATGTACGAGAAACTGGGAAAATTGCTGAAGGAACAATGTGTTTTACCGGCGATTTTCTAAGCTCTACCGAGCATAAGTATACGTTGGATTACTATATGCAATTGGCCCAATCGTTAATTGATGCTGGTGCACAAATGATTGGCATCAAAGATATGGCAGGGTTGTTAAAACCGCAGGCAGCCTACGAATTGGTTGGTCATTTAAAAGCTAAGTTTGATGTGCCTATTCACCTTCACACTCATGACACGACCGGAAATGGGGTAGCAACTTACGTGGCAGCAACCAAGGCTGGCGTGGACGTGGTAGATGTTGCAATGGCGGCGATGGCTGGGACAACTAGTCAACCTAGTATGGGAACCTTTTACTATGCGCTCGAAGGTGACCAGCGACAGCCCGTTTTGAATATGCATAATGTCGAAGTGCTGAACCAATACTGGGCAGGTGTTCGTCCGCTTTACCATGACTTTAGCAACGGGATTAATGCTCCACAGCCAGACCTGTACCGCACTGAAATGCCTGGTGGGCAGTACTCTAATTTAAAACAGCAAGCCCAATCGTTAGGAATTAAAGATTTTGGTCAGGTTAAGGCGAAGTACCGGGAAGTTAATCAACTCCTTGGTGACATTATTAAGGTAACTCCAAGTTCGAAAGTTGTCGGTGATCTGGCAATCTTTATGATCCAAAATCATCTGGATAAGAAAAATATTTTTACTAAGGGTCGACACATTGACTTTCCTGAATCAGTGGTTAACTTCTTTGCGGGGGATCTCGGGCAGCCTTATGGTGGCTTCCCTAAGAAATTACAGCAGGTCGTCTTAAAAGATCACCCAGCGATTACGGTTCGGCCAGGGAGTTTAGCTAAGCCAGCTGATTTTAAAGCAATTAAGCAGGAACTGACTAACAAGATTAAACACACCCCCAGTGAAGATGATTTACAGGGATATTTAATGTATCCGAAGGTGTTTATTGACTACTTTAAGAATTATCAGCAGTATGGTGAGGTAATGGACCTAGATACTACGACTTATTTCCAGGGAATGCGGCCGGGAGAAGTTAAACACATTCAGTATGGTCAAGGGCAAGAGATGATTCTCAAATTAGACTTTATTTCAACCCCAAATCAAGATGGTAAGCGGACATTATTTTTTGAACTTAATGGCCGAAGTTTGCAATTAATGGTTAGGGATAATAGCTTAAAAGAAACAGTGAAAGCAACGCCGCAGGCAGCAGCGGATGATCCCGGTCAGTTAGGGATGCCACTGAATGGGACTGTGGTTAAAGTTAACGTACAAGTTGGTGACCAGGTTAAGGCTGGAGATATCCTCGTGGTAACCGAAGCAATGAAAATGGAATCGGCTGTCAAAGCACCATTTACGGGTAAAGTAGCAAAAATTTACGCTAGCGTTGGTAATCATTTAAAGAGCCAGGATTTATTGTTAACTTTAACTAAGTAATACAAAAGGAAAAACTATGCATAAATTTACTAAACTTAATGCGCGAGGGATCGCGACTTATAATTACTCGCTGCTATCATCAACCAATGAGTGGGCAAAGCACCGGTTGATGACGGGGGCAACAGCGCCATTTTTAGTAACCGCCCGTCAGCAGACTGCCGGCTATGGTAAATTTACCCGGAAATTTTATTCACCCGCAGGCAGCGGAGCTTATTTTACCCTTGCATTACCTAGTCAATTAGCAATATCAGGGGCGCACTTGACCGTGACAGCCGCAGTTGCCGCTTATGAAGTGTTAAGTAGTCATTTTGCCCGACCGTTATCAATTAAGTGGGTAAATGACTTATATTGTAGCGGTCGCAAAGTTACTGGTATTTTGGCAGAGGCGGCCGTTAATAATGAAAATCTTGTTTGCGGAACCGTCATCGGTTGGGGCATTAACTTAGCTGCGCCTGCGAAGGTACCAGCTGAATTACGCTCGCAAATTAGCTGGTTGAGTGCGACGCCAGTCAGTGATTGCCAGCGTTTGGCTATTATTGAGGCAATTGCCGCTCGTTTTTGGGACCTATTGACTAGTTGTCCTTGGTCACAGGTGTTGCAAGTGTACCGGAACCATCAGTTTCTAGCTGGAAAGCATCTCGTGGTTGATACTGGGCGCACACAAGTAGTTGGCTATTTTGATCACCTAACGGATGATGGTTACTTGAGTCTGCGAACGCCTCAGGGGATGCAAGTGTTTACGGCTGGAACTGTTCGAGAATTACCTGGTTAATCTTGGAAGCGATTAGGCAAGCAGTTAAATAGCATTTATGATTGAATTTAATTATTTTCTAATAACATTTTAATTAAATTATTGCTTTTATCATTTAACGATGATAAGGTACTAACAATCAATCAAAACAAATTAATGACGTTGATCGAGACCGGTGGATAGTCCTGGCAGCAGAGAGCTGGTGGTTGGTGTGAACCAGTGGAAGGGAAGATTGACCAATCACTCGTGAGTTATATGTCGAACAGATTTTAAGTAGAACGTACTGGTAGCACCCATTATCGTGCCAGCTAATTGCCAAGTTAATTGGTTGTTGGTTAAAGGCAGCAGTTATGTTGTAAAGAAAGGTGGTACCACGCAATAAGCGTCCTTTTAGCTTCATTATTTGGAGCTAAAAGGACGCTTTTAACGTTTAAACGGCCTTAAAGGAGGTGGTGGAAATGTCAGATAGCGATATTTCAGGCATTATCAATATTGTGAAAAGTAAAATTAGAAAATGGACGTGTCAGTTGTAGTTACAAAGTTAGAATAAGATTTTCATGGTAACGGTAACTGGCCATAATGGAGGGAAAAATTATGACTAATCAAAACGTTACCTTAAATACACAACAAAAATCATTTGCCCAAGCACTGTTTAATGCTTACCAAACTAAGCAGCCACTAAAAAGAGCAGACTAGGAAGGGGTTGTAACCGACGATGAAACGGCCTATGCGGTTCAAGATTGCGTTGCCCGGTTAAAGCAGTTACCAACCGGCGGCTACAAAGTTTCATTGACTAGCCAGCAAACTCAGGACATGTTTGATGCTGATAGCCCACTGTATGGACAACAAGTTGATTCCCACTTTTTACCATCACCAGCGGTCTTATCATTAAAGCAACAAACAATGGCTCCGTTATTAGAAGTTGAATTAGGCTTTCGCGCAACGGAAGACCTATTACCAAACGATAGTTTAGATGATCTTCGTCATAAGACCACCGTTTGTGGAACCTTGGAGCTCCCTGACTGTCGGTTTGCTGACTGGTTTCCCGACCTAAATAAATACTGTGTTATGAGTGATTGCGCAGTTGGTGGTTACGTTGTGTATGGCAGGGAGCGGCCAGCAGATGAAGTATTCTCAACTATTGATGATGCTGCCAACGTAAATGCGACTCTCTATCATGATGGACAAAAAGAAGCGACAGGACAGTCTAGTGAAGTCCTTGGTAATCCCTTTAAGTCTTTGCAATGGCTAGTCGGTAAACTTGCTGCCCAGGGTAAACAGTTCCGAGCGGGACAGCTAGTTTCATCTGGTACCTTTCTCTTACCCCCACACTTAACAGCAGGCAAGTGGGAAGCTAAGTTTGACCACGGATTCGGTGATGTGGTTGTTAATGTCAATGATTAATTAGCGGGATCAATCAGAAAGGAAGTCTTATTATGACTAGGAAAGTAGCAGTTATTGGAATGGGACATGTCGGGGCAACCGTTGCTCATTACCTCGTTGCTTGTGGATTTACGGATGATTTAGCACTGTATGACACGAACGAAGCAAAGGTTCGCGCTGATGCGCTTGATTTAAGAGATGCAATGGCAAACCTGCCTT
>SKER01002038.1_pt1 | contig 14508 bp, 9 predicted proteins | sample 4826961 | NCBI WGS metagenome assembly SKER01 (sample SAMN11008804, study PRJNA524170) | human gut metagenome | biome: Human fecal sample; material: Feces; isolation source: fecal sample from pouch patient p47 | host: Homo sapiens | place: Israel: Tel-Aviv | collected 2016-11-16 | reverse complement strand
GCGCAGGCAGGTAAGATTGAAGGGCCTGACGCCGGAGGAGTTCCGGAACCGGGCCCTTGCGGCGTAGTCGCTATTTGTTCAGTCCAAGTTTCGGGGCGCAGTTCACTGTCCCCTTTGTGGTGGTTTTAATGTTAGGCCTGGAAGGTATCGCGGTCGGGGGCGAAGGACTGCATTGCTGCGATGGTGCGGTCGAAGAGCTCGGGGAGCTCCCAGCCCAGCATCTCGGCGCCCTGCGAAATCACGTCGCGCGAGCAGCCGGCGGCAAAGCGCTTGTCCTTGAACTTTTTCTTGAGCGACTTAGTCGTAAAGTCCATGACGCTTTTGCTCGGACGCATGATCACGGCAGCACCGATCAGGCCGGTGAGCTCGTCGCAGGCAAACAGGATCTTTTCCATCTGCAGCTCGGGCTTGGGCAGCGAAGAGTTGAAATCGGACGTGTGCGTCTGGATGGCGCGGATGAGCTCAGGCGATGCGCCCTCGCCCTCAAGAATCTCGGCGGCATAGATGGTGTGGTTCATGGGGTCGTCCTCATGCTCCTCCCAATCCAAGTCGTGCAGCAGGCCGACGATGCCCCAAAACTCCTCGTTCTCGGGGTCGAACTCGCGCGCAAAGTAGCGCATAGTGCCCTCGACCGTCTCGCCATGGGTGATGTGGAACGGGTCCTTGTTGTGCTCGTTGAGCAGTTCGAACGCGCGGTCGCGGGTGATTCCGGCGGTAAGCGGCTCTGCCATAAGGGACTCCTTGTGCTCGTGGGTATCGATAAGAATGAATACTACTAGAACAAGAAAACCACCACAAAGGTGCCTGTCCCCTTTGTGGTGGTTTTTGGTGCGGATGGGTTAGTTGAGGGCGGCTTGGGCTAGGCGGGCTTCGGCGGCCTCTTCGGTGACGCCCAGGGCCACGGCGAACTCCTCGATGGAGCGGCGCTTGGCTTCCTTGAGTACGCGCATGTAATAAGAGCTGGGCTTTTTATCTGCTTCCTCGGCCTGGCGAATACGGTGCATCATGGTTTTTGCCACGCGAACCGTCTCGGGCGCGCCCAGCTTGAGCTGCTGCTTAAAGTGCGTCTCCTCGAGCGAGCTATTGCGCTCGGTAAAGGTGTCGCACTCCAGCTCGTCGTAGTGGCTCAGCAGGTGCTCGGCATCTTGCTGGGAGATAGCGGCATGCAGACGGTCGGCCTGCGCCACGGGGTACATGAGAATCGTCTGCGCATGCCCCTGCTTGGCCTCGAGCAACAACATGGGCTGCGGCGTGTCGTCTCTAAAGCCGACGACGGTGCAGACTCCCTGACCCGGATGAATGACGTGTTGACCGATTGAGAACATGCTACCTCCAACTTATACGAATTTACGTATGTTAAGAATACCACGCTGACGTGCGCAAACCATCACTTTATGCAGGAAAAGCACACAACTCCGATAGGTAAGAGTATTCGATAAATAGAACGGCTTATCCATACGTTTATGCATTTCTAGAACGTGTATAAACTGCAGGCAAACCGCCAACTTTGTACAGCCGCGCAAGAGCGGTAGTCATTTTTGTGCATATGCAATATCTATTAGCTTTACCCTGCGACAGTAGTTACCGCTTGTGATAGAGTGCTACAAACTCTGGCTTTTGCCCTACGAGTGACCAAGAGCTCGGGGGCTTTAACACAAGGAGGATCTATGCCCGAGAAGATTGAAGAGCTGGTACGCGCTGCGCTTGCTGCGGCCCAGGAGGCCGGCGACCTTTCCGCATTTGAACTTGACGATTGCGCTATCGAGCGACCGGCTGATACTTCTCATGGCGAGTGGACCTCCACCATGGCCCTGAAGTCCGCCAAGCTGGCTCACTGCGCCCCGCGCAAGATCGCCGAGGCCGTCGTTGCCCATATGCCCGAGGACCCCGCGATCGAGAAGGTCGAGATCGCCGGCCCTGGCTTCATCAACTTCTACCTCTCCGTCGCCGTCAAGAACGCCATCTTTGGCGAGGCCCGCGAGAAGGGTATGGACTTCGCTAAGTCCAACGTCGGTGGCGGCCTGAAGACCCAGGTCGAGTTCGTCTCCGCCAACCCCGTCGGCCCCATGCACATCGGTCATGGTCGCTGGGCCGCTCTGGGCGACTCCCTTTGTCGTGTGATGGACCACGCCGGTTATGACATCCAGCGTGAGTTCTACATCAACGACCACGGCTCTCAGATGAACACCTTCGGTAACTCCATCAGCACGCGCTATATGCAGCTTGCCGACATCATCGCCAAGCAGGGCGTGGATATCGACGAGGCTCACAAGCTTCTGATCGCCGACCGCGACGCCTTTGTTGCCGACGAGAACGACGAGCATCCCGAGACCCATCCGTATCAGGACAACTTTGCCGAGACTCTGGGCAAGGACTCCTACGGCGGCGACTACATCATCGACGAGGCCGCCGAGTTCTGGCGCACCGACGGCGATAAGTGGGTCAACGCTGATCCGCAGGAGCGCATGGAGAGCTTCCGCGAGCGCGGCTATGTAAAGATGGTCGACAACATGCGTGACCTTTGCCATGCCGTTAACTGCGACTTCGATCGTTGGTTCTCCGAGCGCTCTCTGTACGTGAAGGACACCGAGGGCGAGACCGCCGGCACCTCCGCCGTCGACCGCGCTTTTGAGAAGCTCGACAAGATGGGCTACCTCTATACCAAGGACGGCGCCCTGTGGTTCCGCTCCACCGACCTGGGCGATGACAAGGACCGCGTCCTGATCAAGTCCGATGGCGAGTACACCTACTTCGCCTCCGACGTCGCCTATCACTGGGATAAGTTCCAGCGCGTCGACCACGTCATCGACATCTGGGGCGCCGACCACCACGGCTACATCGAGCGCGTCCGCTGCGTCTGCGACGCTCTTGGCTATCCCGGCAAGTTCGAGGTTCTGCTGGGCCAGCTCGTCAACCTGCTGCGCAACGGCAAACCCGTCCGTATGTCCAAGCGCAAGGGCACCATGGTGACCCTGCAGGAGCTCGTCGACGAGGTCGGCTCCGACGCCGCCCGCTACACGCTCATCTCCAAGAGCTCCAACCAGATGGTCGACTTCGATATCGAGGCCGTCAAGAAGCGCGACAACTCCAACCCGGTGTACTACGTGCAGTACGCTCACGCTCGCGTGTGCTCCATCCTGCGCCGCGCCGCCGACGTAACGCCTGAGCAGGCCGACGAGATGGGCATGAAGGCCGTTGCCGCCAAGGCCATCGGCGAGAACGTCGATTACTCGCTGCTGACCGACCCGACCGAGCTGGCTCTTTCGCGTAAGCTCAACGAGCTCACTGACCTCATCGCCAGCTGCGCTCGCGACCGCGCTCCGTTCCGTCTGACGCACTTTGCCGAGGAACTCGCCGGCGACTTCCACAGCTTCTACGCCGCCTGCCAGGTTCTGCCGAGCGAGGGTCGTCCCGTCGACCCCGAGCTCTCTCGCGCCCGTCTGGCCGCTTGCGACGCCGTCCGCGTGACGCTCGCCCTGGTGCTTACCCTTGTTGGCGTTTCTGCCCCCGAGCAGATGTAAGCACTGGTTGTTTGACCGTGTAGGTTCGGCTTTGCTGAGCCCTATAAGCCCGATCTTCATGCGGAGATCGGGCTTTTTGCGTTTAGCGAGACAATTTGGCTTGCTGGAAAATGCTACCAAATCGCAACTATACCGGTTTACTACGATGAATTTGGGGAATCCAACCACACGGGCTTTTCAGCGAAAAGTGCAAGCCATCTAGCTGGTGTTTTATTTTTTCGGTTTTTGGCGTGGTCGTGGTTGAGCGATTCATCGTAGTAAACAGCCATAGTTTTGAAAATGACCCTAGGGGACGGAGGAAAACGGATCATTTTTGTCCCGTGGAGGAGCGGTGGGATACCTTCTGCCAAGAATCGGGGGCATCTACTACGTTTAAGTGCGTACCCCGAACCACGCCGAAAATCGCAATATTAAAACCGCAGGTAGCAGGTCTGCGACTTTCGAAAAATAGTGAGTATGTTCAGGGGTGCGGGGGCAAACGTAGTAGATGGGCGCGATTCGTGGCGTGTTGATCTTGGGACCGATGCCCTTGCCCCTTAGTCGTACCGTTTTCTCGATGCTTGAGGCTTGATCTGCCTTCTTCTTATGAGTTGCGGTGGAATGGTTCCTGCTTGAGAGGTGCCGGCCGGGATTTGGGAACTATTTCACCGCAGCTTTTGATGTGGCGATGGTGTACGCCGGAACTTTGTAAAGAGCATCCCTTTTGACTAGTCGTTTAAGAACGTCCCCGATGACTAAGTTGCAGGTGGTTGCGGTTGTGTTACACTAACGCTGCGTATATAACGCAATCATCTCTATACAGATCAATGATGTCCGTCGGTATTTGACGGAGCTAGACTGTTTAGCCGCCCTGAAGGTTTATGCAGGGAGCATGTGATCACAGGGCTTGAAAAGAAAGTTGAGCAAACACTGTGTCTGATCAACAACAAGAAAACGAAATAACGACGACGCAAACGGCTCCCGCTGCACCGGTTACGTCGGACCAGGCCGTGCTTTCCGCGCCGGCGCAGGTCTCGGCTCCCGAGGCGCTTAAGGCCGTCGCGCCCACCACGCCCGTTGCTAGCGAGGAGGCTGCTCCTGCTAAGCCTAAGCGCACGCGTCGTTTGGCCAAGCCTGCTGCGGACGGCGAGGATGCCGAAAAGCCCAAGCGTCGTACGACGCGCACCACGCGCGCGAAGCGCCCCGTTGCCACCGATGCTTCGGCCCCCATTTCCGATGAGGTCGCGCAGGCCCGTGCACTGGCGCAGATTAGCGAGGCCCAGATTGTGCGTGCCCGCCGTCGCGCTGCCGAGCGCGAGGCCGCGGCATTGACTGAGTTCGCTGCGCCGGTCGCCCCCGAGGCTCCTGCTGCCGAACAGTCGGCCGAGAAGCCGGCACCGCGCACGCGTCGCCGTGCGGCAGCCAAGACGCAGCAGCCCGTCGAGCAGCTGACTCCTGAGGTCGCTGAAGCTCCGGCTCGTTCTGCGGCAGCGGAGGGCGCTTCCTCCGCTGAGCCCGTCGTGCACGCTGAGGTCAACGAGGTTCCCGTCGTTGATCCGGCTCTGCGCCCGCATCGTCGCGGCCGCAAGCCCAAGGCGTATGTTGAGGCCGAGAAAGCCGCTGCCGCAGCAGCTGCTGCCCAGGGCGCAGCGGTGACGGCCGAGCTTACGGCCACGGTCGATGCCCCGGTCCAGGACGCTCCGTCCACCGAGGCTCCCGCATCTGCCGATGCCGAGTCCGCCGATGTCCGCCCCGGCCGTAGCCGTCGCACCGCGGCAAAGCGCTCGACGAAGGCGAAGGCCAAGGCCGGCGTCGAGGCCAAGCCCGTCGACGACAAGTCCTCCGAGGCAACCGCCGATGCCGCTTCCGAGGCCGAGAACGTCGACCAGCCGGCAACTGAGAAGCCCAAGCGCACGCGCAAGAAGTCCGCGAGGGCCAAGGGTGCCGAGCAGCAGGGCGACGCCGAACCCAGCAACCATGCCAACGCCGATGCCAAGGCAGAGGGCGAGGCTCCGTCCGGCACCGATGCAACCGCAGCCGCGGCTGCCGAAGGCACCGAGACCGAAGAGGGCGCCCGCCCCAGCCGCCGTCAGCACAAGCGCAACGACGAGCGCAACGACCGCAAGGACGATCGCAACAACGACCGCCGCAGCCGTCAGCGCGACCGCAAACAGCGCAACAAGGAGCGCAACGCCGCCCCCACCGAGCCCACGCTTTCGCGCGAGGAGCTTGCGGCCATGAAGGTAGCCGAGCTGCGCGAGAAGGCAAAAGAGTTCGAGATCGAGACGACCGGCAAGAAGAAGGCCGAGCTTGTCGAGGAGATCTACACGACCGCCGCGAAGGCCGAGGGCTTCCGTGATATTAAGGGCATCCTGCAGATTCGCCCGGACAACTCCGGCATCATCCATGCCCACGGTTACATGAAGTCCAACGAAGACGCCTTCGTCCCCGCTTACCTCATCCGCTCCGCACGCCTGCGCACGGGTGATGTCATCGAGGGTTCGCTGCGCCCCTCGCGCGGCGGCGACAAGCGAGCCGGCCTCGCCAAGATCACGACCGTTAACGGCATGGATCCCGAGCAGATCCGCAACCGCCCCAAGTTCGGCGACCTTACCCCGGTCTATCCCAACGAGCCGCTGCGCATGGAGCACGGCAAGGATTCCATCACCGGTCGCGCCATCGATATCGTGTCGCCGATCGGCAAGGGCCAGCGTGGCCTGATCGTGTCGCCGCCCAAGGCCGGCAAGACAACGATCCTTAAGAAAATCTGCCAGTCCATCTCGATCAACAACCCCGAGGTGCACCTCATTTGTCTGCTCGTCGACGAGCGCCCCGAAGAGGTCACCGATATGCAGCGCTCCATTAAGGGCGAGGTCGTGGCCTCGACCTTCGATATGCCCGCCGACAACCACACCCGCGTGGCCGAGCTCGTCATCGAGCGTGCCAAGCGCATTGTGGAGCTGGGCGGCGATGTCGTGGTGGTGCTCGACTCCATCACACGTCTTGCCCGCGCCTACAACTTGGCGGCACCCGCCTCGGGCCGCATCCTTTCGGGCGGCGTCGATTCGGCAGCCCTCTACCCGCCCAAGCGTTTCCTGGGTGCAGCCCGCAATATCGAAAACGGAGGCTCGCTCACCATCCTCGCCTCCGCCCTCATCGACACCGGCTCCAAGATGGACGAGGTCATCTTTGAGGAGTTCAAGGGTACCGGCAACATGGAGCTCAAGCTCGACCGCGATCTTGCCGACCGCCGCATCTTCCCGGCCATTGACCCTGTTGCCTCCGGTACGCGCAACGAGGACCTGCTGGTCGACGAGCAGATGCGCCCGTTTGTCTTTGGCCTGCGTCGTATCCTCGCCGGCATGAACAACACCGAGCGCGCGGCGGCGTCGTTCATTAAGGGCCTTAAGGGCACCAACACCAACCAGGAGTTCCTGGTGCGTTCGGCCAAAAAACATAGCGACTACGAGCAGACGTTTTAGGCCATAAGTCGCACGCTATATCGCCACAAGAACGGGCAATCGGGCCGGGGTTTATGCCCCGGCCCTTTCTTTACGGCGCCACTCGGCAACATTTTCTGACCTTATGACCGACAAGCAGCAGTTTTGGAGCCATAATCCGGCCTCATCGCTTGCAATCGGAGGGTCGGTTTCGCATAATAGCTTTTAAGCTTCGCGACGGAAAACGCAGATGAAACGAACTATATACCGTTGCTTTGGGACGCATGTCCCGCTTCATCTTCTCTCGCGCAGCCAACTAAATGATGCGATTTGGGTGCTGGAAGATGGGGAGAGCTCATGGCTTCTTCTGATGCAACACAACGAGCAGTCCTTGCTGGACTTTCCTGCGGGATCGGCCTTGCCGCCCCCGTGGTGATGTATGCCGCGACGTTGCCGTTCTCGTCGGTCAACGAGACGGTTGTCGCGGGCGCGGTTCCCTTCGCCGTTGGTGCGGTGGCGGGCGTGGGTATCTACGCAGCCTCGCTGGGCATCTCCGAGTATCGCTCTGAGCATGATGGCCGCCTGTTTGAGCCCGATGCCGTGGGCGGCGCCGCTCAGTTTGGCCGGACCCACAACGAGTTCAAGACCGCCTCGATTCCCGCGCAGCAGCAGGGGTCGGCGCCTCAGCCTGCGGTCCCGGCCGATCAGGCCAATGCCACACAGCCTTCTTCCGCATTTCTCTCCGGCCTGACCGGTGCGTTCCAGCGCCGCCACGCCGACGATGGCGTTCCCACCATCGCGCGCGCGGCTAACGCCATGGATGAGGCCGAGGCCTGGTCTATGATCGACAGCATGCTCGATGACGATTCCCCGGTCAGCTGCGATCCCGTGCGTTCGCGCGATGTCTACCAGGTCGCAATCGACGAGCTCACCAACGGTGGAAAGACCGGTTCTTACAATCGCGATGACATCGCCGCTGCCGCACGCGCCGTCTCGGGCTCTCATGCCGCCCCTGCGGGCAGCACCGCGGCCTTCGTGGCGCTTGTGGCCAACGCCGCCAACAATGCCGCCTATAGCGGCGCGTCGTCGGCTGCGTACGCCTCTGCCGCGTCGGCTGCTTCGGCCGGCCAACAGAGCGCAGCTCAGGCGGCTCCTGTCGCCGACCCCTTTGCCGATGAGCCCCTGGCTGTCGACGAGGAGACCATTGCCGCTCGCCGAGCTGCCGAAAGCTCGCTTTGGGGCGCTTCGGCCCAAATGCAGGCCGCGGAGGCGGCGCCGAACAACGCCAAGCTCGCCAGCATGCCCATCATTTCCGATGCCAAGGGTGTGGATCTCTCCGATCTGGACGAGCCTGCCGCCATCACTGCGTCTATCGACGCCCAGGATCGCGTGGATACCGATAGTCTCCCCGATGCCTCTCTTGAGGAAGATATCCCCATGGCCGATTATTCGGGCCACGAGGACATGTGGGCCGCCGCTATGGCGATCATGGCCGAGGCTGCCGAGCCCGCCCCCGTGGCGGTGCCCACGCCTGCAGCCTCACCTGTCCCGGTTGCTCCCGTCTATGTCGGCCGCCACAGCTCCGTGCTTCCCGAGGATACCGCGCGTATCTCGCGCGAGGGTATCGAGCGCGCCGAGGCTATCGCTGCCGGCGTTATGGAAAACCGCCGCCATGAGCGCGTCAATCAGATTCTCGAGGAAGAGATCAACCGTCTGCAGTCTGCGGCCGTCAAGCGCACGGGCCGTGCCTATCTGAGCGTTATCGAGGGCGGTACTGCCAGCTTTACGCCGCTGCGCGCGGAGGCATAATTGCCGCATGGTTAAGCTCGATCGAAAATGGGCGCTTGCCGCCTGCGCCATGGTGCTTGTCATTTGGGGCAATTCGCTGGTTCCCGGTACGGGGTCTGGTTCGTTGAGCCTGTCGATCATGGAATCCATTCGCGGCTTTTTGCAGGCCCTGGGGCTTCCATACGAGTGGGTGACCAACTTCGTCGTGCGCAAGTGTGCTCATTTTACCGAGTACATGGTGCTTGGCATCTTGGTGACGCATGCCTTTGACCTCGAAGGCCGGCGCACGTTTGATGTGTTGCTGCCCACGGCGGTGCTCTTGCTGCTTGTCCCCTCCATTGACGAGACGATTCAGCTTTTTGTGCCCGGTCGCGCCGGCATGATTACCGATGTGATGATTGACTGCTGCGGGGCGACGACAGGCGTCGTGCTCCGATATCTCTTACGGTCGCTGATGTACACCAAAAAGGCCGCCTAGGACGTTTTGCTTGGTCCTAGGCGGCCTTACGCGTTTGAGGGCTTCTGCGGGGCGTGACGGCGATGTCCGGGCGTTTTGCGAGTTTGGCTACGCTGCGCCCCGTTGAGGTGTCCTTTACTGGAGCGCCTGGGCGCCCAGGGCCAGGCAGCCCATGATGCCCTGCTTGCCCTCGAGGCTGTTGTTGACAATGTAGGTATCGATGTCGTTGACCTCGGGCGTGACGATATAGCCGTTGAGCATCTCGGCGCACTTTTTGCGTGCGAGCGGCACGATTGGGGTGTGGTCGGCCACGCCGCCGCCGATGATGATCTTTTGCGGCGCGTAGCACAGCGTGTAGGTCATGAGCGCCTGTGCCAGATAGCCTGCGAGCAGGTCCATGGCCTCCGGGTCATCGGCCATGTCTCCGGCGCTCTTGCCATCCCAGCGCTTTTTAACGCCGGGGCCGGCGATGAGGCCCTCGAGGCAGTTGTCGTGGAAGGGGCAAGCGCTATGCTCACCGATGGTGTCGCGCGGGTCGCGCGTGACCAGGATGTGGCCGGCCTCGGGATGCATCATGCCGTGTACGAGCTTACCGCCCGAGAGCACGCCGGCGCCCACACCGGTGCCGATGGTCAGGTAGACCACGTCCGTGAGGCCCTGGGCGCAACCAAAGGTGACCTCGCCCAGGCAGGCAACGTTGACGTCGGTGTCGTAGCCGCAGGGAATATTGAGCTCGTTTTGGATGGTGCCCAGCAGGTCGAAGTAGCGCCATGCCGTTTTGGGCGTCTCCAGGATCTTGCCGTATTGGGGCGAGGCGGGGTTGACCGCGGTGGGGCCAAAGGCGCCGATGCCCAGCGCGGCGATGCCCTTGTCGGCAAACCATGCATTGACGGCCTCAACGGTCTCCTGCGGGGTCGTGGTCGCGATCTGCTCGCGCTCCAGGACCGTACCGTCTGCATAGCCCGTGGCGCAGACCATCTTGGTGCCGCCGGCCTCGAGCGCTCCGATAAGCTGCTGTTCTGCCATAGTATTCCTCTCTCTGGGACGAGTTGCTCCGTGACTAAAGTATAGGGCTCTAAACCATTTAAGAAAGCGCTATAAAAAGAAGCCTCGCAACGCGGCGGGCGGTGCGAGGCTTCTTTGGTTGCTTTAGTTGCTGGGCCGTCCTTACCCGCGCGGCTTGATTTTATCACGTAACGACTTGAGGTTCTCCAGCGCTGCGTTGAGCGTCTCGTCTCGCTTGGCAAAGTGGAAACGAATCAGATGGTTGACGGGCTCGCGGAAGAAGCTCGAGCCGGGCACGGCGCCCACGCCCACCTTAGACGCGAGATCCTCGCAGAATTCGAGGTCGCTGTCATAGCCAAACTCAGAGATGTCCATCATGACGTAGTAGGCGCCCTGCGGCACGTTATGCTCAAGACCGATGCTGTCGAGTCCCTGGCAGAACAGGTCTCGTTTGGCGGTATAGAGGTCAAGGACCTCATCGTAATAGCTGTCGTCGAAGTTGAGGGCGGTGACAACGGCTTCCTGCAGGGGAGCGGAGGCACCCACGGTGAGGAAGTCGTGGACCTTCTTGATGCGCTCGGTGATCTGGGCCGGGGCGATGGTGTAGCCCAGGCGCCAGCCGGTGATGGAGTACGTCTTAGACAGCGAGCTGCAGCTGATGGTTCGCTCAAACATGCCGGGCAGCGTGGCCATATAGACGTGCTCGTGGGGCGCGTAGACGATGTGCTCGTATACCTCGTCGGTGATGCAGTAGGCGTCGTACTTTTTGCAGAGGTCGGCGATAAAGGTGAGCTCCTCGCGCGTAAAGACCTTTCCGCAGGGGTTGGAAGGGTTGCACAGGACGATGGCCTTGGGATCATTGTCACGGAAGGCCGCCTCGAGGACCTCGCGATCGAATTCGAACGTGGGCGGGTTGAGCGGCACGTAGATGGGCTCGGCACCCGAAAGGATCGTGTCGGCGCCGTAGTTCTCGTAGAACGGCGAGAAGATGACGACCTTGTCGCCGGGGTTCGTGACCGTCATCATGGCGGCCATCATGGCCTCGGTGGAGCCGCAGGTGACCACGATGTTCTCGTTGGGGTTGATCGGCATGCCCATAAAGTGCTCCTGCTTGGCGGCAAGCGCCTCGCGCATGGCCTGGGAGCCCCAGGTGATGGAGTACTGGTGATAGAGCGGCTTGGGGTCGGCGGCGATGGTGCTGAGGCTCTTGAGCAGCTGCGCCGGGGGATCGAAGTCGGGGAAGCCCTGCGAGAGGTTGACGGCGTCGTACTTATTGGAGATGCGTGTCATGCGGCGGATGACTGAATCGGTGAATGTTGCCGTGCGATTGGAGAGTTCTTTCATGACGGTCCTTTCGAGGGTTTGCAGTGGGGCAAGTTTACTCCTATGAAAAGGGTGGGAATTGCTCGAAACGCGCTCGAAAAACTCTTTTCAAAATTCTTGAAAATTGGGGCTTGCATCGCATGGCGTTCCTTGCAATAATAGTCGAGCGCGAAGCGCACAGGACACGGTGGGTGTAGCTCAGTTGGCTAGAGCGACGGGTTGTGGTCCCGTAGGTCGAGGGTTCGAGTCCCTTTACCCACCCCAGTTCTTGCTTCGTGTTGATATCGGGTCGTTAGCTCAGTTGGTAGAGCAGGGGACTCTTAATCCCAAGGTCCAGGGTTCGACCCCCTGACGGCCCACCACACGATATCTCCTCTAAAGTCCGCCACAACGGACTTTAGCTTTGGGTCGTTAGCTCAGTTGGTAGAGCAGGGGACTCTTAATCCCAAGGTCCAGGGTTCGACCCCCTGACGGCCCACCCAAAGCACGTAAGACGGTCAGCGAAAGTTGGCCGTCTTTTTTGTTGACCTCACATGGGGTCGAACCCGAAAGGGCGTGGAGCTTAGAAAACGCGTAAGCGTTTGCCAGCGCAGCGCGCAAGGCGCCTTGGCGCCGCAGCGGCCGCCTGCGCAGCAAGCTGACCCCCTGACGGCCCACCAAAGCATGTTAAGACGGTCAACTTCGGTTGACCGTCTTTTTTTGTTGACTTTGCATGGGGTCGAACCTGTAAGGGCGCAGCCGCTTTCACAGATTGAGTCTACCCTGGGGATCGGAAAACCGGCGTGTCTGCACCGCGAAGTACGCCTGGGCGAGCGCGATTTCTGGCTTGTTTGGGTCTCCGTTTTGGGCGATTAAATAGCATGCGTAGCGCGTCAGTTTGAAATCTTTAACCGCGCGGGCGGCGACACCGGCAGTTACCATTTTCGTGGTGTCACGAAAATGGGAATCAACTGGGGTTTTGTTTGATTCACACGAGACATGAGCCCGTGTTACTTCGAGCTCACGGGACCCATGGATATCGATTAGTTGTGTTCTGCGTTAGATAGGCGTCCAGTTTAATTCGCTCGATAGTGCGAACCTAGGCTTTCGGTTCGTTTGCGCATGGCTTTGACCATCTCCGCAGCCAGCTGAATCTGCGACTGCAGGCGGGCGAGGGCAGCGATTTCGCTGTCATTGGCGTGCGGCTTATGCAGCGACGTCGCCTCGTCTTGTAGGCTTTCAAGCTCTTGAAACGCCTCGGATAGGCCTGGTTCGGTCCTGTTGATCATGCAGTAGGTGCTCATTGTGTGTTTGAGGCTGCGGGTCAGGTGCTCGGCGTCTGTTGTGGCAATGCCATACTGGGGCAGTGCAGTGTGCATCGGTGCGGCTGCCTCGGGAGCGTCCAGTGCTGCTCGAGCCGCCGATGCGCCCGCAATGCGCCCGAATACGATGCCATTGGCGCTCGACAGCCCTCCGATGCGGTCGGCGCCGTGCATGCCGCCTGTTGCCTCGCCACAGGCGTAGAGGCCCTCAACGCCCGTGTACGCGGTCCTGTCGATCTTGATGCCGCCGTTGGCCGCGTGGGCATACATCGCCACACGCATCTCGTCGCTCGGAGCGATACCATGCTCGTCTTGCAGCCAAGTGGCAAATGTCTGCACGAACTCGGGGACATTCTCTCGCGGGAAGTCGTAGTGGAGCGCCAGACCTTCGGCACCCGCTTGATCGACAGCAAGATCGATGGCGCGGGAAGCTAAGCGCGAAGTGAAGGGGCCATATCCTGAGCGTTGCTCAAGCAGATCGTCTAACTTTTCGTTGGCAATGTCGAGCGGTTGGTCAAACGTGACGTAGCGCCAGGTCTTTTCGTTAAAGACCAGGTTGCGCTTAGGTTCAATGAAACCGGGCATCATCTGCATGAACTCTATATTAGTAAGCGATGCACCGTGCGCCAGCGCGATGGCCTGCGAGGAGCTGAGTACATCGGCCGACGTAAGGCTGCGCTCGAACATGCCGCCTGTGCCACCGGCTGCGATGACGGTGGCCTTTGCTGTAAAGGTCACGATGCGCTCGTCTGTTTGGTTGTAGAGCACGGCGCCGGTAATCTTTCCGGTTGTGCTTTCAACAAGGTCTATAAGCTCGTGTCGGGGGAGCAGACGAATGCCAAGAGACTTGATCTGGGCCGCACACGCGTCTTCAAGAGGCTTGCGGGTCAGGCCGCGCCAATTGCGTGTCTTATGGTCAAAGCAGGGGATAAATTGCTTTTGCTGGGCGCTCTCGGCGCTTTGCGGACGCTGGAGCTCAACACCCAGATCTTGCTCGAGCCATTGGATGGCCTGGGGGATACCGTGGACAAACGTCTGGACGAGCGTAGGGTCGGCAACGCCGCCACCGACGGTTTGGATAGTGTCGATGAGGTCTTGCTCGTCGTCTTTGTCGACGGGACCAATAAGGCCGAGGCCCCAGGTGCCCGGGAAGAAGCTCGATCCGCTCATGGTCTTGCCGGCGCATGCGATGGCAACGGTCGCGCCCGCGCGTGCTGCTTCTATGGCGGCGCAAAGGCCCGCGATGCCCGATCCGATTACCAGTACATCAGTTGATTCCATGGGATTCCTTTCTCGTTCGCGCATTGTCGCATGGGTGATCGGCAAAGGCATCGCAAAGATGGGATAAATCGGCAAAGGGCAAATATGGCACGTGGACGTTGAAGCCACTTGGCGGCTCCTTCTCCTCACACTTCATGTTCCATCAGAACTGATATATCGGATCTCGAACGTTTTATGGCAACAAAAAAGAGCCGCTACCCGGGTAGGTAGCGGCTCTAAAGCTCAACTATATGAGCATCGCGCGGGCGCGATTAGGCCTTGAGGGCCTCCTCGACGGCGACAGCGCAGGCGACGGTGGCACCGACCATGGGGTTGTTGCCCATGCCGATGAGACCCATCATGTCGACGTGCGCAGGCACGGAGGAAGAACCGGCGAACTGGGCGTCGGAGTGCATACGGCCCATGGTGTCGGT
>SKER01002037.1_pt1 | contig 14511 bp, 15 predicted proteins | sample 4826961 | NCBI WGS metagenome assembly SKER01 (sample SAMN11008804, study PRJNA524170) | human gut metagenome | biome: Human fecal sample; material: Feces; isolation source: fecal sample from pouch patient p47 | host: Homo sapiens | place: Israel: Tel-Aviv | collected 2016-11-16 | reverse complement strand
AAAGGTTAAAAATCTGATTTCTTTTGCCAAGTTGAATCTACCCATAGATTTAACTAGAAAGGAATATCAGAAAAACTTACCAATACTGATGTGATTATCAAGATTTAGTAAGTTTTATGATTCGGAATTGGAGAGATTTTTTATGAATAAGTATATGTGGAAGTTAAGCCCTAAGAACATCGCTGCCTTGGGGATCGGGTCAGCCGTTTTCGTGATTGTCGGCCGTTTTGCCTCAATCCCAAGCGGTCTGCCAAACACCAACTTTGAACTGGTTTATGCCTTCCTGGCCATGATTGCCATGATCTACGGGCCAACTGTCGGCTTCGGGGTCGGCTTCATCGGCCACGTCCTCTTGGACTTGATGATGTACGGGCAGACCTGGTGGAACTGGAACTTCGCGGCCGGCTTCCTGGGCTTCTTCATCGGCCTCTACGCTTTGCGCGTCAACATAGACCAAGGTGAATTCAGCGCTAAGGAAATGGTGATCTTTAATGTGGTGCAGGTCGTGGCCAACGCTATTGTCTGGTTCCTCTTGGGGGCCGTGGGCGACATGGTCTTGAACAGCGAACCAGCGGCTAAGGTCTTTGCCCAAGCCGGCCTGACTACCTTAATGGATGGTTTGACCATCGCGGTTTTGGGTACCATCCTGCTCAAGTTTTACGCCGGCAGCCGGGTCAAGAAGGGCAGTTTGCACAAGGATTAAGGAATTAGTATATGACAAGTCTGATTCAGTTTAGAGATTTTTCTTTTCAGTACGACAGCCAGCAGGAGCCAACCCTCCACAATATCAATTTGACGATTGAGCAGGGGGAAAAAGTATTGCTGGCCGGGCCCTCAGGGTCTGGCAAGTCAACCCTGGGCAAGTGCTTGAACGGATTGATTCCCAACCTGGATAAAGGGACGATCACAGGCCAGTGCTTGATTGATGGCAAGGACATCAGTCAGACTGGCCTGTTTGACTTATCTTTTACCACTTCAACCATTCTCCAGGATACGGATGCCCAGTTTATCGGCCTGACGGTCGGGGAAGACATCGCTTTTTCCCTGGAAAATGACTGCGTGCCCCAGGACAAAATGAAGCAGGTGGTAGACCGCTGGGCCAAGGAGCTGGATTTGGGCGATTTGCTCAAGCAGGCTCCCCAGAGCTTGTCGGGCGGACAGAAGCAGCGGGTGGCCCTGGCTGGGGTCTTGGTTGACGAGTCCCCGATCCTGCTCTTTGACGAACCCCTGGCCAACCTGGACCCGGCCTCTGGCTACAAGACCATGCGCCTCATCGACCAGATGCAGAAGAAATTCCGGGCCACGGTCATCATCATCGAGCACCGCCTGGAAGAAGTCCTGGCTGAGAAAGTAGACCGGATCGTCCTGGTTGATGATGGCCGGATTTTAGCTGACCAAAAGCCGGATGACCTGCTCAAGGCTGACCGCCTGGAGGCTGTCGGGGTCAGAAATCCTCTTTACCTGGACACCATGAAGACGGCTGGGATTGATTTGAATAAGCTTGAAAAGCTGACCCCGCTGGAAGCTTTGCCGGTTGAGAGGGATGCCAAAGACAAGCTTTTGGCCTGGCAAAACAGCTACCAGTTGCCGGCAGAAAAGGCAGCTGGTAAGGAGCTCTTGACCTTGAAAAATGTTGGCTTTGCCTACAGCGCCGACCAAAAATACCCTTTAAAGGACGTTAATGCCGTCATCAAGGAAGGGGACTTCATCTCCATCGTCGGGCAAAACGGGGCGGGGAAGACCACCCTCTGCCGCTTGATCTGCGGCTTTTTGCAAAACACGGGCGAGATTGCCTGGCAAGGCGAGGACATGGCCGGCTTGTCCATCAAGGAGCGGGCGGACAAGATCGGCTACGTGATGCAGGATCCCAACCAGATGATCAGCCAGACCATGATATTTGACGAAGTAGCCCTGGGCTTGCGCTTGCGGAAAGTACCAGAAGACGAGGTCAAGGAAAGGGTGGGCAAGGTTTTTAAGATCTGCGGCCTCTACCCATTCAGAAACTGGCCGGTTTCCGCCCTCAGCTTTGGGCAAAAGAAGCGGGTCACGATCGCGGCGATTTTGGTCCTGGAACCGGACTTGTTGATTCTGGATGAACCAACAGCTGGCCAGGACTGGAAGACCTACACGGAAATCATGTCCTTCTTGCAGAAATTAAATGCAGCTGGCAAGACGATCATGATCATCACCCATGACATGCACTTGATGATGGAATACACTGACCGGTCACTTGTTTTTGCCAAGGGACGTTTGATTGCCGACACCACGCCGGTTGAGCTCTTGACTGATGAAAAGCTGGTCGAGCAGGCTTCTTTGCGGCAGGTCAGCCTCTTTGACCTGGCCCAGCATTACGGCTTGCCAGATCCGGAGGGCTTTGCCCGCAAGTTCGTGGCTTATGAACGGGAAAGATTGGGGGAAAACGCTAATGAATGATGCAGTTTTAGGCTATACGCCGGGGAAGACCTTTGTCCACCGCTTGAGCGCGACCACCAAGCTTTTGTTCTTGATTATTACTTCGGTGGCCTGCATGGTGACTTATGACACCCGCTTTTTACTGATCATGTGCCTTTTGTCCCTGGTCTTGTTCAAGGTTTCCCAGGTCAAGTGGCGGCAGGTGTCAGTTGTGGTCAACCTGATCATAATTTTCGCGGTCTTGAACTTGATCTTGGTTTATGTCTTTCAGCCCAGCTACGGGGCGGACCTCTATGGCAGCAAGCACGTCCTGCTGGGCAGTGGCTTTTTTGCTTTAACGGCTGAGGAGACTTTTTACCTCTTCAACTTGCTGCTCAAGTATATCTGTGCCGTGCCGATTGCAATCTTGTTCTTATTGACGACCAATCCCAGCCAGTTTGCTTCCAGTCTGAACCAGATTGGGATCAGCTACCGCTTCTCTTATGCCTTTTCCCTGGCCCTGCGCTATATTCCAGACATCCAGGAAAGCTACTGGGCGATTTCCCATGCCCAGCAGGCCCGGGGGAATGAGATTTCCAAGAAGGCCAAGCTGGCTGACCGGGCCAAGGGGACGGTCAATATCGTCATGCCTTTGATTCTGTCCAGTTTAGACCGGATCACGGTGATCTCCACGGCCATGGAACTGCGCCGGTTTGGCTCCAAGAAGAAGCGGACCTGGTACACTTCCCAAAAGCTTAAAGCCAGCGACTGGCTGAGCTTGGGGGTGGCAGTTTTACTGGTTCTCTTGATGCTCTACTTCTGGCATCTGAACCAGGGCCGCTTTTACAACCCTTTTAAGTAGAAGATAAATTTCAGGACTCGTTTGAGTCCTTTTTATTTGTCAAAAATTAACTAAAAAACAGAGATTAAGTGAAAAAGTTATTGAACTGCTAAAAGGAAAAAGCCTTTTAGCGGGTCTTTTTTAGTGAAAAAAGGAGAATATAAGCAAGAAAATCTGTTTTTTATCGGCGAAAAAGCTGGAAAAATCGCCTTTTAACTTTTGTGATAGAAATCGCTATCTTTTGTAAAAGTGGAAAAGATATATAAAATAATTTATTCACAATAACAAAAGACGGTTACCGCTTACATCGCTAATAAGGCAAAACATAAGGGAAAAGCAGCTTCTTGTGTCATTAAGAAAGGGGGATTTTACCCTCTTTTCTTTTTTCTAAATACTGTTATAGTAGTAATTGAGAAATTGATCACAAGTAATAAACAAGAAGCAGGAGACGAGAGAATGCCTAAGCAAAGCACCACAGAAGTGGAAAAGTCAGTTCAAACTGAAGACGAAATCTACCACAATATCGATATTTTGGTTAATAAATCACATGAAGCCTTAGCCCAGATGGACGACTTCAGCCAGGAAGACGTGGACAAGCTTTGCCAAGTCATTGAAAAAGTCGGTGAAGACAATGCCCGCTACCTGGCCCAAATGGCAGTTGACGAAACTGGCCGGGGCAAGGTCGAAGACAAGGTGACCAAGAACACCTACGCTGCCCAGACTATCTGGGAAAGCATGAAGGATATGAAGACGGTCGGGGTGATCGAAGAAGACAAGCAGGAAGGCTTGATGAAGATTGCTGAACCGATCGGAGTCATCGCCGGGGTAACGCCAGTCACCAACCCGACTTCCACGGTTATCTTCAAGGCTATGATCGCCATGAAGAGCAAGAACACCATCATCTTCGGCTTCCACCCGCAAGCCCAAAAATGCTGCGTGGAAACAGCCAAGCTGATCAAGGAAGCCACGGCTGCCGCCGGGGCACCGGAAAACTGGATCCAATGGATCGAACACCCAAGCCTCACGGCCACGACGGCTTTGATGAACAACCCAAAGGTGCAGATGGTCCTGGCCACTGGCGGCCCAGGCATGGTCAAGGCCGCCTACTCAACTGGCAAGCCGGCTCTGGGCGTGGGCCCAGGCAACGGCCCGTCCTACATCGAAAAGACAGCGGACATTGAACAGTCAGTTAACGACATCGTCTTGTCCAAGACTTTTGACAACGGGATGATCTGTGCCTCAGAAAACTCCGTCGTCGTTGACAAGGAGGTCTATGACCAAGTCAAGGAAGCCTTCTTAAAGCGCCACTGCTACTTCTTAAAGGCTGACGAAATCAAGCTCTTTGAAGAACACTTCATCGACCCCCGCCGGGGGACAGTCGCTGGCCCGATGGCCGGCAAGAGCGCGGTCAAGATCGCTGAAATGTGCGGGGTGACCGTGCCTGCCGACACCCAAGTCATCGTGGCTGAATACAGCGGGGTTGGCCCGAAGTACCCATTGTCAGCTGAAAAGCTGTCCCCGGTCTTCACCCTCTACAAGGCGGAAAACAGTGCCCAGGCCTTCAAGATCTGCACCGACCTCTTGAACTACGGCGGCCGGGGCCACACTGCCGGCATCCACACCCAAAACAGCAAGGTTATCCGCAAGTTTGCCTTCGCCATGTCTGCCTGCCGTATCCTGGTCAACAGCCCGGCTGCCCTTGGCGGGATCGGCGGGGTCTACAACAACATGATGCCATCCTTGACCCTGGGAACCGGCTCATACGGGGCTAACTCAGTTTCTCACAACATCACCGCCAAGGACCTCTTGAACATCAAGACCGTGGCCATGAGAAGAAAGCCAATCTTATAAAAAATACCGTCATTAAAAATCAAGAATCCATGTCTTAAATTATCTAAGCTGAGGCCATCGCCTTGGCTTTTTATTTCTTCTTTTTTGTAAGAAAAAACTCAAAAAATACTGAAAAAGTGCTAAAATAGAAAGCAAAGTTACAAGCTGGAGGGAAATCACATGCAAAAATCATGGTCAGTCAAAAGAGCCGCCGTCGTCGCCGTTTTGATGGCGATGAACGTTGCCTTGTCTTCATTCAGTATCCCTGTCCCAGGCGGCCACCTCTACTTCAACGACGTGGTCATCGTCGCCGCCGCCTTGCTGCTGTACCCATCAGAGGCCTTCGTGGTCGGCGGGGTAGGGGCCTTCTTGGGCGACTTCCTTTTCTACCCGGCGCCCATGTTCGTCAGCCTCTTCTCCCACGGCTTTGAAGCCTTGATCATCTCTTACTTTGCCCACAAGTTTGCCGGCGAGCAAAAGAAGGTCATCTTGGGCATCTTTATCGGCGCCGCCGTGATGGTAACTGGCTACACTTTAGGCCGGGCCTTCATTTACGCGACCCCGGCTATCTCCCTGGTCAAGTTTCCTTTTGAATGCCTGCAGGCAGCCGTTGGGGCGTGCTTAGGCTACAACCTGGTCTACCACGCCGGCATCGAAAAGCAGTTCCAACACCGCTTGCGGTAAACAGGGAGAAAAAAGAAATACAGAAAGCACTGCAAGCAAAAATCCACCCAGATGGGTGGATTTTTTAATGCTCATTCAGTTAAATAGAAGGCTAATTATAGCGCAAAGGCCCGCCGCTGATCTGGTTGCGGCCATTGTCCTTGCTCTGGTAGAGCATGCGGTCGGCTTCCCGGATCATTTCGTAGACCTCGTCTGGGGTCTAGGCCTGGCCATAGACATAGCCGGCAGAAATATGGATGTCAAACTTCAAGTCCAGAATCTTGACCTGTTTCAAGTATTCCCGGACCTTTTGGCCATTCCTGCGCAGCCGGTCCAGGAGCGGAAGGCACTGTTGCAGTAGACCAGCTTGGCCTGCTGGATTTGGACGATGAAGATGGAATTAGGCCGGGGATTCTCAAAGTTGTTGTCCAGCCGGTCCCGGGTTTCCAAGTAGGGATCCAGGACGTTGATGTGGTTGAAGCCAGAGAAAAGGGCTCTTTCTTCAACGCTTTCAAAGTTATCTCTTTCCTGGCTCAGTTCTTCTTCCGGCATTTCTTTAGCCAAAAGCCGCCCCTGAGTCAGCATAATTCCTAAGGCCCGGATGAAGTTTAGCATGGCCTGGTCCTCAACCCCTTGACGACCGGGACGATCTTGAGCAGGCGGGACATGTTGATGACGGAAGCCAGGATGATCTTGGCCCTTTGCCGGTTGGTATTGAAGCTGCGGACGTCGACTTTAAGATAGTCGAAATTGTATTCCAGCAGGGTTTCCGTTGACAAGTCGATGTTTTCCCCGCCATAGCGGTCCAGGCAGATCCTGAATCCTTGTTTCCGCAAGTTGGCCGCCGCGTCCTTCAGCCGCTGCTGGTCAACCGCGACTGGTTGGGCCATCAGGTCAAACTGGATCATGTTGTGGGGGATCTGGTATTTCTGGGTGATCCCAAGAACTTGGTCGATGAAACCGTCGATGTTGAAGTCGCTAGGCGAGAGGGTGATGGAGACCGGAACGGTTGGCAGGTTGTCGGCCCGCCTTTGGTTCAGCAGCTGGCAGACATGGTCTAAGACATGGAGGTCCAGCTGGTAGACCAGGCCGCTTCTTTCCAGAACTGGGATAAAGCGGCTGGCCTTTAAAGCCGGCTTGCCTGGTTCCTGCCAGCGGGAGACGGCTTCAAAGTTGCAGATTTTCTTAGAATAGAGGTTGAAAATCGGCTGGTAGTAGACCTTGAGCCAGTTCTGGCTGAGGGCTTCTTCAAAGTGGCCCATCAAGTAGTCCTGCATCTCAAAGGGCTTCTTGACGGATGTGTTGTAGACCTGGTAAGCCTTGTGCCGGTCATCGCCCATGTAGCGCAGGGTCAGGTAGGCCTTGTCGACGGCGCTGGTGGCTGGTTCCATTTCCTTGACCTTGTAGACGCCGGCTCTGACGGTCGTGACCTTGTCAGCGGAAAAAATCCGCGACTTTCTTCTGGATCTCCGGCAGCAGCTTCTTGGAAACTGGCCCGGATGATTTCCCCGCACTTCTTGATAAGCTGGTCCCCCTGCAAGAAGCCAAAGTGGTCGTTGTAAGAGTGCAGGGAGGAGATGTCGAAGTAGATAACGTCAACTTGCCCGGCCTGCTTTAAGAGCTTTCTTAAAAAGTCATCCCCGAACTTGCTAAAGTAGCTGACATTGGGCATGCCCGTCAGCAGGTCCATGTCGGGGGACTCACTTTGCTTCTTGGTCTGCTGGCTCTGGTCATTGCCCAGGTCAAAGTAGGTAACCAGCAAAAGGATTGTGCCGTCCTCAGTCTTGATCCGCTTTGAGTGGGCAAAAAGGGTGTGGTATTCGCCCTTGATGGACAGAGGCGGTAGGTCAAGTGGCATTGGGGATATTTGACAGCTGAAGCTGAAAAAGTTGCCAGGCGGACAACGTCAGCCGGGTAGACCCGGCCAAAGCTGTGGTGGTTGAGGTATTCCAGCATGGACTCCTGGTCAGAGCCAACCATCTTGCAGTATTCGTCAGAAGCCAGCAAGGCATGGTACTTCCCCGTCGATGACCTGCATAACTAAAAGCGGCAGGGGTGTTTTCTCATATCGGGCGCGTTCTTGATCGGTAAATTGGTAAAGGGCTTCTGCCATAGTTATTCCTTAATTGATTGAAGGATGATCAAGTGGGTGATTATCAGCTTAAGTTAATAGTTCTTTTCTAATAAGCCAGTGCTTATGATGAAAAAATTTTGTTTCCCCAAAATCTAAAAACAGATCAATAGAATGATTTTTGGATTTGATAGAAATTATATTATGATCGAGTGGCTTTGCCTAGCTAATTCATTAAAAAATACTAGAAAAAGGAAATAAATATGAAAATAGAACAAGAGCACTTTCTTGGGAGTGAAAAAGCATGAAAGAAGAAAGAAAATTAACCTGGGAAGAGCATTTGTCAGCCTTAACGTCCTACTTGGATGAAAAAGGCATTGACCTGGCCTATGTGGCAGAGCCAGTGGACATTGCCTACCTGACGGGCTACAGCAGCTGGACGGAGGAACGGGTCTTCGCCCTGCTGGTATCCAGAACAGGCCAGGCCCTCTTGCTGGCTCCGGCGATCAATGAAGGAGAAGTCAAGCAGACTTCTTGGGCGGACCGGGCCTGCTTTTACCAAGACGGGGAGAATCCTTGGGAGAAGGCAAAAGAGAGAATGACCGCCTGGCCAAAAGGATTTTGGGCCCTGGAAGCGCGGGCGGTGACCCTCAGCCACTACCGGGCGATTAAGGAAGTTTTTCCGGAAGCAAATTTGGCAGCAGACATTTCTTCCTGGCTGGCCAGACGGCGGATGATCAAGTCGCCGGCGGAAATTGAAAAGCTACAGGCGGCTGGCAGGCTGGCTGACCAGGCCCTGGACTTGGCTTTTGCCCTTTTAAAAGCGGGGCAGGGGATGAGTGAAAGCGAGCTGGCCCTTGAACTGGACTACCAGCTGAAGAAAAAGGGGATGGGGGACTTGAGCTTTCCATTGATTGTCCAGGCCGGGGAAAGCGCGGCCAGTATCAGTGGCCTGCCCAGCCAAAAGGGGGTTCAAGCCGGGGACATAGTGATTTTTGACTTGGGGATCATGAAGGACGGCTATGCTTCAGATGTCAGCAGGACGGTGGCCCTGGGCGAAATCAGCCCGGCAAAGTGGGAAATCTATGAGACGGTCCGGCTAGCCCAGGAAACGGCCGCTAGGGCGGCCAGACCAGGGATGACGGCAGGTGAGCTGGACCAGGTGGCCCGTGGGGTTATCGAAGAAGCGGGCTACGGGCAGTACTTTACCCACCGCTTGGGTCACGGGATTGGGATGCAGGTCCATGAGCCGGTGAATTTGGAGCCGGGAAGCAAGCAGAAGCTGGAAGCAGGGATGTGCTTTTCCATTGAACCGGGGATCTATTTGCCGGGTGTTGGCGGCGTCAGAATCGAGGACTGCGGCTGGCTGGGTGAAGACGGCTTCCACCCCTTTACCAAGACCAGGAAAGATTTGTTACTTTTGTGAGGAAACAGTTAAAAAGTGAGCTATTTGGTCATACCCAAACACTTTTTGTGTTTGAGCATGGCCTTTTTTCTTTCAAAAAGAAAGAGCAAGCAAACAAATCTCTAATTTATACGGACTGTATATTGCAATGAAAGGCTCTGAAAAAAATTGGCGATAAGTAGGCGATCACCTTGAATGACAGAAGCTTAAAAAAACCGAAATTTACGAAATTTAATTGACAATACAATGAGAAATGTTACTATTTTAAATATATTTTTAATCTAAAAGGTAAGGGGTGTGCTAGTGAGGTGAAAAATGAAATTAAATGAAAGAGAGCTAGCTAATACCGTCAAGCTTGTAACAAGCAATAGTATTTCCAAGCTTGGAGACATCTTGTTCGATTATGTTAATTCTGTCTGGCTATCGAAGCTGGGGAACGGCAGTTTTTGGATGGCAGTGTATCAGAGCAGTGAAACGATCGTCAGTGTTTTCGTCAACTTTATAGGCGGAATCTTGTCTGATACGAAGCAGCGGAAGAGCATTATCTGGATTTGCGATATTATTGCCGGTCTCTTGTGTATTGCGCTAGCAGTGTTTGTTCCTTCTATTTGGTTGTTATACGCAATTATTGCGGTCAATATTGCTTTATCGGTTCTGTCTTCGATCAGAGATCCAGCCTATAAGGCGGTCTTTGGTGAAATTGTCCGCAAAGAACAGATTGGCCGGGTCAATTCTTTGCATGAAAGCTGCAAGCAAACTATCAAGGTTGCTGGCCCAGTGCTTGCCATGGTGATCGCTAAATTTGTTGGCAGTAAGATGGCTTTGCTGCTGGACGGACTTACTTTTATTATTTCTGGTTTGTTGATCAGACAGCTGGATATTTTGTTTGAAACAGAGCCGCCGGTAGCTAAGCAAAGCAATTTTAGCAAGATCAAGGACGCATTTAAGTATCTGCTGGCCGAAAAAAATATTTTGGTCGTAATTGTTTTTGCCAGCGTAATCAACTTTATTTTGGCAGGTTACGAATTGATTCTTCCTTTTGCCAGTTTTGCTTTTAGCAAGAATGCTTATGCTTTCTTTTTAACGGCTGAATCAGTTGGTGGCTTGCTGGGAGCAGTGGCTTCAAATTTGATTCGGAAGGAATTATCCAGCAAGTATCTGTTCTGGATTATTGCTGTGGCTGGACTGCCGCTGGCGGTGATGAGTTCGCTGTATCAAGTTAGTCATTGGCTTTTTGGGCCGATAATCTGTATTACCCTGTTTAATTTCTGCGTTTCAGTTTTTAACATTCAGTTTATGACTTACATTCAGACCAACGCGGATATGACTTACATTGGCCGGGTATTCAGTATTGTCTTTACGGCGGCAATCATTTTCGTGCCGCTCGGTTCCTTTTTCTTCCAATTTGTCATGGACGTAAAGGACAGCGTGGATTATTTGTGGCTGGGGGGATTGCTGATGTTTGTAGCAGGCCTTGCCAGTGTAATTTACTCGCTGAATCAGCGGCGGGCAGAATAGAGTTAGGGTGTTACTGCAGATGAGTACCTATAAGAAATTTGTTTGGATGTTGCGGGAAAAATGGCAGGTTGAAGAATTACCTGAAAGTCCGCTTTTACGGCCTAATGATGGATACTTCACTTTCTCACCTTTCCAAGATACAGAAGGAAATTTCGACAGTTTGAAAAGTACGTCTAGCATCTTTGTAAAATATCAGCCAACAATCAGAAAACTGAACGCGCTAGATTTGACGAACCCTTTAAATCTGAATTATCAGACGACGTATGCTGTACAAAAATATCAACGATCCAATCAAATCGATTTGATTAAGCAGCTAATTGAAGTCAGCCGTGAAAAGCTATTCCCACAAATTGCTGCTTCTGAAGTAGAAATTACCTACCCAGACATCTTGCATGATTACTTTGCACAACGAAAATTTGAATTTAAGCTCAATGAAGTTGAAACAACTGATAGATATCTCTGCAAGTTGGATATACCAGGAAAGCACTATTACATTAAAGTACGAATGAAGTTTAAGACTGGGTCAATCAATGTTGTTGATTTTGTATTGGTCGATTATGACTCAAGTGACTTTTCTTCACAACTTGATTCTATTTGGGTAGAAAACTTGATAGATTTGTTGACCGAAAATAAACGTTTCATCTTTGATGAGACTAAATATCAAGCAGAGAAAGCTGCAGTTGCTAAGTATACGAATGAACCTAGAGACCAACATGTGATTATTAATGATGTTCGCACCGTGCTAAAAGTCATGTCTCTAGGGATTCTTCCAGCAGCCAAAGGAATTAATAGTGAAGTAAAGCGGAAGATACGCCATCTCTATTTTTACTACGTCTATTATGTCAACAATGACGTTGATGAGCTAGTATCAGTAGTTGAGCAGATCGGAAAAGCTGAAAAATATTCTGCTGATATTTTGGCGATTTTTACTGATAATCTGCGGGCAACACAAAAAAATTACTGGGCAGCAGTTAAAACTGCTAAGAAAAAGGATTTAACTAGAGAAGTAGCACAGAGCTCTTTAGGGTTGCCGGATGAGTATTATGGTGACTTTTTACAAAACTGGCACAGCGAATACGATTTTTAGGAGGTGAGCCAGCAATGAAATACTTTATTTGGGCCTACAATCCCAAGGTGGTCGGCATTCGTCCTAGTCAGGGAATTTCCTTCGTTGTTCCAGAAACTAAAACAGAAGCCTATTTAGAATTGGAAATCAATCAGATTATTCCTGTCAAAAGGATAGATTTTCAGACCGTCTATCCAATTTTTAAACAAAAGCAGGCTGAAGGAGAAAAAATTGAGGATATCTTTACCCTTCAAGAAGAAATCATGGACTGGGTGGGAGTGCTAAAGGCAATCTTTGTTCCTGGAAAAACAGGCGTGAGCGATGTCTTGTTCAAGGATAAGTACTATATGCGGTCGGTTTTAAAGCAGGAAGTAACCGAGCCGGATTTTTATGAATTAACGGAAAATTCTGCAGTTGAAAGCATTAATGAAGGGATGGTCAAACCAAGACGCGCGGACTCAACCAAAGGTATCAGTTATTTTAAAGCGCCTCTGCCGTTGTCTTCTTTAAAGAATCAAAGTGGTTATCTGAGCGATAAAGATTTATTGGTAGAAAGTTTTGTTCATTATGACCGGATGTTTACCGTTGACGGCTACACTGATTTTCAGGGTCATTCCCGTTTCTTTAGCCATGAGTACAATAATAAACTGAGCGATTTTAAAAAGACTGGTTATTTTACCCTCCATACCAGCTCACTTTACTATCAAGATCAGCAGCAGCTGCTACAAAAGTTGTTTGCCTTAAGCCAGAAGGCACTTCAAGCATTGAATGTTGAAAGGGACATTACTCCTTTTCACTTTGAATGGTTTTATTCTGACAAAGACCAGAGCTTTGTCTTTACCGAGGTTGGCAAGCGTTTTGGCGGAGCGAAGATTCCAAAATTGGTTAAGCATTCCTTTGGCGTCGATCTTCTGGAAGAATATTGGAAAATGCAAGAAAGGCGTGCAGAAGAGATTGATTGGGAGCAGCCTCTTTCACCGCGGGTCTGCTCAAGCTCTTATGTTCAGCTGACCAATGGAAAGACGATGATGGAAAGTTTAGAGGAAAAAATCCCAGACCTTTTCACTTACGAGCAAAACCATCCTGTAGGAGTGCAGTCGCAAGCAGCTGAATCTATCGGGGATGCCTTCTTTCTGGCCCAGTATACCAGCAAGGATGCAGCAGCTTCAGATATGGTCAGCGCCAAAATCAACAAGGCTTTTAATGAGGTTTGCCGATGAAAAAGATTGTAATTTTAGCCCCTATCAGCAACAACTATATTAACTATTTCGATGCTATTAGCGGGGATAAGGATAACCGCTATCTGATTTTTGCCATGGAACGGCACCGTGACAATTATCCAGAAACTTTGCCAGAAAACATCAAATTCGTTTTCTTGAAGATCTGGAATGAAGAATATATTGACTACGTGATCCGTCAAACTTTTGGCCAGCAGATCGACTACGTTTATGCTTATTCTGAAGAAGAGATCATCTTTGCGGCAAAATTACGGAAAAAATACCAAGTTACCTTGGGGCAAAGGTTGACGAGCGCGGAAGAATTCCGGAATAAATTAACTATGGTCAAGGCAGCTGAGCAAGCTCACGTAGCCGTTCCCCGTTACTGGCCGGTCGATAACGTGTTTGATCTGATCGAGACAGAAAAGAAGCTGGGCTTCCCCTTCGTGTTAAAGCCAATTGCCGGCATGGGGTCGATGGATACCTTTGTAGTTCATGATCATGTTGAGTTAGAAAGGCTGGCCGCTGATAAAATTCTTCGTGGCTATTTGGCAGAAGAATTTATCCCCTGGCCCCTGTACCACGTGGATGGTTTTGTAAAGCAAGGCCATTTTGTCTACTTGATCAGTTCTAAGTATTTTGCCAATACACTAGAAGTGAAAGACGGTAAATCAGTTGGAAGCGTGCAGATAAGCCCGACCGCGGTAGAACAGAAGTTGATCCGCTCTTACGCGACAGACCTACTCAAAGGAATGGATACGCCGGAAAACTATCTCTTTCATCTTGAAGTCTTTTGCGACGGCCGCGAGGTAAAATTGTGCGAGATCGGGTCAAGATTGGGGGGAGGACGGATTCTGCAAGAGCTTGAGCAAGGGCTGGGCTTTAGTCCTATTCAAGAATTGCTGAGGCTGGATCTGGGCCTGCCGAATAAGGTGGACCTTGACAAGGAGTATAAGTCAGCTGAGATTCGCGGTTTTGTGATGGTTGAACCTGGCCGGGGAATTTTGCAAAAATTGCCGGCCGCAGATGCCGTGCTAGCAGCCAATCCGGAAGTCTATGACTACTATCAATATGCTAAGCTTGGCCGGACCTATAATGGCGCGGCAAGCAGCGTAGAGGCCCTTGCGGCAATTTCCGTTTGCGGAAAAGACAGCAGGACCGTTGAAGAAAAACTAAAGGATCTGGATGCCTGGCTGAAAAAAGCAGCAGTATACAGCTAAAAAGCAGGGAAGGCTATTTTATTGCTAACTTCCCAGAGCAATCAAACTCAAGTCCTCTAAGAAAAGGACCTAAACCCGCAAAAATACTGTATTTTTAGCACATCTTTGCTTGCATTGATGTGCTTTTCTATGTTATAATTTGAGTATGATATCATACTCAACGAAGGAGGCCATCATGTACTACAACTGCCTGGTTAATATTCCTAAGAACACTGGTAAAATTTCCAGAAATAAACGGGGGAAGACTACCTACATCGAATACACTTATGCTAGAGAGTACCTTCCCGAG
>SKER01002032.1_pt1 | contig 14546 bp, 9 predicted proteins | sample 4826961 | NCBI WGS metagenome assembly SKER01 (sample SAMN11008804, study PRJNA524170) | human gut metagenome | biome: Human fecal sample; material: Feces; isolation source: fecal sample from pouch patient p47 | host: Homo sapiens | place: Israel: Tel-Aviv | collected 2016-11-16 | reverse complement strand
GTATGAGTGGTGGTCTTGCTTGTTAGCCTTTAAGTGAGCGTTCAAGTTGTTGATATCACTAGTTAAAAGTGCAATTTGAACTTCTGGAGAACCAGTATCTCCATCGTGACGTGCGTATTCTTTTATTAATTCATCTTTCTTTTCCGTAACATTTTCAAGGTTTATTTCAATCAAAACGACCTCATTATCCTCATTTAATAACTCATCAATTCTTCCTAATACAGAACTTTTGTACCCATTATTTGTCGGGAATATTGGAGCTGTAGAAACCACAACTATTTTAGTCATAAAAAACGCCTAGAAAGATAAATAACCACAAACCTTCATCAGGTCGAAATATTATTGCGCTTTGTGTTATAGATGTGCAATATAATTTACTTAAAGCATAAAAAATGATGACTATGTGCAGTGTAAAGATAACACTACTTGCTAAACATTTGAACAAATCTAAATGATGGTAAATTAATATCTTTCTGTGACAGAATCTTCTCTGATTGAGAGGGCCAGGCAATGTTAATTTCCTCATCGTTCCAAATGACTCCCCTTTCATGATTTAAAGAATAATAGTTGTTAGTTTTATAAACAAACTCTGCAATATCACTTAAAGTTAAAAAACCATGGGCGAATCCTTCTGGAATCCATAGCTGCCTTTTATTTTCTGACGAAAGAGTTACTCCAACCCATGAACCAAATGTTTCAGAATTAGGTCTAATGTCTACTGCAACATCAAATACCTCGCCAACTATACACCTTACTAATTTTGCCTGCTCAAAGGGAGGAAGCTGAAAGTGTAAACCTCTAAGTACACCTTTACACGATTTAGAATGATTATCCTGAACAAATTCAACCTTCCGCCCTACAGCCTCTTCGAAAACTTTCTGATTAAAGCTTTCCATAAAGAAACCACGCTCATCACCAAAAACTTTCGGTTCAAAAATCAGTACATCTGGAATTTCTGTTTTAATAACATTCATTTTATTAATAACCTTTAATCATTTTTAGCAGATACTGACCATAAGCATTTTTTTTCAGCGGTTTAGCTAATACTTTCACCTGCTCAGCATCAATAAACCCTTTACGGTAAGCAATTTCTTCCGGGCAGGAAACTTTCAAGCCCTGGCGCTCTTCAATGGTGGCAATGAAGTTGCTTGCTTCAATAAGACTTTGATGTGTCCCCGTGTCCAGCCAGGCATATCCACGTCCCATCATGGCAACAGATAAATGCCCCTGTTCCATATAGATACGGTTAATATCGGTAATTTCCAGTTCACCGCGGGCAGAAGGCTTAAGATTTTTCGCCATTTCCACAACGTAGTTATCATAGAAATAAAGCCCGGTTACCGCATAATTACTTTTTGGTTGTAACGGTTTTTCTTCCAGGCTGATTGCAGTACCGTTTTTATCAAACTCAACGACACCATAGCGTTCAGGATCATTAACGTGATAGGCAAATACCGTTGCACCACTTTCTTTGTTAACAGCGGCATCCATTAACTTAGGCAGGTCGTGACCGTAGAAGATATTATCACCAAGTACCAAAGCACAATCATCACCACCGATAAACTCTTCACCGATGATAAATGCCTGCGCAAGACCATCCGGACTCGGTTGCACTTTGTAGTGAAGATTTAGCCCCCACTGGCTCCCATCACCCAGCAGTTGTTGAAAACGAGGAGTATCCTGTGGCGTGCTGATAATCAAAATATCGCGAATACCCGCCAACATCAGTGTAGAGAGCGGGTAATAGATCATCGGTTTATCATAAATCGGTAACAGCTGTTTACTGACAGCCATAGTCACAGGATAAAGACGTGTACCAGAACCACCCGCTAAAATAATACCTTTACGCGTATTCATTCCATCATTCCTTTTAATTCATCTTGTTCCACCATCACGAACAAGATGCAAAAACTATTAAATTGCTGTAGTCGTAAATAATTCGTTGAGCATGCGTTTCACACCAACCTGCCAGTCAGGCAAGACAAGCGCAAAGTTCTGCTGAAATTTTTCTGTATTAAGGCGAGAGTTATGTGGACGACGAGCTGGTGTAGGATAGACTGTTGTTGGTACTGCGTTGAGCTTGTTGAGTGCAAGGGGAATGCCTGCTTTGCGCGCCTCTTCAAAAACCAGCGCAGCATAATCGTGCCAGGTTGTGGTACCACTGGCTACCAGATGGTACAAACCTGCGACTTCCGGTTTATTCAGTGCCACACGAATGGCATGTGCCGTACAATCAGCCAGCAACTCTGCGCCAGTTGGCGCACCAAACTGATCATTAATAACGGCTAATTCTTCACGCTCTTTTGCCAGACGCAACATCGTTTTGGCGAAGTTATTTCCTTTACCTGCATAGACCCAGCTGGTCCGGAAAATAAGGTGCTTCGCACAATGCTCTTGTAATGCTTTTTCTCCTGCTAACTTGGTTTCACCGTAAACATTTAGCGGTGCGGTTGCATCCTCCTCCTGCCATGGTATTTCACCGGTCCCCGGAAATACGTAGTCAGTAGAGTAGTGAATAACCCAAGCGCCGACTTCATTGGCTGCTTTCGCGATCGCTTCGACACTCGTCGCGTTCAGTAATTGTGCAAACTCCGGTTCTGATTCTGCTTTGTCTACTGCGGTGTGAGCGGCTGCGTTGACAATAATATCAGGCCGAATGCTTCTAACGGTTTCAGCCACACCTTCAGGGTTACTAAAATCACCACAGTAATCAGTGGAGTGAACATCAAGAGCAATCAAATTACCCAGAGGTGCCAGAGCACGCTGTAGTTCCCAACCAACCTGCCCTGTTTTGCCAAAAAGGAGGATATTCATTAGTGGCGGCCCCCATAGTTCTGTTCAATCCACGATTGATAGGCACCACTTTTCACATTATCAACCCATTTTGTATTGGACAGATACCATTCCACAGTTTTACGAATCCCGCTCTCAAACGTTTCCTGTGGTTTCCAGCCCAATTCGCGGCTAATTTTATCGGCATCAATTGCATAACGGCGATCATGCCCTGGGCGATCAGCAACATAGGTAATTTGCTCACGATAAGATTTCTCTTTCGGGACTATCTCATCCAACAAATCACAAATAGTGAACACTACGTCGATGTTTTTCTTTTCGTTGTGTCCACCAATGTTATAAGTTTCGCCCGCTTTACCTTCGGTTACGACGGTATATAACGCTCGAGCATGATCCTCTACATACAACCAGTCGCGGATCTGATCTCCTTTGCCATAAATAGGTAATGCCTTACCTTCCAGTGCATTAAGAATAACCAGTGGAATAAGCTTTTCCGGGAAATGATAAGGACCATAGTTGTTCGAGCAATTAGTCACAATGGTCGGTAAACCATAAGTACGTTTCCATGCGCGAACCAAATGATCGCTGGAAGCTTTAGAAGCAGAATATGGACTACTTGGCGCGTATGCTGTCATTTCCGTAAATAGCGGCAACGTTTCATTGCTATTTACTTCATCCGGATGGGGTAAGTCACCATACACCTCATCAGTAGAAATATGATGAAAGCGGAAGTTTTTTTTCTTTTCATCATCCAGACCAGACCAATAATTGCGCGCCGCTTCTAAAAGAACATAAGTACCCACAATATTGGTTTCAATAAATGCCGCAGGGCCAGTTATTGAGCGGTCAACGTGGCTCTCTGCTGCCAGGTGCATCACCGCGTCTGGCTGGTGCTGTGCGAAAATACGAGCCATCGCTTCGGCATCGCAGATATCTGCATGCTCAAATGAATAACGTTCAGAATCAGAAATTTCAGCGAGCGATTCCAGGTTTCCGGCGTATGTTAATTTATCGACATTAACAACACTATCTTGCGTATTATTTATTATGTGACGAACAACAGCAGAACCAATAAATCCTGCGCCACCAGTAACAAGTATCTTCACTTTTTTATTCCATATAGCCAGAGAGCATGCTGTGAAATAGACTGCTCCAGATTTGATTAATAGATGCATTAATGCACGCTACCGCCCCTGGCTTAACAGCTACCAGAGCACTGCGTACATTTCCACGATGTGACGAGCGTAACCCACTCGTGCCAAATCCGAAAAATTCAAACGCTAATTGTCTTACCAAACAGCTGTAGAAACAAGGAAAATCCTGGAAAAATTTGAACTATGATTGCAAGCTAACATGCTGTTTTTATTGTACTTATAAAAAAGACAACGGCAGTGAGATTCAATGAGCAAAACTTATGCTATGAATCTTCACTGCCGTTTTTAATTACTTACTGACCGACACTTCCAGTCAGGAATTTGTTACTCGCTTAACAACTTCTCAATGCCTTTGCGGAACTTAGCGCCCTCCTTCAGGTTACGCAGCCCATACTTCACAAACGCTTGCATATAACCCATTTTCTTTCCGCAGTCGTAACTGTCCCCAGTCATCAGCATTGCGTCAACTGCTTGTTTTTTTGCCAACTCAGCAATGGCATCAGTCAGCTGAATACGTCCCCATGCACCAGGCTGAGTACGTTCCAGTTCCGGCCAAATATCGGCAGAAAGCACATAACGGCCCACGGCCATGATGTCTGAGTCCAGCGTCTGCGGCTGATCCGGTTTTTCGATAAATTCAACAATGCGGCTGACTTTACCTTCACGATCCAGTGGTTCTTTGGTCTGAATAACGGAGTATTCAGAGAGGTCACCCGGCATACGTTTTGCCAGCACCTGGCTGCGGCCCGTTTCGTTGAAACGAGCAATCATGGCAGCAAGGTTGTAACGCAGCGGGTCGGCGCTGGCGTCATCGATAACAACGTCTGGCAGTACCACGACAAATGGGTTGTCACCAATGGCAGGTCGTGCACATAAAATGGAGTGGCCTAAACCTAAAGGTTCGCCCTGACGCACGTTCATAATGGTCACGCCCGGCGGACAGATGGACTGCACTTCCGCCAGCAGTTGACGCTTCACGCGCTGTTCAAGGAGAGATTCTAATTCATAAGAGGTGTCGAAGTGGTTTTCGACCGCGTTCTTGGAAGCGTGAGTTACCAGGAGGATTTCTTTGATCCCTGCAGCCACAATCTCGTCAACGATGTACTGAATCATTGGCTTGTCGACGATCGGTAGCATCTCTTTGGGAATCGCCTTAGTGGCAGGCAACATATGCATCCCAAGACCCGCTACAGGAATAACTGCTTTTAAATTCGTCATTATTTCATCCACCTGTAAAATGGTTGCTGAATTATAGCTTGTTCGATTTTTTTCGCCAGCATCAATTACCCTGAATTGATTACTGAATTACTTGTGATGTTACGCCGCTTCGTTGTGGATTGCAGTAGCATTGTTCCTAAGTATGGCTCCATTTTTCCAGGAATGGTCGCAAATCTACTCTCTCCGTTCCGGCAATCTAAAGTTAATCTTTTCCACATTAACAATATGGTGATTAATCCTGTCGATATCGACGGAGCTTTGTCCTTTTTCATTCATCGCATGAACATTTGCAAGTGACAGCAGTGTTTCTTTTTTCGCCATAAAGACACCGCGTACGTCTTTGCGCATGTCGAAGTTCATGCTCAATGCGGGTCCAACAGAGGATTCCTGCATCACATTGATATTTCGCATAAAAAGGTGTTGCGGTTTATTGTGTAGCTCAAGCGACGCAGGCTTCATCTCAATGTTAGTCAGCGCCACAAAGGAGACAGCATTCCCGGCGGAGATTTGGATGCCGCGCAATTTATAAGCAAGATGAGTATTATCCAGTTGAATATCATTCACTCGGAAATTCTGCGGTATCGAGAGATATTTGCCTTTAATTACCCCATAGCCGATTAACATCCCGGCACTATTAATCATTTCAATATTATCAATCACGAAATTGTCACAACCGTAAATAGCGACTGTGGCGTTATCAATACCTGCTTTCTTACTGAAATCCGGTGTGATATTGCGGGCTTTGATATTACGAATAACAAAATGTTTACCATTTTCAACATGGATCAGTTGCCGACAATCTGATCCCGTGATATTCGCCACGACAAAGTTTTTCACTGCCTGGTTTTCCGGATAATTATTATCGTAGGTACTTCCCGCAAGGCCTATGCCGATGCCCCAGTTGATTTTGCCGTTAGTACAGTTGATGCGCTCGATGACATGGTCAGATATCAAAATATCACTGTCGTTAATCGCCACGTTCCATTCAATAGCGTCCCCCTGTAAGTCGCTGAACTTACAGTTGGTGATGTTGGCACCGATAATCTGGTTATGAAATCCCTGGCGTAAGATGGCATAATTAGCGTGGCTAACGGTCAGGTTATCGATGGTCAGGTTGTGCATGACCCGTTTGTTTTTGCCGCCGATATAAATCTGCGTTACCGGACCAAAGCCGCTCATCGCCAGCCCTTTGATGGTGCAGTCAGAGCCGCGCACATCCAGGGTGATGTTATGCATACTGCCGCCCTCCTCCCCTGTCACCTGGCTGCCATCCTGTAAGACAAAACGCCCTCTGCCGTTGCCGCGCAGGCTTCCAAGGATGTGTAACGTTTTGCCAGGAGGAATGAAGATGCCGGTGTTGATATTGTCACAAACCAATCCGGCGGGCACGACGACCGTTTGCCCTTCGCTGAAGGCTTGTTTAAATGAGGCGATCCAGTCGTGAGGGTTGTAGTCGTTAATGTTAACGCTTTGTTGAGCGGGAAGTGCGCGAGCGAAAGGGGTATGGAGGAAGGCAAGCGCCGAGCTTGCCGTCAGGAAGGTGCGTCGGGAGAGTTTTTTAAATGGCATGCGTTCTCCTCTATAAAGCCTGCAGCAAGCTGGCGAGTTCTCGATTGATCACCTGCTGGTTAAAATCGTGTTCGACTTTTTCGCGCGCACGTTTGACGACAGGAGCCAGTTCGTCGCTGTCCAGTTGGCTAAACGCCGCCAGTCGTTGCGCCAGTGCGCGAGCATCGTTCTCAGGCACCAGCCAGCCGGATTTATCGGCCTCCACCAGTTCAGGTATTCCGCTATGCAGAGTAGAAACCACCGGAATGCCGACCGCCATCGCTTCCATCAGCGCCACCGGAATACCTTCCATATCGCCATCCGCACCTGTAACCGATGGCAACAGGAAGACATCCGCGTCGTCTAGCATCGCTTTCACTTCATGGCTCGGTTTAAAGCCCGGCATCTCCACCACATCTTCCAGTTGATATTGTTCGATGAGGGTGCGCAGGCGTCGTTCCCACGGGCCAATGCCGAGGATGCGATAGCGAAATGCCACGCCCTGCTCTTTCAACTGACGGCAGGCTTCGATCGCCACATGCAGGCCTTTTTTTTCGGTTAAGCGTGCGACGGAAATGATTTCCAGCGGCGTTGCGGGCGCTTTCACCGGACGCGGGCTAAAGCGCGTCATGTCCACGCCCATGCGCGATACGGCGATTTTTTCCCTCGGACAGCCCATTTTTTGCAGCCTTCCGGCCCAGAGATCGCTGATCGGTAGCATCAGGTCGCCACGGCGGAACAGTTGCTGATATTCGGGAGTGTAGTGGTTGAGCACTTCCCGACTGGAGATATCAATACCGTGGAAGATAGTGGCAATTTTGCCGCGAATGACACCCAGTTCGCGTAGTTTTGCTGCGGTTACCCCCGCCGGGCCAAAATGAGCGATAAAGACATCGGCATGAAACGGTGTTGCGACCTGGCCACAAATGGCAGACAAAATCAGGTTCCGCGACTCGGCACCATAGCGTTTGAGGTTGAGCGCCTGCCAGGTATTTTTACGATGAATGCCGCGTAAGGTCTGGCTGGCGCGGTGGCGCAGCTTCGCCACTTTGCCCGTAGGTTCGTCCTGTAACCAGCGGGTTCTGGCGGCAAGGTTGTATTTCGTCCATGCCGCGTGGGTGTTCTCTGTATCGCCTTTTTGCAACGCGACAATCTCCACCTCAAAGCCCATATCAATAAACGCAGTGATTTGGTTAAGAACGAAGGTTTCCGACGACAGCGGAAATTTCAGTAAAAAGAAGCCGACCTTCATTTCACCTCCCCGATGCGTTCAAGCACAGATTGCACCATCTGCATTCCCGTCTGACGTTCGCGACTGACGGCTTCGTTAAGTCGCGTGTTCAGTGCCGGAAGCTGGCCTAAGGTATCCGCAACCATCGCTTGCAGGCTGCCGTCTAATAAATGACGGATATCAATCGCCATTTCTGGTAGCCCCAGTTGTTGCATGATCCCGGCGGATTTATGTTCATAGTTGATGGCAATCGCCGGGGTGGCAAAGTTCATTGAGATAATGGCGGAGTGCAGGCGCGTACCGACGGTGAGTTCACAGGCCCCCAGAATTTTGCCCATTTCCAGATCATTGAGTTCATCCATCACCACGTGGTAACGGGCAGGAGCGCTGATGTGCTGGCGCAGATTGAGCGCCACCATGCGGTCGTCTTTGTTATAGCTGTCGATGCCCGTACAGGTGGAGAGCGCAATCACCTGATACCCTTCATCGAGAATGCGATTGACCACCCCGGCAAAGGCTTTTTCATACGCTTGTTGAGTGGTGCCGAGACGTTTGTCGAACGGTGCCAGTTCGCGCAGGGTAATGGCCACCGTTTTCTGTTGTGCGGCAACGTCCAGCCAGTGTTGAACGGCATAGCTGGCGGTGAAGTCTTCGGTGTGGTGATCGACCAGCCACGCGGTATCGACGCCATGTTCAACTTTTGCGGTGGTGATATTGCTGCGTTTCATCAGTTCAAGGCTGACCGATTCGCGCAGGATCAGCGCGTCGCAGTGACCAAAAACGTAGTTCGCCAGTTGGTTAAATTGCTCATCCTGGAACGGGCCGACGCTGTGACCAATCATAAACAGCGGCTTTTTCGCCATAAACGTGCAAAGCGCATGTTCAAACTGCGGCACGCCATAGAGATCGACAAAAAACGATCCGCCGACCTGAATAATGGCGTCGTAACCTGACAGCAGTCGCACGAAGTCAGTGAATCCCTGGGCGATGGCGATATTACGCAACTTGCCAGTGTCGGTGACGCGTGAGAGCAATACCTGGTGCTGGTAGCGGCGACGGAGGACTTTTTTAACGCGCCCAACCACGCCCGCTGCGCTGTTGTGTTGTTTCATTTGCAGGAACAGCGGATCGCCCATTACCGGGCGGTTGAGCAGCCAGGAAGAACTGACCGGATAGCGGCTCATCACGTCCACTTCGGCATGTGGATTGAGGATGTTGATGGCATCAAGTAAGCCGCGCAAGATGGCGCTGTCGCCACGATTGCCGCAAGTGTGGTTGCCCAGAATAAGTAATTTCATTTTTTCCTCATAAATTTGATGCCAGGTGAGGCTGTGTTTGTTGTGTTCGTTGCCGTTTTTTGCCTGATGCGACGCTGACGCGTCTTATCAGACCTACAAGTCCCGAGCACAGAACCGTAGGCCGGATAAGGCGTTCACGCCGCATCCGGCATTCAGTGCCTGATGCGACGCTGACGCGTCTTATCAGGCCTACAAGATCCGAGCACAGAACCGTAGGACGGATAAGGCGTTTTACGCCGCATCCGGCATTCAGTGCCTGATGCGACGCTGACGCGCCTTATCAGGCCTACAAGATCCGAGCACAGAACCGTAGGCCGGATAAGGCGTTCACGCCGCATCCGGCATTCAGTGCCTGATGCGACGCTGACGCGCCTTATCAGGCCTACAAGATCCGAGCACAGAACCGTAGGCCGGATAAGGCGTTTTACGCCGCATCCGGCATTCAGTGCCTGATGCTACGCTAACGCGTCTTATCAGGCCTACAAGATCCAAGCCCAGCCCCCCAGGACGGATAAGGCGTTCACGCCGCATCCGGCAACCGTTGCCGGAACCGAAAACAACCATTCACCCCGCCCGTAAAAGCATTTTCATTTTTTCGCTGCGACAAAACTGACGCTTCACTTCCACCACCAGCGAATGGCGCGACAGCACAATCATCACCACAAACGCCAGCACGCCTGCGGCTATTTGCACCGCCAGCAGCATCCCCAGCGCCAGTTGCCCTTTCAGCACAATGCCTAGCGCAGAACTAACCACCAGCGTCGGCAGCGAGAGATAAAACGGCAGCCACAAACTCAGGATGTACTGGCGATAACTGGAACCGAGCACCGGTTTAATCATCACGAAATAGCTCAGAATGGTGTTGATAATCTGCACCAGCAGGAAGCCAAGCGTGACGCCGATTGCGCCCGCCATCTGCCCACCAATAACAATCGCCGGAATAAACAGAAAGGTTTTGAATACGTTGAATTTAAAGCTGATATCGACCCGCGCTTTCGCCATCAGCAGCGAACCAATCGGGTTACCCACGGAACGCAGCAGCCCCACCACACACAGCAATTGCAGCACCGGAATAATGCTGTTCCACTTCTCACCAAAGACCAGCGGTACAAAGTTATTCGACACCACCATCAGCCCCAGCAGCGCCGGAAAGTTGATAATCCCCACCACCGACAGCAGCTTGTAGAAGTTGACGCGCAGCTTTTCGGTGTCGTCCTGAATTTTGGCGAATGCCGGAAACAACACGCGGGTGATGATTGGGTTCAGCTTCATCGGCGGCACAACGGCCACGTTGTACGCCAGGTTGTATCCCCCTGCCACGCCCGCGCCGAGAATACGCGCCAGCACCAGCGTTGAAAGGTTGGTGTTGAGATAGTTGATGATGCTGTCCGCCGTCAGCCAGGCACCAAAGCGTAAGTTCGGTGCCACCGACGCCAGCGAGAAATGCAGACCGGGGCGATAAATTTTGCGGCCAAAGTAGCCAAACAGCAGCGTTCTTACCGCACTATTGACCAGATAACCAAGAATCGCGGTCATCGCCAGCGGCCAGAAATGGGCGCTAACCACCGTAAAAGTAAAGCCCGCCAGCACCGCGCTGGTTTCGATCATGCCGATTTTGTTGAACTCCAGCTCTTTTTGCATCAACGCGCGGAACTGTTGCCCGTGGGGGATCACCACAAACGCCAGCGACAATGTTTTAATCAACGGTGCCAGGTCCGGGTTATTCAGCAAGTCGCCGATGAGATCACTCAACAAAAACACCGCCACACACACCACAAGCCCCAGCCCAACGTTCAGCCAGTACAGCGTGGTGAGTTCAAGGTGGCTGATTTCTTTTCGCTGAATAATCGAGTTAGCGATACCGAAGTCAGAAAGCGTATCTGCCAGCGCGATGATCACCAGCGACACAGTCAGCAAACCGAACTGGTGGTTATCTATAATCCGCGCCAGCACAGTCATTTGCACCAGCCCGAGGCCGATGATGATCACCGTGGCAATCGCCGACCACTTCGCGCCGCTGATGGTTTTTTCACGTAAGCTCATATCAATATGCCGCTTTGTTAACGAAGCCCTTGAATACCGTCAGGAAAACGATTTTGATATCGAACCAGACGCTCCATTCGCGGATGTACTCAAGGTCGAACTCGACGCGTTTTTCCATTTTCTCCAGCGTGTCGGTTTCGCCGCGCCAGCCGTTAATCTGCGCCCAGCCGGTAATGCCCGGTTTCACTTTATGGCGCAGCATGTAGCCTTCAATGAGCTGGCGATACTGTTCGTTATGCGCCACCGCATGCGGACGGGGACCCACAATCGACATCCCGCCAGTCAGCACATTGATAAACTGCGGCAGTTCATCCAGCGAAGTGCGCCGCAGAAAGTTCCCCACTTTGGTGACGCGCGGATCGTTCTGCGTCGCCTGAGTCACCACTTTGTCGTTCTCCATCACTTTCATGGAACGGAACTTCCACACTTTGATCGGCTTGCCATCCATGCCGTAGCGAGTCTGGCGGAAAATAACCGGCCCCGGTGAGCTCAGTTTCACCGCCAGCGCAATGCAGCACAGCACCGGGGAGATCAGCAGCAGAATAAGCGTCGCCAGCACAATATCTTCCGCACGTTTGAGCAGGCGGTTAACCCCGGAAAGCGGCGTGTCATACAGCGGCACCACCGGTACGCCGTTCATCTCTTCGATACGGGAATGGAGAATGTTGAAGGTAAAGACATCGGGGATCAGCAGCACCGAACAGGTGGTGTCCGCCAGTTGATGGACCAGTTTTTTCACTCGCGCGCCGTCGCACATCTGCATCGCGATATAGACGTTATGAATCTTGCCCGCTTTCGCATCCTCGACCAGCTGTTGCAGATTACCCGCCCAGTCGTTAGAAACGCCGCCCGGTTTCGGGTCGTGGTAAACGCCCACCACTTCAAACCCTAACCACGGCTGATTACGGAAGCTCTCCATCAGCATTTGTCCGGCGGCTAAATCCCCCGCCACCGCGACCATACGCTTGTTATAGCCATGATTACGCAGCCAGCCCGCCCCAATACGAATACATGAACGGCAAACCACCAGTCCGATGCTGGTCAGCCCATACCACGCCAGCCAGATTTTCAATTGCGTGTCGAAATCATTGTTGAACGCCACCAGTCCGGCGCTGAAAATCACGCTTAACGTCCAGTTTTGTAGCAACAGGGCAAATTCTGTCGCTGCCCGAACACCGCGCCATGAGCGATAAAAATCGGTGATGCCGCCCAGCATCTGGAACACCACCAGCGTAATCAGCGCCACCAACAGGTGCATGTAGAGGAATGACAGTCCGCTGACTTCGCAAACCAGCCATAGTCCGGCAAACATGATGGTGATATCTGAAAAGCGTTGCACCATAGAGATTAACGATGCATTGGTTTTCGCTCGCTCGCGCTTTTTTAGATTTGTCATCGTTGTTCCTGTTTTTAGCCCCTTACCCGCAAGTGGGGTAAGGGAAGATCCGACATTACTCGTTCAGCAACGTCAGCAGAGTTCGCGTTCGCGCTTCCATCAGCGGCACATCACCGCGTGATTCCACATTCAACCGCACCACCGGCTCGGTGTTGGAGGAGCGCAGGTTAAAGCGCCAGTCGGCAAAGGTCATGCTGATGCCATCGGTACGATCCACCGCCAGTGCCTCGCGGCTAAAATGCTGTTCGACGCGGTTAATCGCCTCAACGGGGTGCGCCAGTTTGCTGTTGATCTCACCGCTTGCCGGAAACGCAGCCATCCGGTCGCGCACCAGTTCGCCCAGCGTTTTCCCTTTCAGGCACACCAGTTCGGCGACCAGCAGCCACGGGATCATGCCGCTGTCGCAGTAAGCGAAATCACGGAAGTAATGGTGAGCGCTCATTTCGCCACCGTAGATGGCGTCTTCCTTGCGCATACGTTCTTTAATAAAGGCGTGTCCTGTTTTCGACATCACCGGCGTGCCGCCCGCGGCCGTCACCACATCAATGGTGTTCCAGGAGAGACGTGGATCGTGGATGATCTTCGCGCCGGGATTTTTTTCGAGGAACGCTTCTGCCAGCAAACCGACAATGTAGTAGCCTTCAATAAACTGCCCTTTTTCGTCAAACAGGAAGCAGCGGTCAAAATCGCCATCAAAGGCAATACCCATATCCGCGCCGTGTTTGATGACCGCATTGCGGGTGTCGTCGCGACATTCCGGCAGCAACGGGTTAGGAATACCGTTGGGGAAATTGCCGTCCGGCGTGTTATGCACTTTGATTAACTCCACCGGTGCGCCGAGGGCTTTAAAGCGGGCTTCGATAGCGTCCACCACCGGACCCGCTGCGCCGTTCCCGGAGTTGATCACCAGCTTGAGCGGCGTAAGGTTTTTGACATTGATATAACCGAACAGGTGATCAACGTAAGCGTCACGCAGATTGATTTGCTGATAGCGACCGCGTTTGGTTTCATCGACGGGAGGAAAGTCGTTAGCTTCTGCCAGACGCTGGACGTCGCGCAGTCCGGTATCACCGCTGATCGGGCGAGCCCCTTCGCGCACCAGCTTCATGCCGTTGTAATCCATCGGATTATGGCTGGCGGTAACTTCAATGCCGCCATCCACGCCGAGATGGAACGTGGCGAAATAAATCTCTTCGGTGCCGGACATGCCAATATCCAGCACATCGACGCCCGCATCCTGTAAACCTTTTGCCAGCGCCAGTTTTAAGGTTTCGCTGGTGAGACGGACATCACCGCCTAACACAATGGTTTTCGGTTTGAGAAATTCGCCATAGGCGCGACCAATGCGCCAGGCGATATCTTCATTCAGTTCTTCACCTAATTTCCCGCGAATGTCGTAAGCTTTAAAACAAGTTAAAGAACTCATATTTTCCAACCCATACTATCTATTGTTTATCCAGACGAAAACTTATAATTATCATTTCTAATTCTGAAATAATTATTATATATTACTTTCGTCCATAGCGATCATAACATCTAATAACATCATCTTCTTCAAGATATGCACCAGAGCGAACTTCAATTAATTCTAAATCTATTTTCCCCGGGTTTTCCAGGCAGTGCATCGCCCCCAGCGGAATATAAATGGACTCGTTTTCACCAAGCAGTTTGATATCACCGTTGATAGTGACTTTTGCCGTTCCCGCGACAACCACCCAGTGTTCCGCGCGATGATAATGCATCTGTACCGACAAACCTTCGCCCGGTTTCACGGTGATGCGTTTCACCTGGTAGCGGTCGCCCGCGTCGATAGAGTCATATTTGCCCCACGGACGATACACTTCGCGATGCACCCGATGCTCATG
>SKER01002031.1_pt1 | contig 14548 bp, 20 predicted proteins | sample 4826961 | NCBI WGS metagenome assembly SKER01 (sample SAMN11008804, study PRJNA524170) | human gut metagenome | biome: Human fecal sample; material: Feces; isolation source: fecal sample from pouch patient p47 | host: Homo sapiens | place: Israel: Tel-Aviv | collected 2016-11-16 | reverse complement strand
ATTCACCAAAACTGACTTCTTTCAGGTGTTTACGGGAATGAAAAACGCTGGCATAAAGCCAGCGCACCCATTGTCAGTTATTCCTTTCCTCATTATTTTTCGTTCATTCCCAAGGTTACTCCGACAGTTCTACATGAATCACTTCCACCTCTTCTTCAGATTTCGGTGTATACTGCGGATTTAACTCTTTCTCAACTTTGTACCGGTTCTTCTCGTTTTCATCTGCAAGAAGCCGATAGTTTTTGTGTTTCGTGATATCATATTTATCCGAGAAAAATGGTCTGGCACCACGGATCTGCAGGATACACTTTCCTCCATCCATGACTGCAATCTCATCTTCTGTCATCAGCTGTTTGCCTGTTTTCTGGTAATTCAATCCAAAAGACTTCTGATTACTCCTCGTTTCTGAAGTGTTATACAGATCAATGGTTTCCTTACCCAGAAGCTCACTCATTTCCTTTAGGGTAGTTTTCTCTTTCCCGCCAAGGAATAAAGTCGTGTCACAGTTGCCCAGAATGGTATCTGCACTATCCTTATACATTGCCTTTAGCTGACTCTGTGACTGCAAAATAATAGAAGCAGAGATTTCCCTGCTTCGGATGGTTGCAATCAGCTTGTCAAACTGTGGAATCTGCCCGAATAGCGATAGGTAAGCCTCTGGTGTTTCCACCTCGGGCTTTTCCCCCGCTCCACACCGTGCGTGATAGTTTCCCATCACACGGCGTTCCACCGACTAAGATTACTTTTTAGTGCCTATATAGTCCTCGAATTGTATTTCCTCCAACTCTCTGTGTTTTCGGAGTTTATTGATTTTATCTTTCATTTCTTCGGTCAACTGTAAGTCTGTAAGCAACTTTCCAATTTTTACAGGATTCGTTGCTCCAATCAGTTCTGACACCTCTTTTGACAGGATAATCAAATTCCTGTAAGTGTCGTTTCGCTCTCCCTTACATGGTTTGATATGCACACATACCATATCTGATATTGACAGGGCATTATGCGTTACCGCACATTTGCCTTTTTGTGCGATATATCTCGAAAGAGCGTTGTCTGCCATCTCCAACGTAGGGTAGAGATGTGCATTTTCCATCATGTATTTCATAACATCGTAGCTGATACAGTTTTCGATGTCTGAATACTTCCTCACATATTTATTGACTTCACGCCTTTTATATTTGGGGTATTCATAAGCCACATATCCAACAGGGATAATCATTCTTCCCTTTATCCATCGGAACTGCTTAGACTTTCCATACTTTTCCTGAATAAACTTGCTGGTTATCTCGCCTTGACGTTCTATGGGATAACAGCGGTTATTATGATTCATGCCGTTACTTTTTCCCGTTACCTTAAAGGCGATTTCCGCAAAATCTGCTGATACCATAGTTGCCATACAGTAATAGTTGTGCATTCCCATAACCATTGCATTATAAAGACTTATATTTCGGTCTATCTCGCTTTGTTTGCTCGGATTCTTTATATCTTTCCAAACGTCACTTAGCTTTTTAATGACCTTTGCTTTACTCTTATCTGCCATGTGGGAACGTATTACCCACTTACTGCCTTTCGATACAACCTTAAATTTGATACCTAGGAAAGTAGTGTAATTCTTCCGCAAGTTTGTGATACCCGACTTTTCTTCACTGGTCTGTAAATGCAGATTTTCTGCCAACCAGAGTTTTGTGGCACACATTACCTTTCTCGCCGTTGCATAATCCCGACAGAATAGCTTAAAATCATCTGCATACCTTACGATATACATTTCTTTCAAATCGGTTTTTGCTCTCAGCTTATTCCATTTCTGCGTTCTGTCTACTGTGAGGACGTTTCCCTCTTTATCAGTCTTGTTAAACTCTAAACCTGTTTTACCCTCTTTGATTTTGAACATTTCCCACTGACTGGCAATCCACCAGTCCAGTTCATTCAATACAACATTTGCAAGAAGTGGGGATAGAATCCCCCCTGTGGTGTACCTGTTTCGGGAGTGATTATAATGTCATTGAACAGGATTTCCGCTTTCAGCATCTGCTTGATTATCGTAATCAGCTTTCTGTCCTGTATGCCGATTCCCCACAACTGCCGAATCAACTTACTGTGGTCGATATTATCAAAGAAGCCAACAATGTCTACATCTACTACAAAGTACAGATTCTGCAACTGTGCCATTTTATAGCATTGGGCGATTGCATTCTGCGTTGACCGATATGGTCTGAAACCATTGTTCCGCTCATGAAATTTCGCTTCACAAATCGGCTCCAGTATCTGTAAGATACACTGTTGTATCAGTCTGTCCCAAATACTCGGAATCCCTAATGGGCGGGTTTTCCCGTTGTCTTTCGGAATTTCAACTTGCTTAACCTTTTTTGGCTGATAATAGTTCAACTTATTTCTGACGGTTTTAATGACCGATTCGATGGGCAGTGACTGTATCTCTACAATCGTTTTCCCATCTGTGCCGGGAGTTTTGCTCCCACTGTTTTTACAGATATTTCGATATGCAAGTATGATATTCTGCTCTGACACAATCAACGGCATGAGCCTGTCAAAAGTCTTTCCATTCTGGCTGTCCTCAAATAATCGGTAGCCTGTTTCTTTAGCGTCATACCTTTCTGCATTTCGCTCTGCTTTGTTTACAATTCGTTTTGCCATAGTAACCAGCTCCTTATCGGAGAATGATTTTTTCTTAGTCGCACCACGACAGCTATGAAAATCTCCATTTTGGTGATTACTATATAGGCATGAAAGAAAATCTTAGTATCGGCTTGAGGCTATCCCTCCACCGCTTATTGTCACGGCTTCACAGGTACTGTGCCTCTACTCTCACAGCCACTAATGCACTTATTATAGAAAGGCTCTTTCAATCCCTTTCCTTTTCGATACAACTACGGTACTTTTTCCGCTGATACAGTCAGCTCCCGTATTGGCTGCTTTCCACGTTCCGCATAACTTAGGATTGTTGCCACTTAGGTCGTTCCTTTAGCCCTGCAAGCATTATCTTCGAGCGAATCCCTCAAGATACCTGTGTCCTGTAAACACAGAGGGCATTTCATACTAACAACTTTTACTTTGCCCCGCTTGCGTACCCATTGGTACACTTGCATTTCTGCAAGCCATTCGTTTAGAGCCGTACATTCGGAATCTTTGTCAGACCGCCTTTTTGGTCATTCTAACCATATGGCAACCCCACCCGCACTGTCACACACAACCCGTACCTCTACGAATCTTTCCTCGCCATTAAGCGTTAGGGTGTGCTTCGCACGACTTCCCCGAGCTTATAACCCCAACCGTCTGTATTCGGCTGACGCTATTCGGAGTATTAGTGAATCCCCTTCAGGGCGTTACCCCGTCATTTGAGATTTCAGTTATGCAGTTCTCTAAAACCACATTTATTTAATTGTTTGTGACTTTAGGCTACGCTTTTGTCGGTTATTCCCACCGTTTTAGGCGTAGAACGTGTCACACTGTTGGCAAACTCATCAGCTATGACACGCACATGCACTGGCAGTCTTCCCCCATACTCATCGTCTGCCTTGTCACAAAGCAGATTGAAAAGCTGTGACTGCAACATGGCAATCACAAAGTTAAAGGTTGTATCTGTATCTGACATAATCAGAAACAGTGCTGTTTTCCTGTCCCCGATCTTATCCAGTTCCATTTCATCGTAAGACATGATCTCACGGAGTTCTGCTATATCAAATGGAGCAAGCCTGGCTCCACAGGATATCAAAATACTTTTCGCTGTCTTTCCAGCCGCCATTTTGTATTTTTTATACTGTCTGACCGCAAAGTGCTGCGGATCTCTTTCTTCCAGTTCCTGGAACATCATATCCACTGGATTCTGGTAAGTTTCATCCTCTTCACGGGTTTCGCTTTCATTCAAAAGATCCAGAAGGGTATTCAGATTCTTTTCCTCTTCATCACCTTCATACCAGATAAAAGCAATCAGTGCTGTATACAGCAATTTCTCTGCTTTCACCCAGAAATCTTCGGAAGCTTTTTCCCCTTCGCCTTTGGTATTAACAATGATTGTTGTAACCAGCTTCAGGATATCTTTTTCAGACCGTATATAAGCAAATGGATTGTAATGAAGGGACTTGGAAAAATTGATGGTATTAAGAACCTTAATCACATAAGGCTCATGCACCACTTTTCCAGATTTGTCTTTGATGACATTTCCATCCTTATCCCGTTTCGGTGGTCCCTTTGCTAACATCTTCCCACACTCCTCGATCAGAGTGCCCTTGGGATCTGTAATGACCATGGAACAGTTCATTTGCATGACCGATGGTTTTACGAAAAAACGTGTCTTACCGGAACCACTGCCGCCGATAACGACAATATTTTTATTTCTTGCATACTTCGGCTGCTTCGGTCTGCTCTCCATAGTCAATGCTTCTGTTGCTGTCAGTGGAATATTCATCCAGGGATCTTCCGACATATAAGGCTTGATATCCTCTGCGGTTCCCCATCTGGCTGAACCATACTCGATTCCTTTCCGTAATTTCTTTGCGTCTGCCTGTTTCTGCCAGACCAACACTTTCAGAACGACTGCAACAACAATACCTGCCAGCAGATCTTTCCAGTTATTGCTTAACACAAAACCAGAAAAAATCCGGTCTGCGTGTTCCATTGCATATAAAAGTTTGTTCCCCATATCTTCTCCCGGACTGTTCCGGTAAAGAAAAAATGCTCGGTCTGCATAGAAAGCAGCCAGAGCATAAGGGATATTTGTAAGAACCAGTTTCTTTTTATCCAGGGCGGACAGCTTACCCCCGATTTTATTCTTCCACTTCTGCATCAGAGTTTTGCCGCTTTTCTTTTTCATCGACTCTGCTCCTGATGCCGGTTCTTTACTTTGTCCTTCGTCTTCTTTGGCATCATTGCCCGGTAAGCTGCAAGACGCTTATGAATCGAAGGCTTATTTGCTTTTTGAATCTGTTTCTGGGAAAACTCACGGAAAGCAGCATTGAGGGCATCCTGATCACGTCCCTTGAAAAATACCAGATAAACCGGAGGCTCTTTGCTCTTGTCTTTTTTCAGAGCATAATTGATCCCGTATTTTCTGGCATACCGTTCAAAGGACTTGATATTTTTGTCCGTGATCTCGATATTGACCATCCCGGCATTCTGTTTTGCCAGCTCTTTTACCGTGACCTTTCCCTGTTTCGGCTGATTTTTCTGTGCTTTCTTCTCTACTGATTTCTGCTTTTGATGACGCAGATACGCAGCAAGAACCTTTTTCAACAGGTCTGCCGTAATTTTAGTAGCCCGAATACAGAATGTGACCGTTTTCTGAGTTACCTCTTCCTGCATGACTTTTCCCTCCTTTCAGCGATTCAACTGCTGTCCAGATCTGTAATCATGGCAATCACCCCCTTCAATGAAAAAGGACAGATTAACCGGTAATCAGGTGCTGCACCTGTACGAGTTTTTCTGTCCCTTCTTCTTTTCTCTTGTCTTCCCCACCACAATAGATGGGAACACACATTTCAAGTATTCTGCTGTAAATACGCTGATGGGCAGTATCCAAATCTGTAGATTTCATTTCATTCAGTCCCAGATTCGTTGTTACGATCAGCGGAAGCATTTTACAATAGCGGCTGTCTATCATATTATAGACCTGCTCCAAAGCAAACTCAGAATTTCGTTCTATTCCCAGATCATCAATAATCAGCAGCGGATAATCCACAAGATTTTGTATGATCTGGTTCTTATCTGCCTGATAGCTGGTCATTTCATTTAAGATCCTGGAAAAATTTGTCATCATGACACGTTCTCCCTGTTCCAAAAGTGCATTTGCTATACAGCCTGCAAAAAAACTCTTCCCGGTTCCAACTGGTCCCATCAGAAGCAGTCCTACATTTTTTCTCTTCATATCTGTCCAGTTTTCTACATACTGCCTGGCGATTATGATCTTCTGGTTGCTTCCATTGTCATTTTCAAATTTCCATTCCCAGAATCTTCTTTCCCGAAGTCCGACTGACTTTCTCTGATAAAGCAGCCTCTGTGCTTCTTCCCGCTGCATCTTCTCATCCAGTCCCTGCCTGGCTTTTACCTCGCATTCGCACAAACAGGACACTACATGCTCAAATCCCATCAGACTGACTTTCATCTGTTTTCTTTTTCCACAGATACCACAATGAAGACATCCCTCTTCATCCAGATAATCTGCTCTTACTTTATTTTCCATCACAGGCTTTCTCCTTCCTGAAATTCATATTTGTCCATTCCTGCCCTGGCTCCATCCCTTTCTGCCCAAAGACAGATTGTTGCAAAATGATTCTGATACTCTTTTCCACTGGATTTCATATAAACAGAAAGATGATCAATCCGTTTCTGGTAATCCCATGGAAATAGCGTCATCAGCTCCTGCAGTTCAGCTTCCGACAGAACAACATTTTTAAATCTACCATACTGACTGAATTTTTCTTCCAAAGTGGGAGTATTGCCCTTACTCTTATCAGTATGATTCTTTTCAGTCTTATTTATCTTAGTATTACTTCCATCCAGATTCTTGCAGTCCGGACTTCTATTTTTTTGCGGTCCGGACATCCAGTTTCTTGCAATCCGGATTTCCAATTCCTTGCAGTCTGGATTTCCAATTTCTGGCGTTCCAGAAGCAAAGTATCTTACGGGCTTTCCTCTGCTCCGTTTCACAAAATTTTTCACGTATATGACAGAGGGCCGATTGTTCCCCTGCCGGTACCGTTCAATCAATCCAATCCCATGCACACTATCAAGTTCATAAAGAAGTTTTGTTACTGTCGTATGCGACATTCGCAACAGCTCCTGCAATTCTGCGATTGTGTAAATGATATAAACATAACCATCACTATCAATCCATCCATTTTTCTTGGATAAACTGATTCTATCAAGCAGAATTCCGTAAAGAAGCTTTGCGTCTGTGGACAGGCTTGCAAACTCTTTTTCTGTGAACAGAGCTTTTGGTATCCGAAAAAAAGAAAACTGGTCAGATTCTTCTGCTCTGAAATATTCAAAATCTGCCATAACTTATTTCCTATTCTTCGGCTTCGTTTTCTTCATAACGTGAATCATACAAAGCATAATCGAATCCCTCCATAAAATCCTCCAGATACATTTTTTTTAACTTCTTATCTGCCATGCTCATGTCATAAATAAAACTCTTATCATAATCAATAGCGTAAGCAAGTGCTTCCAGGATAATGATATATCTCTTTCTTGAACAGTCTTTATACTGTCTGTGAAGATATTGCTGAAGTCTTCTTACTCTTTTAAAATCTTCTTCATTTTCATGCAGATATTTAAATGCAAGGTTCATTCCAAACTCAAAACCAGACGTTGGGAAATCCTCTTCTTCCAGATCCTCAAAATCCTCCTGTTCTTCACTTTCTTCACCTTCCATTGGTTCTGAATCATACTCATCCAGATACCCCATATCTACAATAGTTTTCAGAATATCTCTGGATGCTGCCACCATCTTGTCCATGATAATTTCTCTTTCTTCCAGTGGCATATTTGCCATAATTCTGTCTAATGTCATCATTGATTCTTCCTCCATCTCATTTTCATAAATATCGTTGATATAAAAGTGGTTCGCTTTTCCATTATTCGGAATAATACGCACCAGCTTTCCAACCTGAACCAGTTCCTGTACAGCCTGATCTACTCCATATCGGGTCATATTCAGATTTTTCTTCATTTCACTTTTCGGATAGACAACAAACAGATCTCCATTATGATCTACCCAGCCATTCTGTACCGCAAACTTCAAACGATCCAGAAATAAGCTGTATAAAATCTTTGCTGTATTTGACAGATTTTTGTATTTTTCCATCTGGAACAGCACCTTTGGCACCTGCAGACAATCTACCGGCATATACTCCATCTTACTCATTGATTGTTTCCTCCTTCTGTTTGTACAGCACTTCAGCTGAATTGATATTGATTTCCAACATCCCTACAAATACCTGATAGTACAGAAGGCATATCTGTTCATCCTCTCTTGCCAGATACAATCCTTCCAGTTCATCGGACGGATGTTTCATTCCATATACTGCCTGACAGATATCATGGATTTTCTCACATTCCACACTTCTAAGATGCTGCTCCAAGGTGTGGTTAAATCTCTGCCAGTCCTCCAGTTTCTGATTTACTGACATCATGCACTGGAACAGTTCCGCTGCTTCACATGCTGCTGACAGCACTACATTTTTGTTATTGATACTTCCATCGGCATTTTTCATATGCCCTACCATATACGCCTGATCTACTGAAACCATCTTTTATCCTCCTCTATCTAAACGGCATTTCTTCTTCCATGCCCTCTGGGATCTCTAAGAACCCTTCCGCATCTTCTGGAAACGGTGGTCTGTCAACCATTTTTGCACCTGCGAATTCAATCCGGTTTGCATACACTTCGGTGGTATAAATTTTTTTCCCGGTATCCTTATCTTCATAATTACCTGTGACAATCTCGCCTTCCACCATGACCTTCGTGCCCTGCATCAGATAATCTCTGGCAAATTCTGCTTTCTTTGCAAAAGCCTTTACCGGAATGAAACTGACTTCATCAGAATAATTTCTTCTGACTGCCAGAACAAACTTGGCAATCTTATGAAGTCCTTTTTCGTTCTCCACTTCATTGTATCCAGGATTTCTTACCAATCTCCCGGAAATAATTGTTGTATTCATTGGCTTAACCCTCCTATACTTTCATTGATTTGTAACAGATACCGATACATGGACCACATTTTCCATAGGCACATCCGTAACATTCATCTTTTTCCAACTCTTCCTGCTTCATTTCATCTGCAAACATCTTTAAAAGAGTTGTATAAATCTGTTTCACTGCCAGGAACTTTTCCTCCGCTTTTTCCATCTTCTCTTTGTAAAATGGGATCAGTTCACGAAGAACTGGATGGAAACGTTCATTTTCATCATCCCAGGCACAGGTTTTCATCATACAACGTGGCTGTTTCTCATAATTGCCCAGATAATACGGGCAGAACGTACAGCCTCTTTCTTTAACAATTTCCACCGGAATCACTGGCATCTGACTTTTGATTTCTTTTGTTACATGCTTACTTTCAATTCGCTCTCTCATCTTAAAAATCCTCCAAGTATATATATTTGCAAAAGGGATTTCCCCTGAATTGCCTGGTTTTAAGCACAAAAAAAGAGGCAGACTTACGATTTTTGTTTTCGCAAGCCTGCCTCTTATCAATCTAATATTCTATTTTCCAATGACATACCGTATAAACACGTATATCGCTCTAATCACATACACTGGAATCATGATACTTCCAATCAATGCTCCAATGATGACACTTAATGCAGCCATCCCAAGTGTTGCTGTGGTATCCATTCCTCTCGGAATCAGAATCAACCGCATTTTATGTATTCCAAATGGAAGTCCAGCAATAAATACCCACCAGAACCAATCCGTCTGTCCACTGACCTTCATAATTGTTTTTGTCATCCAAAACCAAAATACCATAAATGCCAGTGGCAGAATCGATTTTTTAATTACATCTTCAATCGTCATCTTTTTTCTCCTTCTGTCTGATTCCTTCCGCCACCTCCCGATTAAGGTTTGCCAGTATTTCTCTAACCACAGGAGAATCCAATCGAAAGGTTTCCAGATCTTTCTCCGTAAGCTCCCTTCCGTTCGCGTCATATCTTCGTACAATTTTTAAAGCCATACTTTCACTTCCTTCCTGCTGATAATCCTAATGTTTTCAACAAATGTTTAAACTTCTCTCTTTTCATCCGTTTAACACGTATCTTTTCTATCTTTTTCAGATAGACTTGTATTCTACTTGCCATATCTTCATTGCTCATTCTTTACCCTCTCTTTCTGCCCACGATGCCAGAAGCATAAATATAATTTCTTCCATCTGAGTCTTTGTATATGTATCTGGAAAATATTGTTTCAATTTCTTCGCCGGAATCTGCACCTGAACTTTTTCAGTACTTTCATTCATGCAAATCTGGTCAATTTCTGAATACGTCAACATCCGCTCTTTTGAAATCTGCTTCAATTCCTTTGCCTGCTTCATGGAAGGTACCATATTGTGATTACTCATATACTGAAGTAACACCTGTTGTTCTTCATTTCTCAAATATGAAATTTCAACAGCCGTGTTAAAAGGAAGTTTCTTATCATCTGCCATTTCCAACAGTTCGGGAAGTAACAATGTCAAATGAATATATCTTAATATTTGTCTGGAACTATCTTCAGTATTCTGACTGACTTCCTCTGCCGCCAACTTCTTGCCAACTTGGCAAGAAGTTAAATCGGATCTCTTACCCTGTCGTTTCAATGCCTCATATTTCATTTTATAAGCAAAAGCTTTTTCACTGATTAAGAGTTCTTCTCTTTGAATATTGGAATCTACCATAATCACCGTTGATTCATCATCCGTAAGCTCTTTGATGATAACCGGCATTTTCTCTAATCCTGCAAGTTCACATTCTCGTTTTCGCCGATGACCTGCTACCAACTCATAACCCCCAGACTCTCTCAACCGCACAATGCCAGGAACCAATACGCCGTATTGTATAATACTTTCTGATAATTCTTCCATTTTCTTATCATCTCTTACTTGAAATGGATGATTCGGAAATGGATGAAGACTTCCGATTGCTATCTCACTAATTCCATTGATTGACTCTTCGTTTGTTCCAAACAATGCATCAAGCGGCTGTAAGGAAACGGGAGTTGCTCTTTTTTTAGATGGCATCTTCTAGCACCTCCTCCGTCACTCTCCGATAAGCCTCTGTAGCTTTGCCTTTCGGATCATAAGAGAAAATACTCTGTCCTTCTCTGACTGCTTCCTTCATTCTTACAGAAAATGGAATATAATTATCAAAGATATGGATTTGACTTCCATATGCATTTCTGAGAAGCTCCATATTATTTCTGGCATCATTCGTATGAGCATCGACCATCGTAAACAAAATACCTCCTACTTGCAGCTTCGGATTGATCTGCTTACGGACCTTGCCGATTGTTTTTAACAGTTGCTGCAATCCTTTGATTGGTAGGTAGGACGCTTCAACCGGAATGAGAACTTCATCCGATGCAGCCAGCGCATTAATCGTAATCATTCCCAATGATGGCATACAATCTATGATGACTGCATCATATTGATCCTTGATACCATATAAAATCTGTTTCAATACATATTCCCTGCTCATTGCATTTACCAACTGTACTTCCGTACCTGCCAGTCCAATGTTAGAACAGATAATGTCTATCCCCTCTGCCTGATGTCTGATATAACAGTCGGAAGGAATATCTTCATCTTTCATTACTGCATCCATAAGAGCTGTAAGTGTTTCATTACTGTCATCACAATCACGATATCCAAATCCTGCGGATACATCAGACTGTGGATCGGCATCAACGATTAACACTTTCTTATTCTTTTGTGCTAATCCTACTGCTAAATTAGCTGTACATGCGGACTTTCCGGTTCCCCCTTTTTGGTTTACAATAGAAATAATTCTAGCCATTTTTTCATCACCTTTCAATCAATAAAAATGACCGAATCAGCTAAACAGATTTTCATCCATTACGAGCTAATTCGGTCCTGTTTTCGCTATTAAATTGTAATATCATCACTTTCGTGATACAGTAAAAGCATCTCAGATAAAAGCGAATATTTTCTTTCATCTGAATAAGGTTTTTATAAAAGATAGGCCTTTCCTTCATAAATTTGTTGATTCGTTGCAAGTTTTTTTCAGGACCAAATCGCCTCAACCCCTTGTATTTACTGGGTTTCCGTTGATTTAGTCTTATTTTATCATCATCATCTCCCTCCCTGATTCCTGTCCAGAACAGAATTTCAAATATCAGATAATCTTCACTACCCGGCTCAATCCCGGCAATAAATCTGTCATATTCCGCTTTCGTCCAGAATTCCAGCTTGTTGGTATCTGATTTCCCCATCTTTTTTACTTTCTTACATGGATTTTCCTTCAGATTATAAATTTTCTGTGCATGATTAAACAGTGCATTTAATTGGTTCTGAATCATACGCTCATAAGTCTTGCTGTAGCCTTTTTCCTGAATGGTGTTCTGCCACTGGATAATCTCTGCCGGTGTGATCTCATTCATTTTTCTTGTTCCAAAATACGGAACAATGTGCTTGTTCATCATGTGCTGCTTGTTACGGATTGAATTTTCTTTCAGTTCATTCTTTTTATCTTCAAAATAGACTTGAATAAAACTGTTCATCTCCATCTTCATATCCGCCGCAGTCTTTCTTATGAACTCCTTTTCATAATTCAATGCTTCTTTCTTTGTCTTAAACCCTCTTTTCAGCTTCTGCGTCTTCTTTCCTGTCCAGTCAATATAACGGAAGCTCACATACCAGGTTCCCTGTGTTTTGTCTTTGTAAGCTGACATCTTAACCCCTCCTTCATACTGCTCTCTGAGAGCATCCATAAAATTTTGTTTCCCAGTAGGGACGTGGAATCTTTCCACGAACTGCCACATACCCTTCCTTTACCAGTTCATCATTGAGCTGTTTCAGAATCGAATATGCTTTACTGCGTTTCACATCTAATTCTTCCATGACATCATCAACGGTCATCATATAATTAGTTCTCATAGCGTCCTCCTTTCCAGTCACTTTTGTGACTCTTTCGTTGTTCTCTTATAATAATTCACTTTTGTGAATTTGTCAATAAACATTTGCGAATTTAATTTTTCCATTCCATACCTATTGCTTGCGTATCGGCAATTTGTTAAATCTCACTCTTTTGTATCATTCACTTTTGTGCTAGAATAGAAGCACAAATATTATTAAGGAGGCAGCATTATGGTTGGCAAAAAAATCCGGGCATTCCGGGAATTTAGAGGATACAGTCAGATACAGTTAGCCGAGCTGTCCGGCATTAACGTAGGAACAATCAGAAAATATGAACTGGGAATCCGGAATCCGAAACCGGATCAGTTAGAAAAGATTGCAACTGCACTGGGATTAAATGTAAGTGTTTTTCTGGATTTTAATATTGAAACAGTCGGAGATGTACTCTCTCTGTTGTTTTCTATTGATGATTCGGTGAACCTCTCACTTGCTGAAACACCTGAGCAGAAGGTTGCACTGACATTCGAAAATCCTACAATGCAGGACTTTTTCAGGAAATGGTGTCAATTTAAAAATGTCTATGAAAAGGAAAAAGCTGAAATATTAGCTATTGAAGATGAAGATAAAAGACAGGCAGAACTAGATAAGTTGAACGCTACCCAGGATGAATGGAAACTGCGTGCTATGGGAACCACGATAGGTTGTCATACCATCGTTAAGAAGGGTACTGAAGGCAATGACATCAAGACATATAATCTGACATAAGGAGGTATTAAATCATTTTGCAAAACACACCTGATTATTTATATCATTATACAAGTATTGAAACTCTTGCATTAATTTTAGCAAACCACACGTTTAGATTAACTTCCTTAGATCAAATGGATGATCTTCAAGAAAAAGAAGCATTTGATTTAAAAAATGCTGGTCAATTTTGCTATATAAGTTCTTGGACTGATGATGAAACAGAGAATATCCCTATGTGGAAAATGTATAGTTCTCTAAGTTCCGGAGTAAGAATTAAATTAAAAGCAAATCCATTTAAAGAATTTGAAAATACACCTTCGTCAATATCGGAGGTTACACATCAAACGGTAACTGATAATTCAAATGGATCTTATTTAAAATCTATAATTCCTATTGCAGATATGCTCAAAAACGGATTTATAGCTCCTGGAGCATTGGGTAATAACATTTTACATAAAGTTGAATATACTTCTGATTCAGACAAGCTATATCCTAAGTTATTAACCCAAGACGGTGATAAATTTAGTATTGCTTTAGGTAATCTTGGTAAGCATAAGAATATCCATTGGGCCTTCCAACACGAATGGCGATATATTTTATTACTCATGCCTCTAAATCTAAATCAGGCAGTTGATAAATCAATTCAAGAATTTCAAACAACCAGTACCAAGATTTTACTTGGTCAAGCCAAACAAACTTTTCCTTTTTATGATCTAACCCTAGACGAAAATGCTTACGCACAAATGGAAATTACATTAAGTCCCAAAATCAGTGCCGGAAATCGTCTAATTATAAATTCACTTATAGAAAAATATAATCCATCTGCAATACTTCACGAAAGTTCTTTAGTTGGTTTAATTTAAGATTTTGTTATCATTCTGTTATCACAAACGGTTGTCAGGATACTCTCCCGGCAACCGTTTTTCTACGCTGTTCGTTATTCTTTTCCGCCCTTTTATATATTTCCAGGCAACAGAAAAACCCGTAGAACCGAAGTTCTACGGGTATCTTACGTTTGGACACAACGTTATCTTACGATAACAAATCTATATTCAGATTGTATTACTCGATGATTGTAGCAACACGTCCTGATCCTACAGTACGTCCACCTTCACGGATAGCGAAAGTAAGACCCTGGCTCATAGCGATTGGGTGGATCAGTTCGATTGTCATTTCGATGTTATCTCCAGGCATGCACATTTCTGTTCCTTCTGGAAGGTTGC
>SKER01002030.1_pt1 | contig 14548 bp, 13 predicted proteins | sample 4826961 | NCBI WGS metagenome assembly SKER01 (sample SAMN11008804, study PRJNA524170) | human gut metagenome | biome: Human fecal sample; material: Feces; isolation source: fecal sample from pouch patient p47 | host: Homo sapiens | place: Israel: Tel-Aviv | collected 2016-11-16 | reverse complement strand
TGAAAGAAGAGTAGAGAGAATTCTTAACCATAGTTTTGAGAGAAATATAGCATAAAAGTATTTTCCTAAAAAGGATAAATGGACTTTGTATGAAAGGGAGTAGACACTATGACAGTTTATAACTTTGAAGTGAAACAAACGGATGGGACAGAAAAATCTTTAGCGGATTATCAAGGAAAAGTTTTATTGATCGTTAATACAGCAACCGGATGCGGGTTTACACCGCAATATGAAGGATTGCAAAACTTGTATGACCATTATAAAGATAGCGGCTTTGAAATTCTGGATTTTCCTTGCAATCAATTTGGAAATCAAGCACCTGGCACCAATGCCGAAGTCGCAGATTTTTGTCAGATGAATTATCATACGACGTTTGAAACATTTGGAAAAATCGATGTGAACGGCGAAAATGAAGCCCCATTGTATAGCTATCTAAAGAGTGCGCAAGGTGGTTTACTTAACAAAGCTATCAAGTGGAATTTTACAAAATTCCTGATTGGTCGTGATGGCCGTGTGCTCGAACGCTATGCCCCAACGACACGGCCGGCAACATTTGAAGCAGCGATTCGTGATGCCTTGGCTGATCGTTCAGAAGATTAACGATAAATTTAACAATGATCGTTTAATTTAAAAGAAAGAAGTGGCTTAAGTTGGAAACTTATACGTTACGTGATGGTTTAACAGTACCTAAAATTGGCTTTGGAACATATAAACTGAATGGTGCTCATGGTGTGCAAGTGATCGACTCAGCGATTGATCGCGGCTACCGATTATTAGATACGGCCTTTAACTATGAAAATGAAGGTGCTGTTGGTGAAGCGGTTCGGCGTTCGTCAGTACCGCGTTCGGAACTCTTGATTTCATCAAAACTTCCTGGTCGCCACCACACCTACACGGAAGCTATCAATACGATTCAAGAATCATTATATCGAGCTGGCCTGGATTATTATGATTTATATCTAATTCATTGGCCTAACCCTAAGGAAGATCATTATGTTGAAGCTTGGCAGGCACTGATTGATGCCCAGAAGTTAGGCTTGATTCGTTCGATTGGGGTCTCAAATTTCTTACCAGAACATTTAGAACGATTAAACAAAGAAACGGGTGTTTTACCCGTCATTAATCAGGTCGAATTACATCCGTACTTTAACCAGCAGGCACAACGGGATTATGATCAAGCACACGGTATTTTGACGCAAGATTGGAGTCCCCTTGGCCGGGCCAGTGAGATGCTTCAAAATGAGACGCTCAAAGAGATTGCTGCGCACTACCATAAAAATGTTGGTCAGTTGATTTTACGGTGGGAACTACAGTTAGGGACCTTGCCGATTCCAAAGTCGTCAACGCCGAGCCGTCAAGCAGGTAATATGGACGTGTTTGATTTTGAAATCAGTGCAGCTGATATGGCAACAATTAATGGTTTGAGCCAAGTGGATGGTCGCTTGAATAATCAAGATCCAGCAGTGTACCAGGAATTTTAATTTGAATGATATAAAAAGATAGCGACGTTGTGATGATAACTCGTCGCTATCTTTTTATGGGCAACTGCTTGTTGATGATTGGTTTGTGATATCAGCGTAATCGCAATACATGGTGCAGTAGCGATTGGCTGTTTTCATCTTGAAAGGTCGTGGTAGTATGACAAATACGTTTCCCACACTAGGAAAGGTTTTCAGCCGTGGTCACTCTACCTGTTCGGTTTGCTTTCTTGCAAATCATTTTGAGCATCGCACTAGCGATGTATCAGGTATGGAACTCCAGAAACAAAAAATAGCCACCCCAAAACTTTGGCCGGTATTGGGTGACTGTTCTTTGATTATCTAAATTTAAAGCCAACTGCTCTTAGAGCGGGCCTTGATTCAAGTCGGTATTAACGTATCGGCTTTTTTACTGCTTTTATTTAACACGTATGCGCTTCAGAAAGTGTATTTTTGATTCAAAAAAATAAAGATAAGCTTCCAATCGATTGGCATAACTATTTTATTACGCGCGCTTAACCGCGATTACCTTAACTTGATAAGCCCCGTTCGGTGCGTTCACAGTGACCACATCGTCAACAGTATGATTAGCGAGCGCTTGACCGATGGGAGATGTGAATGAGATTTTTTGTTGTTCGAGATTGGCTTCCTGTTTTCCAACTAATTGATAGGTGATTTGGTCATGATCATCCAGAAATTCGATGGTCACGAATTTACCGATATCGAGTTGATTGTTGTCAGCTGGTTGAACGATTTGGGCGTATTGCAACTGCTTGTTGAGATAACGCAGGCGGCTTTCTAAGCGACCTAAGTCCCGTTTGGCACTACTATATTCGGCATTCTCAGAACGGTCACCTAGTGCCGCAGCCGCAGCCAGAATTCTGATTCGCTCGGGCCGTTGTTGCTTTAAGTCTTCAATTTCCTGTTCGATGGCATGGTAACCAGTCGAAGTCATTTTGTTAAAAGTTGGTTCCATAGCAAAAACCTCGTGTCCGTTGAATTTCTGGGAATAGTTTACCGCAAATGTGATTAGAATGGTACCGTCTAGGTGATATCTGATGTTAATCACGATCGCGCAGGTGGTTGCTATACAGCATGATACCGCTAGTGACGGTGGTCAGGGCGATACCAGCGATCAGACTAATGAACGGCTGATTTATCGCAATCAGGAAGTAGAATAGGGCGGTGAAACCGATTAGTTCAATGAGTGCCCACAGGCCAAGGTAGCGCCATGACCGTTTGGGTTTGTCTTCTATTGGGGTGCTGACATTAACAGACAAAATGATCATGGTAAAAACGGCAATCATCAGGACAATATACAACGGATTGTCGTACGTAAAGGCTTTCTGAAGATTGTTTTTTTGCCAGCCTTGCCAAAATAAAATCAGTAAGATAGCACTATTTTCAATTAACAACGTGGTACGGATGTTCTTGAAATTTTGTAAAATTAAACGTTCGTCACGAATCTTTTTCATGGCAGGGATCTCCTAACTGGGTTCGACCCAAAAGACAGTATCGAGTGTTTGGTTGAGTGCGTGACAGAGGTTGAGGCAGAGTTTCAGTGATGGGTTATAGGTGCCCTTTTCAATCAAACTCAGGGTTTGACGGGTGATGCCAGTCTTGCTGGCGAGTTCTTTTTGTGAGAATCCGGCCATTAACCGGTATTGCTTGACATGATTCGCGGTTAACATCTCCCTTTATGTAATATATATCTTCCATACAAAGCTAATTTTAGCAGTTACCAATTGCAATGTAAATGTTGGATAGTTTGATTGAAATGTGAACAAATAAATGGTTGGCGTAGAGGTATGAGCGCAAAAAAATAGCCAATGACTTTGCAGCCTTGGCTAGTCGTGGAATTTCTCACGTTCCACGGAGTTACGAACATGTTAAGTATAGGCAAAATTATCGAAAAATACAATTAATTTATTAAAGGAGTTTGGCTTGACAGTTTAACAATGATAACGATTGCAAAAAATAAAAGTGAAATATTTCAGACAAACCTCTTGAATTTTAGTCTAGACCAATATACAATTGGACTATACCAAACAAAGAGGGAGTCAGTTAATTATGAAAGTTATCGTAGTAAAGGATCAAGCTGCCGGCGGAAAAGAAGGTTTCAAAGTATTTAAGAATGCTTTAGACAATGGTGCGAAAGTATTTGGGTTGGCAACTGGTTCGACACCCGTTACAACTTACAAAGAAATCGTTAATAGTGACTTAGATTTCAGTGACTGCACATCCGTTAACTTGGATGAATACGTTGGGATTGCACCAGACAACGACCAAAGTTATAAATACTTCATGCAAACTCATTTATTCAATGACAAGCCATTTAAGGAATCATTCTTGCCAAACGGTTTAGCTTCAGATCCAGAAGCTGAAGTTAAGCGTTACGACAAAGTGATTGACGAACACCCAATTGACTTACAAATCTTAGGGATTGGCCGTAATGGTCACATTGGTTTTAACGAACCAGGTACTCCTCGCGATATTACGACGCACGTGGTTGATTTAACTGAATCAACGATTGAAGCTAACGCGCGGTTCTTCGCCAGCGAAAATGATGTTCCTAAGCAAGCCTTCTCAATGGGCTTAGCTTCCATCATGAAGAGCAAGCACTTATTGCTCGAAGCATTCGGCGAAAACAAGGCTGATGCGGTCAAGGGTATGATTGAAGGCCCAGATACCCCTGAATTACCAGCAAGTATCTTGCAAAACCATCCAGACGTTACCGTTATCATTGACGAAGCGGCTGCTAGCAAGTTAAGCAAGAAGTATTAATTTTAATTAAGCTAAAAATGATTTGAAAGCCGTGCTTCATAACGATTGCGTTGTGAAGCACGGCTTTTTAACTTTGTCGGTCAAGTCGGTTATTGTGCCGCCGTTACTAATTTTTTCTGGAACTGAAATCCCATACATAGTACACCTAGGATCAGCGCAATAACGCCGCTGACTACGAAGACGTTAATACCCATACCAGCAACTAATTTAGTCAATGGATTAACGATGAAAGGACTGACCACACCCCCGATTGAGTAAATCGCGACGTACACACCTAGGGCCATCGAAACACTGTTTTTGCCAACTGAAATTGAGATCAAATATGGAAATTGTCCCATGGCGATACTCATTGCGGCACCCACGATGAAGCTACCTACAAAGGCTAACCATAGCGAATGTCCAAGACCGATTAACAGGTAGGACAGGCCGTATAAGATAAACGAGATTGTGATGGATGAGTATTTGAACCGCTTGCCGATAACGCCAACAATCAAGCCGCATAGCATCCCCCCAATTAATGAAACGGTTGACGTCAGAGCGGCTTGTGAGGTTGCGCCAAGTTTTTCTTCAGCAACAAATAGTGAAATGTTGTTGTTCAAAACATTATTTAAGAGTAACGTGCAGAATCCCCAGAAGGCACAGAAAAAGACGTATTTGTTGAGCTTAATTTGTTCACCGGTATCCTGATCGTTGGCTGCATTGACTGCTGCCGGATGCATCGGCACTAATGTTAAGATCACAATCAAAATAAGTGCTGAGAATAAGTAAATCCAATAATTATTTACCCAACCGTTCGTTGCAGCTAGCTGGCCGCCACCCATGATGAAGACAATACCACCGAGATTGGTGAAGGTGGTTGTTAAACCCATAGTGGACTGGCGTTCGGTTTCTGGTAGCATTTGAGAAATTAAGACTTGTGATAAATTGGTGCAGGCGCCTTGACCTAGACCGACTAAGCACGAGCAAAATAACAAAAACATGAAGTTTGTGTGGAAGGCTAATGGTAGAAAACCACCGATAATTACTAAGATTGCCGCACTAAGGGTTAATGTTTTGAGATTGAGCTTGGTTGCCGTTAGTTTGCCAATAATCAACCCTGCTAACATCATAAATAGATTAGGCAATGATGTTAACATCTGGACACTCGTATTACTGAGTGAAAAATTGGATGCGATTGCTGCATAGGATGGGGTAATTGCGAGTGCCGCCATGCCCATTGAACTGACTGCAAGAACCCCAATCCGGGTCTTAGAAACGTAGCTTTTACCTGGTCCCGATATCGATTTTGTTGTTTCCATGCTGGACATCCCCCTAAATAAAAGACTCAATATTGGATTTATGATTTAGTTGACAGTGGCGAACTTTGCTTTGACGTAAGCCGCGGCACTTGTTCCTGCAATTCGGCCCGACGTCCAAGTAAAGCCAGAGGCAAGGCCTTCAAATGCAGGATAGCTGTGTCCCTCATAGTAACCACCAGCATTGGCGCCACCAGTATAAAGACCGGGAATAGGTTTGAAATCGTCATCTAAAACGGCGAGATTTCGATTGACCCGAACACCACCGACCGTACCAAGATAGGCGGCTTGGCAGATGAAGGCGTAGAAGGGACCATCACTAATTGAATAATCCAAGGACTGCAAGCGCTTACTGAATTCGCTGTCGTTTTTGGACGCGACAGCTTGATTATAAGTAGCGACGGTCTGGCTCAATGTTGAAGGATCCATACCAGCATTAGTGGCTAGCTCAGTGAGTGAGTTCCCCTTAAAAGCTGTTTTACCAGTGACAGCTTCTTCAGCTAATGCGGTAAAGTCACCACTGCCAGTCGCTGCGCCCGGTCCTGCTTGAGAAACTTCTTCGCGATTGCGGTTGGTGGTGAATGTATTGAGCGTGGCCTGATCCACGATAAAGAGATATTGACCACCCTGAGACCAAGCAGCGTTCGCCCATTCAACGGTATCGTAGACCACATCTTCGTTGGTGAATCGTTGTCCCTGCATGTTGACCCATAGTTGAGGGGTTAATAATAATTGGGTTAATGGATTACCGGAAAAACCAGCAAGGTGTTGCTGAGAAGTCTTTTGAGTGACTTGGGATTTAGCTAGTTGCGCAGCATGAATGAGCGCATGGCTGTCGATGTCAGTACCGCCAGCTTTAACCATAGCAGCCAGACCTTCACCGTTATTTGGAACACCTAAGGTTCTTAGATGCGTGGTGTGCATGGTTCGAGCAACTTTTTCACGATCACCACCGTACCCACCGGTTGCCACAACGACTGCGTGGGCGGTGATTGTTAGCTGGTCACCTGAAGCGGTCATGGCTGTTGCGCCAGTGACTGCTCCGTTGGTAATTACCAGGTCAGTAAAGGTCGTATTAAAGTGAAAATTGACACCGGCAGTCGTTAATGTTTGTTGGATGCGCTGATAGCTCTCGTCTTTATGTTGGTACATATGATAGGAACCCCCACGATAATCATTATTACGATGCGCAAACTGAGTCGTATTGGCAGTTGGGTTGAGTTTGATTTCCATTCCCATTTTTTCCAACCAGGCTAAGGTATCTGCCGAGCGGTTAACGATCCGCGCAAGTAGGGTACCATTGGACAAATAGTGATTGTAGTCGGCTAATTGTGTAATGGCCTCCTGAGTTGTTAGGTGCATACCGGCTTCCCGTTGTTCACGGCTATTAATGGCGAAAAATCCACTTGAGATTTTTGTGTTACCGCCAATTTGTGATTGCTTTTCAATAACGGTGACTTTAAGTCCATGGGTCACGGCTGCGTATGCAGCGGCTAGTCCTGTACCACCTGTGCCTGCAATGAGGACATCAGTATCAATTGTTCGATTAGTCATAATAGTTGCACTCCCTTATTCGAATTTACAAAGTTAGTATAAAGCTAAAATATGCACAAGTTGATAGTGTATAATATCCTTATTAATATGTTTATATATCTTTTAAGGGATTGACAGGTGATAGTGATGGCTTCTATAAATACGGTAAATAGCAATTATCAATTGAAAGAAAGCGATTTTATTGGTCTACGCCGTAATGATCTTTCAAGTTCACCAAATTGCAGTTCAGAGTTTCACATTCGCTTTATCGTGAGCCACGATTTCGCTGAATTAACATTAGCCGGAAAGTACGTGGCACTGTCCCCAGATGATATTGTAATGGTTTCATCTGCGCAGCCAATTAATATTATTAATAGGGGGGCACCAGTAAAGTTAAGTGTTTTTTCGGAACGTCTGCATGCGCCTACGCCATTAAACTTGGTGGTTGTCGGAGATAACCCAATGGTTCATGATTTAATGAATGCGGGTGAGCGGACATTGCGGTTTATTGTTTATCGCCAATTGCGAAATCAGATAACCCAACGGTACTTTGATTTGTTGACGGAGTTAGAACGGCAAGATTTGCAAGATGTTTTTATTGATTATCAACGAGAAATGACGGTGGGATTGTTAATGACGGAACTATTGCGGCATCATGAGGAACGCATCTCGATTACGGATTCTTATTTTCCTGGTAAAAATATTCGACATGTTAATGCTGATACGCAATCAGGGATGATTTTTACGTATTTAGTCGCACATAACGCAGATGCGACGTTAAAAGAAACGGCATGTTACTTTGGATATGATAAAAATTATTTTTCAAGGCTGTGTCGACGACTGTTCAACAAGAGCTTTTCGGAACAATTAACATTTATTCGTATTGAACTGGCCAAACGAATGCTGGCATTTTCTAATAAGCGAATTGAACAAATTGCAGCTGAATTAGGCTATAAAAATAATAGTAGTTTCTTTACTGCGTTCAAACGCGAAGTGGCGATAACTCCCAATGATTATCGTGAGCAGCATGGGTATCGGTTAGCACATCAGCATATCAATGATAATTAAAAACACAAAACGGCGTGCTACTGAAATGTTCCAGTAGCACGTCGTTGATGATTTTTTTATAGATTTTGTCCTTTTTCCCAAGTCGTTTTCGATAACAACAGCCCTTGCTTAACCAAAGTATCAAACAACGCATGGGTCCGGTTGGAAATTTCGGCGGCGGTTTCGCTATTGGCTTTGGTCAAGAAATCGGTCGGATTGCCGGTAATGGCTGCGTCGGTTGCGGCAACCCGGCCACGGGCATATGATTGGCACCCGTCGCGATAGGCATTGACCGTTTCAGAAAATTCATGCCAGTGTGGTTCAATCAAGACGGAGAGCGTTTTTGATAACCAGTAGACGTTATCAACGCTGACCGTGCTAGTTGTATTGCGATAATCAATCGGCGTGTCATTGATGTTGGTAAAGAAGGGCACGTATGGGGCGTAAGCGAAGAAACCTAGTGCGATCCATTGAATGGCGGCTTGCTTAGCAGGCACGTCATTCCGGATTTGCAGAATAGATGAGCACTGATTGCGATCCATCGCGATAGACCGGTAACGTGTTTGTTCACGGGCGTTACCAGAAGCGAAAGTGCCAAATGGATCGTAAGGCGTCCCGTTATAGTGTGAAGATAAGAAGAACTGGACGTCTTCAATAGCCAATTTTTTGCTTGGTTGTCGGAATAGCGGCATGTTTTGATCAGTGGGATTCTGTTCGATTTCGGGATTAAATAGTTTTTGACCATACCATGTTCGCGGAGTGTTGTAATAAGCATCCGCCTCACTTTGGGTACCAAAGATTTCACGGAAATTAAAGTGACCGGGTGTTGGGTTGAGGTGATACTTTTCAACGAAGTCCACTAAATCACTGGCACCTAGGAAATTGTCGGTATCGTTGAGATCCATCTCTTGCACCACGGTTTGGTTGGGAACAATTGCGTAGGTGTCTTCGGGCATCCGAACTGCCCCCCAATGGTGACCACCAGCGGTTTCGAACAACCAGATATCGTCGTGATCGTTAAAGGCGATACTGTTGCTTTCACCAGTTCCGTATTTTTCAATTAGGGCACCTAAGCGTTGGACACCTTCCTTAGCACTTTTAATGTAGGGTAAAACGAGGGTGACCATGGCTTCTTCATCTACGCCATCATGGACGAGCGGATCATAACCGAGTACGCGGGCATTGGTGGCAGTGGTTTCAGTTGCGCTCATCCCGACATTTAATTCGTTGATCCCAGCTTCCTCGTACTGCCCATCGCTTTGATCGGCTTGGGGGGTTGCGGTGTAGCGGTAGGCATGGTCAGGCAGCGGAACGGTGACGCCGGTAGTTACGGAAGTGTAGCTGGCGTTAGTTTGGTCGTGGGCTTCGTGCACAATAAACTTAATCGGATTAATTGGGCCGTAGCCATCTTCGTTGCGGGCAACGATGGTCGAACCATCCATGCTAGCAGCTTTCCCAACCAATATTTCGGTACAATCAGTGTCTTTTTTCATTACATAGGTCACTCCTTAGTTAATTATAAGTATAGGAGCTTGCGGGGGGATTTCAACGTTAAATCGTATTCGTAATCATTTAAATAATAAAATGATGAGAGAATTGCCAGGTGTTTTCTGCATAAAATGTTGAATTTGATTGTGAAAATGAAATCATAGCTGACGAAAAAAGTTTAATTAGTCTGCTGGTATTGCCGATATAAAAGTTTTTATCGATACTGTGCCAAATTTTAACTTTGTGAATTAGTGAGTTTAATTGTGGCACAGTTTCCTGTGCCACGGGTCTAACTAGAAGTTCTTGAAACCGCTTACCCCGATGGATATGATTAAGTTGTTAAGAAAAAGGAAGGAGCTTTACCTAATGAGTGAAAATGTAAATACGAATGCAACCCAAAGCGCTCCTGTTGCGAAAAAGAAACTGGGCGTTAAGGCACGCGTTCAAAAATTTGGGAGTGCACTAAGTAATATGGTTATGCCGAACATCGGCGCCTTCATTGCTTGGGGCTTAATTACCGCCATCTTTATGGCTGGTGGTTGGTGGCCTAATGCTGGATTAGCTAAGATGATTCAACCAATGGTCCATTATTTATTGCCATTATTGATAGCGTTTACTGGTGGGACTTTGTTTGCCGGTCATCGTGGTGGGGTCGTTGGTGCGATTGCCACTATGGGGGTCATCGTTGGTTCTTCAATCCCAATGTTTATCGGTGCCATGATTATGGGGCCTTTAGGCGGTTGGTGCATTAAGAAGTGGGATGACGCCATTTCCGATAAGATTAAGAGCGGGTTTGAAATGTTGGTTAACAACTTCTCCGCTGGGATTATCGGGATGTTACTAGCAATCCTGGGTTACTTTGCAATCGGCCCATTGGTTGCTGGTGCAAGTGCTGCTATGGCTGCCGGTGTTGACTGGATCATTAAGATGAAGCTATTGCCATTAGCCAACGTCTTCATTGAACCAGCCAAGATTTTATTCTTAAACAATGCGATTAACCAAGGTATCTTAACACCGCTTGGGATTCAGGCTGCATCTAGTGCGGGTAAGTCAATTCTGTTCTTGCTCGAACCAGATCCAGGTCCAGGTCTTGGGGTCTTATTAGCCTTTGCCTTGTTTGGTAAAGGGACTGCTAAGGCTTCTGCACCCAGTGCGATTATTATTCATTTTCTTGGTGGGATTCATGAAATTTATTTCCCATACGTATTAATGAAGCCAGCATTGTTCCTAGCTGTTATCGCTGGTGGGGTTACTGGGACAGCCACATTCAGTTTACTAAACGTTGGTTTACGTTCAACACCTTCACCTGGTTCCATTATTTCATTACTATTAATGTCACCAAAGAGTATTTCTAACTACATTGGTTTAATTATCGGGGTAACGTTAGCAACCTTAGCATCATTTATCGTTGCCGCAATTGTCTTGAAACGTGACAAGTCGACCAGTGATGATGACTTAGCCGCTGCTCAAGGTAAAATGAGCGATATGAAGAGTGGCAATGCTGAAGCTGCTAGTGCGACTGACGCTGAACCAGCTGATGTGATTGCTTCATACAAAGATGTTGACCATATTATTTTTGCCTGTGATGCCGGAATGGGATCATCCGCAATGGGGGCTTCCTTATTACGGGATAAAGTCAAGAAGGCTGGCATTAGCATGTCCGTCACCAACACGGCGATTAGCAATTTGAAAGACGAACCTGGTTTATTAGTGATTACGCAAAACGAATTAGCTGATCGGGCGGCTCAAAAGGCACCACACGCCTTACGGTTAGCCGTTGACAACTTCTTGAGTAGTCCAAAGTATGACCAAGTTGTGGTTAACTTAAAGGCTCGTGATCAAGTTAGCGATGCTGCACCTGCATCCGCGGCACCACAAGCAACGACGACTGCACCCGACGACCTACCAGCTAACTTAGATTTGAGTGTTGTTGATGAAATTGTCTTTGTTCACCACGATGGTCATTTAGGAACAGCCACAATGGCAACGTCCTTGATGAAGGATCGGGTCAAGAAAGCCAACAAGCATGTGAGTGTTAAGAACTTAGGAATTGACGAATTGGCTGATAATAATAGTTTATTAGTTGTTTCAAGTGCAGAAGCAGCTAAAAACTTAAAGACCCGTTACACGCAGGTCCAAGTATTAATTACTGACGATCTATTGAGTTCACCTAAATATGATAAGATGGTATCAGAATTGAAATAAAATGATATTATTACCATTATCGTATGAGGTGGCATCATGGTTAAGTTTACACAACGTCAAGATGAGTTGCTACAGCTGCTACTAGCGAATCCCGCCGGCCTTTCAATGAGTCAGATTGAAACCGGTCTCAACAGTAGTCGCCGAACAATTTATCGCGAGTTCAGTAATTTGGAATTGGTATTAGCCAATGCTGATTTGAAAATTGTTAATGAGAAGCATCACTTTCAACTAAGTGGATCGCAGACGGCCCTGGCCAAGTTTCAAAGCCAATTGACAGCAGAGCGGAAGATTGCACCGGCGTTTGACTCACAAACGCGGCAAAACGCCCTAGCTTGTCGGTTACTGATGACGGGCCATTCCGTAAAATTAAAAGAACTTGCGCTTGACTTTGATGTGAGCGTTGCAACGATTTCAAACGATTTGACGGCATTAGCAACGCCATTCGCCGACTACGACTTATCAATTGAACGGTTGAAGTCCCGGGGGATTCAGGTGGCGGGGACTGAGGGTAGTATTCGCAATCTGTTTGCCACCATTTTGAATAATGAAATCAACGACTACGAGTTTTTTAAAACAATCGGGAAGTTGAACCAAGGCTTAGCAATATCAGCAAGTGATGAGCAATCGTATTTTTTGAACTTACTGGACGCCCAAACGTTGATTATCTGTTATCAAGCAGTGCGAAGTTTGAAGAAAAAGTACTTTTCTTCGGTGCCGGATGGTCAGCTACAACAGTTGATCATCACATTGACGACGGGAGTAATGCGGTTACAGCATGAACGTCGGGTCACATATTTGCGCGGGATCAATCGGGATGATTTCTTGAAATATCAACGGATTGCTCTGGCAATTATGACCCAACTACCCGCTGAGATTAAGACGGTGGTGACGGGAGCTGAAATTGATTTTCTCGCCCAGCAAATTAAGGGCTTGACGTTTCGAATCGATCAAGACGCGTCGCTATCGAATTATGATTTGCAACTAACGTATCGGGTCAAAAAGTTTATTGACGCGGTTGCGACTAACTTTAACTGGTCGTTTGGGACGGATGACCGCTTGTTGAATAACTTGACGGCACATATGCAAATTGCCCTACAACGTAACGGTGTTAATGGTCCCGTGCCGCCAACCACTGAGTTACAAGAGGTCCGTGAACAGTATCCTAAGCTGTATTCGGCGGTGGTGCGCGGCTTCGCAACGATTTTTAAAGACCAGGATTTTACAACTGATGAGTTGACGTACTTGTTGATTCACTTTGCTAGTACGTATGAGCAACAGTTGAGTCACCAAGCACTCAAGGTTTTGGTCCTGTGCCCGAATGGGATGACGACGGCGCGAATTTTGAAAACGCGACTGATGCGGTTAGTACCTGAAATCACGGCTATCGAGGTTGCGCGGATTGGTAATTTAGGCCAAGTTAATTTACAAGACTTTGACATGATTTTATCCACGACAACGTTACCGGGATTTAAGTTGAATTACCGCGTTGTCAGCCCACTGTTACTAGAAAACGAAGTCACTGCCTTACGGGAATATATTCATCAGTATTTTCCAAGCACCAAAGTGATCGATTCACCGGTTGATGAGCCGACGAAAATCAACTTGGATTTTGACACCGTTTACCAACAGATGACGATTGCTAAACAGATCTTAGACCGTTTCACTATCACGCCGATTCGCAACGATGATGAGACGGTGGCCGAGATGCTGGTTAAGATCACGCGGCATATTGATTCGAACTTGATTCATGATCCGCTAGAAGTTGCGGGCCGGTTGTTACACCGCTTAGGACTGGCGCCGGTCGGTATTCCCAATACGAACTTGGCGTTGGTGCATACGTTAAGTCAGGAAGTCACCGCACCATATTGTGCGATTTTCGAACTTGACCAGCCATTACCATTTAAGAGTATGGACAACCAATCGATTCGGTTGCAGCGAATCGTCCTAATGCTCGGGCCCGCCAATATCAGCGATTTTGAAAATCGGTTGATGGGTAAGTTAAGCGCACTAGTCATTGAAAGTCAGGCCAATACGCAGACGTTTATGACTGGCGATCGCCAGCAACTTTATCAATTAATTAGTAAAGCATTTTTGAACGAACTAACGAAATAGCGTAGGTGAAAACAATGGAAGCTTTAGATAAGAAAATGATTGCGTTGAACCAGCAAGTGGCTACGCAAGAAGAAGGCATCCGCTTAGCCGGTCAACTATTGGTCGATGGCGGTTGTGTCGAACCAGAATACATTGATGCAATGCAGGCTCGTAATCAGGATGTCTCCGTATATATGGGTAATTTCATTGCCATCCCCCATGGTACTGAAGATGGCATGAAGTATATTAAAAAGACCGGGATTTCCGTGGTCCAAGTACCAATGGGTGTGAGCTGGGGTAATCCAGATGATAACGATGATGATAAGACTGTAACGGTTATCTTCGGGATCGCTGGGTTGAACGGTGAACACTTGAACCTCTTGTCTCAGATTGCCATATACTGCAGCGACGTTGCCAACGTTGCTAAGTTAGCGGACGCTCAATCTGAAGATGAAATCATAAATCTATTAAAGGAAGTTGATTAGCATGTTAGACGTACATTTTGGCGCAGGGAATATTGGTCGGGGCTTCATTGGCGAAACCTTGGCTGACAACGGGTTTAAGATTACTTTCGTTGATGTTAATGATACTTTGATTGACGAATTAAACAAACGGAATGGTTATACC
>SKER01002021.1_pt1 | contig 14575 bp, 9 predicted proteins | sample 4826961 | NCBI WGS metagenome assembly SKER01 (sample SAMN11008804, study PRJNA524170) | human gut metagenome | biome: Human fecal sample; material: Feces; isolation source: fecal sample from pouch patient p47 | host: Homo sapiens | place: Israel: Tel-Aviv | collected 2016-11-16 | reverse complement strand
GACATCTTATCGTCCAGCATCTTTCTGCTATATTTCATAACCAGAATCAAATAAAAACACTGAATGAGAATTATTATCTAAACTCATTATGTACACTCACTTATTGCTTATTTCGACCGTCCAAATTTCAAGAGCATATTGTTCTTTTTTATTATAATATATTTATTGTATCAGAACAAGTGTTTTTGCGATTTTTTATGAATTTGAGCAGACATGCTCGAAGGTTAAATGTATTTTTTAATTCTACCTTGCAAGAGTAATGAATACAGATATGCACAGTTTGCGCTTTCATCTCGGTAATTGAATTGCCGAGGATTCCCGCTTATTATCCTAAAATCTGGGACAGATCAGCATATGGATTTTTTACTCCGGAAACCACTGGCAGCTATGCAATTTTATCAGGAGAATATCATCTGGCTTTTCTGTTTGATGAATCCGGAAAAAATGTATCTGAGCAAAACGGTGTTTTTAATCTGCAGTCCGGTCATAAATATACCATATTAAATACAGAATTCTTTAATGAAACTGAAGCCCACATCAGTGCAGAACTCGCTTATAGCATTGCCACCATAGAACCGGTCGGCGATTTCAGTCAGAAAACTACCTATTATACTCCTGTAGATTTCAACAGAGGCGGTTTTACTGCAAAAGAAAAAGTTGGCATAGGTGAAAGATGGAATGGAAAAATAAAAATTAATTACGTCAATGGAGAATCAGAAATCATTTCTTCCCGCAACGGAAAAAACAAATACGGTATGAGCGTGGAACGCTACGTTATCTATAATGGAAAAAGTGAATACCCTGATGCAGGTACCTATGATGTACGCATTGGAATTCAGGGCTCTGATAAAGAAACAGTGATCAAAAATGTATCTGTCAAAAAATATACCGGAAAAGCGATTACGCCGTCAGTAGATGTCTCGGTAGACTCAGCAAGTGGCACATACCTTTTTAAAGATATTGATTATACTCTGACCTACAAGAATAATATCAATGTCGGAACTGCAACTGTAATAATCAAAGGTAAAGATACCCTGTATAAGTATAAAATACGTGCTTATAAAAATGTAAACGGCAAAAAACAATACAGTGAATACTCACCTCAGAAATCTGTGAAACGATAAATTATTTAATTTTGCTTCGACTCCACTTAAATGAATTCATCTTTAACTATGGCATTCTCCGAAGACGAACACTCTTCCTTGTACGAGGATATAATAATCATGGTTTCAAAATCATGATCCCAGAGTATACGTCTTGTCAGGAGGATGCTCTGGGATCCCTTTCTTTATTGTATTAATGACAGTATACAGGGTAACTCAGAGACAGGCAACAAGGTCTTTGTATTGCCATCTAAAGTTGCCATCAACAGTCAAGAGAAAACCTATATTTGATAGTGTAAACTTATTGTAGGAAATTAATAGACAGAGTAATAATTCGCAATAAAAACCATCCCGACTATGTACATTATTCATATAGCTGGGATGGTTTTATGTATGGGTAAGGAATTTTATGTTATATAAATTTTAGAGTTCTTTTATGTGGAGATTATTATCTTTCCGGTTATTTTCGATGGTCAGACCCCTCCAGACAGCAGATGCTTCTGGACGCAGGACATACAAAATTGCAGGGATTTTTAAAGAAGACGATCTGCAGGGAATCCGAAGATTCCAGGGATATGCAGAAACACTCTTCGAAGTAGGACTGCAGGTCGATGACCGCCATATCTGGTGGTTCCATTCCAACCACGAAATGTGGATTCAGAATAAATATAGTGTTGAGTATTCCTTGGATGATTTAATGGAATGTACAGCCCTCGTTTGCTACAACGATATGCTGGCAGAAGAAATCTACCACGACCTCAGTCAAAAAGGAATCCGCATTCCGCAAGACTTGTCAATTGTAGGTTTTGACAATCAGAATATCAAACTGGATGGCGATTGCTACCTCACCTCAGTCCAACATCCCCGCCGAAAACTCGGAGAGACGGCGGCGAATTTAGTGTGGGATATGATTGAACAGGGATGTAATGTTGCGCCTGCAGAACCGATTATTATGCCGTCGACGATTGTGGCTAGGAATTCGATTATAAGGAGATTCTAACTTTCAACAGTAAGCTCTATGCTATATTATAAATAAGGCTATCCCATTTTGATAGCATCTATTTCCTATTCAAAAATTTTTATTTTGGGGTATATCAGTTGTTAGTTTTTGTTCAATTTCATTTGCGATTTTTTCACTAATTATATAAATGTCTTTCATTTTAAGCAAAGTAAATAACTTATGAACGTTCTTTTTAACATTAATAAATTTAACATTATCTAATACTTTAGATAATGTTAAATTTATTTTAGCGATTCTTTTGATTATCGCTGGATGTTCTTTTTGATCTTTAAAAATGTTAAATTCAGATTTACCCACCATTTGCACACTAACAATTAACGGAACATATATAGCTACTAGTTGATGAATGCTATAAGATGATGTATCATTTGAATAAGCACTTTCTAAATATCTAAATGCAAATTCTATTCCAAACTCATCAGCTTTTAATTCTTTTATTTTAGCATTTTCGGAGTTTTCATTATAGGAATCAGTATGCCCTAAATAATGATGTCCTATTTCATGTCCTATTAAAGTGGCTAATGCTATTTCATTTATTTCTCTACTATACGTTATATAAACGTCTGTAAAATTATTTCCAGATTTTTCGTATTGAGCCATATCATATTGTATTTCATTATATTCCTTAGTTTCGTCAGAAGCTGTCTGGAATCTTTGCAAATTTATTTGCAATAATTTAGTAAAAAGTTGCTTTTCCGCTGATAAGTGACTTTTATCAATCATATAATAAGAAGCCCATACATCAGATAATAATCTTATTTGATGATCCATTTTTCTTGAAATTTCTATATAATAGGAGTTATCATAATATTTAGGATATGCTCTTCCAATAAATATATCTTTCTCATCTACATTCCCAATTTTTAAATTATTTATAAGTTCTAATAATCGTTCATCTTCTATTTCTTTTTTTGCATAATCAATTATTAAATCAAATACCATATCATTGCTATGTGTAAGTTCATCTTTTTCCAAAAGAGAACAAAGTTCTTCTAATTCAGACTTTGAAATATATGCAATTGCGTTTTTTTCATCGCATTGATTAATAAGACTTTCTGTTTCTTCTAATTGAATGTGAATTTCATTTCTTCTTTCTTTAAAAATGCTATCTGCAATATTTTTATCTTCTTCCATAATAAATAATTTCCTACCTTTCATTTATATTTTGAATCATTTATTGAAAATATTATACATGAAATTCTGATATAATGATATTAATAAATTTATTACAAAGAAAATATTCTTGGATAACAAATCAGTGTATAATAACAAAGATATAATTGCTAGATTTCAGTAATCATATGTTTGAAAAGTGACAACAAGTAATAATGGTTAAAACCGGGTAATTAAACTTGTTGAGGGTTTGTCATGAGGAGCTGGTTTGAGGATTCTTTATGAGGATTTCTGCTTGTATGAAAAAAGATGGATCAGTTTTTCGGCTGACCAATCCTTTTTACTTTAATAGGGTAGAGGGAGAATAATTATCTCGCCCCTCCCATTGAACCGTACGTACGGGTCTCGTATACGGCTCTACAACTTATATTCCAACTTTTGCTAAGTAATAGGATAAGGGATTGAGCAGACCAGCTCCATCTTTTATCCTATTTTCAAGTAAATCTTTACTGATAATGAAATTCACCACGTTCATTCCACTTCTTCTGTACCACCCAAGTCTTGAATTTGCAACTTTATGAATATCTTCCTGACTGAATCCGTTTCGGTTCTTCCTGTTTAGATAACTTAGGTTTCTGTAGATGGTTTTCGGCTTCTTCCATTGCTTCATGACTATCATTCTTATTTTGTGTCTTAGTCATTGTCCAAGCTCTTCCACAAATTGCTTCATCAACCCGATTCTAAAGTAATTAATCCATCCTCGCACAATCTCATTTACTCGCTTGATTGTAACCACAAGAGGTCTTGCTATTGCTTTCCCTCTCTTCAGATATTCACTCAGCTTCTTTTTAAGCTTCTTTTTCTTTTCATTGGTAGGTTTTACTTTCCACTCTCCACCGTTTTTCAGAAATGTGAATCCTAGGTATTTGCTTCGCATCGGTCTGACTACTTTCGTTTTTGCTGCATTTACTTTTAGAAATAGTTTCCGTTCCAGCCAATCACTTATGGAGTTCATCACCCGGTTAGCCGCCATTTCACTTTTAGTGAAAATTAATACATCATCTGCATACCTTGTAAAGCGGAGTCCTCTATGTTCCAGTTCTTTGTCCAGCTTGTCCAAGTAGACATTTGAACATACGACTGAAAGAGGACCTCCTTGCGGCACACCGGTAATAGTTGCTTTTTCCAAGCCGTTTTCCATTACACCTGCTTTCAGATATTTCCGAATCAGATTTAATGTGGTACTGTCATTTACTTGTTCTCTTAGTATCTGAATTAATTTGTCGTGATTTACCTTGTCGAAAAACTGTTCTATATCTATATCCACTACCCATTCATACCCATCATTCAAGTATTCCAATGCCTGTCGAATGGCATCATGACAACTTCTTCCGGCTCTGAATCCATAACTATAGTCACTGAATATCTCTTCATAAATATCAGATATAGGCTGTGCTATTGCCTGCTGGATAGTTCTGTCAAGTGCTGTGGGTATTCCCAATGGTCTTTTCTTACCATTGTCTTTCGGAATGTATACTCTTCGGACTGGTTTCGGTATATATGTTCTGTTTCTAAGAGATGTAACGATTTTCTCTCTGTTCTCCCTTATATAATCTCCCAGTTCTTCTACAGTAACTCCATCAACACCACTCGCACCTTTATTAGCAACTACCTTTTTATAGGCTCTGTTCAGATTTTCTTTTGACAAGATCACTTCAATCAATTCCATTGTTGTTACTCCTCTGACTTATCCTAAAATTCATACATAACACCCCTCTAAGTATAAACAGTATTCCTCGGTTACGTTCCTACTTTTCCTGTCCACTCGATTTCTGGCTCATGTATTATTTTAAACATAACGATTCGTACTATAAATCGTTTCAGTCCTTCGGCTTTCGCCTACTATGACATCATCTGACTCCCTCTCTAAACCTTTTTCGACCATACCTTTCAGTATGTGAGTAGGGTCTCCCGAGGTAAGACGCTAATCTTTCGTTCCATAACCTCTTGATTTACAACTTCGGTTTACGTTTACCTTTTGGGCTTTGGTTTGTCTAGCAACCTTACCCACCTAATCGCCTTATCAAGTTTCTGTACGTAGGCTCAAGAACTTTGTTACACCACTTCCTTCATCCATACCATTACTGGTACCGACTTGTGGTTCACTACACTTGGCGGTAAATACCCGTGACTGGACTTTCACCAGTAAGATTAGTGCCATGCTCGGCACACTAGTATAAAATCGTTCCAATCGAAATGCAACGATTTCTTTTTTCGTTTCATATAAAATACAACGATTTATATAATCATCAAATATAATTCCGCCGATCAACAGCCAACGTAATTGTATAATTGTGAAATAATAAATATTATACGTAAATAATACAGTTATAAATCATTTCATTTTAACTTTTATTTCTACATTGCTCTACTCAAAACAATTTTTTTCCACAAAATCAACCTGTCCACCACCCAAAGGGGAACTATAATCATGACAAAGATTAAAAACACAAAGAAGGGCATGGCAAAAAAGACATTAAGTATGTCACTTGTTGTTGCAATGCTTGCTACTTCTAATGTGCCGGTATGGGCTGCTGAGTTCAGCGATGGTACTGATGCTGCCGTTGAGACTGAAGCTCCGGCTGCTGAAACATTTTCTGATGATGCTACAGAAGCTCCGGTTGTAGAAAATACTACTGACGTGACAGATGTTGCAACTGCAACTGCACCTAAATTAACATTAGCAAATTGGACAGGCGCTTTGGCTGTATCTGGTGATCTTAAAGATGGTAGCACTGATGTTGCAAACTTTGATTATAAAGTTCGTATTGATGGCAAAGAAGTTGTTGGTCATTCAGGAACTTATACTGGAAGTGCTACAAGTGTTGCTGATTTAAATAGTAAATTAACATCAGCTACTTTTGTATCTACTGATGCTGGTCATATTGTATCTGTAGAGATTACAGGAACGGGTACTAATGCTGGATTTAAAACTACAATTGAAGGCATTGAAATTAAGAGTGTAGATGTTTCATCTGCGACATTAAATCTTGGTGGCGCAACTGTAGCTTATACTGGTAAACAGGTGGCATTTAGTGATACTCAGATTGCTGGATTTACAATTGCTGGTATTTCAGGTCTTTCATATAATGACTTTAAGTATACATATGAGGGAGACGATCTTGTAAATGCTACACCTGCTGGAAAAACACTTCAGGTTGTTGCTACTGTAGACAAAGCAGGATATACAGGACAGATTAAAGCACCTTTTATAATTAACAAACGTACTCTGAATCCAGACAAATTAGAATTAACATTAAAGAAAAATACTGTTTCTTATGCAGAAAGATCTAAAATCTCTTCTGATCATGTAACAGTTAAAGACACTGTAACAGGAGAAACTCTTCCAACATCTGTATATACAGTTACTGGAAGTGGATTAACTGCTGTTGGCACTGAAAGCACATTGAGCATTGCTACAGACTCCTTAGATAAAGATGAAAAAACAAATAGCAATTATACAGGTAATGTAACAAAAGCTACAACAGATAAAGTTAAAGTTGTTGCTAATCAGATGTCAGATTTCAAAATTGTTACTGACAGTATTGGAAAAGATGATGCATCTAATGCAACAGCTGTAAAGAATGCAATTCATTTCTACATTGGCGACACAGAGGTAACATCTTATATTTCTTCTGCTATTACTGTTGCTCCAGCAACTTTAGCAAGTGGTGCGACAACTTTATCTGTTTCTGTAAATGGTGATAATACAAACGTTATCGGAAACACAACCGTAAATCTTTCTGTAACATTAAATAAACTTACAGTAGATGGATTAAGATATACACTTGGCACAACTAAAAATAAACAAGCAAATTCTGCTGAAGATTTAGGAGCTGAAACATACACTGGTAAGGCAATCACTAAAGATATTAAAGATGTTAAATTTGTTAGTGGAACTACAAATGTTAACTTATCTACAAGTGATTACAAAGTAGAGTATGTAAATGATAACACAAATGCTAAGGCTGTTTCCAAAAAAGACGTAGAAGTTTACATTGTAGGTACTGGAAACTATAGTGGCCGTGTTAAAATTGGTACATTTGCAATTAATGCCGCAGTAATCGAAGCTGCAGATATTACTGTTCCTGAAAAAGTTCAGTACAATGGAAGTCTTCAGACCGCATCTGACTACATGGATGGAAAAGTTACTGTTAAAGCAGGCGCTACAGGAAAGAAAAAAGATGTTCCGGCAGATGCATATAAATTAACATATACTTCAAGCACAACTCCTGTTTCAGTAGGTGCAACAATTACTACAAAATTAGTAGAAACAGATATCAAAAACAAAAACTATACAACTGGTACAACTGAAGTTACTGCTTCCAAAACAACAACTGTAACTAACAAAGATATCGCTGATACTAATGCAAAACTTGAAGTTGTAGGATCTTATACTTATACTGGAAAAGCAATTACACCGACTGTAAAATTAACAGTTGATGGTGTAGAACTGGCATCTGGTATTGATTACGAAATCCAGTCCTGCTCTAACAACAAAAATGCTGGTGAAGCTACAGTAACTGTTGTAGGAAAAGGTGATTATTCTGGAACTCAGACAGCTAAATTTACAATTAACAAAGCAAATCTGAGTGATGTTAAAGTTGAAGCAAAAGCTACTACTGACGCAGAAAAAGAAGCGTTTACCTATACAGGAAGTCAGATTAAGCCAACAACTTCTAATTTTAAAATTACATTAAATGATGTTGAGCTGAGCGCTTCTGATTTTGCAATTACATACCCAACAACTTCTAAAGTAAATGTAAATGTTGGTGATGCAACAGTAACATTAGCACCAGTAAAAACAAATACTAACTTTGTTGGTGAAACTAAAGAAGTTGGATTTAAGATTCTTCCTAGAGCACTTACTAACACCTACTTAAATGGTACATTCTACGCATTTGATGAAAACGGTGATAAGATTGACTTTACCAAAACAAATTATGTATTTGGATATGACGGAACAGAAAAAACATTTAAAGACATTAAATTTGTTCCAAGCGTAGCTAAATATGGAACTATGAATCTTGTTGAAGGTAAAGATTATGAAATCAAGTATTTCAATAATATTACCGGACCAAAAGCATATGTTTATGTTACAGGTATTGGAAACTATGCTGGTTCTACAAAATTTGAAGGAAGCGATGTAACTTATACAAAAGCTCAGGACTTCGCAATTGAAGGAGTTACTGTAGGTCGCAAAAATATTACTGTATCAGACACAGAATATGCTGGTGGTGTAGCTGTTACACCAAATGTAATAATTAAGGTTGGCGATAAAACATTAGTAGAAGGAACTGATTATGAATTCACAGGACTTTCTAACAATGTAGATGTTACAGCTTCAAATAAAGTATTAAAAGCTACATTAAAGCTTAAAAATGGATATAAACTGAGCAATGGTACAGGTGAATGGACTGGAGTATTCAGCAATCCAGTTGTAAATGACACTACAAACACATATACTATTGATATAACATGGAAGATTGTTAAAAAAGACATTGCTAATACAACAGTTGAAATTTCCGAAACAAACGGTAAATTAACAACTACTGTACTTAATGGTAGCGTAATCGTTCCAGCAACAGAATACGATGTAAAAGACAATGGTGATGGAACTGCTACTGTAACAGCTAAAGCTGATAGCAAGAGCTATACAGGAAGCCAGAAAGTATCTGTAAAGAAATCTGAAAATGTTGGTGCTCCAGTAATCAGCAATGTTAAAGTTGTTGGTAACAAAGCAACTGTTATCCTTTCTGGTGAAGCTGACGGCGCTGCAGGTTATGATTATGTAATTTCTACAGACCGTGATTGCATCACAAACAAAGATTATACATCTATCAGTAAGAATCAGGTACAGACTTCTACTACATTCAAATATGTAGATCAGGGTATGTACTATGCATACTGCCACGCTTGGACACGTGATGAGAACGGTAAGAAAGTATTTGGTGAATGGTCCAATGCTTATCCATTCTCTGTAACAGCAATCACACCAGATGCTCCGGTTATCACAAACGTTAAAGTAAGCGGATCTACTATCAAAGTAACATACAAAGCAGCTGCAAATGCAACTGGTTACGATGTAGTACTGGGAACTGGCTCCAAGAAAGAAAACGGTGAGACACGTCCGTACCAGTATGGCAATCACAAGAAACTGAACCTCAAAGAAGGTACAGTAACAGCAACATTCAAGAAAGTACCAAAGGGAACATGGGTAGTTGGAATGCATGCATTCAACAGAACATCCGAAGACGGAAAGAAAGTCTTCAGCCCATGGTCAAACCTGAAAAAGGCTACTGTTAAATAATCCATTTGGGTAATTAATACAGATTCCTAAAAAGAAGGCTCCGGTCATTGCGATCGGAGTCTTTCTTTTTAATAAACCTATACCATATATTCTAACAGAATCTTATCCTTATATTGCTTTCTGCTATTTCAAGGTGTATCTGACTCCCCTGCCTGCACCTGTTTTTTTCAGGATTTTCTTTTCAATCAGGCTGTTCAGAGTACGTACTGCTTTACTCTTTTCCATTTCTGCTGCTTTCTCAATTTCTGATCTTGACATTTTTTCTTTTCCCTTAAGGATGCTGACCAGTATCTGTTCGGCTTCGCTCAGGTCATAGTTTTCCCTTATAACAGGAAGAATTACTTTGATAGAATTAGAAAAACACTGATACGATGGTTTTATCAGTGCGTTCCTGTAAGCATGATTGATCCTCATGATTCCGGTTCCAAATTTCTCAATATATTTCAGCCGGAAGAACACATTTCCGATAATAGGATTTCTGAGTATGGATATCTGACCATTCAGGTATTCCTCTTCGCTGATTCCGGCAGGAAGCCCTCCCGGAGAACTGATCTCAATCCTGTCCGCATACATACTGACTTTTATAGATGCCGGGATATCCCACATTCGATGGATCAGAGCATTGGCTATTGCTTCCCTGAAGGCTTTTTCCGGGATTTTGTCAATACATTTCCTTTCGGCTCCCTCTATTTTTTCATACTGATAATACTTTCGGAACATCTGAAGTGTTTTTTCCAACTGAGAAAGTATGGAAATATTTTCTAGTGATTCCCTGTCCATGATCTCATCTATGGTATCACCAAAACGTATGATATCTATTCCCGTAAACTGATTATCATCAGCAAGAAGTGCAGCTGCATTATTGAACCCACTCTGATCAGAATACAGTTCAAGAGTTTTTAAAATATCTTTATTGATCTTCTCAATGCCCATCACCCGGATAAATTCTGTTTCCAATTTAGCAAAAGTAAGCTGCTGATTGAATGAAGTGATCTCCTCAAAAGTCTGATTACAGCCCTCCAGGATCAACCGGTTATATTCCAGACGATCCACTTCAACTGTAGAAGAATCATTTCTTTTATAAGCTTTACCTTTATAGAGATAAGGCTTATACCTGCCTTCATAAACAGTGAGCACGATCGTATTTTCCTGTATCTCCAGACGGAACTCCGGCACAGGACTGAGACTGTCATTGATCTTATTCTCCAGATTCAGACATCCGTTCACTGGATCTGTTATGCCGATGACGTTCCCCTGATCATTGATTCCAAATATAATCTTTCCTTCGCCATAATTAGCATAGGCACTGATCGTTTTCAGAAACGTGTTAGATGACAGATTTTCCTTATATTCCAATGTTCTGCTTTCCCTCATGATACATTTTCCTCCACATTTTCAATCCTTTGAAACCCAATATTGATTTGTAATATATAGTATAAAATCGTTCCAATCGAAATGCAACGATTTCTTTTTTCGTTTCATATAGAATACAACGATTTATATAATCATCAAATATAGTTCCGCCGATCAACAGCCAACGTAATTGTATAATTGTGAAATAATAAATATTATACGTAAATAATGCACTAAGATTACAATTACAAATAAAAATTTCTGTGGTGTTGATGCAAGCGGAAATAATATTACTACACAGCCTGCAGCTGTATACCGTTATTCTAAAATCAGCAAACCACAGGCAAGTGCTTGGACTGTTTCTACAGAAAAAGCATCTTATACTTACACAGGAGAAGCAATTATTCCAGAACTGATTGTAAAGGATGGAACAAAAGAGCTCGAAAAAGATGTAGATTACGAAATTAAGTCTATTGCAAACGGTACAAATGTAGGTACTGCAACTGTAACAATTGTTGGAAAAGGTGATTATGACAATACATCTACTACAACAACTACATTTACGATTACACCAGCTGATATGTCTTCTTTAACTGTAAATGTAAATGATCAAAGCTATACCGGACATCAGATTCGTCCTACAGTAAAAGATTCCAATAACAATACACAGATTACAGCTAAATTAGGTACTGTAAATATTGATCTTGGTCAGTTTACAATTAGTTATCCAGATTCAAAGGATGCAAATAAAGAAGTTGGTACTGGTACATTAACATTAGCACCAAAAGCAAGTAATAAAAACTTTACTGGAAGTAAAGAAGTTTTCTTTAAGATTGTTGGTCAGAAAATTATCTGGTCTAATGATGTAGCTAATGCATTTAAAGTATATGATGCAAATGGAAAAGAAGTTAATGTAGCTAATCAGTCATTTATCTATGATGGAAAAGTTCATACTTTTGCAAGCGCAACATTCAACTATTCTTATACTGATCCGATTACACATAAAACTGTTAAATTAGAAGAAGGAAAAGATTTTGAAATTAAATACTTCCACAATGTAACAGGTAATGCCAGCCATGAAGCATATATCGCTGTAGTTGGTAAAGGCAACTATGCTGGCAACAACGATACAACAAATCAGGTTTTCGAAGATGAAAATGGTCAGAAAGTAAACGCTATTACTTATAAGAAATTTACAATTACTCCAGTTCAGCTGTCAGATCAGAACGTAACTGTTTCTAATGGTACTTATGCTGAAGGAATGGCAGTAAAACCAGTTGTTAAAGTATCATATGGTAGAGATGCTCTTACATTAGAAGAAGGTAAGGACTACAAATTAGTTGGTGTGGGTGCTTATACAGAGCCTACAACAACAAAGAAATATACAGTAAGTGTTGAAGGTATCAATGGATATACAGGAACAACATCTTCTGTTAACTGGGGAATTGATAAAAAAGATCTTGCTGACTGTGATATTACAGCCGCTAAGAATTCTAAAGGTTCTGTATCTGTTGTTGTAATGAACGGAAATGTTAAAGTTCCAACAGAAAAATATGTTGTTACAGAAAATGCTGACGGAACAGTAACAGTTACTCCGGCAAAAGATAGTAAATACTACATCGGTTCTAAGACAGTTACATTAGCTGGTTCTGAAGCTAATGAAAAACCAGGAACACCTATGATCAGCAATGTTAAAGTTGTTGGTAATAAAGCAACTGTAATCCTTTCCGGTGATACAGATGGTGCTGCAGGTTATGACTATGTAATCTCTACAGATCGTGACTGCATTACAAACAAAGATTACACATCTGTAAACAAGAATCAGGTTCAGACTTCTACTACATTCAAATATGTACAGCAGAGAACCTACTACGCATACTGCCACGCTTGGAAACGTGACGAGAACGGAAAGAAAGTCTTCAGCCCATGGTCCAACCTGAAAACAGCTACTGTTAAATAATCCATTTGGGTAAATAATACAGATTCCTAAAAAGAAAACCCCAGTCATTTTGACTGGGGTCTTTCTTTGTCAAAACTTATCCTGCGATTGTCGAAAAATTTTTCTGGTAAATAAATATCTGCTCTGATAAAATATAAGTACAAAATATGTGACAGGAGGTGACATCCATAATACGTCAAACGAATCTGGCACAAATGATAGACCTTGCCGCAGATCGTGCAAGATATGATGAATGTGCCAAGAAACTATTAACCTATAAGGCAGTCATTGCCTGGATCCTCAAATCCTGTACAAAAGAATTTTCTCAATATAGTGTCAATTTTATCTGTGATAACTGCCTGAAAGAAAATATCGAAATTTCCAGTCGGGCAGTACATCAGGACCATCCTGACCGCAGTAAATTACTGGATGGAAACGAACAAATAGACTGCCTTAATTCCGAAGCAAATGCTATCAAAGACCAGACTGTGTATTATGATATTCGTTTTAAGGCATATATTCCGAACACCGAAGAACCCGTACAGCTGATCATCAATTTGGAAATCCAGTTAAATGACACACCGGGGTATCCATTAGTTACAAGAGGATTTTATTATTGTGCAAGAATGATTTCCGAGCAGTATGGAACTATTTTTACTGGTGAACATTATGAAAAGCTTCAGAAAGTCTACAGTATTTGGATCTGCCCGGATCCGGCGAAAAAACGTAGAAATGGAATCTTCAGATACCATACAGTACAGGATACAGTATTGGGAAAGCCTTATGAAACTCTTGGCAGTTATGACCTTATGGAAGTTGTTATCGTAAATTTAGGTGATGCAGATAAAGAGAGTGATCTGGAGATCCTTGATCTGCTGAATACACTCTTCTCTCTTTCTACATCCTCTGAGACAAAGAAAAAACGTCTTCAGAAAGATTTTGGCATCGCCATGACAGAAGAATTTGAAAGTGAGGTGCAGGATATGTGTAATCTGGGAAAAGCACTTGTTGAACAAGGCATTGAGCAAGGTGTAGAAAAGAAAAATCTATCTCTTGCAAAAATGATGATCAAAGATAAAGAATCTCTCGATAAGATTGAAAAATATACTGGTTTTTCTGCCGATAAGTTAAAAGAGATTGCAGCATCTATCGGAACAAACCTTACTGCTTAGAATACGTCTCCTATGGCAGCTATACATAATAAGACAATAAAAAAATTTGGTACTTAAAATAGAGCTTTCAATTGTATCTCGTTGATATAGTTGAATAACTGCGCGTCGCATTCTCGTTACTTTAGTACCAAAACACCTATGAAAGAACAGATTATCTGCAGCGTGGACTTAGGGATCAATACCGATGCAGTCTGTACTATCATGCGGGCAGACGGAACTGTCCTGGGAAGAAGATTCATAGATCATCCCAGTGAAAAAGACCGGATGTACCGCACACTGGGACGGATCCGCAGATTCCAGAGGGAACATGGCTCTGCGCAGACACAGGGAAGATGGGCATATACGAAACGTCTGAACACAGAACTGGGTAAAAAGATTGCAGGTGCGATTGTAAGATATGCGGAAGAAAACCTTGCAGATGTGATCGTGTTCGAGTATCTGGAGATGCAGGGGAAGATATCGGGAAAGAAAAAACAGAAACTGCACCTGTGGAGAAAAAGAGAT
>SKER01002009.1_pt1 | contig 14638 bp, 13 predicted proteins | sample 4826961 | NCBI WGS metagenome assembly SKER01 (sample SAMN11008804, study PRJNA524170) | human gut metagenome | biome: Human fecal sample; material: Feces; isolation source: fecal sample from pouch patient p47 | host: Homo sapiens | place: Israel: Tel-Aviv | collected 2016-11-16 | reverse complement strand
CCGGCAGCTTCATCACAGCGGCATAGACCTGCTCCTGAAACTGTTTTTCCTCCAGAACCATCTCCGGTGTTTGCGGCTTCAACAGCACCGCATTTTCAATGCCATTCTCGCAATCCAGAGAATACTGGGCCTTGTAGCGATACATCTTTCGCTCATACGCAGCCTCCGCACGTTCAACTGCTCGAATAGTTTCCATTACTTCCTCTGTCACATCTATAAAAAAGTCTGTTGTATAAACATCAGGATAAAGTTCCCGAAGGTTAATTTTCTTCATTATGTACCTCCATTTCGATTCACGGGTGATTGACGGGTGAATCGAATGGAGGCGGAGATCGGCAGCGACATACTTCGGGAGCTTTCCCGAAAAATCGACAGAAAAAAGCGCCAGCTCCCCGCAATGGGAAACTGGCGCAGCAAAAATAACTATGATTCTTCTCTTTTAGTTGGAATGATAATACCGATAGATAGTCATATCTCCCCGGAGGAGGGGCAAGGCTTTTTTTAATTGGTGCAGCTCATGGGTGGTATGAATGACAAAAATTGACATGGCGGTATCCTCCTATATACCGCCCTCTTGATTGCATGAGCATCGTTGGAAAAGCAAAAAGAAACGGCGGCCTTGATCTACTCAAAACCGCCGTTTCCGTCAGTGATACAGGAAAGCGCACGAAATCCTCTGCCCGTCAGCGGTTTTTTTCTTTTCCCCGCTGTGGAGGCAGATGTTTTGATATGTAAGCTCGTTTCATTCCACAAAGAACAGAACCCGCCGGATCAGCTCCGGGATATTGACCGGGGCGGTGATATAGTCGTTCACGCCCTCATGCCGGTATTCATATTCCGTGGCAGGGTCGTTGTTCTCGGTGAGGATAAAGAACGGCAGAAGCCGGACAGGGGGATTCTTCATTTGGAACATCCCCGTCACCCGCCGTAGCGTATGAAACAGCTCCATTGCTGTGCCGTCCGGCAGTTCCAGATCGCACAAGATCAGTTCTATTTCCTTATCCTCAAAAATCCGGCGCTTGGCTTCCCAAATCGAGGAAACCAGAATCAGGTCAAAGCCCTTTTGTAGCATAGCAGCCCGCAGCACTTCGGCGCTGGTATCTTCTGCATAGACAAAGAGCAGCTTGTGAAAAGTCGGGGCCTTTTCGCCGGATAACTGCCGGTAGGCGTATTCCACCAGCTTATCTTGTAGTAGCAGTCCTTTCATTTTGTCCATGCACAGCGTCGCGCCCCGGCGCATAGCTTCCTGTTCGTAGTCGTCCTTGTCATGACAGGACGCCAGAATAAAAGGCAGCTCCTTGTCTGCGGCCCGCACCTCGTCCAGAAAGTCCATGCCGGAACCGTCCGGCAGGTCGAGATCACAGCAGACCACCAGCGGCATTTCCTCTTGGATGGCGGTCCGCGCTTCTTTCAGCGTACAAGCCGTTTTTACCGGGTAGCCCCGGTGCTGTAAGTATTTTTGCAGGCACCATGTATAGGTGTCGCTGTCGTCGATCAGCAGTATCTTTTTCATGTGTCCTCACCCCCAATATTGATTTACCACAAGCATAAACTACAAATGTTACACAAATGTCCGAGGTGCCTTTGATTTCGACAGAAAAACAGGCTGAATTGTTACAACGCTCGGACATTTCAAAAATTTCTTTGAGAAATGGCGAAAAAAGCGGGGCAGTACACGCCGCCCCGCCGATCCCATACGGCTATTCCATCGTCCTGATTTGCTCAACAAGAGATTGCTTTTTCAGATTTCCAGTTGTGTAAGAAATCAAGGTGAATTGCACAATCAGCAGGATTGCTAAATATATCAATACGATCAGCCACGGAAATGAATAGTAAAAGTATGGATTCATCGTTTTCACAACGACCTGTACGGATAGGAAGCCCAGTCCAGTCCCTAAAACCAATGTTACCAGCGTAGCAAAAACTGAATACATTAACCCCTCATAGCACAGCATTTTGATAAGCTGCTTTTTACTCAAACCAATCGCCTGTAACATTCCAATTTCCTGCCTACGGGATAAGAAGTTTGTGATTGTCGTATTGACAAGGTTGATTAAAGAAAAGCACACAACAATAACAGCCACGATCAACAATACCCCGAAAGAAAGTTGTTGAAGTCCGCTATAATAAGTGATACTTTCTTTTATGGTTTCCATAACCAAATCGCTATTTCCGTCTATCAGTTGATTTAATGCAGCTTCAACCGTATCATATTTTTTCATATCGGTAATTACGGAAATCGTACCTGTGCAATCTATCCCGGTCGCTTCATTCATAAACTGCTCCGGAAGCGCAAAGCATTTTGAGAAGCCGGAGTAAGAATATTCGTTTACAATGCCCATGATGGTATAGGTCTTTGTGCGAATTTGGCCGGATTTGGTTTTATAGTCCACTTCGACGGTATCACCCAACGCAGCCTCAATATCATAGAGATCGGCACGCTCTCGAAGCAAGACAATTCCATTTCCTGCCACCAGTTCATCATAATCAGTCGTTCCCGCAATTCGCTCTTTCTCCAAATTCTGCTGTTCATCTCGGCAAAAGCCCTGAATCCATTTTCCAGAATTACCATTTACACGATATTCTGCGTCCGTGTAATACCAGTGCTTGATTCCTGTAACGCCATCAATAGATTCTACTGCATTTACAAAATCGGCATTTAGAAAATTCTTTTGCTGCAATCCAGACAAAGAAATACCAGCAGTGTCCCACGATTGATTTGCGTTGAGCTGAATGTTAAATTCACCGACAGGGAAAGCCCTGCCTCTTGCCTCTGCAACGCCATCATAGGAAACTAACATTGTCGAAATCAATACAACCAATACTCCGCCGAGTGAAAGAGAAAGTATTGTTAAAGTGGACTTTGCCTTTTGTCTGGACAGATTCATTTTAGCAAGTGAAGCAGGCGTTATTTTACGGTGCAACACGGAACTTTCTTTCATTTTCCCCTGATAATCGGAATATCGCAATGCTTCCAGCGGAGATACTGCCGCAGCTCTTTTTACAGGAGTATGAATGGCAATCATCACAATAATAAATGCAAAAAGGCCAACCCCGGCCGTCACACATAAAGTAGTCAGCCAGTACCAACCGGCAGGAATCAGGAAGTACCCAATCACATTTCCAATAACCAGGCCAATCGGGATAGCAATGGCAGCAAGTAATTTTCCCTCGCGGTAAACCATCTTTTTGATCTGTCGTTTTGTAGTTCCGATTGTGCGAAGCTGTCCATAGTTACGGATACTGCTTGCTACTGAAATATAAAAAATCGAATAGATCACAATGCCGGAACCAATGAAAGTTACAAAACCGATCAAGAAATAGAACAGCATATCGCTTCCGTGATTTTCGTCCTTTAAGTTAAAATATGTGGAACGGACAATCACATTATCATCGGAAATTTCTAATTGCTGTGCCAGAGTGTTTGCATAGTTGGTGGCTTCTTCCTCGCTCATATTTTGAGCGCCTTTCAGCCCAATGTAATAATCAATCATGCCCTCGTCGCCATACTGCTGCCTTACTAATTCTTTCGATATAATGGCTGTATAGCGCCCAATATCGCCGGTTTTCACATCTAAGATTCCCGTCAATTTGAAATCATGGGTAGTGCCGTCAGAAAAGGGGATTTGAATTGTCTGCCCCAATTCATTTGAATAGCCCAAACTATCCAAAAAGGATTCCTGTACTACAATTTCATTCTCCGAAGCTGGTAAATCTCCCGAATAGGGCATACTTTGGGATGTTAGCATATCTGCATTTGCATAAGTAAAATTCACGGTTGAATGATTTACCTGTTCAGAAAATGCGTTAAAAAATTCCCCAATCCACGCAATTTCTTCTTGCTTGTATAGTTCCTGTCCCTGTTGTTCAGAAATCGCATGATACATAATCTGTGCTGTTTTTTGGTTGCGGTTCTGCGTTTCCTGCATAACCCCAAAGCCATAGAGGACAATAGCAGATAGCAATGCGCTGGCAAGTGCAATCGTCAAAACAATAAAGATATTTCTTTTTCGATTTGCCGATATACTGCGATTTGATATGCGCTTTACTATGCCGCTGGTATCATTTTCAAAAGGCCATGTCATAGCCTGCCACCTCCTTATTCCACAATCTTGCCGTCCTCAATGCGGACAATCCGATCTGCAAGGCGGGCAATGTCGTTGTTGTGGGTAATCATCACAACAGTTTGCCGGAACTCTGCACTGGTACGCTTGATAAGTCCCAGCACCTCGGCGCTGGTCTTGCTGTCAAGGTTGCCGGTTGGTTCGTCGGCCAGCACGATTGCCGGTTTGGTAATCAAGGCGCGGGCAATCGCCACACGCTGCTGCTGTCCGCCGGAAAGATTGTTCGGCATATTTTTCAGTTTATCTTCCAGCCCCAGCAGGTGAACGATCTCGTCCAAAAACTTCTGATCCACCGTGTCCCCGTCCAGCTCCACCGACAGGACGATGTTCTCATACACATTCAGGATGGGAACAAGGTTATAGTTCTGGAAGATAAAGCCGATGTTGCGGCGACGGAAGATGGTGAGCTGTTCGTCGTTCATTTTCGACAGCTCTTTGTCCCGGACAATCACATTGCCGGAAGTAGGGGTGTCCAGCCCGCCCATCATGTGAAGCAGGGTAGACTTGCCCCTTTGTGTCAAGTAATTACCAAAAAAAATTGTCAGATTATGAAAGAAAGCATTGTATCAAACAACAATATTCTCTCTCATAATCTTTTTTCAATATCCTAACGATATAACCTATTAGTTTTATTTACTTCTGCTGCTGTTCTTCCTGCCGGGAACATCTCCCACTTACCTTCATAACGCAGATCACTACAACTCCAATAATTCCTCCAAGCATCGTGCAAATTACATAACCCATTTTTCTATCCCTCTTTTCTTCATAAGTTATTTCTGTTTAGTAGCTTTATTTATTTCCTTTTTCACTGCTATCGCCGTTCCGATTTTACAACTGCCTATAAAGATGCGTCCCTGCGGGTCCTGAGTGAAGGCAACCATTATCCTGGCATTCTTTAATGCAAATGCACTACATCCCAACTCCACCAGCATTTCGCCGTTTACCGGCGATCTGAAAAACAGCTTAGGAAATACCGGAAGCAGTTTTGCTTCCATCCAAGCCTGCAGTTTGTCTATATTCTCAAATGGCATTTTTGTTATCTGTGCAAGTGTTTCGTTCATCTGTTCTTTTGTCATCAGACATCTACAGCTATCCACATTATATATAACGGCCACACTGCTTCCCTGATCCCATGAAATATGTATCTGTCCTGCATCATCAACGTTCATTACAGTCCCAAGATCGCCGGGCTGCAATTTCGCATATGGTTCGTCAACCATTCTTTCCAAAGTCACCCTGCATCCTTCCGGATACATCTTTCTTAAAACAGCAAGTTCGGCACTACTGATAAATCTCATCCTACTTCTCCTTCCATATAAATTCAGTTTTCTATCTCTCTTTTTTTCTTTCCACTACATTTCCTGACAGAAGCTTCTGCCGTTCCTCATCCCATTCCAAGACTTTTTTCATTCCCTCTTCCCAGGTAGAATCCACCGGCTCTTCATTACAAAGTTCATATATTTCAAACAGTCTCTCCATATCTTCTTCAAGGCAATCCATCTCCTCTTTATCATATTCGTCCAGAATTTCCTCTGATTTGTAACATTCAAGCTCGCTCCATTTTTCCAGTGCATATTCAATATCCCCATTTTTAAGCAGAAACCTAAGAAAGGTCTGCTCCGGCTCAAAGCTGAACCAGCACCGTTCAAACCATTGATTTGCATACATTCTTTCATCTGAACCGTTTGTCCTGGAACCATCTACAAGGTCTGAAACAAAATTTTCAAGAAGTTGCGATACTGTCAAACCGTTTTCTCCTGCCTTTGCACACAGCGCCTCTACATCATCTTCTGCAAGTTTTAAAATAATATTTCGCTGCCGGCTTCTTTCATAGGGTTCAATATCTTCACCCGGTTCACAAAAACTTACCTTCGTATCTGCATATATCTCTTCAATATCGCAAAACCGGCCTGCCATTCCAACATAATCGCAGTTTTTACTATCCCATTCCAGACGGTATCCTTTTTCTTTTGCGTGCACCCTCATATCTTCCCGGATGATATTCCGTGTTTCTTTTGGAAGCTGTGCAATAAATGTCGTTGTATCAGGAACCGCAAGTATTCTTTCCTTAACCATATTTCTCCTCCTCATTTTCCTTCTTTTTAGTATCCGTTTGTAGAAAACCGGACTGCCGATTCCGATATAATCTTACTCTTTCCCTGCTGATGGCTTAATATGTCCATATAAAGGATAAGCCCACGTGGATCAAGATGTACGGTTATGAATTTTTGAATCTCCTGTTCCAGCACCCGACTCTCCCTGTTGCTATATATCCCTCCAAAATCTTTTATTTTTTCAAGAATAGCTTTATCCCGGAACTCATTCAGTAAAAGTAAAGGAACTGAAAACTGGCATCCCATGTCATCATAAGGCAACATGTATTTCAAACGGTTCAACTGTGACAAATAATATCGAACGACCACAACAGCCATACTCTTTTTAAGTTTTTCTTCCTCTGGCACTCCCTGAACCTCAATCAAATAGTTAAAAATCCGTTTTGCTTCTTCCATTTCATGTTGGATTTCCCATGAGATACCTGTTGCATATCCATTTTCTTCAACAAGTTCCTTTAGTTCTTCCACAGATTTTTCAAGATACATATAAGAACCTTCCTTCCTTTTTTACTATCCTGCTTCTATCTCTATAGGCAGAGAAAAAGGAAGTCCGCACTGCGTCCTTCCCTTTTCTCTGCCTATATTCATATGATTTTCATTCAGATAAAACTTTTTCTGCTTCTAAAAATTCGTCCCGGTATTTCCAGATTATTTCGATATGCTCCGGATCGTAGAAATAGATTACTTCTACCAGCTCTTGTATCACTTCATAAGAGATTTCTGTCAAATCCTTATATTTTGAAAAAGCAAGAAGTTCCGGTGATTTTGCTTGTTTTCTTCTTACCTCCGCCTGTTCAATCTGTTCCTTCAATTCTGCTATTGTTTTTTTATACCTGTGTTCCTTCTGTAGAAACAGTTCTTTCTTTTTTAGAAATTCTTCCTTCGCAATGTTTCCATCTACAAAAGATTCATAGGTTTCCATCTTTTGTTGCTTTATTTTCAACACTTTTTCCTCCCAGCCTTTTTTACGGCTTTTCAGCTTTGAGAGATTCTGTGTTTTACTCACTTGTTTTATTTGCTTCAATGTATTTTCTGCAAGAAGAGCTTCCCTGTGAATTAATTGCAAAAGAAGTTTTTCAAATTCAGACGTTTTATATTGTCCAGGATAGCAATCTGCTTTTTCACTGCTTCTCGGTGTAGTACAGCCCATAGTGGGGTATTTACTTTCACTTCGCACCCGGAGAGCCCTGCCACAATAACCACATTTAATCTTTCCTCTGAATATGTTTTTAGGTATTTTTTCTCTTCTATGGTAAGTACAATTACCTTTTGCCACCATTGCCATAACCTTATCTAATTCATCTACTGTCACAATAGCTTCATGAGTATCAGGAACATAAATCCACTCCTTCCTCGGAAGATTAGTGCAGGATTTTGCGCTCAACTCTATTTTTTCTGTTTTATGGTTTGCCATAATACCGGCGTATACAGGATTGAACAATATTCTTTTTACCATATGACGGTTCCATACATGAAGAAACTGTACATTGTTAGGTGTGTATCCTTTTCTAAGCAGATAAGCAGTAGGTGTCTCTATTTCTTTTTCATTCAGCATCTTTGCTATTTCTGAATACTTTTCCCCCTCCATTCTTTTATCAAAGATAAATCGTACATTTCCAGAAACTTCCTTATCCAAAAACAATACTGTTTTATCACCATTTTTGAACATATAGCCATAGGGCGGCATGGGACCATGATATTTCCCCATTTCAGCCTGTTTCCGCATAACCTGTTTGATATTCTGTGAACATATCTGCGGATAAATCCCATTTACCAGATTCTTAAATTTAACTTCGGTATCTTTCCTTGTCGCAAATGTATCATTGCTGTCATAATAATCATTTATTGCAATAAAACGTACCAATAAAAAAGGAAATATTTTTTCAATATACTGCTGTGTATCAATAGTATCCCTGCCCAGTCTCGACAGATCTTTTACTATAATACAGCAGGAATCTTGATTCTTTACCATTCCCAGCATCTTTTTAAAATCCGGTCGGTTAAAATTCGTTCCGCTGTAGCCATCGTCTGTAAAAAATACATTTTTTGCACCTTCAAATTCTTTATTTCCCTGAATAAACTGCTGTATTAAAAGTCTTTGATTCTTGATACTGTTACTCTCGTCAGTCGCATCTTCATCATCCTGGGAAAGTCTGAGGTAGCCGATTATATATTTATACTGCATTCAGAAGTCCCCCTTCCATATCCAGCATTTCCTGTTCAAAGATATCCCCAAACCAAAAATACACGGTGATTTCTGTTGCTGAATTTACAGTCACCTTTTCTATGAACCGCTCTACCAGTTCTCTTGTGATTTCCTTAAAACCCTGACATTTTATCAAGGTATCTGCCCAGTCGATTTTTGCCATAAGATGTTCTAAAATATTCTGACAGTGAATCTGCGTTTCTTTTAGTTTTCTATGAGCCTGTTCCTGTTCCAAAAGATAAGTTTCCTTAAACTCCATGTATTCCTCACGGTCAATGATTCCCGTAGCATAATGTTCAAAAAGCTGTTCCAGTTTTCCACCATACTTTTCATAAGCATCCTTTGATTTTTTTATGACTTGTGAGGACTCTTTTTCTAACTTCCGATAAAAATCCATACCATATTTCGTCTGATAGTCCGCCGCAAGCTGTATTTGATATCGGAGAGCATCCCCGACTGCCTGAAATACATATTTTTCATTCAGGCGTTTCAGACACTGGCTTCCCTCTACTATGGATGCGGTATTGCATTTGTATACTATATACTGATGCCTTTCATTACCTCCGCTTCTGGAACGCCCCATTCGTTTCCCACAGCATCCACAATAAATCCTTCCAAGAAATGGACCCTCTGCTCCTCTTTTTGCTGTCATATTTGCCGCCCAGATTTCCAATGTATCTTTCCACCGGTCTTTTGCAAGCTGCTGAGCCCGTTCAAATACTGTTTTTTCAACCAGAGGTTCCCATACATTTTCCTGTATTTCCCACTGTTCCTTTGGCAATAACTGAAGAGGAACGTTCTCACACAGCAACTGTTTTGTTTTTCCATTTACGGCAGCACCGATATATAATGGATTCTGCAAAATCCGCCGAATAGCATCTGCCCCCCAATATATCTTTTTTTTACGTTTCGGTTTTCCAAATTTCCGTATTTCATAACTTTCTGTAGGGCTTGCGATTTCTTCAGCATTTAGTTCCCTGGCTATATCATAACTGGACATATCCTCAAATACATACCAATAAAATATTTTCTGAACAACTGCTCTCTCCGTTTCTTCCGGTACCAGCTTCTTGCTGTTATCTTCAGCACGTTCGTAACCATATGGCGGTTTAGCCCCCCAGAATTCACCTTTTTCTCTGGAAATTTTATGTGCCTGAATCAGCTTGGAAGAAACTTCCCTTGCATAATAATCATTCATAAAATGCTTCAGGATATTTGTCACTCGATCCTGCACACGAGCCGGATTTTCACTGTCATATTCATCAAGGACAGAAATAAAACGTACATCAAGTGTTGGGAAAATCACATCTATCAGGTCAACCGCATCTAGGGCATCTCTTCCAAATCTTGAGAAATCCTTTACGATAATGCAGTCCACTTTTCCAGCCCGCACATCTGTCATTAATTCTTCAAAAGCCTTTCTTTCAAAGGTGGTTCCTGTTACGCCGTTATCAGTACAGACTTTCATAACCAGCATTTCCGGATGTTTCTTTGCAAAGTCCACGCAGATCTGTTTTTGAATATAAATAGAATCTCTGCGTCCGTGGCCGCCGTCTTTCTCGGATAATCTCAAATAAACGTAAGTACGATAATACTTTACCTTCGGCCGTGTATCCGCTTTATTGCTTCTCTTGCTTACTCTAGGCACTGATCTCTCCCCCCTTTCTAAAAAGGAAAGTCTCGATCTCCGCATCCGGCTGTACCTTATTTACGGTAGTAAGCAGAGAAATCAGGCGTTCAAATTCATCTGAAAACCAAAAATGAATGGTAATCCTTTTCTTTGAATCCACGCAGATTCTCTTTACCAGCATAGCCAGCATAATACGGTCCAATTCTTCTCTGCCTTTATAAACCAAGAAATGTTTTATCCATTCCTGTTGATTTTCCAAAACTGCCTGCATATCTGCAATCTCTGTCCTCTGTTTCTTAATCGCTTCCTCTGTTTGTTTAAGTGAAGCATCATATTTTTTCTTATACGCTTTAAATTCCTCTGCATCAAGGATTCCTTCGCAGAAACTGTTGTACAGGTTCATCTTGATTTTCAGGATTCTTTCACTTTCCTGCTCCAGCATTTTTAACTGCAAGTCCTCTTCATACAATTTCTGTTGTGGAACAGAAGCTGTTTTTACATAGTTTAAAATTTCATTCAGCTCCACAATCAGCGAAATATAATGCATAACACTTTTTTTCACAGCGTCTATCAACTTCTCCTCACTGATACTGTGGGGGCTGCAGGTTTTCTCATACAGAGAAGTGGAGCAGACATAATAATAATTTTTCCCATTCGGGCTTTTACGCACCATACTCTGATGACAGTCCGCACATTCCACCAAACCGCCCAGAAGGGCCTGCCCGCTGGCAGATTTTCTGGTATCCCGGCTCATAAGGTTCTGTACAACTTCATAAGTATGCTTATCAATAGCACCCTCAAAGGCATTTTCATAGCGTATCCATTCATCTGCTTCTTTTCGGATCAGCTTTTTGACCTTATGGTTTGGTGTTGTGGTTTTTCCCTGGATCAGCACACCGGTATAGCGTTCATCCAATAAAATACGCCGTATCATAGTTGCTTCCCACTGGTTATTCCCTGATACCTTAAAGCCAGTCTTTAAATTCTGTTTCAGGCAGATCCGTTTATAAGCAAGAGGTGTCAATATACCACGGAGATTCAGATTCTTTGCAATGTCGTTCAGGCTGTAGCCTTTCAGCTTCAGATGAAAAATATCCTTTACAACAGAACCAGCTACCGGATCAATCGTCAACTGATGTTTGTCTTCCGGAGACTTTAGAAATCCATAAGAAGCAAAGGGCGCCACACACTGTCCATGCACCATTTTTGCATGTAAATTAGAACGCACACTCTTTGAAGTATCCGCAGGGTAAATGTCATTTATAAAACTTTTTAAACGAAGGGTAATAAAATCATGGTTTGATGCAATACTGTCATACTGGTCATTTACCAATATCAGACGCACGCCCATTTTAGGCAGGATACGTTCCACATACTGAAGGACTCCTGAGAAATCCCTGCCGAATCTGGAAAGGTCCTTTGCAACAATACAGTCCGCCTCTCCATTTTCAATCAGCCTCATCATTTCCTGAAAACCCGGACGATTGAAATTAGTGCCGGTATATCCATCATCCACACACTCTTTTACAATCTGAAACTCCTGTTTCCCTTCCAAAAATCCCCTGTTCAGTATCCTTTGGTTAGATATGCTGTCACTCTCCCGATTATCTCCGTCATCATCGGATAAGCGCAGATATATGACAACACGAAAGATTTTTTCAATAATTTGTTTTTCCATAGCAAGCACTCCAATCATAAAATTAGTCAGCTAAACCAATTTGATGTTTGGAAGCACAAGCTGCTTGTCCTCTACTTGCCATCATCTTACCATAGTTCTATTCCCCTGTCTACCCCGTAATCCGCTGACACAAATCACAGTTTTCTCCTCTGTATCACCACTTCATCTGCACAAGGCTTTCCAGCGCTTCTTCTATAGTACGGCTTGTAGAAGCAAATCCTACTTTCACAACGATATTTCCACTTTTTACGAAATAAGGATTCCTCCCCGATTCCAGGATGCCCAGAATCTTTTCTTTTTTGCTTTTTGTAACATCAATGTCCATCTGATCTAAATCTGGTATTTCTGCCGGATTAATATCTTCAAAGGACATATTTCTCATATGCAGCAAGTCTTCCCTCGTAAGCATATGAATTTACCTCTCCATTCCACCTTCCATACTTTCCAATATGACTTCTCGAATCCTTTCTTCCATCATCTGCATTTTTTTCCTGGCTTCCTCTATGTATTGGTATAATATCTCCTGTTCTAAGATTCCATAACCCATACAGTCTACTTTCACGCCACAACGATAAAGAGTTTCCAGGATTTCTACAACCTCTTCAAAGTTATCAGACAGCCGGCTCATGTCTTGCAGCACTACCACATCAATCAAATGCCTTCTGGCAAGTTCCAGTATTTTATTCCATGCCACATCCCCTATAGCCGAACAACAGCCTACGGAATTAAACATGGTGAGCAGAGTATATTCCTGTGCATCACAGTATAACACCTCCTCATCATGTTCTGCATCTGAAAACCTCTGGGCATCTTCAAAAGATAGAAAACGGTTATATATCACCGCATTTAAAGGCCGCCCATCCAGACATACAGCTGGGCTGATAACTATTTCTCCGTTATTCATTCTTCCAAAACATACGATAGACTCCTGTCTGCTGCCTTTTTTCTCTTTTGAAAACAATCTGTCAAATATAAATAGGTTCATGCTGTTGATCTCCTTCCTGTTTTTCCCGGATTTCATTCCAGGGATATGAAGAAAATAAGTCTTTTCTGCATATCCCTGAAACCAAACACAGTCAATATAAATAGGTTCTCTTTCCTTAATTTTCACACATCATACTGACAGATGTTTTCTGCCAGCATGATTTTTTCATTCTCTCTCCCCGGTGTGAGACGGGAGTATGTAGGACCGGTCTTAGCAGACCGCCTGACACCCTGCAGTACCCTTTCCCGCTGCAGTATGCCCCAGACGCTACCCTGGTTACCGTGTTTTCGTCAGTAAAGGTATCATTATCATCCATAGTTTCAGATTACCTGCCACTGGTAATCCATGCCGGAGTGCCGCTTACACTTTTCCTTCTTCTATTACGATTCCTTGTCTGATCTGCCCTGTAAAAAGAGAATATTACATCTAGCAGACAAATGTTTCTTCGCGCAGCTCATTGCTCCTCATCATTCTGGCGAATGTTCTGGATGTTTTGTGTCCTTCAAGATATTTTTCATGTCAGAAGTGACATGTTTTAGTCAAAAATAAAATATCACCATACTGATATTCTGTTTTCAAGGTACAGTTGTCCAATAAATTTGAACCGTCTTCATTATAAGCAGAGAGGTTTGTGTGCAGAAGTGACTATGTTGGATAAAAAACCTTATGAATTGCCATTTCAGATTTTATGATAGAATATGATAATTTTCCCGATGCGAAATTTGACGAAGATAACTATATAGGTAAGTATTTAGACAAATACTGTCGCACTTTTCTTTTCGGGCAAATAAAAAAATGGCCGGAGCCATTTTTTTATGCTTACGCTGCATGTGGATTTAATTGTTTCAGGTTAGCTTTCAAGCTTTCCAGACTGTTGAGCAAAAACTTCGTTTCCGCTTCGCTACATCCTTCAAAGATAGCAAGATACTGTTTGATATTATTTTCGTTGGAATCCTTTACAGCCAGGTTGATGTAATCATTTCCTTCTACATTCAATGCCTGAAGAATACTTATGTATGTTTTCATTCCTACCCTGCGTAAACCGGCTTCCACTTTACTGATATGTGAAACAGATAATCCGGTAATTTCAGCCAACTGCTCTTGTGTATATCCACTTTTTTCTCTCAAATACTTTAGATTTGCAGATATAATTTGAAAATCGTCGTACATTTTATCACTCCCAAACTAATGTACCTCTAGTATAAATTGGTTTCTGTGTTTTTTTAATGGACTGTTTGGGAAAATATTTTTCTTACTTTCCGTTTCAGAATTTTCGACAAAACATATTATTTACACTATATTCTATAGTTTTTGCTCTATCTATTTTCTCACATAGTGAATCAATATCTGATTATTCCATTTGTATAGCATTATTGTTAATTGTTTTATTTTATACAAACATATAGAAAATTTACCTCAAGAGAAATACATATGCATATTTCCCATTCCCAAATATCTATGGTAAAATAGTAACTAAGCACTGTAAAGTCTCATTTTCTACTATTTGAAAATAATACTCCGTCTCAATCTTTTCTATTTCATAAACATGTTCCGATTGATACCAACTATCTTTTTTAATTTTGATGACATAATTAAATTATCATTTGTTTTGTCAAACTCTCCATAATGCCATTTTCTGTCATTTAACTGTAACATCATCTGTTATGTTAATAAACCATGAAAATCAAATTATTTTATATGGCTTAATCCCCATGGCGCATTAATATACTTTGCAGTTCAAATTCACTTTTAATACCATATAAAACAGCACATGCTTCAAATGATTCCCCCATATCCATAAAACTTACAGTTCCATTATATTTTTCTGCTATACACTTCACACTGTGTGTCCCTATTCCTCTGCGCTTTAGATTCCGCTTCCTACTCTTGCTTATATCTAC
>SKER01002007.1_pt1 | contig 14657 bp, 15 predicted proteins | sample 4826961 | NCBI WGS metagenome assembly SKER01 (sample SAMN11008804, study PRJNA524170) | human gut metagenome | biome: Human fecal sample; material: Feces; isolation source: fecal sample from pouch patient p47 | host: Homo sapiens | place: Israel: Tel-Aviv | collected 2016-11-16 | reverse complement strand
ATCTATCTTGCAACGCTCAGTAGATAGCTTGGAAGGAGATCTTCCATACAATAACATGGCTGCTCAGTTGGCAGACATCATCGATTGTAACGCTGCTATTGTTAATGGTGGTGGTGCCCTCCTTGGTTATGCCATGAAATACAAAACCAATAACGACCGTGTAGAAGAGTTTTTTGAAGCTAAACAACTCCCAGAAGAATACACACGTGGTATCAGTCGTGTCTATGACACTCAAGAAAATATTGGTATTGATAGTGACTTAACTATTTTCCCGGTGGAATCAAAAGATGACTTTCCAGATGGTTTGACTACTATTGCGCCTATTTATGGTGGTGGTATGCGTCTTGGATCTTTCATCATTTGGCGTAATGATCATGACTTTGTTGATGAAGATCTTATCTTGGTTGAGATTGCCTCTACAGTAGTTGGTTTGCAATTGTTGAACCTCCAAACAGAAAATTTGGAAGAAACCATTCGTAAACAAACAGCTATTAACATGGCTATTAATACCTTGTCTTACTCAGAAATCAAGGCAGTTTCAGCTATCTTGAATGAGTTGGACGGTTTGGAAGGTCGTTTGACAGCTTCTGTTATCGCTGACCGTATTGGTATCACCCGTTCAGTTATCGTTAATGCCCTTCGTAAATTGGAATCAGCTGGTATTATTGAAAGCCGTTCACTTGGTATGAAAGGGACTTATCTTAAAGTTCTTAACGAAGGTATTTACGACAAGTTGAAAGAATACGAATAAGAAAAATTTTGACATAAAAGTGAGGTAGGTGGTAACTGCCCAGCTTTTTTTAAAAGGAGAAAGTAATATGACAAAAGCATTGATTTCAATTGATTACTCTTATGACTTTGTAGCGGATGACGGGAAGTTGACGGCTGGAAAGCCAGCTCAGGCCATTGAAGACCGCATTGCTCAGGTGACACAGGAAGCCTATGACAATGGAGATTATATCTTTGTTGCTATGGACCGACATGATGAAGGGGATACTTTTCATCCTGAGACCAAGCTCTTCCCACCTCACAATATTGCAGGGACATCTGGACGTGAACTTTATGGCAAATTAGCTGGAGTGTATGACGCCATCAAGGATGATAGTCGAGTTTTTTGGATGGATAAGCGTCATTATTCAGCCTTTTCAGGAACTGATTTGGATATTCGTCTACGTGAACGTCGTGTGACAACAGTCGTTTTGACGGGAGTTTTAACAGATATTTGCGTGCTACATACGGCTATTGATGCTTATAATCTAGGTTATGATATCGAGGTTGTAGCAAGTGCAACAGCATCCTTGACGCCCAAAGCACATGATTTTGCGATTGGACATTTTAAAAATGTTCTTGGAGCAACAATTGTGGAGTAAGATTGAGTTCTTACTCTTTTTTTAATCATTGTAATAATGGGGAGAGGATTGGAAGTCAGCTTTTATCGAATTTAGGATTAGGTCTTACTCTCAATTCTTGGTCTAAAATCATAGGATAGTATCAGTTTTTCGTAGTTTACTATAAGAAAACGATTACAGACTATTGTATACTATTACTATATTAAGTCGAAATATATAAGAGGTAGAATAATGACTAAAAAATTAACTTTTCCTGACGGATTTTTGTGGGGTGGTGCGACAGCAGCCAACCAATGTGAAGGTGCCTATGATGCCGATGGGCGTGGTTTAGCCAATGTTGATGTGGTGCCGATTGGTAAGGACCGCCTTTCAATTATTACTGGACGTCGCAAGATGTTTGATTTTGAGGATGGTTATTTTTATCCAGCTAAGGAAAGTATCGATATGTACCACCGCTATAAGGAAGATATTGCCCTCTTTGGTGAAATGGGGTTTAAGACTTATCGACTTTCTATTGCTTGGTCACGTATTTTTCCTGAGGGAGATGAGGTTGAGCCAAATGAAGCTGGTCTTGCCTTTTATGAGGATCTCTTCAAGGAATGTCACAAACATGGCATTGAACCCTTAGTAACTATTACGCACTTTGATTGTCCCATGCACTTGATTACAGAGTATGGTGGATGGCGTAATCGTAAGATGCTTGGTTTCTATAAAAATCTTTGCCGTACCCTTTTCACACGTTATAAAGGTTTGGTTAAGTACTGGCTCACTTTCAATGAATTAACATGATTCTCCATGCCCCATTTATGGGAGCAGGGCTCTGTTTTGAAGAGGGCGAGAAAGAGGAGCAAGCTAAATACCAAGCAGCTCACCATGAGTTGGTAGCTTCAGCTATGGCGACTAAGTTGGCTCATGAGATTGATCCTGAAAATAAGGTCGGATGTATGTTGGCAGCCGGGCAGTATTATCCAAATACAGCCCACCCACGTGACTACTGGGCAGCCATGCAAGAAGATCGTAGTAGCTATTTCTTCATTGATGTCCAGGCTCGTGGAGAGTATCCAAATTATGCTAAGAAGCAGTGGGAACGTGATGGTATTAAGCTTGAGATGACTGAAGAAGATTTGGACCTTCTCAAAGAGCATACTGTTGATTTCATTTCCTTCTCCTATTATGCAAGTCGTGTGGCTTCAGGTGATCCAAAAGTTAATGAAAAGACTGCCGAAAATATCTTTGCCTCTATTAAAAACCCATATTTGGAAGCATCAGAGTGGGGTTGGCAAATTGACCCACTAGGTCTTCGTATTACTCTCAATGCTATTTGGGATCGTTACCAGAAACCTATGTTTATCGTTGAGAATGGGCTTGGTGCTGTGGATAGGCCAGATGAAAATGGCTATGTTGAAGACGATTATCGTATCGACTACTTGGCGGCTCACATCAAGGCCATGCGTGATGCTATCAATGAAGATGGTGTAGTGCTTTGGGGCTACACAACATGGGGTTGTATCGATCTTGTTTCTGCCGGAACGGGGGAAATGAAGAAACGTTACGGTTTCATCTATGTGGACCGTGATAATGATGGGAATAGTAGCCTTAAACGCTCTAGGAAGAAATCCTTTAACTGGTACAAAGAAGTTATCGCAAGTAACGGTGCCTCTGTAGAATAGTGCACCTGAGTTGCGTGCTGGTCTGGGTTTAATTTTACGAATCTAGCAAGCACAGAAAGCAAATTGATCTCCGATTGAAGTCAGCCTTTGGGCTGGCAACCGCTGTCGCATCAAAGATGATGAGAATAGCTATCTGGTCCCTTATAGTGAGACTATGGATGAGGATTTACTTGTTTCTGATATGGCGGATAAGATTGTAGCAGTCTTAGAAGGTGATCTTGAGTCTATGCATCAAGCTTCGTACGATTTGGCAAAAAAATACCTGAAGCCAGAAATCCTAGAAGCTTGGAGAAAGCTTTTGGTAGCCTTAGACTAGCTATCTTTCAAATATCGTTGTTTAAGTTAAACCTAGGGTATCTGTAGTGACAAAAAAGTTGCTACAGAATTTTTGTCGTCCAAGCAAAATAGCTGAAATTATGGTAAAATAGAAGGTATCGAAAAATCATCAATTCACGAAAGGAAGCAAGATGAAAATTACGCAAGAAGAGGTAACCCACGTTGCCAATCTTTCAAAATTAAAATTCTCTCCAGAAGAGACTGCTGAGTTTGCGACAACCTTGTCTAAAATTGTTGACATGGTGGAATTGTTGGAAGAAGTGGACACAACAGGTGTTGCCCCAACAACGACAATGGCTGATCGTAAGACAGTATTGCGTCCGGATGTAGCTGAAAAAGGGACAGACCGTGACCGTTTATTTAAAAATGTACCTGAAAAAGACAACTACTACATCAAGGTACCAGCTATCCTAGAAGATGGAGGAGATGCCTAATGTCATTCAACAATAAAACCATTGAAGAGTTGCACAATCTCCTTGTCTCTAAGGAAATTTCAGCGACGGAATTGACTCAAGCGACACTTGACGATATCAAGGCGCGTGACGAAGCAGTCAATTCCTTTGTAACGGTAGCTGAGGAAGAAGCTCTTGCTCAGGCCAAGGCCATTGATGAGAAAGGAATCGATGTTAACAACCTCCTATCAGGGATTCCACTCGCTGTCAAAGATAACATCTCTACTGACGGCATCTTGACCACTGCGGCTTCAAAAATGCTTTACAACTACGAGCCGATCTTTGATGCGACAGCGGTTGCCAATGCTAAGGCTAAAGATATGATTGTCATTGGGAAAACTAACATGGATGAATTTGCCATGGGTGGATCTGGTGAGACTTCTTACTATGGACCAACCAAGAATGCTTGGGACCATAGCAAGGTTCCTGGTGGATCATCTAGTGGTTCAGCAGCAGCTGTAGCTTCAGGTCAAGTCCGTTTGTCCCTTGGTTCGGATACAGGTGGTTCTATTCGCCAACCAGCGGCTTTTAACGGGATTGTTGGTCTTAAGCCAACTTATGGAACAGTTTCTCGTTTCGGTCTCATTGCTTTTGGTAGCTCACTTGATCAGATTGGTACCTTCTCACAGAGCGTTAAGGAAAATGCCCTCTTGCTCAATGTCATTGCCAGTGAAGATACCAAGGATTCAACTTCTGCGCCAGTACGCATTGCAGACTTTGCTTCTAAGATTGGTCAAGACATCAAAGGTATGAAGATTGCCCTTCCTAAGGAATACCTCGGCGAAGGAATTGATCCAGAAGTCAAAGAAACCATCCTTAATGCGGCCAAGCATTTTGAAAAATTGGGAGCAACAGTAGAAGAAGTCAGCCTGCCTCATTCTAAATACGGGGTTGCTGTCTACTACATCATTGCTTCATCTGAAGCCTCTTCAAACTTGCAACGTTTCGATGGGATTCGCTATGGTTTCCGTGCGGAAGATGCTAAGAACTTGGATGACATCTACGTGAACACTCGTAGCCAAGGCTTTGGTGATGAGGTCAAACGCCGTATCATGCTTGGTACCTTTAGTTTGTCATCTGGTTACTACGATGCCTACTATAAGAAGGCTGGTCAAGTCCGTACCCTCATTATCCAAGATTTCGAAAAAGTCTTTGCGGATTACGACCTTATCCTTGGTCCAACAGCTCCAAGTGTGGCCTTTGATTTGAATTCGCTTAATCATGATCCTGTTGCCATGTACTTGGCTGACTTGTTGACCATCCCAGTCAACTTGGCAGGTCTTCCAGGCATTTCAATTCCTGCAGGTTTTGCGCAAGGTCTTCCAGTTGGTTTGCAGTTGATTGGTCCTAAGTATTCTGAAGAAACTATCTATCAAGCCGCAGCAGCATTTGAAGCAACAACGGATTACCACAAGCAACAACCCCTTATCTTTGGAGGTGACAATTAATGAACTTTGAAACAGTCATCGGACTTGAAGTCCACGTTGAATTGAATACAAACTCAAAAATTTTCTCACCAACCTCTGCTCACTTTGGAAACGAGCAAAATGCCAATACTAATGTGATCGACTGGTCTTTCCCAGGGGTACTTCCTGTCTTGAACAAGGGCGTTGTGGACGCAGGAATCAAGGCTGCTTTGGCGCTGAATATGGATATCCACCAGCACATGCACTTTGACCGTAAGAACTATTTCTATCCTGATAATCCAAAAGCCTACCAAATTTCGCAATTTGATGAGCCAATTGGGTACAATGGTTGGATTGAAGTGCAATTGGAAGACGGCTTAACTAAGAAAATCGGGATTGAACGGGCCCACTTGGAAGAAGATGCCGGTAAGAACACCCACGGAACAGACGGTTTCTCTTATGTAGACCTTAACCGTCAAGGGGTTCCATTGATCGAAATCGTATCTGAAGCCGATATGCGTTCTCCTGAAGAAGCCTATGCTTATTTGACAGCTCTCAAAGAAGTCATCCAATACACGGGCATTTCTGATGTGAAGATGGAAGAAGGATCCATGCGTGTGGATGCCAATATTTCCCTTCGTCCATATGGTCAAGAGGAATTTGGTACCAAGACAGAATTGAAAAACTTGAACTCCTTCTCAAACGTGCGCAAAGGTCTTGAATACGAAGTGCAACGCCAAGCGAAAATCTTACGTTCAGGTGGTGTCATTCGTCAAGAAACACGCCGTTATGATGAAGCCAACAAGAGTACCATCCTCATGCGTGTTAAAGAAGGAGCAGCGGATTACCGTTATTTCCCAGAACCAGATCTTCCATTGTTTGAAATCTCAGATGAGTGGATTGAGCAAATGCGTACAGAGTTGCCAGAATTTCCAAAAGACCGCCGTGCTCGCTATGTGGCAGAGCTTGGCTTGTCTGATTATGATGCCAACCAATTGACAGCTACTAAGGTTACTTCTGACTTCTTTGAAGCAGCCGTAGCCCTTGGTGGAGACGCCAAACAAGTCTCTAACTGGCTCCAAGGTGAAGTCGCACAATTCTTGAACTCAGAAGGTAAAACGCTTGAAGAAATCAAGTTGACACCAGAAAACTTGGTAGAAATGATTGCCATCATAGAAGATGGAACGATTTCCTCTAAGATTGCCAAGAAAGTATTCGTTCATTTGGCGAAAAACGGTGGCGGTGCGCGTGAATACGTTGAAAAAGCTGGATTGGTACAGATTTCAGATCCTGAAGTCTTGATCCCAATCATCCACCAAGTCTTTGCAGATAATGAAGCAGCCGTAGCCGACTTCAAGTCAGGTAAACGTAACGCTGACAAGGCCTTCACAGGTTTCCTCATGAAAGCAACCAAAGGCCAAGCTAACCCACAAGTAGCCCTCAAGTTACTTGCTCAAGAATTGGCGAAGTTGAAAGAAGAGTAATAGATAAAGAACCAGCCGAGAGGTTGGTTTTTTATCTATTATTAGGGTATACAAAAACTCCTAACGAGTGGAGTTCGTAGGAGTTTTTGAAAAAGGCTAAGTGACTTTAGAAATGAGGAAGAGCTGAAGCAACCTTCATTTCTTCAGGAACAGTGACAATAACTTGATGAGCTTTTAAATGATATTCATCAATAATCCATTGGCGAAGTTTTTCTTTGGAGACATTGGCAGTTCCTCGGAATTCATGTCCGTTATCATGGACAGTCCAGTCTCCCATTTTCTTAAAATCAGTATTCATAAGTAAGTCAGGGTATTGATCTAGCTCTTTAAGATGAACAATAGTAAAGGTATTACTATTACGTACAATGACGTTTTTCTTCAAAGTCTTACTTAAGTACCAGAAGAGTATAGCAACAGCGCTAACTCCAACAACAAGTCCTGCAAAAGCAATTAAAAACTGTATGAAATTCATATTATTGCCTCCTTATGAGAGATATTATACTCTTTATATAAAACGTTTTCAATCAAAAGATGACCTATTGCTTTCCGTAGTATTATGGAAAAAGAATGCGTTTTCATTGATGCTTATGGAGTTTATAATAGAAGTATCAAAGTCAGGAGGAAAAACGATGACTACTTTTAAAGATGGATTTTTGTGGGGCGGTGCTGTTGCTGCTCATCAACTTGAAGGTGGATGGCAAGAAGGTGGTAAAGGAATCAGTGTTGCTGATGTGATGACTGCTGGTCGTCATGGAGTTGCCCGTGAAATTACCCCGGGCGTTTTGGAAGGTAAATATTATCCAAACCATGAGGCTATAGATTTTTACCATCGTTATAAAGGAGATATTGCACTTTTTGCTGAAATGGGATTTAAGTGCTTCCGAACATCGATTGCCTGGACACGTATTTTCCCAAAAGGTGATGAGTTAGAGCCCAATGAAGAAGGTTTGCAATTTTATGATGATCTTTTTGATGAGTGCTTGAAGTATGGAATTGAACCTGTAATTACGTTATCTCATTTTGAGATGCCTTATCATTTGGTTACAGAATACGGTGGGTGGAAAAATCGAAAATTGATTGATTTCTTTGTTCACTTTGCGGAAGTCGTATTCAAACGTTATAAAGATAAAGTTAAATACTGGATGACCTTTAATGAAATCAACAATCAGGCCAATTACCAGGAAGATTTTGCACCATTTACGAACTCTGGTATTGTATATGAGGAAGGTGACGACCGAGAAGCTATTATGTATCAAGCAGCACACTATGAGTTAGTGGCTTCTGCTCGAGCAGTAAAAATTGGTCATGAAATCAATCCAGATTTTCAAATTGGTTGTATGATTGCGATGTGTCCTATTTATCCTGCAACTTGTAATCCTAAAGATATTTTAATGGCTATGAAGGCTATGCAAAAACGTTATTACTTTACTGATGTACATGTTTTGGGTAAATATCCTGAACACATTCTCAAGTATTGGGAACGTAAAGGAATCTCAGTTGATTTTACAGATCAAGATAAAGAGGATTTACTTGGAGGAACAGTAGACTATATTGGATTTAGTTACTATATGTCTTTCGCTATCGATTCTCATCGTGAGAATAATCCTTATTTTGATTATCTTGAAACAGAAGATTTGGTTAAAAATAATTATGTTCAGGCATCTGAGTGGGAGTGGCAAATTGACCCCGAGGGCTTACGTTATGCATTAAACTGGTTTACTGATCACTATCATTTGCCATTATTTATTGTTGAAAATGGTTTTGGTGCTATAGACCAAGTTGAAGCAGATGGCATGGTTCATGATGATTATCGAATTGATTACCTAGGTGCTCATATTCGTGAAATGAAAAAAGCCGTAGTAGAAGATGGTGTTGACTTAATGGGATATACTCCTTGGGGATGTATAGACCTAGTTTCAGCTGGTACCGGTGAGATGAGGAAACGTTATGGATTTATCTATGTGGATAAAGATGATTATGGACAGGGAAGTTATGAACGCTCACCGAAAAAATCATTTAATTGGTATAAAGAAGTTATTGCATCCAATGGTGCAACAGTAGAATAGTATTAAGAAGCTGGGAAGATGCCCAGCTTCTTTACTAAATAGGAGAATAGATATGATTGGTAGCATTGCAGCAATTTTAACAACATTTGCCTTTTTGCCGCAAGTTGTGCGTGTGGTAAAAACAAAAGATACTGAATCAATTGCCTTAGGGATGTATGTTATGCAGGTTATTGGTATTGCTTTGTGGCTTGCTCATGGATTTCATATTGGTGACTTACCTTTGATTTTGGCTAATAGTGTTTCGTTTTTACTATCTGGTATTATTTTGATTTATAAATTGAAGTACAAATAATTATTTTCCGTATCGTTGAGGAAAAATCAGCAATGGTAATTGTAAGCGCTATACTCTATAATTAAGGTGTAAATAAGAAATAGCCCAATCAAGTATCAATTTGATGGGATTAGATTAAAGGAGAAAATCTTATGGCAAAAGCATTGATTATTTGTGCAGCAGGAATGTCTTCATCACTAATGGCAAAGAAAACAACTGAATTTCTAAAAGGGAAAGGTCAGGATATTGAGGTTGATGCTATTAGTGCTACTGAAGGTGGAAAAGCTATTGCAGCATCAGAATTTGATTTATACCTTGTAAGTCCTCAAACAAAAATGTATTTTAAACAGTTTGAAGAGGCAGGTGCCAAAGTCGGAAAACCAGTTGTTCAAATTCCACCACAAGCTTACATTCCAATTCCAATGGGAATTGAAAAAATGGCTAATTTAATTGTAGAAAACATCTAATCTTCGTTAAATAAATAGTGTAAAAAATAGATATTAGTTAATATTATCTGTTGACTAGATTATAAATGATTCATAATCTAACTTATGCTCGATAAAAAGAAGTAAAGGTGTGAAAATATCCTATAATAGAAGGTGAATATATCATTTTTAGGAGGATATGAGATTGTCAAAAACTAGGGAAAAAAGCATCCTTCAATTCTTGATAAAGCATAGGGAACGTTATGTTACGAGTAAAGAGCTTGCTGAATACTTGTCCTGCTCGGATAGGACTGTACGTAATCACTTAAAATCAATTGATCAAACCTTAAACCTTCAAGGTGTTAGCTTAGTATCAAAACAAGGACAAGGTTATAGACTGTTTTTTGAAAGCCAAGAAGCTTGCCAAACTTTTCGTCTGATTTATGAATTAGGAGATGATTATAATACAGAATCTTCCATGTCCCAAAGTGATGATCGGCTAGCTTTCATTTTAAATAAGCTCTTGTTTGAACAGGTTCCAGTTCATTTTGATGATTTAGTTGAGGAGCTATATGTTAGTCGCTCAACCTTGTCTAATGATTTTAAAAAGATACGCCAGATGCTAGCTGAGTATAACCTAACTATAGAAAGTAGAGCGAATAAAGGTGTCTACGTTTCTGGTGAAGAACTAGACAAACGTCGCTTCATTATGAGTTATTTCTTGGAGAACCAGTTTTTTAAAGTATTGCACTCATATGTGAAGTCAAATTTTTTTGACCAAAATCTTCCATTAGAGGAATTGGCAAAGATTGTTTTAGAAGAATGTCAGGAAGCCAATCTAAAGTTATCGGATTTTGTTTTACAAAATTTAGTTGTTCATATAGCTTTAGCAATAGGCCGTATCAAGTCTGGTTTTGAAATTAGGAACTTAGATTGTCAGATGGCAGATAACGACATCGAACGCCGGGTTGCTAAGAGGATTCTTTCAAGAGTTAGTGAGGTAACCAATCAAGAATTTCCAGTTCAAGAAATCGATTATATTACCCTACATCTGTTAGCTAAAAGTCAGTTACCCCAAAACAACCAAACAGAGTTTTCTAAAGAAGCACTGAGAGACTCGTTGGTCCAAAGTTTTGAAACCTTAGGGTTAGACGATATATACCACTTTTCCTCAGATTTTCAACTTGTTGAGAGTCTTATAACCCATTTGATGACCTTACAGGTACGTTTAGTCAGTCATATTAATCTTAGTAATCCATTGGTAGATGAGGTTAAACAAAATTATAGTGATGTATTCTTCATGACCAAGGAAATTCTTGCAATATGGAAGCTTTTTCACAGGCTACTATATCTGATGATGAAATAGTTTATGTCTGTCTTCATTTCTTGGCTGCCATCGAACGTCGAAAAGAAAACCATAAATTTTCAGTATTGGCGATTTGTGCAACAGGTTTTGGGGCTGCTCAAATGCTTAAAAATCGCCTTGAGTCTGAACTTGGAAATCGTATAGATGTTGTTGATGTCATAGGGTATTATGAGTTGAACCAAGAAAAAATAGACGGTATTGATTTTATTGTATCGGCTGTTGATTTATCGAACCTTTACTTTCAGATGCCCGTTTTTACGGTGAGTGTCTTTCTTAAATCTGACGAAATATCTCAGATTCGTCATGCTATGAATCAGATGCAAGTCTCGAGAAATAGGAAACGTTCAGAAGTATCCCCTATTGAAGACGATAATTGTAAACAATACTTTAGCCGAGATACTTTCTTTGTGTGGACGAAAGGCGATAAAACACGACTATTGGAAGAAATGGCTGAGTCTCTATCTGTCGATGAATCAGTGGACTTCGAACAGTCTCTACTTTATGAAATAAAACAGCGTGAGGAATTAAGCTCAGTCGTCTTTTCCGAAAAAATTGCAGTTCCTCACCCAATTAGGCCTTTGGGAAAAGAAGTGAAGATCTCAGTTGCTATCTGTCAAGAACCTGTATCTTGGGATAGTCAAAGCTCACATATTCAACTTGTTTTTCTTTTATCACCATCATTATATGGAAATGATGGATTGAAGGATGTGACGAAGAAAATAGTTTCCTTAACAGAAAATGAAGATTTACAAGAGCAATTAATTAATTGCAAGAAATTTGAAGATTTTATTAAGATATTTGAAAAAATAACATAGGAGGTTCATATGAATCAAGAAGAACTACAGGTTGCAGCCTTTGAAATCATTCTTCATTCAGGTACTGCTAGAACGGAAATCCATGAAGCGTTTGCTGATATGCGAGAAGGTCGCTTTGACGAAGCAGAAGCTAAGTTAGATCATTCAAATGAAGAAATTTTAGAAGCGCACCATGCACAAACAAAACTTTTACAAGACTATGCAAGTGGTGTAGAAATTAAGATTGAAATTATCATGGTGCATGCTCAAGATCATTTAATGACCACAATGACTCTATTGGAAGTAGCAAAGGAAATGCTAGTTCTTCATAGAAAGGTTGGCTAAATAGATATAGTTAAACAAGGAGGAAGACAATGACAAAAAAAGAACAACTAGAAATCGAGCGTCAACGTCGGGAGACAGCGTTAAAAAATACTTTTTTTAATCGCTATCTTCTTCTACGTTATACAATAGCACTCTTCTTTTTTGGCAATATTTATTGGCTCTTGAATCAATTTATTCGTCCTTCTTTTGTTATTGTTCTCCCTATTACGTTAATTATATTAGCGATTTTGGCTACTGTTGAGCAGTTTCGATTGTATGGCAAGCGTGATGAACGTTTGAAAGTGACTCAGATGTTTGTTCGCTCGCAAGCTGTTATTCAGGTGGGACTACTTGTTCTAACTTGGACAAGTCTGTTTACAACTCTTTTCCCAATTTTTGAAAATAATCAAGCTGCACGTTTCTTCGTTTTTGTTATTCTTTTACTAGGTTTAGGCCTTTGCTTACTAAATCTTAAAAGAATTCAAGAAATATATGAACGTAAAGATAAGGCTTATCAACGCTTTATCCAGTTAGAAAAGAGTTCTATAACCTTATAACAACTTTTAAAAGGATTGCTATTGAAATATATATAATTATTATTAAGGAGGTCCGATTATGGATCAACAAAACGGATTATTTGGTTTCCTTGAAAATCATGTCATGGGACCAATGGGAAAACTTGCCCAGTTTAAAGTTGTACGTGCAATCACGGCAGCAGGTATGGCAGCTGTACCATTTACTATTGTTGGGTCAATGTTCTTGGTATTTAGTATTCTGCCACAAGCTTTCTCATTCTGGCCAATTGTAGCTGATATTTTCTCAGCTTCATTTGATAAGTTTACTTCTCTATACATGGTTGCTAACTATGCTACTATGGGTTCTCTCTCACTTTACTTTGTTCTCTCACTTGCTTATGAGTTAACTAAAATCTATGCAGAAGAAGAAGAACTAAATATGAATCCTCTTAACGGTGCTCTTCTTGCGCTCATGGCGTTCATTATGACAGTTCCACAAATCATTTTTGACGGTGGAATGATGAAAGCTGTAGGTAGCCTTAAAGAAGGTGCAGTCGTTGTTGACGGTTGGGCAATGGGCAATGGCGTTACTCGTTTTGGTACTACTGGTATTTTCACAGCTATTATCATGGCTATTGTGACAGTTCTTATTTATCGTACATGTGTAAAACGTAATTGGGTTATTAAAATGCCTGAAGCTGTTCCAGAAGGGGTTTCTCGCGGATTCACAGCCTTGATTCCAGGATTCGTCGTTGCATTTGTAGTTATCTTTATTAACGGTACACTCGTGGCGTTGGGAACTGACATCTTTAAAGTTATTGCTATTCCATTTGGGTTTGTTGGTAACCTAACTAACTCATGGATTGGATTAATGATTATTTATCTTTTAACTCAACTCCTCTGGATTGTAGGAATTCATGGTGCTAACATTATCTTTGCTTTCGTTAGCCCTATCGCACTTGCTAACTTGGCAGAAAATGCTGCTGGAGGACACTATGCTGTAGCTGGTGAGTTCTCTAACATGTTTGTTATCGCTGGTGGATCAGGTGCAACTCTTGGTCTGTGTCTCTACATTGCTTTTGCTGCTAAGTCAGAGCAACTTAAAGCGATTGGACGTGCCTCAGTTGTTCCAGCATTGTTCAACATTAATGAACCTTTGATTTTTGGGTTGCCAATTATCTATAATCCAGCATTAGCGATTCCATTTATCTTAGCTCCAATGGTTACAGCTACTATTTACTACTTTGTTAATGCATTGCATTTGATTAATCCTGTTATTGCACAAGTTCCATGGCCAACCCCAGTGGGAATCGGAGCCTTCTTAGGAACAGCAGATCTCCGTGCTGTCTTAGTTGCTCTTGTCTGTGCAGTTGCTGCCTTCCTTGTTTACTTCCCATTCATTCGTGTTTACGATAAGAAATTGTTGAAAGAGGAACAAGAAGCTTAATTTATGATTAAAGATCTTAACTTTGTTAAGGTCTTTTTTCTTATACTAATGGTATTCAATAAAACATCTATTAAGTAGGAGCACCCCCCATGAACAAATTCTTAAGAGTCCTATTTATCCTCGTCATCCTGGACATGACTGGTGCTATTATTTTTCAGCTGTTCTTCCCAACTTATATGGGAAGTCACTTGGGGTACGGCATTTCAGTTGGTTGGCAGAGGGAGAATGGTATTTGGAATATGGCAGTCCTTGTCATCCTTCTTGCCGTAAACTTCAAATACGATTGGTTTTATCTGAGAGCTGTGCTGATAGCTTTGATTATTGGAGGCCTTGTGATTGGGACTAATCATTTCCTTAGCTATCTTCAACATCATCACTCAGTCAATGCTATTGGTGCACTTGAAAATTATCTTTCAGTCTTTGGCTGGGTTGTATGTTGGTCGCTTGAAAATTCCTCAAGAAAAACAGTTTAAGTTTTATGGAGTAACCGCTTACCTTATCCACTCTGTGATATAATAATTAATCATTATCATAATCGAGGAAAACACATGTCTAAACAACTAAAGGGGAGCTTGATGGTATTGACAGCAGGAATTGCCTGGGGATTTTCAGGAGTTTCTGGTCAATACCTAATGGCTCATGGTGTGAATGTCAATCTTTTGACGAGTTTACGTTTGCTTCTGTCTGGTATTTTACTAACGGCTTCGGTCTTTTTTAGGCAGCGAGACAAATTAGTACAAGCTATTAAAGAT
>SKER01002005.1_pt1 | contig 14661 bp, 7 predicted proteins | sample 4826961 | NCBI WGS metagenome assembly SKER01 (sample SAMN11008804, study PRJNA524170) | human gut metagenome | biome: Human fecal sample; material: Feces; isolation source: fecal sample from pouch patient p47 | host: Homo sapiens | place: Israel: Tel-Aviv | collected 2016-11-16 | reverse complement strand
GTGCCAATGTTGCTGAGAGGCGTGCCGGACGCGCCGCCGTTTTCCAGCGCGCCGCCGCCGTTAAGCTGCTGCAGCGCACCCTGGAGCTGATCGTTCCACTGCGGCGAGTTCACCGCCACGGTGCCGGTCGTGTTCAGCCCCTGTTTTTGCACGCCGCTGCCGACGCTCTGGTTGCTGAGGGTGTTCAGCGACGGCGTGGAGATGACGTTGCTGACGCCACCTGCATTGGCGGTGGTATTAGTGTTGCTGATATTGCTGGTAAAGTTTGCATTAACGTTACCGCCGGCTTGTATAACAGCGCGGTAAACAGGGCCATCAGGAACAGAACCTGAAGAACTCTTAGGCCTGTAAACAACCGTAGGGAAATCACCATCGGAGCCTGACATAGTGGATAATTGGTAAACAATTTCACTGGAGCTTTTACCAGACTGGTAACTTTGATTATTTAACTGATTTCCGGAAATATTGATATTGCCAGTTGCCAGCATATTACTTGCCTGATTAACAAGCTCATTGCTGGAAATATTCAAATCTTTTCCTGCAGAAAGTCTCCCTGCGGTACCTTGCGTGTGTATAGTTACATTTTCTTCCGGTCCGTTACTGAGTACAACTTCATCGGGTATAAGATCAATATGCATCTTAACTTCAATGTAAGGACCTTTACTGTCCTCCCCAAAATGGGCATTGGAAGGTAATTGTTTATTTAAGTCCCCTGAATTATTCGGACTACTGCTTTCTGTTTTTACATCAAAAACTTCGTAATGATTAAAAAAACGATTAGTTTTAATTGTAATATCACCATTCTGCGTCTCAATATTCCCCGACGTGTTCACCACCTGGCTGTTCGCATTCCCTGCCGCATCCCGCTGCATCCACAGGTTGTTTCCCGCCATGATGTCGCCGCGCTGGTTGGTGATGCTGTCGGCAAACAGCGCCAGGTTATTCGCCGCGTACAGCAGCGCGGTGTTGACGATGGCGCCCGGCGCGCTCAGGGTCAACGAGCCGCGCGTGCCGGTGAAGCCGTCGACGGTAATGTTGCTCCGGCTGGCCACGGTGATGTCACCTCCGCCCTGCACCGAGCCCGCGGCGTTCAGCGCCACGCTGCTGCCGGAGAGCGTACTCGCGCCGCCGCCGGTGGTGATTTGTCCGTTGTTGCTGAGCTGCCCGCCCGCGTTCAGGTTGACCGCCTGCCCCTGCAGCACGCTGCGGTTATCAATGTCGCCGCCGCTGTTGATGGTCAGGGTTCTGCCTGCCGCCACGGCGGTTCTGCTGGTAAACGCGTTCGTCAGCTGCAGCGTTAAGTCCCCCAGGGACACCAGCTGGCCGGTAAGGTCCAGCCCCCGGCTCTGCAGCCACAGGTTGCCGCCGCTCAGCAGCCTGCCGCCCGCGCTCTGGGTTACCTGGTCCGCGCCAATATTCAGCTGCGCGTTGCCGAGCAGCGTGCCGCTGTTGTTCAGCTGGCTGTAGTTAACCGTCAGCTGTCCCGCCTGGGTGGTGCCCTGGCTGGCGAAGGTGGTGCCGGTCAGGGTGGCGCGATCGGCCACCCACGTGCCGCCGTTGGTGGCGTTTGCCGCATTGAGTATCAGGTCGGTGGCCTGCAGCCAGCCGGTGCCGGTGAACTGCGGCGTGCCGAGCGTCAGGCGCGCGCCGGAGAGCAGCCTGCCGTCGTTACGCGCCTGCGAGGAGGCGGTCACGCGCGTCTCGCCGCCGCCCTGGATCAGGCCGTAGTTAAACAGCGCGGGCGTGGTCAGCGTCAGCGCATCGCGGCTGACGATTTCGCCCCCGCTGTTGTTGGTCAGCGTCCCGCTGAGGGCCAGCGTCGCGCCGTTATCGCCCTGCAGACGTCCGTTGTTGGTGAGCGCCCCGGTGGTGATACCGAGCGTGCCCCCCTGCATTTTGCCGTCGCTGGTGACGGAGGCCGCCGTGACGTTCAGCGCCCCGCCGGACAGCAGGGTGCCGCCAGACTGCTGGCTGACCGCGCCGGTCTGGCTGAGGGTCAGGCCATTCACGCCGCTGATGGCGCCGCTGTTGCTGAGCGTGCCGCCGGTCAGCGTCAGGTTTTTCGCCGCCCACTGGCCCTGGTTCGCCAGCGTCGCGGCCTGCAGCGTCGCCGCACCCAGCGCGGTGATCTTACTGCCCGCGGTTCCGGTGAGCGTGTCGGCCAGCGTCATCTGCAGCGCGTCGGCGCTCTGCACCGCGCCGCTGTTGGTGAGCGACCGGGCGTTAAGCAGGATGTTCTGCGCCTGCCAGCTGCCGGCGTTGGTCACCGCGCCGGACGCAATCGTCAGCGCGCCCTGGGTAAGAAGCTTGCCGCCTGCGCCGTTGATCAGCTCCTGCTGCGGCGCGGCCATCGCCATGCGCGCCATCAGCCGCTGCTGACCCTGAACGGTCAGGCTCTGCAGACCGGTCAGGGTGCCCTGGTTGTTAATGCTGTTCTGATGCAGCGCGAGGGTGTTCCCCTGCACGGTGCCGCTGTTTTTAAGCGTGCTGCCGCCGAGCGTCACATCGCCCTCGCTGAGGAGCTGCCCGCGGTTATCCAGCGTCTGTGCGGTGATATCCGCCCGGCCCTGGCTCATCAGCGAGCCGGCTGAGGTCAGCGTGCCGCCGGTCGTGGCCGTCAGCGTTCCCTGGCTGAGCAGAGACCCGCCGTGCGTCCAGTCGCTGGCGCGGATGTCCGCGCCGTTCCCCTGCAGCGTGCCCTGCGTGGACAGCTGGCCTGCATCCAGCGTCAGCATGCCGCCGGAGAGGGTGCGCGAGGCCGCGCCCGTGGTCAGCATGGTCCCGGTGAGCGCCAGGCCGTTCGTTCCCTGCATCAGCCCGCCGTTGTTCATATCGCGGGCGGTGAGGGACAGCGTACCGCCCGTGATGCGCCCCGGGTTCGCCAGGGTGTCCGCGGTGAAGGCGGTCGCGCCGCCGCTCTGCAGCAGCCCGGTATTCGTTAACGCCCCGCTGAGCGTGCCGCTGAGTCCCGTCTGCCCGTTCACCGTGCCGCTGTTGGTGAGGGTGGTGCCGGTCATGCCCAGCGTCGCGCCCTGCAGCGTACCGGCGTTCGTCAGCTGTCCGCCCGCCAGCGTGAAGCCGCCGCCGGAGAGCCATTTACCGTTCAGCTCGTTGATAAAGCGGTCGGCGGTGGCGTTAACCGCGTTGCTGCCCTGCATCAGGCCGCTGTTGCGCAGCTCAGTACCGCCTGCTGTCAGCGTTTTGCCCGCCACCGTGCCGCTGCTGGTCAGCGTCGTCGCGTTAAGCGCGGCATCGTCGGTGGCAACGATGTTCCCCGTGTTGGTCAGGGCATTGCTCAGGCCCAAATCCAGGCTCTGCGCCTGAATATCGCCCCGGTTCGTCAGGTCGCTGCCCCGCAGGGTGAACCCGCCCTTCACCAGCAGCAGGCCGGCGTTATCGAGCGTGTCGAGGGATACGTTCAGAGGACTGCCGCTCACCAGCTGACCGGTGGCGCCGTTGCTCAGCGCGCGGGTGGTCAGCGCCAGCGTGTCGTTGCCCTGAAGGATCCCGGTGTTGTTCAGCTGCGCAGCCTTCACCGCGAGGGCTTTCCCGGCCAGCTGGCCGTCGTTGAACAGCTGCGCCGCCGTCAGCGTGAACAGATTCTGGCTGAGCAGGGCGCCCGTGTTATCCAGCCTGCCGGTCGCGGAAAGCGTCAGGGCATCCAGCGTCTGAACGCTGCCCTGGTTATTCAGGCTCCCGGCGTCAAGCGTCGCGCTGCGCCCCTGAAGGCTGCCCGCGTTGCTGAGGGTTTGTCCGCTGAGCGTCAGGGTCTCGCCGCCCGTCACCTGCCCCTGAGGCTGGTTCGTGAAGGTGTTCCCGGACCAGGCCAGCGTGCTGCTGCCCTGAAGCAGGCCGCTGTTCTGCAGGTCGCCCCGCAGGGTCAGCACTTTTGCCAGCAGCTGGCCCCGGTTATCGGTCCTGTCGGCCTGGACGTCCAGCGCCTGCTGGCTGAGCACCTTGCCGCTGTTGGTCAGCGTGCCGTTCACCGCCGCCGTCACGCCCGCTTCCCCCAGCGCGTTGCCGGTGTTCATCCACTCACCGGTCGCGAGGTTCAGGGTGTTGCCCTGCAGCAGCCCGGCGTTGTTCAGGGTGGTGTGGTGCAGGTCGAGCGCGCCGCCGGAGAGCAGCATGCCCGCCTGCTGGTTGCTGAGCTGTGTCCCGGTCGCCGTGAGGGAGTGTGTCCCCTGCAGCGTGCCGCCGTTGGTCACCGACGCGCTGTTAAACTGCGCGTCGGTGCCGGCCATCAGCCCGCTGTTCGTCAGGCTGGCGGCGGTCAGCGTCAGGCCGTTCCGGGCAATCACCCGCCCGTCGGCATCGTTGCTGGCCTGGCGGGTCAGGTTCAGCAGCAGCGCGGTGGCGCTGAGCTCGCCGCTGTTGGCCAGCGTTTCACCGCCGAGCGTCAGCGTTCCGCTGCTGCGCAGCGCGCCACGGTTAGTGAGGTCTGCCACGCCGAGCGTCAGCGCCGAGTCCCCCTCGACGGTGCCCTGGTTTTGCAGGCTGTCCGCCGTGATGTGCAGGTCGCTGGCCGCAATATTGCCCGCGTTAGCAAACGCAGTGCCGTTCAGGGTGAGCCGGTCGTCCGCCAGCAGGCGTCCGGTATCGGTGTTGGTCAGGCTGAGGTAGTCGCTGCTCAGGCTGACGCCGTTGATTTCACCCTGGTTTGTCAGCGTGTCGCCCCGGAGGCGCAATGTGCCGTCGGTGGTGATAAGCCCGCTGTTAGACAGCACCGGAACGTTCAGCGTTAAATCCTGCGTGCTGTAGACCGATCCGCCCGCGAGGTTTGTGAGTGACCCGGTCTTCAGGCCGAGCAGGGTGGTCCCCTGCAGCAACCCGCTGTTCTCCACCGAGGCAGCGTCCAGCGCCAGCGTACCGGCAACCAGCGTACCGCTGTTGGTGATGCGGTCAGGAGCCGTCAGGGTCATGCGATCCGCTTTTGCGACGCCGGACTGGAGGATGTTCTGTCCGCTGAGCGCGATGGCGCTGGCGGTAAGCTCTCCGCCGCTGGTCAGGTCGCCGGTTGCGTTAAAACTCAGCGCGTTACCGGTGGATTTCCCGGCGTGCGCAAGGGTGCCCGCCGTCACCGACAGAGCACCCTTCGCCGCCTGCGTGCCGTTCAGCGCGGCATTCTGCGCCTGCAGGGTAAGCCCCTGCCCGCTCTGCAGATGCGCATCCCGGCCGGTGGTCAGGTCGCCGGTGCTGACGGTTAAGGCCCCCGCCGCGTCCGTCTGCCCGTTCAGGCTGGCGCTGCGGGTCGCGGAAATCTGTACATTGCCCTGGCTGGTGGTACGGGACGCCTGACCGCTGGTCAGGGTGCCGGCCTGCGCCGTCAGCGCCGTCGCGCCGGACAGGGTGCCGTTCTGTTCCAGCACATCTGCCGTCACGCTCATCGCCCCGTCAGCCAGCAGGCTGCCGCTGTTACGCAGGGTCTGCTGCGCCGTGACGTTCGCATTGCCTTTCGCGCTCAGCGTGCCCCGCTGCTCCAGGGTATCAACGCTCAGCGCCAGGTTGCCGGCGCTCTGCAGGGTACCGCTGTTAGTGACCGTCTGCCCCTTCAGGGTGACGTCGTTACCCTGCACCGTGCCGCCGTTTGTCAGCTCTCCCGCGTTCACGTCAAGGTGGCCTTTCGCCGCCAGCTGGCCGCTGTTGGACACCCTGTCGCCGGAGAGGGCAATGTCACGCCCCGCATTCACCTGCCCCTGATTACTGACGGCGCTGCCCGTCAGGCGGATATCGCCCGTGGCATCGGCCCGGCTCTGGCCGTCCAGCACCAGCTGTCCGCCGCTCAGGGCCAGATTCTCTCCTGCCGAGACCGCGCTGGCCGTGGATGACAGCGTGCCGCCGCTGCTGAGGGTCGCGCGGGTATCGCTACCGCTGCGGGTATTCGTCAGCGTGATATCTTTCCCGGCCGCCACGCTGAGCGCGCCTTTGCTGGTGACGCTGCCGCCGCGCTGCGTCAGGCTGCCGTCGGTGGACAGCGTGGTGTCGGCCTGACCCGTCAGCGTCGCATCCGCAAGCGCCATTCCCTGTTTGCTCGCGACGGTTAGCGCCCCGCCCTGTGCCGACACGCCGCCGCCGTTGACGGTCAGGGTAGCTTTACTGTCCAGCGTCGCCGCGCCGCGGGAGACCAGGGAGGTATTGCTGAGCGTCATCCCCTGCCCGCTGCTCACCGCAAGCGCGCCCGCGCTGTTTGTCCCGCCGCCCGTCGTCTGCACTTTCCCCGCAGCGGAAAGGCGCATATCGCCCTGGCTGGCGAGCGTGCTGTTATTGAGTTCCACATCCTGCGAGCTGGCCACATTCAGCGCGCCACCGGACTGATGGCTGCCGTTGAGGGCCACTCCCGCGCCGTTCGCGGTAATCGATCCGCTGGCCAGGCTGTTCGTGACCGTCAGTTTCCCGCCCGCGTCCAGCTGAATATCGCCCTGACGCGCGGTGAGGTTGCCGAGGTTCACCCCCACGCCCGTCTCGCTGGAGACCAGGCGGATACGGTTCGCATACATCCCGCCGAGCGCGCCGGTATCCACGGCCACCACGGGCGCGGCACCCTCACCGGCAATCGGCCTGACGCTGCCGTCCGTGCCCACGCGGTTCGCCCCTGCCGTTACCGTCAGGTCGTTCGCATGTATCGCGGCGTTCACTTCCGTCGCGCGCGCAATAATCGACAGCGCGTCGCTCTTGCTGGCATCCAGCCCCTGGCCTTCAACCGTGATGGCGCCTTTCGTCACCTCCAGCGCCTGCAGGTTACCGCTGGCGTCGAACTGCGGTTTCCCCGTGGTCAGGGTGACGTTCGGGGTGTTGATAAATCCGCACCCGTTACAGGTAATGCCGTACGGGTTGGCCACCATGACGTTTGCTGCTTTACCGGCGACTTCCGTATAGCCCTGCAGCTGCGAGCGGCTGGCACCCGTGACTTCGTTGATAATGCCTTTCGCTTCCCGCCCGGCCTGCAGGTTGGGGTTGTTCTGGATAAGCCCGCCCAGCTGGGTCCGGGTTAAACGGTCCGTGCCGTTGTTGAGGATAAGCCCCTCTTTGCCGACGTTATACTCACCGAACTGGTTATGCGAGATACCCGCCCCGTTGGGCGTGGCGATGTTGACGACCGGCACCCCGTTCCCCGCCCGATCGACCGTGGTCTGCCCGGTCGGCGTCAGCGCCGCCGCGACGGCAGGTGCCATCGGCTGCCAGACCATCAGGCCGCAGACAATCCAGCTGATCAGACGCTGCGAGAAACGAACGGGTGGGTGACGGGTATCCATAGTCGTAGAGTCTCTTAAAGCATGAAGGCAATGCGCCAGTTAACGCTCACATGATCCGGGCCGAGCCAGTCGGGGTAGTGCAGGGGCGTGCCGACCGAAATCTGGCTGCTGTACCAACGCCCTGCGCTGCTCAGCCCCACCGAGCCTCCCCATAACGTGCCGGAGGCAAAGCGGTCCTGACGGTCTTTTTCCAGCCAGCCGCCGTCAACGGCGACCGTTGCGCTCACCGCGCCAATCACCGGAAGGGTGAAGAGGGAATATCCCAGCTCGTTGCGCCAGTAGCCGCCGTTGTCCCCGGACAGGTACTGCTCTTTAAAACCGCGCACGGAGCTTTCGCCGCCGAGCGTCAGGCGCTCGGAGCCGTACAGCCGGTCGGGCGACCACTGGCCGTAGGCGCTGGTCAGCCACCAGGCATTACGGGCGACTGGACGCTGGAAGCTGGCGTTCAGGCTCCATTTACGGAATTCCGCGCGCGGCATATCCCCGGACTTATCTTCGTCGGTTTCGGCATTGAACCACGGCATGCCGTGGCTCCAGGTCGGGTTGAAGGTCGCCACGCCGCCCAGCATTTTTTGCGTGTGCGTAATGCCCAGAATCAGGCTGGAGAGGTTGCGCGTGCTGCTCTGAAGCGGCGCGTCGTTGAGCCAGTTGCGACTGGAGCGCTGAACCACGCCAGCCGCAATGCCGGTTTTCACCTCCCCGTTGCGGAAGACCACCCAGGACGCGTTAACGCGGTGGGTTTTGGTATCGCCCGTGGAGAGCCAGTTGAATCCCTGGTTACTGATGGTGGTTCGGTAGTTACTCCATGCGTAGCTGTAGTCCAGTAATCCGTAGCCAAACGGCACGCTGACGCCCGCCTGAAAATTCTGCGCATCGTACGCGCTGGCAAAATCGCTGCTGCGCCCGCCGCTGACAAACCATTTATCCGCCAGCCCCAGCATATTATTCGCGGTGAGCACGCCACTCAGCTGATCTTCGCCGGTACTCTTCTGCCCGCTATTATCCAGGCTTACGGATGCACTTAAGGGAAATTCCGGCTTTGCCGTAAGATTAACAATGGAATATCCGGCCTGCGTTCCCGGAAGAATTTCAATCTGAACCGGCTCGGTACGCAAACGGTTAATTTGCTCCATGCCCTGTTCGATGTCGCGTAAATTAAGGATGCCGCCCACCCGTCCCGGAAACGCCATTTTCAGCATACGCGGCGTTTCGCCTTCCAGACGGATCGCTTCCAGTCTGCCTTCCAGCACAACAATATTCAGCTGGCCGCCGGAGAGATCCTGCTCGGTAAGAAAAGCGCGGCTGGTGATATATCCCCGGCTGATATACCAGTCAGAAATATGGGCGAGAAGTTCCGTTATTTTCGCCATATCCAGACAGCGGCCCTGCCACGGCGCGACAAGGGTCTGCCGGTTTTTCGGGGAGATTAAGGTCGCACCGGAAAGGGTAATGGTATGAATGGTGAAACAGGGTCCGGAGCCGGTAACAGGCAGCGGTCTGGCGGGCGCAGGGCGAGGAATACTCCGCTCCAGCTCCTCACGCTGTTGCTGGTTCTTTAATAACAGTTCCTCCTGCTGCTGACGCACTGTGTCCCGGTCAGCAGGAGTAAGGGGGGCTGCATGGCTCAGAGAGCAAAAAAATAACGAGCAAAAAAAGACGGCTTTGCTGTAATAGCGCATATTAAAGGATAATATTTTTTGTTTTCCTCAGTATGCCAGCTCTGGCGCAATAGGGAATAGTCTCAAAAAGAGGGCTACTATAATTGGTAGTAATATTTGCGTTAAGTTTAAAAAAACCGTTATGACGAAGAGCGTCATATCGGAATTTTTTATTATTGCCTGATTGTTTCTTCTTTCAAAAAATTTTACCCCCCCCTACAATAGTTAGATATAAACATGAGCTAGCAGCGTAGATTAAATTATCCGTTGCATTCATCGTGCTGCAAATTCTGATGACACCTGATAACTCAGTGCTGAATATGGAGGCATGCGTGATAACTTCGTTGAAGCGATCAAACAACAGCATGACGATACCTGGATGGAAAAGGATGGGCTGGTTAAAAAACAGACAGAGGAGGATCACATCAAGAAATTCTGGAGCGGGCGAAGGGAAATCACTCCCGCTCCAAAGTTCTCGTAATCCCATGGATTTATTAACAAAAACGTGATGCATTGTAGGAGGGTTTTGTAGGAGGAACTACAACGTTTTGCAAACCGCTTCACTCCAGAACGCTGATAAGTTTTAGCGCGTCATTTCTGACAGAATCTTGCATTCGCTCAGAGTCAGCGATCAACGCCAAAGCCTCAATACTTAAACCATCCCTGATCACTTTTCGCGCTTTACTGAGACGGCTCCGGCAACTTTTCTCTGTATAACCCTCACGTGAGTGCATTTGCTCAATGATATAAGCGCTTGGTAAATTTGAATCGGCAAAATGATGGTAGTAGTTTACGAAGCACTCCATCCCAATAGCCTTAAGGAGGCTGACCAGGGTAACACTACTCGTTATCTTCTCTGGTTGATTCAAAACCTCTTCCATAGGTTCGGGTGGAAGGGTTTGCATAGCCGCTTCATTGACTGAAGCCGAACTCCTGACAATCAAGTCTTCTTTGATGGAACTAACTCGGGGATCAGTAAGAATCGCGCCCTTGAGGTTAACGATATGTGCGTTAACGTGGTCACTATGCCGTGCATAATCTCGTATTACTTCATGTGGGATTTTGTAAGCATCAAGAATGTTGTAAGTCTCATCGAAAATAACCGCGATTAAATAATCAAAATCGGCTGCCTCATAGTTACGCAAGGCACTAAGCTGCCGGGAAGGATTATCCGGCGTAACTCTCCTAGCTTTGATCTGCACTTTCAGGCCATCAGCATCAATGGCATCAGCGCCCGCCGACGAATTACTGAGAAGAGTCATACCCAGTGCTTTAGAAACCAGCCATTCAGCATAGTCACCAACAGGATTATTCTTGGTGCGAATGACACCTCTAAAACGCAACTGCGTTAAAATTTCGGAATGAAGTGACAGTAACTCAAGATTATTCAGCGCATTTAGCCAATCATATGATATTAAATGATTATTTTTCAAAAATACTCTCCACTGCCGAAGTGAAATGCCACTGTAACGCCTACGTAACGCACCTGGATTTTGATGTTTTGTCGACTCTTATAGAAGAGTAAGACTGATTCATAGGTGTCTCACCTTTTGCCAAAGAAGACTGATCATTAATACAGCATCCAGAATTCATAAACTTACACTTACTTCACTTTCTCAGTTTGCCCCACCGCACTGCCGAAACAATGCCCCAGTTGCCACTGGCATTGGGCCTACGCCATTTTGCTGTCTCCATGCTACGGAGATACTCAAGAGCTTCAGAAAACGTGCCAAAACGCTTCTGAGCCGCTTTATCACCTACGCCAAACGAACCATCACGGGTGCTCGCCAAACCGGGGTGAAAACAGGAACCATCGGCTGCGTATGGAACCAACAGTTCCGGATCGTTATCTTCAGATGAGTCAGACGCTAACAACTGCCACGGCTCAACACTGAGAGCGTTAGCCAGCACCTCAATCGCATCCAAAGACGCATTAGAACCGCCGCGTTCAATGCGGCTCATATAGCTACGAGCAAACCCACATCGATCGGCAAAGGCTTCTTGGCTCATTCCGGTGGCAATGCGCAACTCTTTTACTCGTTGTCCAAACAGTTTTCTCAGGGTCATTTTCATGCCCTGAATTTGCGCAGATGTCCACTAAAGAGCCACGCTCCAATAGTGACATTTTGAATCAATGATCTATGATGCGATAACTGACACCGCTGGGGTGGATTCTGAGGGATAACAACATGTCAAAAACACGGCTTAGTAAGCCCGGTTTTTCAGCCAAGTCTGTGCTGACTATTATGTTAATCGCTGCGTCATCTGCATCTTATGCAGCAGAAAGCATCGATCAACTGGCTACGCACATCGGTATGGATCACTTCCGGGAAGCGATCAAAAAGGGTGATCGCAGCGCCTTCAAAACGCTGCCGGCAAAAGGCTATAAAAACGGACTTACCGGGTTGCTCATCAAAACTAACACCTACATTAACCCCGAATACAGCTTTGCTGATTGCGATACGGACACCGTTATTATCTCGGTGCAAGAACACAAAACACTCCCTGGTTGCCGCATATCTCTAAAGCTAGCGACTAAAGATGCTGACGGTAGCTATCACGATAATGGCATTCGCATCGAATACGGTATTGCGACCGGCTCCAAAAAGTTTATCGCCAACAATTCAATGTGGGCTCAACATGTCATCAACGGTGACAAAGTGCTTGAAGGCGTCCTCCATCCGGACAAAACGAGTCACAACAAAGATCAAATGTGCACGGGTATGGCACAATTCACTGCAAACGTAACCGAAGGCCGAAACAGTGGAATGATGAAAGGAGAATATTATCAGCGACTTGATAATATGAACGGTAAGTCAGGTGTCACACCTCAAATGATCACGCTCTATAAGAGCTTTGTTGACTATGTGTATGATCATCCAAGACAAGATGCTAAGGTTTCGGCGGCATTTATTTACGCTAACTGCCTGAATAATTTCTAATTATGCTCTGGATTTAGAAGTTAGCCTAAGAGCATGCTTTGGAACAAACCTCTCTGGTTAATTCACTCTTGAAGGATAACTAAGAGGACGAGACACATTTAGAACAAGCAAAGAAATACCGCTACTTTGCACAACTTCGTTGCGATCTTGCCCTATGTGTGTCTTCATAATTTTTTCTTCATCTTTCAATATTTTCATGAAATACTTGGAAAAAACCACATTTGAGAGATGAGTGTATGAGCGTTGGCATTGTCACATTTCACAAGCATACCCAGCTTGGTTTTTACCGTTACGGTCATGATGATTACTGTGAGCCACTTGAAATGGATGCCCTTCTCTCATCTCTCCATGTGTGGTTTCAGGATAGAGTGTCACTTGAAGACACGCTTCTTTGGGATGACGAAACTCCTGGCTACTCTCATCGTAAAAAGGTTTATCTAAAATCAATCGAAAAAGATGAGGAGACTGGCGAGTATATTCTTGTCCTTTGGAGAGCGGTGGGAAGTGGCGATGGTGTTTACGGCATTAAAGCTGATGCGCGACTTGATGACAACACTTTATATGATGCTAATAATGCAGCAGATGGAGCGCGAGTCATTTGGGGTGAAGCCTCCTATTACTGGTTTATCCCATCTAAAAACTTGTTTGCGTCCATCCGATTCTCTAACTCAATCGCAGATACTAACCTGATGAATTTATTTTTCAGGGATTTTGTCTGTTTACACGCAGACATAAGAGAAAAAAGACGAGAAGTTAAAGAGGGAAAAACAGGAGCTTACACAAGTGTATCTTTCCCTGCGCAGCAAGCTGGCGAAACTGGAAATCTGTGGTTCCGCATTTACTCAAAACAGTATACAAAACTCACCACACGAGCAGATCTTGGTGCTATCGCCCGTGACATAACACATTTTGTAAAGCGTGAGGTAATTGCTGCAAGAGAAGTCGACCAATCCGACTGGACACGATTTTTCGGAAGACTTCCATTCGTTTCTGCTGAAATTACAAAAGATACCCGTAAAGTAGAGATAAATATTGAAGCGAAACCTACGGCAGAAGAATTGCAGCAAATTTTCGAGCAATATGCCGAGGATTATAATGGCGGTTTAGACGGCTGGCGTAACCTTGGGTTTAGAAAAGAAGGTGTTGGTGGTATTTGTTGGTTAAATAGCTTTGTTGTAAAAAATGTTCTGCCAATAGATGATACAACTGGTGGCGGCGTGGACGATACAGGCCATTATACGGCTCAGCGGCTGTTTACTGCTCTACAATTCAAACGCGATGGTTTGCTTGCGCCATTCGGCGTTGCCGTGGCAGAAGCCGCTGCCCCCCAAGCAGTTCGGGAATTACCATGAAGAATTACACAACTATAGCCTGTATAGGCTGGCATCTACTTTTAGCTGTGGCAGTAACTTATATTAGTAACTGCTTTAGGCTAGATATTACTTTTAAAGATATTGAGCCCATAATATCAATATTGCAAAACACATCAGCAATGATTTTTACAATAATGGGCATCTGGATTGCTTATGTTTATCCAAATGCTGTTTTAAAAATTGTTCAACCCTCAAAAGTGACAACAATTTTCTCAGAAGATGACCTAAAAAGAGTAAAACTATTAGTCGGGGTGGTAATTTCCTCAGCATTCATTCTGTTATTATTATTAACAGGAGTTACGTTAAAAACATTCCTGACAAAAACTGATGTTTTTGCACGATACTGGCAAGTATTTACAGGTATTGGCTTATGGTGTTTACTGTCTTTGATTTATGCGCAATTGTTTTGTATTTATGCGGTAATTGCATCAAGTGTAAATTTCATTATCGACTTAAAAAACTTAAATACAAAGAAACGATTATCGGAAAAACTTGATGGAAAACAGAAATAACACACACCTCAATAATAAAAGCACATTTATAATGTGCTTTTATTTACTTTAATAATTTCAATTATTAGTGAGTCATATCCGACTCTGTCAATGAAATTAACGTAATGTTTTCGACATCGACTTGGCAGACAGCGGATTTTAGATAAGATATTCTCTTAAGCTGACCATGCCGTATCAATTCAATCATAGACCTTCCGACATTAATCTAAGATCGCTGCTATAGTCGCTCTGGAAACTCCGTATCTGCGTGCTAACGCACTGACACTCATACCGCTATTCTTTTGCTCTATGATTGTTCTATGGTCTTCTAGCGCAATTTTCGGCGGTCTTCCCAATTTCTTGCCTTCAGCTTTTGCTCGCGACAAACCCGCTTGGGTGCGTTCAATCAGTAGATCACGCTCCATCTCCGCAACCGCTGCCAACATCGACAATAGGAGCTTACCGGCAGCAGAAGTGAGGTCAGTTGTTCCAAGCTGGTGGACGATCACCTTGATGCCGCGATCAGATAACAATCGGACTGTCTGGAGCACGTCAATAGCATCACGCCCCAAACGGTCGAGTTTTGCCACTACCAGTGTTTCACCGGTTCGAATTTTGCCAAGCATTTCAGCAAATGCCTTACGCTGAATTGCCTGAACTTTCCCGCTAACAATATCAGCAAACCAAAAGTCAAACGTCCAACCAGCTTGCTCAAGCTCTAACCTCTGGTTCTCCGTATCTTGCTGAGCGGTAGAGACACGCCCGTAGCCGAAAATCGCCATTCTCAACACCTCTCAATACCTGTCAGAAAACGGTGTCAACAATAGGACGCCTGCCAACAATTGCCAAGGCTAATTTTTCAACATCCCGGAAGATACCTGCGAAGAGGTGCCGGAAAACGGTCGTTTGTTGGCATTCATCTATCATCCAGTGCGGAGAGCAAC
>SKER01002002.1_pt1 | contig 14692 bp, 20 predicted proteins | sample 4826961 | NCBI WGS metagenome assembly SKER01 (sample SAMN11008804, study PRJNA524170) | human gut metagenome | biome: Human fecal sample; material: Feces; isolation source: fecal sample from pouch patient p47 | host: Homo sapiens | place: Israel: Tel-Aviv | collected 2016-11-16 | reverse complement strand
ATGCACAAGACATTATTGAATTGATTGAATACTTCAGAAATCTTCAAGACAATGAAATGAAATTTGAAATTGAAGAACTACGAGGATACATTGACATAAGATTCGAAGAATTATATGACAAGTTAACAGAGTACATTGATTTCAATCGTGCAGATTCAAATCACCCATTATAAAAGGAGCAGAGATTCAAACATCTCTGCTCCCTAGTTAATAATCCTTTAAACACTCATAGGGTTTTCAACCCTACAATTTTTGAAGCCAACTTTTAGTCGACCCTATCTAATTGCGGATTACCCCTATTTTCACAGACTAACTACTCATATTTAGTACCTTATTCAAATTTATTCTACAAATCCGACAGTGAAATTCTATCGTATGCGCCATTTTTCTTATCTTCCGGATGTGGCTCCAATCCAATAATCGTGATATCTTTCTGATCCGGTCCGTAAACCCAATACATTCTCATTGCACCACTTGTTTTATTTTCCAAATAAGATTGCCACACTTTCATTCCGTAACGTCTAGATAAAGGCTCTATTTCATGGGTTTGAAGACTCGGATAAAATGGATCCGCCGACAACAACTTTAAAGCTTTCCCCCATTTTTTATAGAGTTGCTCTTCCTTCTTTTTGATCTTACCAGAACGATATTTTTGTTGCAAATCTTGCCAAAGTTCCTGCATTTCAGGAATTCCCATTCGTATATTAAAATTCATTTATTATTCCTTTGAAAAATCCGACAAATCAATAGCCGTGGAAACATCTCCACACTTAAAATTACTTACCGCGCGATCCATATCTGCCAATGTTCTAGCTGAAATGCTCTTTGGCACTGATAATTCCCGAGGTTCAAGAATTATACAACCATTTCCATATTCTTTCACATTGTAGTAATGATAAGTAGCTCCTCTAAGAGTAATTCTTTTTTTGTTATCCAAATGTGCAACATAATCCTTTATTGTTTCCATTATCAACACCTCCAATACAAATCTAAACGTGGGAATTCCCACTCCCTATCATTATAATAATTTTTTCTTTATTCTTTGTCAATCTAATTTTTCTTGTTCACTATCATCAGGAAGAGGGATATGCACAACAAGAAAAACAAATTCTTTATTGATTAGAATGGTTAGATTGGTTAGTATATGGGTAAAAAGGAGCTTTATTTATGATATTTCAAGAAGATTTTGAACAAATGCGTTCTCTAGAACAAGACTTGACCTTTCTTTCTGCCAAGGCTGAATTTGATGAATCAAACATTCCATTTAAAGAAAAGAACTTAGGCATTCAAAATCAAGATAGTATATACACGAATTTGGGACTACTTTTATCGGATCAATGTAAGCACACAATTAAAGTAGCTGTTTTTAACGGAGAAACGCAGAATGTTTTTCAAGATCGAAATGAATTTGCCGGTTCATTATTCAAACAAATGCACGAAGTATATTCTTATATTGATTTTAGAAATCAAAAACATTCCAACTTTTCAGGATTGAAAAGAATTGATAAAAGAGATTATCCAGAAGTAGCTATAAGAGAAGCTTTGTTGAACCTAATTGTTCATCGTGAATATTCATATAGTGCAAGTTCCTTCATTCGTATGTATACAGACCGGATTGAATTCACTTCCATTGGAGGCTTATTAAAAGGAATCACTTTAGAAGACATTCAGCTTGGTATTTCTGTTTGTCGAAACCCAAAACTCGCAAATATCTTTTATCGGTTAGAACTCATTGAAGCTTATGGTACTGGCATTCAAAAGATTCTTGATTCGTATTCAGAATCTGCATTCAAGCCTCAATTTGTGACAACAGAAAATGCCTTTAAAATTATTCTTCCAAACCTAAACTATCAAAAGAAAAACAATAAAGTTCAGGAAGATATAGTTGTATATGATTGTCCTGAAAACAAAATATTAGAGTTTGCGAAAACATATACCCAATTCACTCGTAAAGATGTTCAAGATACCTTCAATCTTTCTCAAACAACTTGTGGGCGCATTTTAAACAGAATGAAAGAAGAAGGTCAAATCTCTCAACATGGTAAAGGTAAAAATACATTCTATATACTAAATGAAAAGAAGTGATTCCTCACTTCTCTTTATTTATAGTCAAATAAACCATCATTCTTTTCTTCCATAGCCTTGATGATATGATATACAAATTCATTATAAGGCGTTGGAATATTTAATTCTTTTCCCATCTTTATTATCGCCCCCGAAAACATATCAATTTCGGTATGTCTTTTGGCATCCAAATCCTGTAGTGTAGAATACCTGGCTGTTTTAGGCACTGCACTACCACGTGTAGCACTTGGATCAGCCTTTGACATATCTATGCCTTTCGCATTGGCTACGGCTTCTAATTCTTCTTTTAATCCAAACTGTATAGCTTTCACATGATTACTATCCGAGTAACATCCAACGCCAGCTCCAAGAATGGCTTGAGGTAAGTTTTTCGTTACATTTAAACGAAACTTACTCCATATTTCTTCCTGAATATATGAAGTTGTTCGATAATGTAAATCACTTTGACTCAACAATTCCTCGATTTCCTTATTTTCTTCGAGTACGATTCCAATCGTTGTTTCTGGATCAAATACATATCCATTACCTTCTTTATGACTTGCAACTTTAATCAATGAATACACCATATGCTGCATACCAATTTGATTTCCAATAATTTGTTCACTATCCACACCATTCATTAAAGACATGACTAAAGTATGTTCATCCACGATTTGTTGAATATCTTCTAAAGCATCTTGCAACGCATTGTATTTTAAACATACAATGAGAAGATCTACTCCATGTGCTTCTTCAGGCGTTAATACTTTAGGACGATAAATGATATTGTTGATTAAACAACCATTCTTTTTTAATCTCTCATTTCGTTCATCTTTTGCGATAACACTCAATTGTATATCGCACTTTGATAAGCCATAAATACAATAAGAACCTACGGCTCCAGCACCTAATATTGCCACGGATTTAATTGTCATATTTTTCACCCTTTTCTTTTAAATGAACATGGTACTTTTCTTTTACATAAATCCCCAACAAGATTCCAACTACATATAGAGAAATATCCCCTAAATCAAATACGCCTCTATGAAAGATCAGCTGCATAAATTCACACAGAAAACCGATGAATACAGAAACAATGAAGTTTTCTTTGTTTGATGAAATAAATAGTCCATTCACCCATGGCATAAACATAAAGTATCCAATATTAAATGCGAATACGATCCATTCTGTCCAAGAACCATAATAGATTTCTCTAAGACACGCAAATGGATTCAACTGAATAATAGTGATACCTTGATCATAACGTATCAATAGGGCAATTATTAAAAATAAATAATATACAAAGAAAAACATGACTCGATGTTTTACATTCCAATTTTTTGTAAAAAACATCAACGCATCATATATAACGACCAGTTCAATACACCATACAACAAATTGAATTGGATACCATCCCATGCCAAAAATTTCCATTAAAACAGCTGTGACGTAGTAATGAATGAACAAGGATAAAACTAAACTTAAAATCAAGTATCTCCAATTTTTCATTTTAAAGTCCCCTTATTTTCCTCTTATTATGACACACTAAACTTTAAAATTCATTAGAAATCTAAAATTGAAGCATCCCAACCCATATCACGATAGCCTTGTTTGCACCGTTCCATATATGAATCGCTTGGTTTACATATTGGAAAACGATCATACATTTGGTAGATAAAGCCCGTGATTGTTTCATTGTTTTCTAATAATACCTTTTCATCAAAACAATCATATAAGTATGGATAGTCTTCATATTCATCTAAACTCTTCTTATCATTTTTGCTCACATCCCATACGGCAACTCGTACAAAATTTCCTTTTTTCTTATCTACCGTTAGATAAGCTCGTCCAGGATTTCCACGATATGTAAGTGTATAGTTTTCAAGTCTTGCCAAAGATACAAACTTCGCATCTTTACATCGTTGCTTCATTTCTTCTTTGTTTAAATTACTTCCATATGCGATATAATACATATTTCCCCCTAAAGAAAATAGGATGACGAATCATCCTATAGTTTACTTTCAATATTTTGCATCAACATTGCCTCAGGCATATATCCTGAGAATGCTGCAGTTTGTTGTCCTTTTTTGAATAGAATCATTGTTGGAACAGACATAATACCAAATCTTTGAGCTAAATCTGGACTTTCATCCACATCCACCTTTACAATTTTCACTTTTCCATCTAATTTATTTGCGACTGATTCAAGTACAGGTGTCAACATTTTACATGGTCCACACCAAGTTGCGAAGAAGTCGACTAAAACTGCATCTTCATTCATTAATGCGTTAAATTCTTCTGTATTTACAATTTTCATACAAGGTTCCTCCTTATCTGATTCCATTCTATAACAAGCCTTTACGTAAGTCCATTTCTTTGCCCGCAAGCAGGGCATCGATTGCTTTTCCAATGCCATTATTCATATTTGTGTCCGTAACGACAGTGGCAGCATACTTAGCTTCATCCATCGCATTCCCCATAGCTACACCAATACCTACTTGTTGAAGCATCTTCAAATCGTTTTGTGCATCACCAAAAGCCATGACCTCATTCATACTAATACCTAATTTATCACAAATCTTCCACAATGCACTTGCCTTACTTACGTGTTTTGGCATAATTTCAAGCCAATCCGGACCAACCAACAACACATCATAATCACTAAGTGCCGCTTTGATTCCATCAAAATTCTTTTCAAAGAATTTTGGTGTATGCACCATAATCACTTTATTGATATCTTGTGTTAAGCGAATTTCTTCAAAAGGTAAATCAATAAAATTACGATTCTCTCTACCATCCTTCAAGCCATAATCATCAGGCTCACCCAAAATGGCATTCTTAACTTTTTTCTTTACACGATTCAATGAAGATATATAACTATAAAAGTCATATCCACATTGAAAAATTCCCTCAACGCCAAATTCCTTACATACTTTCTGTATTTTAATTCCATCTTCTGGTGTTAAAACATCATCCAAATCATATTCTTTATTTTCAAAATCATATACGACTTGTCCATTCACTAATGCCAAAAAATGATTTCCATCTTCTAATCTCAATGGTTCATATACAAATTTACATCCATTTTTATCTCGACCCGACGCAATCACAATGTGCATGCCTTGTTCCATTGCTCTTTGAATCGAATCCACCGTTCTTGGATCCATTCGTTTTGAATCATCTAAAAGTAGAGTTCCATCTAAATCAAACGCCAAACATTTTATAGTCATATTACTTATCCAATTCTTCTTGATATGAGAACAATTTTGTACAATATTCTCCATTAAAACATGCCAAACATAATCCAACACCATGCGTGGCTTCTTTCATTTCTTCTTCCGTCATAAAGCGCAAACTATCCGCACAAATATATTCACGAAGTTCTTCTACACTCATACGAGCACCAATCAATTGATCTTTTGTAGAAGTATCTACACCATAGAAACATGGACTTGTGATTACAGGACTTGCGATACGAACATGAACTTGGGTAGCCCCTGCATCTTTTAATAATTGAACAATTCTTCTTGAAGTCGTACCACGTACAATCGAATCATCAATCATAACAATTGATTTTCCTTTAACTACACTCGATACCGGACTTAGTTTTAATCGAACACTACGATCCCGCATTGCCTGTGTAGGCTGAATAAATGTACGTCCTACATATCTATTTTTTACTAAACCTGTTTCAAATGGAATACCCGCCTCTTCTGCATAACCAATGGCCGCCGATAAAGATGAGTCTGGTACACCAATAACGATGTCAGCCTTTAAATCTTTATCTTCTCTAGCCAAAATAGATCCTGTGGTCTTACGGAAAGCATGTACGTTAATACCTTCTACCACACTATCTGGTCTTGCGAAGTAAATATATTCCATAGCACACATGTGATGATCTGTGTCTGTTGAATAAAATTCATGTTTTACAATGCCCTTATGGAATTCAACGATTTCTCCTGGCTTCAAATCCACACTTTCATAGATTCCCATAACTTCAAAAGCACATGTTTCACTACTGATCACATAGCCATCTTTACTTTTTGCATAACTCAAAGGTCTTAATCCATGACGATCACGAACCGCATAAATAGTATCCTCATTCATAACTAAGAAAGAAAATGCCCCTTCAATACGATTTGCGGTTTTCATAACACGCTCTTTCAAAGTGCCCTTTTGTTTTTGAATCAAATGAAGAATAATTTCACTATCACTTGTTCCTTGAAAAATCGCGCCTTCATTTTCAAGTTCAATACGAAGCTCTTTTTCATTTACAATCTGCCCATTATGAACAATAGCTAAACTTCCATTATGTCCCTTTGATACAATTGGCTGAATATTTTCATTTTCCTGACCACCAGCTGTACTATAACGAACATGTCCAACAGCCAATCTTCCGACCATAGAATCTAATTTTTCTTTTTGGAAAACATCTACCGTCAACCCTTTACCTTTTTGTAAAGTAATATTCTCACCATCCGAAACGGCAATACCACTTGCTTCCTGCCCTCTATGTTGCAAGGAATGCAAACCATAATACGTAATACTTGCTGCATTATCTACGCGATATGCACCAAACACACCACACTCTTCATGAATTTCATCAAACATAACTGATCTCCTTTGCCACAACATTATATCATGCATATAAGAAAAAATGGACGACTTTTCATCATCCATTCATTTCTTTTAAACGTTCTTTTCGACTTAGATATAAAACACCTATTTTATACACACTTGCCATTGTTGGAATTCCTAGAAACATACCTGGAATACCGGCTAAAGATCCAAAAATCACAACGGTCATCATGACATAGATTCCAGGGAGTCCCACTGAATTTCCAACAACATGTGGATAAATCACATTACTTTCGATTTGTTGAAGAATACATAAATATAATAAGAACCAAAGTGACATAATAGGACTTACAGTAAATACCATAAACATACCAATCGCCCCACCAATATAAGCTCCAATCATCGGAATAATATTAATGACACCAACTAATGTTCCAATCATTGCCGGATATGGCATACGCAGTATAATCATACCCAATGTGCATAGTGTTCCTAAAATGGTCGCCTCAATACATTGTCCACCAATAAAAGCACTAAATGTTTGATTAATAATATGCAAGCATTTATCCATTCTACGCTTCACAGTTTCACTTAGATATAGCTTCGTTAAACGATGATACAATTGAACAAATCTTTCTTTTTCTAATAAAACATAAATTGCGAAGATAAACATCAATACAAAATTAAATACACTATTCACAATAACGGTTACAACATTAAATGTCGTACCCACAACATTGGTAACACCCGTTGAAAGAACATTAATACCGGATTGAATCAAATTTTTCCAATCAATATCCAAGTTATTAATAGAATTCGCAAGCTGTGGATTGTTCTCAAACAAATCCACTAAAAACTTCTGGGCATTTTCAAAATACTTTGGCAATACTTGTACAATTACACCAATGGCTTCACTTAATGAAGGAACAACGAGTGTAATTAAGAAATACACAAAAAGAAAAATTAAAATCAAAGAAAGAAGTAGACTTGTTGCACGCTTTCCTTTCTTCATAAAATTCAAACGCTTTTCAATTTTGGCCATAACTAAGTTGATCACAAATGCCATCATAGCTCCAAACACTAAGACTCTACATGCATTCCATAATAGAGATACCATAGAAATCAATGTATCCAATTTAATCAATCCAATAATAATGATTGTGATTCCAAATATATATATCCATAAATTTCTTTTCTTCATAAGCACCTCATCTCCTTATTCTAATACATACGCGTATACTTTTTAAATAATTTGTCATTTCTTTCTTCCGTACCATCACAGTTTAAAGATGAAAAAACAGGTACTTCTACATTGTGTTCGATCAAATACTTTGCACATGCCACATTGATGCATTGTGCAATGAAAGAATTGGCCATACTTGATGTTGGACAAAGCTTGGCATCCAAACCATCCATAGATAAAGCACAATCTCCAACTTCTCCACAATTATCAATGACAATATCTGCAATTTGGTACAAATTCTTTCCACAAGAATGACGAGAAGATTGAGCAGTTGTATGTTTCATGCTTGTGATGGCAACTACATGTGCACCACGATTTTTAGCTTCAAGTGCAAGTTCGATTGGATAGGCATTACGCCCAGAATTGGATGCGATCAAAACGACATCACCACATGATACTCCATACAAATCCACTAAAATTTTGGCATAACCACTAAGTCTTTCAATATGTGAACTCTTTGTCGGATGCTCCGTCATCGTAAGTTCACTTGTCAAAATGGGAACCACAAAAGCTAAACCACCTGCACGAGCATACATCTCTTCAGCCATTGTATGAGAGTGTCCACTTCCACTCACAAAAAACTTATGGCCATCCATAAATGCCTTGGCCACTAAATGACCGGTTTGTTCTAATTTTTCAGACTGTGTTTCTTGAATCTTTTTAATGATATCAAGACCCACTTCAAATACTTCTTTCATATTATTATTTCTCCTTGATATGCATATTTCTTTATATTCATTATACAACAAGAAGAAAAATAAAAAACAGCCATTAAGGCTGTATATTGTTTAAGTGGTGCCGACTATAGGAATTGAACCCACAACCTACTGATTACAAGTCAGTTGCTCTACCAATTGAGCTAAGTCGGCATAATTTATATGGTGCAGAGAAAGGGATTTGAACCCTCACGCGATCTCTCGCACTGCCGCCTGAAGACAGCGTGTCTGCCATTTCACCATCTCTGCGACTGAGTGTATTATACTAAAAATTCAAACTGTACGCAACCAAAAAATGTGACCTTTTTAACAGTCACATTTCGCATATATATCAATTAGATTCAATAAGATTTCCACATTCTTTTCCATCGACTGAATGGGAACATATTCAAAACGTCCATGCGCATTCTCATATCCCGCTGATAAGTTAGGACAAGGAAGTCCTCTATGAGATAAGGCTGAGCCATCGGTTCCTCCTCTAAATGGTTCTGTTTGAGGGGTTAATCCTACACTTTCAATGGCTTGTTTCAAATATGGAATCATGAATGGCACTTGATCGATTACTTCTTTTAAATTTCGATATTGAATTCTTTGTGTAATATTTACTGTACCTTGTCCATACTCTTCATTTAACATATCCACCATCATCTTTAATGTATTGTTTCGAATATCAAACTGTAAACTGTCATGATCACGAACATTGATTTCAATCTTGGCATATTCACAATCTCCATTAAAACTCACCACATGATAAAAGCCTTCTCTTCCTTGGGTATATTGTGGTTTTTCTAATGCCGGTAATTTATTTAAGAATGCATTTCCAATATCCACCGCATTCTTCATAATGCCCTTTGCGGTAGCTGTATGTACTGAAATACCATGAATCTCAATCGTTGAAAGACTCGCATTAAATGTTTCATCCATATAATAACCCAAATGATCTCCATCTAGCGTATATGCGATGGGTGATTTAAAGCGTTCTAAATCTAAATCTTTAGCAAGTCCACTTACTTCTTCATCTGGTATAAATGCGACAGAAATAAAATTATGCTTAATTTCTGGATGTTTTACTAAATGCTCCAACAACGTCATAACGGATGCAATACTTGCCTTGTCATCCCCTCCAAGTAGTGTTGTACCATCCGTTAAAATCAAATCCTGCCCAATATATTGTTTCAGATTTGGAAATACATTAGGAGACATCACAATATCTTTTTCAGCATTTAAAACAATGTCCTTTCCATCATAATTCTCTAACACCCAAGGCTTTACATCTTTACCACTCGCATCTGGAGCTGTATCCATATGTGTCACAAAACCAATAGCTCTACCCGTTTTCACATTGGCTTCTAAAGATCCATATACTACACATGTATCTTTATCATAATATACATTTGTAGCACCAATTTTTTGAAGCTCTTCATAAATAACACTAGCTAAATCATGCTGACAAGATGTAGTAGGAACACTTGTACTATGTGGATTAGATTCTGTATTGATTCTTGCGTAGCGCATCAATCTCTCTTTTACTTGTTCATAAAATTCTGTCATAAGGATTCTCCTTTTTTTGTATATTTTATTCTTTTTCAATGCAGATGAAAAGAAAAAAAGTACCTACGAGGATGTAGGCACCATTTTAAGTATATACTTTTCTATTTCTTATACATGATAAGTCCATTGAAATATCCATTTTCTTCGAATGAATAAGTTTGAATATATGAAAATTCTTTGAATAGTTTATCAAACTCATCGCATTGTACTTGTGTTTCAAAAACAATTTTGATCACATCTTGTAGTTTAGTTGAACAACCTTGTATACTAAGAACACTATTTTCTTTAATTTTTTCACAGACTACATCAAATAAGCATAGATACAAATTGATTTGTTCATCATATTTAATATTTGAAAAAATATCTGTTGGAAGATTCATCGAAAGTTTTATGTGTTTATTTTCTAATTTACTTTTGTATTCATTTAAAACTACAGACACTGCGATATTATTCGAATAAATCTGATTAAAGTTTTCCAATACAATTTTTTCTATTGCATCTATACTTTGTGCATATTCCGCCTGATTTTCTGATTTTTCTATCCTATTTTTTAATGTCGTGATTTCATGCAGCAACGAATGCATGAAATTAAAATTCGATTTATAGTTTCTATCCATCATATCAAATTTTATAGCATTAAATTCATTCTCCATCTTTTCTAATTTCAGTTCTTCTTTAATCTGTAAATTGTGAATAAAGCCATATTGAATTAAAAATGAAATGAAGATTAGAATTGTTAAAAAGAAGAAAACATTCAAGAATATTTGATTCTTCTGTAGGATTTCACGATAATCTTTGTAGCACAAAGCAATCCCTAAAAGGAAAATAATCGGAATCAACACAATGTATGTAAACTTGATTGTATTCTTATCATGATAGAACTTTGATAATGTAAATCCTATTGTATACGAAATAATCTGTGTTGTTAAAATCACAATTAAATATGTAGATGAATGTACATCTATTGGTGCACTAACAACATTAAAAATTTCTAAAAGTAGAACCGATACTAATTCTGAAATCGCAAAAATAAAATAAACAAAAATAAAATAAATCAATTTTTTTGATATTTTACCTTTGTACATAAACATAATGTAACATAGATTCAAAAGTAGAATAATCCATCGGCCATAAAATGTCATTCCATTTTGATTTAAATACCACTGAATTAAAACTACTGTTACGTATGTTGGCAAGACAAATTTATTGTTTTTGAATTCACTAAAAGACCTGATAAAAAGTGTTAAGAACAATAAATTTAAAGAGACTGATATTAACATCATAACGATTTAAATAAAGATCTATAATAATTGTCAATAAAGGTCTTTTTATAAAATTTTGACAAAGGAATTTTCTCATTGTTCGATAAGAAAAGATCTCTTTCATCTTTACTAATACCAGAAATATATTTAAGATTTACCACATAACACTTGTAAGGTTGCGCAAAACCATATTCTGTTAATTTTTCAACCCAATATTTTAAAGGATAACTTGTTTTTATTTGTACTCCATTTAAAAAGTGAAGTACAGTTGCACGATTTAAAAATTCAACATAGAGAATCTTATCATAGTGAATTTTATATGGTGCAATTTTAGAATCATAAAACCCCATATATTTTTGAAATGTAGCTCCTAGTACATTCTCCATTTCTTCATTAAATATATTTTCATCAATTGGTTTTAAAAAATATCGTTTGGCATCAATAGAATATCCATCAATCAAATACTGCGAGTATTTAGAAGTAATGATGATCATTAATTCCGGATAAACTTTTCTAAGCTTTTTAGAAAACTCAATTCCATTATCATTTCCGATTTCTACATCCAAAAATAATATGTCTACATTAGAAAAAATATCCAAATTCTCATTTAATTTTAATTCAATACTGATCTTGTAATCGATATTACGTTTATTAAAATAATGGATGCATAACTTTTCAAGATCTTTAGAATCTTTTAAATCATCATCAATAATCAATACATTCAACATAACCCTCCCCCCCTAATCTGTATGATGAATGAACGTGCAGAAAGTTGCTTCAAAGAACAACAAAAATATAACTGAAAAAATAATATTAAACATATTTAATATGTTTAGATATAAGCACAAAAGTCCTATAAAAAAATAAACCTCTAAAATTATCAATGTATATCTCTTAAACATAATCAATTCGTTTTCTAAAAGTTTTTTATTCTTATTTGTAAAAATCCCTTTAGTAAAGATTATTAGAACACAATAAATAAAAAATATTAAATATACGGCAAAAGAAATATGAGATTTGCTGATTATATAAGGAATTATAGAAATCGATATTATTGAAAATAATGTACATAAATATTTGTTGTTAAAATGTATTCCACCCGAATATCTTTTTAATGGAACATAAAACATCAAAAAAATTAAATTATTCAAAATACAATCTTCTAATATAGATACACAAAAAAATGGAATAAAAAATAAAATATACCGTTTAATCAATTCATTTCCGTATATCAACTCATCTTCCTCAATATAATTATTCAACTGTATTGGAAATTTGATTAACTTCATTTTCTTCTTTCATTTTATTCGATAAGTGAGATATACATTTAAAAGTTTCATCATCTAAGTTTGGAAAACATAATTCGAATTCATGATTATCAATTAATAAATAGTCTAATGAAGCGTGGCATGTATTTGCTATAGCTACAATATTATCTAAACAAGGTAACGACACTCCAGATTCCCATGCATATACAGTCCTGGCTGTTACTCCACACATGTCCGCAAATTTTTGTGCAGAGACATTTAAAATTTTAGTTCTTATAAACTTAATTTTTTCTGAAATATGCATATTAATGTTCCTCATCACTTATTTCATCAATTATTCCTAGTAATAATTGAATCTGTTTAACAGTTAATCCTCTTACAGACAATGTGTTTCTTTCACTATTAAATACAATATAATTGATTGATAATCCTAAAATTCTATGCAAAGAATCTAAATCTTTTATTTAAACTTTATGTCCATTATCTTCCCATACTTTAATTTCAAAAACAGATTTATTTAACCGATTAGCTAAATCTGAAACTGTCATATTTTTTTCTTTTCTCAATGCTTTAATATCTAAAACAATTTTTCTGGTCATTACATACATTCCTTCTTTTTGTATATAACAATCATATTTAAAAGAATTTATGTTGTAATTCACAATAATGCGTTTGATTATGAATCACTTCATAATTATATCATTTTTTGTGTATTACATCATCATTTGATACTTAAAAAAGATTAATCATTGCTACTTAATACAGGTTAATCAAATAATATTCTATCCTTAAAAAGGAAAAGTTATAATTTTTCACAATCAGAGGAAAATCTTATGAGTACATTTAATGAATATATTCTAAATATCTATATAAATCTCATTCACTTTATAGTAAAATTCAACATAAACAGCACATGTTATATGTTTCATGGACAACCAATTGAACCAGATTCACTTAAACGGTATAAAAAAGCAAAAAAGATTAATCAAAATTGGAGCCCCCAACAAGGTTAACCTTCTTTTTATGTGATACATTGAACAATTCTGGTATAATACATTGTAACTAGGAGGATCAAGGTTTTATGACTTTTAAAACAACAACTACAAAAAAAGAACAAATAGACTATATAAAAAAATATGCTTTCTTCTTAATTCCAAAAGGATATCGAATTTATGTTATTTTTTCCTTTTGTGCCTTATTTATCATTTTTATTGATACATTATTTGAAGGTAGTTACCTGGTTTCAATTCTCGCTTTTTTTGGTATCCTAGTTTGTCTATACATCGTAACTAGTAGAATAAAAACACCAGAATACACTGCAACAGATGATATGAATTGTGTTACAAAAATTGAAATAAATGATAAAGAAGTAATTGGTATAGCACCAGATAAAACTGTTAAAGAAACCTTGACAAGCTATACAAATTTTTTAGTTATAAGAGACGGAATATTTTTAATCACTTATAACAATGATCAAAAGAAAAAAGGATTAACCATGCTATTTGTTCCTATACCCAAAACCTGTTCTATACAAAAACAAGAATTAATCGATTTACTTTGTAAATACGATATTAAAAGTTTTAATATTTTACATCGTTATTAAAAAATTGACTCAATTTCTTTTTCTAGACTATCATCTCTATCCGATTTTAGATATTTCAAAAAAAACACGGATAACCGTGTTTTTTTGTGAACTTTATAATATAACCCCCTATAGAACTCAAACAGCAGAATATGCAAAAATTTTTCCTAAAGCCTCAGCTAATCCAGGCAAAACATAACATAATGCACAAATTATCATAAGAACCACTGTTGCTTTAATAGTATCGGTAACAAGCTTAGTAGCATCCACAATTAGGGATCCTTGTAATTCTTTTGAGATAAGACACATTTAATAAAACAGGATATAGACATCATTAATGTCAAATAGACTTGTACAATTTACCTGTAAGTGAGGTAATGAAACATGTGTACAGAATTTAATTTAAAAATAGATGAATCTACTGAGTT
>SKER01002000.1_pt1 | contig 14695 bp, 10 predicted proteins | sample 4826961 | NCBI WGS metagenome assembly SKER01 (sample SAMN11008804, study PRJNA524170) | human gut metagenome | biome: Human fecal sample; material: Feces; isolation source: fecal sample from pouch patient p47 | host: Homo sapiens | place: Israel: Tel-Aviv | collected 2016-11-16 | reverse complement strand
AATCTGTATATTTTGTAATATCATGTGAAAACAAATCATAGTATTCCGTATTAAAATTCAGATATTCTACCTCTTCCTTTTCAAAAAGCTCTCCAAAATACTCCCATGCTTCCTTGTAACTTTCCTGATATTCGTTCAGTGTTTCTTCCGGAATAGGTGTTGTTACAGCTACAAACTCAATATTATCTTGTTTACAAAGTTCGATTAATTTCTGCAAGTACTCTATACTCTGTTTATTTGCAGTTTCTTTTGTGAAGAGCTTTGGCTGTGTCATTTTCAGTTTTGACGTATCTACTGCATATCTTTCAATAAACCCATTTTCATGATACTCTTGCGATTCACTTTTTAGATTAGAAATATCATAATCCTTATTCCATTTCAAAGAAACCGTCTTCGGTATTGCTTCAACTTCATAAGATAAGGAATATTCATACCACGGAAACAGTACTGTTCTAAAATCGCAATCTAATAGTAAGGATGAAAAATATTCTGCTTTCGCTATTGACATTGGAAATTGATGATAAAACAGCAAATAATTATTTCCCTCTTCTTTTTGTGTTGCAAAATATCCAGGATCAATTTCATAGATAATGCGCTCCGGTTTTTGTTTTTCTATCAATAATTTTGCAAGGTAATATGCATCAATTCCATATTCCCCTCCGACACATAGATTATGTCCACTTCTTCCTGTTATAGAAGAAATCGAATTTGGATCCAAATTCATCTTTCCATGTGATGTTCCAAGAAATATGTCCTGATGTGCCTGTGTAGTTACTTTATGAATATCGTTTCTCATAAAAGTACATGGATATAAAACAAAGTCCAACCCTAATATAATGACTAACATTAAAATAATTGCTATAATCAATCTTCTTATTCTTTTAGAACTGTGCATAGATAAACCCTCTCACTGCTGCGGTGGAACCAAAAAAGCCAATGCAAAGCACAAGCCCTGCATAAATAAGAAACTGAACTGCAAAGTTTCTCTTTGCAATTGTTTCTCGTATTTTCACTCCACGTTCCTGTAATAAACTCACTGTAAATAAAATCATGCTTCCTACCAAAAGAATGACAAGTGCATACGGTGTAAATGCTACTCCCTCTCTTCCTGCTGGTATCAGAAGAAGTTGTCTCGGTGAAAAAGAAGTCACTGCATTTTTCATCATTCTGACAGCCTGTCCAACGGTATCTGAACAATCAAAAAACCAGCTGATATTTACTAAAATAAATGTTCTTACGATCATAAAAATATGATACCATTTTTCTTTTCCTGTAACATGCAGAGATTTCTTCCACTTTTTATATTGGTCCCCCATCATTCCACTGAATGCAATGATAATTCCATTAAACATTCCATACGCAATGTATTTCCATGCAGCACCATGCCATACTCCGACCAGAAAAAATACAATTAGATTCGATACGCAAATTGGAAGTTTTACTGATATTTTCTTACCAAGTTTTTTCTTAGCCGCTTTTCTAAATTTTACCATACCTTTGGAAAGTGTCAGTGGATAAAACACATAATCTTTCATCCATGTTCCAAGCGTAATATGCCATCTATGCCAGAAATCAGTAATCGATGTAGAAAAATAAGGTCTTTTAAAGTTCTCATCCAGCACAATCCCAAACATTTCAGAAATACCGATAACAACATCCATACCACCAGAAAAATCGGCATATAACTGAATAGAATAAAACAGCACTCCAAAAATTGCCAATCCGTTATATTGATCTGGATTTCCAAATATCGCATCCACAAACACCGCTGACCAGTCTGCAAGAATCATCTTCTTAAAAAATCCCCACAAAATACGCTGAATTCCTCTGCAAATTCTCTGTAGATCAAAGGAATGTCCTTCGTATAATTGTTCTGCTAATCTACTATGTCGCCCAATCGGTCCCTGTAAAATTTGTGGGAAATAGGATACGAACAATGCATAACGGAAAATATTTTTCTCTGCATGATCTCTTTTCCAATATATGTCAAGCAAATATCCTGATGTTTGAAACGTGTAAAATGAAATACCTAACGGCAATAAAATCTGCATTCCAGGTAATTCAAGATGAAATGCAAGGTTTATATTTTCCAAAATAAAATTTGTATATTTGATAACACCAAGCATTCCAAAATTAAGAATCAGCCCTATGATCAGATATCGTTTTGCTTTCTTTTTATCTTGATTCACTTCATGTTCTATCGCCAATCCACAGAGATAAGTGATTATCGTTGAGAAAAGTAAAAATGGAAAGTACTTTGTCCCTGCAGCAAGATAATAAATGTAGCTTGTTAAAAGAAGCCCCCACCATCGCATCTTTTTTGGAAGCAGGTAATACAAAAGCACAGCCCCGGCTACAAATATAATAAATAAATTTGATACTAATGACATATTTCTTCTTATACCTTAAAAGGGATGGGAACACACGGCCCCCATCTCTTTTTCTCTTTCTTAATTAATTATTCAAGAATACTTTCTGCATTCTTACTGTTCTAGTATAACAATCCATCATCCAAACATGCGTCATCTCCTGATGAATCGGAAGAACCTGCCCCCGCATCACTGCTTGGTTCACTTGCAGACGAACTGCTTTCTGATGAACTGCCACTTTCATTAGAAGAATTGTTGCTGGAATAACTATTACTTGAAGAACTTCTACTTTTCTGTGCTGCTGCAGCTGCGGCTGCTTCTTCTGCTGCTTTCTGCTCCGCTGCTGCCTGAGCCGCTGCTTCTTCTGCTGCTTTCTGCTCCGCTGCTGCCTGAGCCGCTGCTTCTTCTGCTGCTTTCTGCTCTGCTACCTTTACTGCAAGTTCAGCTTCTTTCGTGTTTAGCTCTTCTTTTGATGCAACACTCGTATATGTAAGATATGCTACATCATCCTCATAACAAATTTCGCCCTTTTCAATGTCTTCAAATGGAAAAGCATGTAGCTCTGCCGTGCTGTCATCTTCAAAAGTAAGTTGAATGTCATATCCCTGCTCCAGCTCTTTCTCCTGTGCTTTTTCACTTTCTGCAGCCATATCTTCTGTGTTTTCTTCTGTCTCTTTTGTTGTATCTTCAGGTGCTTTATAATAAAGATTTCTACTTTCCTGATCAGTAAAGACATCTCCATCTTCCAGCATATTCTCAGGATAAGATTCTTCATCCGTCTGCTTAATTGCTATTCCTTTAATAGTTTTTCCTGTGGCATTCTTGATTTCTACCTTAAATGCTTCTTTATCTTCCTTGCCAATCGTCTTCAATTCTGGTTCTTTTTCTTCAACAACCGGTGTTTCTTCCTTCTTATCTCCACATCCTGATGTCATACCGGCCACACCAATCATACAAACACATAATGCAATAAGTACTTTTCTTTTCATCATTTCTCCCTTTTTCTCACTAATTCATTCTGTAATAATTTGAATATCTCCATGTTCCGGACATACCATATGTAATCTGATAACCATTTCTTTTTGTTTCATGAGTAAAATCCGGGTCAAACACGTATGTCGATCCATCCATGTCTATCTCCACCCAGGAATGTACTCCCTGTCCGCCTCCGCGCAGCGGAACGTATCCTGCAATCTGATGCGCATCATATCCCAACGCTTTTGCCATATAATAAAATGTAGCTGCCATCACATAACAATCTCCTGTTTTTGTCTGAAAACCATGGATTGCAAAATCTCTGCTTCCCGGAGATGGATCATTTGAATAATTCACATAGGGAAGATTTGCTGACCAATTATATGCTGACCAAAGATTCCAACCCACCTGATTCAACACACTATACGCACCCTGATAGGCTTCATCATTTATCCAAATACCATCCTGTGATATAAAATAGCCATCAATTGTTGTATTTTGAGCCATCGCACCTATAGACTTTCCAGCATTATTGTTTGCCGGATATAAATAATACCAATTCCCATTATATAAAAACCAGCCTGTTTGCATTATCCCATTTTGATCAAAATGATACCAATTTGAATTGATATAATTCCATTCATTCACTGACATATCACCATATGGAGATAAGTAATACCAGTTATTTTTATAATACGTCCACCCGGTCTCCATTACTCCACTGTCATAGAAATAATACCATTTTGAATTGATATAATCCCATTCATCCACTGACATATCACCATACGAAGACAAATAATACCAATGTTCCCCATAATACAGCCATCCAGTTTTCATCACTCCATTATCATTAAAATAATACCATCTTGAATTGATATACTTCCATCCTGCATCAAACATTGCTCCGTCTTTTTCTGCATCCAAATAATACCAGCCTTCGTCCTGTAATAACCATCCGGTACAACGCTCTCCTTTTTCATCTAGATAATATTTTGATCCATTCTCGGATACCCATCCCTTTTCTATGGTATTCTCTTCCTCTTTCACCTGACTATTCAAATCTTCCGTATTATCTTCCACAGCCTCTGCATCCGGCTTTTCAACCCTCTCCGGAGTCTCTACTGTTTCTTCTGTGTCCTCTGTCTCTATAAAACTTGTACCCTCATCTTCTACGATGCCGACTGTATCACTTATAACCTCTTCATCCTGATCCACTATTTCTTCAGCTTTTACAGTATAACTTGCTAACATTACAAATGCTGCGGCACCTATTATTCCCAACAAAGGCTTCTTCCATTTGTTTCTTTTCTTATACTCTTCTACCTTACTCCAACTCATCTTTCATTTCCCTTCATATTGAAAAATCCAGTAACAGTATTATTTTATAGCTTCAAATTCTTCCTCGCACTTTTCTAAAACCGAAGCAATCGTTGTATCCATATCGTAGTATTTATATTCTCCAAGTCGTCCTCCAAAGATTACTTTCTCTTCTGCACCTGCCAGTTTCTTATACTCCGAATAAAGTGCACTGTTCTTCTCATCATTTACAGGATAATACGGCTCATCTCCCGGTTTCCACTCGCTACTATATTCACGACTGATCATTGTTTCTGGGATATCATTTCCTTCTTCATCTTTTCCAAACTCAAACCATTTATGCTCAATAATGCGCGTCCACGGTGTCTCTCGATCTGTATAGTTTACAGCTGCATTTCCCTGAAAGTTTGACTGTTCCAGAAGCTCGTTTTCAAATCGTACCGAACGATATTCCAAAGTGCCTAACTTATAATCAAAATAAGCATCTATTGCTCCTGTATACACAACTCTATCTACCAGTTCGTCCCATTCTGCTTTATGTTCTAAATAATCCTTATTTAAACGAATTTCAATCCCTTCTAGAATGTTATTTATCATCTTTGTGTAACCGCCCATCGGAATCCCCTGATACAACGCATTAAAATAGTTATTATCAAATGTCAGACGCACCGGAAGACGCTTAATAATAAAAGATGGTAATTCCTTACAATCGCGTCCCCACTGTTTCTCTGTATAGCCTTTGATCAACTTTTCATAAATATCACGTCCCACAAGAGAAATTGCCTGTTCTTCCAGATTTCTTGGTTCTCCTGTAATCTCTTTTCGCTGTTCTTCAATCTTTGCCGCAGCTTCTTCCGGTGTCACAACACCCCACATTTTATTAAATGTGTACATATTAAAAGGTAGTGAATATAATTCCCCTTTATAATTTGCAACCGGACTGTTTGTAAAACGATTAAACTCTGCAAATTGTGTAATGTAATCCCACACTTTCTTATTGTTTGTATGGAAAATATGAGCTCCATATTTATGAACATTGATTCCCGCAACTTTTTCTGTATAAATGTTTCCTGCAATATTCGGTCGTTTATCAATTACAAGCACTCTTTTTCCATGTTTTTTCGCTTCATGCGCAAAAATAGCTCCGTATAATCCAGAACCAACTACTAAATAATCATATTTCATTTTTCTTCTCCTTTTTAGTAGAAATACCGTCAGCCGTTATCACGACTGACGGTATATTTTACATTGTTTTCATCTTTTGTATCATCTTTACGATATCAACACCATATCCATTGGCAGCTGCCCATCCTTTTTTCTTAGGATTGTTAGGTATACTTAACCATTCTACATAAATTGCACTTCCTCGTTCAACATACTTAAAACGATTATCTACGCATGTCTGATTTAAAGATTTTGTTGATCCATATGCCTTCAAATGCTGAATTTGTGCACGTACACCCTCTCTTACATCTTTAAATGATTCACCTGAAACACCATTTCCTGTTGCTCCCATGCCCGCAAAATTATACTGCTCTGCTTTCACAACACCTGTAAATTGTAACCAACCTGTCTCTTTCATCGCCTGTACAAATGCAACTTCTGCTTTAATTCCTTCTGCCACAGCTTCTTCGTAATAAATCTGACAAAAATCTCTGATTGTAGCCGCCCCACCTTTTCGCATTACATCTTCCGGATAAGCTTTCTTACTTGCCTCAAAATAAGCTACCATCTGATCCACTGTTACTTCGGTATCTCCTTCAATCAAATACGTCCCCTCAACAACATTAGAATTTGTATTCGAATTGTTTGTGCCGGCACTTCCATTTATTTTGTCATCATTTATCCCTGGAATCTCATCATATTTCTTGGTAGAATCATACATTCCATCATCATTAAAGAAATACCATGTTCCATCTATTTTCTGCCAACCGGTTTTCATTGCTCCATCGTCTGTTCCACCAAAGTAATACCAATCACCACCTACTTTTGCAAAACCGGTTCGCATTGCTCCATCATTGGATTCACCAAAGTAATACCAGTTTGTTCCCAGCTTTTTCCATCCAGTCTGCATGTGGCCGCCATCTGCACTTCCTAAATAGTACCATGTGCTTCCAACTTTCTGCCAGCCATTCTTCATTGCTCCATTCTCTTTATCACTAAAATAATACCAGTTTCCACCGATTTTCTGCCAACCTGTTTGCAGATATCCACCATTTGAACTGCCTAGATAGTACCAGGACTCTCCTATTTTCTGCCAACCGCTCTTCATTGCTCCATCATTAGCTTCACCAAAATAATACCTGTCTCCACCAATCTTCTGCCAACCGATTCGCATTGCTCCATCGTCAGATTCACCGAAATAGTACCACTTGGTTCCTATTTTTTGCCAACCAGTTAACATATATCCACTTGAATTAAAATAATACCAATTGGTTCCTATTTTTTGCCAACCGATTCGCATAATTCCATCATCTGTTCCACCTAGATATGACCATTTTCCACTAATTTTCTGCCAGCTAGTCTCCATATAGCCATTAGAATCAAAATAATACCAGCTTCCACTAATCTGTGCCCACTGATTTTTTAAATAGCTTGTTCCAGATGCATACCACCAACCAGTAGAATCCTTGTACCACTGTCCCTTTGACAGACCAAAATATTTCGCAATTCCAGTCGCATCGGCAACACCAAGTTTCTTCAGTCCAGCTTCATTATTTAGAAAATTATTTACATCCGATGTATTGGTCACAAACGCATGTTCCACTATAATTCCCGGAATTCCATGCTCCTTTGCAGAAATCTGAACTGTAAAATAATCTGAAAGAGAGCCATCCTCATAACGTTCATTCACAGTTGTATTTTTTGAATAAATTTTTCTTTCTTCCAGTCCCAGCCCAACAAGTTCTGACTCGATCAGTGTAGCCAGTTTCTTTCCGTCATTTCCGACCTGTGGTTTCCAGTTTGTGTTCGGAATGATTATTTCTGCACCTTTTGCTGCTGAAGATAGAGATGAATTCAAATGAAAGCTGACATAGACACTTGCTCCAGCTGCCGCTGCATCAGCTACTCTCTGATCAATATCGTGAGCAGAACTCCCGCCCGGATGCGGACAGTCTGCTGTTGTTCTTGTCATGTAGACTGATACGCCTGCATACTCTTCCAGTTCTGCTTTACAATACTGTGCAATCTTTAATGTAAGGACTTCTTCTCGTACGCCGTTTGCTGATGCGCCAGCGTGTGTTGAATCATGTCCTGGATCAAGTGCTACTACAATATTAGATGACTGTGTCTGAACTCCGTCATCACTCATCATTGCTGGAATTTCCTGTTCTGCCTGAACAATTGCCTCCTCGATACTTGACTGCTCAGTAACATTTCCGGATTCATCAATATTGTATGCCGCAATATCTGCTGATACCTCTTCCTCACTTACCGGCTGTAACTCTTCGATTCCTTCATATTTTTCATCTACGCCAAAGAGTGCTTCTATTCCAAGATCTGCAAGGGAATAATCATATACATTTCCCGCAATTGTAACGTGCAGTTCTGTAACAGAATAGACTCCCCTTTCCTGCTCTGTATAAGCTCTTTCAAACAGATATATGCCATCTGATTCCTGTACTGCAGTCCACACTTCTTCTCCTACTGGTCCCTGCACAGTTGCGGTCATCTGTTCAATCCCCTCGGAACCATCTCCCCAGGATACCACTACCTTCTGTGTATTCGGTGTTTCCAGATAAGGCTGATCTATGTACATATAATTTAGGCGCTGTTCAGTACCGGCTGCCTGTTTTTCATCTACTGCATTCTCATCTACATGATCCGTAGCTGTCTCCGCTCCTGTCACTGCTGACTCTGCCGGAGTCTCAGCCCATGCCGTCACCGGTAGCGCTGTAATAGACATTGCCGCTGTCAACAATAATACCGTACATTTTTTTAATAATTTTTTCACTTTTTCGCATCCCCGCTTCCTATTGTTTTGTCATATAACCTGCCAGAACTGCACCACTTGTCTCAAATGTACGTCCTGCTTCTGTTATCTTGATTTTCTCACACTGGAAGCTGTCCAGATACGTGTTTACAACACATGCAAGCACTTCCGTTTCTCCTGTTGTTCCCATGGAACGAATATAATTCCCAAATCCTTCATCTACATCAAGATCTATCGTCTTCTCTTCTTCGTTCACTTTGAAAGAATTCATCCCACATTCCGGAGTGATCACTGACTTTTCCTGAAGTAATGACCAAATCTTTTCTTCATTTAAAGAATCTGTTTCCACATCTTCTGTCTGGATCTCTCCTGAACTCATATTGATAGAATAAATCTTCATAACACTTTTTGTTTTCTCCGATTCTTCTTTCTTATCGTCTGTCTGTTCTGTATCGTTCTTTGTATCACTCTTATTTTCATCGTCTGTCTTCGTAGTATCCTGACTTTCTACCTGTTCTGGATTCTTTGTATCCGTGCTGTCTTTCTTTCCACAGCCTATCGCAAGTACCGCTGTAAGGCAGCACATCGCATAAAATAACTTCCTCTTATACATTTTTGCTCCTCCTCCACTATCGCAAAGCAATCTGTCACGATTATCATTCTATCGCAATCATCCCACTTTGTCTATATTTCTTCAATAGTTTCAGCAATATTTCTATAAAAATCACGATACTATTCTCACCACCAAAAGGGGCAGCCATTAATGACTGCCCCTAAATTATTCAACTATTTTTCACCACTTTAACTAATTTACTATTTTACCCAAATACCATCATTTGCGAACCAGTATGTTGTACCATTGATCTTTCTTTCTCCGGTATATGCTCTTCCTTTTGCATCTGTATAATACCAAACGCCATCCAGCTTATGCCAACCATTTTTCAGAAGATAACCATTGTCATCATATACATAAATTTCATCTGTACCTGTCCATATGCTTCCAGTATACATCTCACCATCCCAACCGAAACGATGACCATTGTACCAACTATCTCTGACTGGTTCTCCATTCTTTATATAATACCAATAAGTCTGACCGTCAGATTTGATAGAAAACCATCCGTCATTCGGTTCACAAACTGCTCCGTCCTGATCAAAGAAATAATACTCGTGTTCTCCGGTATCTTCATCCCACACTTCTCTATATCCTGTGCTTGTTGTCGGTGACAGGTAATATCTCTTTCCACCATAATTAAGCCACCCTGTCTTCGGAATTCCATTTTCAAGATAATACCATTTGCCATATTCTCCTAATTGCCAGCCATTTGCTTTTGAAACTGTACCATCCGATCCTACAAACACATATTCATGTTCAACATCATCATATACTAATGCATTTGCATACATTACACAGTCCCATTGCCTAAAGTAATATGTCTTTCCTCCGATTACTTGTTTTCCTTTCAACAGTGACCCATTACTATCAACGTAATACCATTTATCACCGACTTTATTCCAATCCGACTTTTTCACATAGCCAATAAATTTTCCGTCATCTGCAAATTTACATAAGCCATAGTATCCTGTATCTTCAATTCAATGCCAGAAATGGCGGTAATCCTTCACAGGCTCAAATTGAATTGGAGGAATTGATTGAAGCATACCGGAAATCAAGACATGAGATATTTCGTGAATTCGCTTCTCTCTTAGAAAAATATAAATCTTCCCTTATCAACTCATTTATTATGGTTGAAAAAATCGGTAATGGAAGAATCTATGATAGCCGATTATCAAATGGACCTATTGAATCTATTAACAGAAAAATCAAAGATTTAAAACGACTTGGCAGAGGTTTCCGCAACTTCGAGCATTTTAGAAATTGCTTTCTATATGCAACAAGATCAGTCCCTGTATTAAACGGTATCACGAATTACAACCCTGTTCTATATTTAGAAGAGGATGATTTTTAGGAGGAATTTATGAAAAACCATTGTGCTTTTAGCAAGAATCATTCCTGTCCACTTTGGACAGATTATGAACTTACATGTTATGAATTAGAAGAGGCAAACTCACTATGTCATGGCAACTGGATTGAAATTGAACGTCAATACAAATATATCCAAACACTGCAAAAAATCTTATCAGATAATGATATCCCATATCCCAACGAATATGATTTTGACTAATTATTTAAGAGGGCCTGGAATTATTCCAGACCCTCAAACCAGCCACTCAAACTAAACCCTCAAAAACTGGCATTCTAAAAGGGCCAACCCCTCACGACTGACCCTCAATTAGTTCGGCAAACCCTCAAAAACTTTGATTATCCGACAATTCTTTTCTTTTTGTTTTATTATCTTTTATCTAATCCAGTCTCCATAGCCTGTGAACCAATATTTCTTTCCTCCAATTGTTCTCTCACCAGTAGCCATTGTGCCATCTGAATAAATATAATGCCATGTATCATATTTGTCTAAATACCATCCAGTTCCCTTAAGCATTTTTCCATTTTCATCATAATAATATACTTTTCCAGAATCTGACCAGTAAATTCCTGTATCCAAATAACCATTTCTATAGAAATGATATCCATCTACATATCCGCTTGCCGGTTTTCCATTCTTAACGTAATACCAGTCTGTGAATCCCTCTTCTGTCTTTATCGACTTCCAGCCATCCGTCAGCTTATGATAAACACCATTCTCATCAAAAAATGCATATTCATATTCTCCATTATACTCAACAAATTCGATTCCACGAGCCATTCCTGGTTCAAGATAATACCAGTTTCCTCCATAAGATAACCAACCGTTTTTGAATGCTCCGTTTTCCACATAATAGTACGTATGTCCAGTGTATTTCCAACCATTACTCATGTCCTTTTCGCCATTACTGTTCACCCATACTGAGACACTTTTATTACTATTATTATCATATTCGCTATAATATTCATTTTGAAGTAGCGCTGAAGTAAAGCCACTGTTGAAGTAATATGTATGCCCATTTATTGTTTCTTTTCCTCTTGCCAGGCTTCCTTCTGCTTTTACATAATACCATTTTTCATTAATATAATACCAATTTGATCTTTTTGCTCTACCTGTATACCGACCATCTGATTTAAATGTACATGCCCCATAATCTTCTGTTTCAATAATCGGGAATTGGTTGATTACTCCATCTTTAAAATAATACCAGTCTCCTCCTATAGACTGCCATCCATCATTTACAATTTCGCCGCTGGCATTGGCATATGTCCATTCACCCCACCATTCATTTTCTTCAGTTTTAATCCAGCCTGTCTGGTAAATTCCTTCGCAATTCACATAATAGTACTTGCCACCATCTTCTATAAACCTACCTGTACAAAGTTCGCCATCTTCAACCCAATACTTATTGTTAACCCAACCAGTATATGCTTCTCCATCTTTATAGTAGAACCAACTACCATCTGAATAACTCCAGCCATCTTTAGCAGAAGTACCTATATATTTGCCGTTGTTATCAAAGAAATACTCAATTCCTTCTATTCTGCAAGTACCTCTTACCATAGCTCCTGATCCATTCAAATAATATGTTTCATCAATCCACTTATTTGTCTCCTTTTGTCCATTGGCATCTGCATAATACCAGTCAACACCTGCCTGATACCAATCGTTTCTGGTGATTTTACCATTTTCATCTGCGTAATATCTTTTTGAAGTTCCGGTTTCTGAATCATATATATAGAAATCCCCCATCTTCATTACTCCATCGTATTCAAAGTAATAAAGCTTACCATCAATTTCTTTAAACTCATCTGTCACGATTGATGAATCCTTATTTATATAATACCAATCGCCCTTCTTCAAATACCAGCCATTCGTACTGATAACTGCTCCATTGTTATCTGTCAGGTACATCTTTCCATTATACCAGACGGTACCCTTCTGCATTACTCCATCGCCATCAAATATATAAGATTTATTTCCTATTTTGTAGATATCATCCGTAACAACTTTACCATCTTGTTTGACATAGTACCAGTTTCCTTTACTATCTATATACCAAGATGCTTTTTCCTGTATTTCTCCATTAGTATTTGCAAAATAAGTGGATCCATCATAATAGAACGCACCAGTTATCATCCGTCCATTCCAATCAATATAATATTTCTTACCTTGTAGATTCAGTATCTCATTATCAACAGGATATAAATCACCCTCTGCGTTTGATTTATAATAATACCATATGTCTGCTTCGGATGACTTGTTCCATCCCTTTGTAGGATTCGTAATCACAGCACCACTTGGCTCTGCCATACATCTTTTTCCTGTTTTATTCTCAAAGATGCCAGTCTCCATGCGACCTTCTTGATCAAAATAATACGTCTTACCACTATATTCATAATAGTTTTCTTTTACAAGTTCTCCGTCTACATACAGATACCAGTCTTCCCCACTTTTTACCCATTCAGTTTTATCTGTCATATCTTTAACAGATAAAACTCCTGTAGAATCAGCAACATATGTAACGCCATCTTTCATCACCGTAGTATTCGTTACCATGTTACCATAACTGTCAACATAATACTGTTTTCCATTATCCTCTATAATCTCTGAAGTGCAAAGGAAATAGTCCTCTTCGCTATAATATCTCCAGTAACCATCTTCTGAATACCATCCTGTACAAAGATAACCATTACCATCAACTCGAATCTCTCCAGCAAAGTAATTATCATTATCATCATACCCATTCACATAATAATGATAAGCATTTTTCAACATTGTCCCATCATAATCAAAGTAATGTGCAAAAGTAGTGCCATCCTCTGCTTCAAATTCTACTATTTTATTTGTGACCATTTCACCATCTTTATAATAGTAAACTTCTCCATTTTCCTCATACAGTCCATCTTCAATATATGTATCAACTGTATTCGTCGCTTCTGATGTTTCATTCTCTGGATTTTCTGCTGTTGACTCTTCCGGAACAAGTGCTGCCTCTTCTACCGGTTCTTCTGCCTCCTCCGCAGGTACTTCTTTTTCTTCCGCTCCCTCTTCTACTGGTACTTCTCCTGCCGGGGCTTCCTGCTTTGTTGTTTCCTGACCTGCAGTTTCCTGTTCTACTGCTGTCTCCTGTACAGTTTCTACTGCCTGATTCTCTTCTGCCATTACTGGTGTAACAAGACTTGCACTTGTCGCTGCTACACAAAGTAAGGCAATAAACTTTTTCCTCTTCATAGTGAAACCTCCTCATGAGTTTAATATGTATTTATAATCCCATATTTTCATCAAATTGTAAATCTATTTTTTCGTATTTCTGTTATATTCTGTATTTTTATTAATATTTTTTATTTTATTGTTGAATTCAAGCATAAAAAATAGGCTGTACATATTCAGCTCCCCTGCCCCTCAATCGAGGGCACTGAAAAACCTACCTCTTTAAATTTCAAATTTTAATGCACATATAAAATTCACCGGAAGGATTGACATCAGAGGACATCTGCCATATAAGTGGGGACGACCTTCTGGATATGGATTATTTTCTGAATGAAGACAACCCTTTTGACGATTTATTTGGAGAAGAAGGTTTTTATATCTTCTAAATCGAACTATCGTCCTATTGTCATGTCCATTTCCCTCTTATCCAAAATCGGAATTTTCTATAAAGCAAAAAGAGGGCAGAAAAACGAGAATCATCTCTATTTTTCCGTCCTCTGATTTAAGTCAAATACTTACTTATATATTAATTATCTCTCTTTTACCTGTTCACCATTTGCAATGATTACATCTAGTTCTGCATATTCCCCGTTCTCAATTCAATTGTTCGCCTTCCGTCAACACTCCCCCCTCTTCTACAATGTTTGCCAGATTAATAATATTCTGCACAGAAGATTCAACCGGCTCCATAATAAAGAGTTCTGTATCACCACTGGAGTAACATGTACCAGTTGTATTCGTACCTTCCGCTGCTACAGACTGAATCGTCCATGCCGGATTATTACTTAACTGATATTTGATCAACGCATTAATCTCTTCCTGAGACATATTGGTCTCTATATCTTTACTCACCTGTTCCATAATAGCATTCGCTTTCAAGAGCATAGTCGGTGACAAACACT